>Ga0255771_1006132_pt1 | contig 10247 bp, 8 predicted proteins | sample 011ome_19_FD_179969 | JGI IMG/M metagenome (GOLD analysis project Ga0255771, IMG submission 179969) | Coastal salt marsh microbial communities from the Groves Creek Marsh, Skidaway Island, Georgia - 011510BT metaG (version 2) | ecosystem: Environmental > Aquatic > Marine > Intertidal zone > Salt...
TGATCTGGCGATTGTGGAGGGTTTTGACATCCACGGCATCTCCGTTTTCAGTTATGCTGAAATCGATCATTCGCCGGAAGAATTTGCATCCGCGGGAACCGCCATTGAGATTGAGGCGGAATCATTCATTGTATTTCCGTACAACCTGTATTTCGATGCAGTGAACTTGTGGTACCGCACAGAAGTCGGAGGTGATTGGATGCAAGTTGCCATGGACAATCCTAATGGCAATTCCGTTTTTACCGCTGAAATTCCGGCCCAGGAGGCCGGCTCAGTGATTGCTTATTACATGGGCATCACGGACGATTTTGGTGGGCTTTCGGCGGTGACACCATTCGCGGCGGCCAATGCATCGTACCCCAATTTGCCACATTACGTGTTGGTCGGGGTGGAGCCGGTGATGATCAACGACTCCGACGAATATTCAGACTTCGGTTCTTGGACGACGGGACTGCCCGGTCAGGACAACGCGACCACGGGCATTTGGGAAGAAGCCATTCCCGTTGGTTCATACGCCGAGGCAGGGGATCCATCCACCATTGTGGCGCCCACCCAAGACCACACGCTTGGTTTTGCAGGTTATGCCTTTGTGACGGGATTGAATCCGGGGGTCAACGCGGGGATTGGCGCAAACGACGTAGACGCTGGGAAAACAACCCTGCTGTCGCCGGTTATTGACCTGACTCCGTTTGCCAATCCGGTCATGGCTTACTGGCGCTGGTATGTCAATGCACCTCCAACCGGAGCCAACCCCGCCTCGGACTGGTGGCAGGTGGAACTTTCCAATGATGGTGGACAGACTTGGCAATTCCTTGAAAACACCCTGCAACAAGACGTGTCCTGGCGCCGAAATGCCTTCCGAGTTGCCGACATCATCGAACCTACGAGCGAATTCCAAATGCGATTTATCGCATCAGACAGTACCACCCTCGGTGAGTATTTGGACGGCGGTTCTTTGATTGAAGCTGCCGTGGATGACATCATTCTTTACGACTTGGCTTCGGGTCAAAACGTGTTGGCTGCGGCTGAAAATTCGGTTTTCATTTTTCCCAATCCGACCCGTGATTTCTTGGAAATGCAAGGCTGGATGCCAGGTTCAACGGTGCGCTTAATAGAAACAGCATCGGGACGCTTGGTGCGCAGTTGGCGCATGGAAGATCTCGACATGCGTGTCGATTTGCGTGGCTTGGCCGCAGGGCATTACCAATTCGTGGGTACCGACTGCAATGGCCAAAAAGCCCATTGGTCCGTTGAATTGGTGGAGTGATTCAAATCGGATTGTGATTAAATCTCCGTCAAATCGTTAGCGGAAATCCAACCGGTATTTCCGTTGGCAAGTTGAACCTCCCAATGTTCCTGTTGGCGCTCCACCACGGTGACTTTGGTCCCTTCATGGAGCATGAATAAGGTCATCCCGTTTGTGCCGGGCTCATTTCGAATGGGTGTTTCAGAGACTGTGATGATGGCCAATTTGCTGCTCGCTATGCGTTGCGATGTGGACCAGGTCAGCAGCATGGTAACACATCCCATCCCCAGAAGCACGGCCGCACTGGTTCCTAGGATGCGGCGATTTTCTAATCGCGTCTCCCACACCCGCCACGCGAGCGCTACGAAGCCCAAGGTCCAGGCGGCTGCCATGATCATCATCCACAATTTGAACCTTCCTGGCGCGACGATTCGGTCCCACAAGTCGAGAATTCCATTGGAGGGTAAAGACTCGATGCGGTCTTTGATTTGGGCATTGGCCAGAACCAGATTGGTTCGCACATCGGAGTTGCCCGGAGAAAGTCGGGCTGCTCGTTCGTAATGGAGAATGGCGGATCCCCAATCACGCGATTTGTAATAAGCATTTCCCAAGTTGTACTCCGATTCAAAATGCATGCGGTCTTCCAGAATGCTTTCATATCCAGCAATGGCTGCGGCATAGTCTCCAGCGGCATAGGCCTCGTTCGCCGCTTTGAAAGTAGCTTCGAAATCCTCCTGGCTCCATGCGGTGCAGGACAACGCGATCAGGAGTACGGTGGTCAGGTGCCTCATGCTTTCCAGGAATTTTCGGTTTCGTTGATCAAAGCTTCCGAATTGGCCAACATGGATGCCGGCTCTTCCACTTGACCTGGGGCATAACGCGCCATATCCAACGCTTGAAGCAGCTCACTCCATCTATGATGCAAACCGGGTGCATGCGAATGGAGAGCGTCTACCAGGGCGTCACGCTGAAATTGGCTGGCATTCCATTCCAATTTTGCCAAGAGGTAATTTTCGAGCGCTGCTCCCAAAGCAGGATAGAATGCGGAAGGGTCGTTGGCCAATTGCTTCGCTTCATGAAGGGCTTTTCGGACCTGATTACGGGCTCGGCGTTTGCGGGCTCCTTTCGGATCCAGTTGGTCGCGCTCGCGTCGCCGTCGCACCCACATGGAAGCGCCCAATAGCAGGGGCCCCATGGCGAGGATGCCTGCGGCATCGCGGCCTCGGTTGTTCGCACGCGCCTTGGGCAGACAAGGTCCCGACCATTCAGTGTGGATGTATTGGATATCTTGGTTCAAGACTTGAACATCCGTTTTTGAGTTGTAATTGACTTGGCCACCTTCGTCGGATTCATTTCTCGTGACTTCGAGCTTCAACGCCGGTGAAGTCAAATCTGAGTAGGCATCTGTTCGCCAATTGAACCATTTTCCCGTCGGCATGGGCAGGATGTAATTGCCGGGTGCCCGGGGAATGACCACGTATCGAAAGGTCCGGCTACCGGATTCGCCCTTTTCCGTGACTTTGATGCGGTCGATGACCTCAGGGTCGAAAATTTCAAATTCACCGGGCCAGGTCAGTTCGGGCTCTTGAATGAACTTTAAGTTTCCTTCACCGTTGAAGGTCAAATCCAATGTGATGGCCTCGTTGGTTTTGCATGACCTTTCAGACTGTTGGGCGTTCACGCGGAGTTGGCCAAATGAGCCCAGGTACTCGGTTGGGATGGGTTCAGGCAAGGGCGAAACGGAAATTTTCACCGGGTCGGCACTTGCGGTCACATTTTGACCATCGAAAAAACTGGTACGCATATAACCAACCAAGTCAAACCCTTCAATGGTCAAAGTGCCGGTTTGCTGGGGAAATAAAACCAGCGTTTGCACATTGGCCACATTGTAGCGTTTGCCCGCAATGATTTGAGGTTCCCAACGGGGATCTGGCGTTTCCACGGTCTCTTTCCAAAATCCCGGGGTTTCGGGGATGTTGAATTTTCTGACGTCCAAGTTATTGGCCCGATTGAAAATCTTGAACGAGACGACAATGGGTTCTCCAACGTGCACATTTCTACTGGATGTTTCGATGATGCAGGCGACGGTTCCCAGGTCGCCGATGTTCTCGCCTTGTTGCTTTTGGCTTCGTTCCTGGACACGGATATCAAAAGGAGTGCTTTTGAGAATGCCTTCGCTGCCTTTGAGCTCGTAGCTAGGTATGGCAATATCCGATTTACTCGTGACCTGGTAAGTATAGGTGTAAGAGCTTTCGGATGAACGGCTGCCGTTTACCCATGACGTGCTGTTGGAAGTGCTGGGGCCTCCGAGAAACTTCAATCCATTGATTTTCGGAGCGTCAATTTTTCGGTTGATGTTCTTCAACGTGAAGGTCAATTGGATTTGTTCCCCCGTTCGAACGGGGTTCCGATTAACACTTACCTCCAATGCTTCCTGACTCCATGTGAAGACACTGAGGAGCATAAAGCATAGGGCCAAGACGTTTGATTTGTTGCCGATAAACTGCATCACCAATCCTTCTCGATTTTTTTCTTTTTTCCTTGACTTTTGGCTCGCATCAATTTGGCCTGAACTTCTTCTTCTCCGCGTTCTAGGCTCTCCAAGATACGCTCCATATCTTCTTTTGAAATTTGGCCTTCAACCTGTTCGGGTTGTGACTGCTGTTGCTCCTGCTGTTGCTCCTGCTGCTGGTCCTGCTGTTGTTGGTCTTGCTGGTCCTGTTGGTCCTGCTGCTGTTGATCCTGCTGCTGGTCCTGCTGTTGTTGGTCTTGCTGGTCCTGTTGGTCCTGCTGTTGTTGATCCTGCTGCTGGTCCTGCTGGTCTTGCTGGTCTTGCTGCTGGTCTTGCTGCTGGTCTTGCTGTTGGTCTTGCTGCTGGTCCTGCTGCTGGTCTTGCTGCTGGTCTTGCTGCTGGTCCTGCTCGTTATTCAACATGCGAAGCGCGTAGGATAGGTTGTATCGAGCGGCTTCGTTGGTTGGGTTGGCGCGCAGGGCTGATTTGTAGGCCTCGATGGCATTTTCGAGGTCCTGTTCCATTAAAAGTGAGTTGCCAATGTTGTGCCAGGCATCGGAAGTCATTCCTGGATCCGAATTGTCCTTGATGGCGCGTTGGAATGCTTGACGTGCTTCACCCGCCTTTTCTGCTGATTCGAGCAATGCGCGTCCGCGGTTGTACGCGGCAATTTGTCCCAATTCGGAATGAGACTCACCCAGGGCAAAAAGGCTGTCCGATCCCGTGGTCCCTTGTTCAAAACGCTGAATGCCCTCGATGATGGAGGCTTTAGCGTCGTAATCTCTCTGCTGACCAAGACTTATTCCCGCAATCGCCAAAAACACGAAAGCGAAGATGCTCGCAAGGAGGGAGTTTTGCTTGTTCATGAGCGTGTGTTTGAATTGGCTCGTGGAATCCAATGAAGCGCACTTTCGCAAAGCAAGAGGAATATCGCGCTTAAAAAGAAGTAGTGAAACTGATGTGAAAATTCAGTGTAAGAAACGGTTGACATTTCTGTTTGTTCCATTCCATTCATGGCACCTACGACCGGATTGATGTTGACGAAACCCACGCCAGCCTGCACGTAGGTGCCTTTTCCGGCATTGGCTACTTCAATCAGTGTTGCTTCGTCTAGGGCTGTGACAATGGGGTTTCCTTCGCTGTCGCTCTTGAAGCCGCGAGGTCGGCCCATGCGGTCGTAAAGTGGAATGGGTGCGCCCGTCGGTGAACCCATGCCGATGGTGTGCACTTCAATGCCTTGGTTGGCAGCGTCCTCGGCCATGCTCACCGCGTCATCTTCGTGATTTTCGCCGTCGGTGAGGACAATGATCATTTTGGCGGCTACAGACTCGGGGTCGAATCCATTCGCACAGACTTCGATGGCGCGCCCAACGGCTGTGCCCTGGACCGGAACCAAATCCGTGGTGATGCCGTCCAAAAACAATTTTATAGCGCCGTAATCTGTGGTGATGGGGCATTGAACAAATGCATCACCTGCAAAAATGACAAGGCCGGCACGATCCCCATCCAATTCATTGATGATGCGCTGAACACTTTGCTTTGCTAATGCCAATCGACTGACGCCCGTATCCTCCGCTTCCATACTGGTCGACACGTCGATCGCGATCATTACATCCACCCCTTCGCTTTTGACTTCTTTTAATTTGGCGCCAATCTTCAGGTCCAAGACGCCGATCAGCGCGGCAGCCATGGCGGTTCTCCAAAAAAAGAATCGCCAACCGTGTAAATGCGGTCGCCAATGCGGCAAGATTTTCGGCCAGAGACTTTCATCGGCAAGCGTTTTTGCCCACACTTGTTTCATCCTCAATCCCCAGATGAACACACCCAGCGTTAAGGGTAGAATGAGCAGCACCGGCCACCATGTCATCCGCTCAAGCTGCACATTCGGGGCGATGCGCTTAATGCTATACCACAGAATGATAAGACCCACCCAAAAAGCCAACTCCGTCAATACGAGCGACACGCCGTTCGCAAACACCCGAAATTTGGGTGAGCGATGGGGTGGTGTATGGGATTGCTTTTCCATGGTGATGGGCTCAGAGCAAGGTTCGGATGAAAAAATGGTTCAGGATGAATTCAATCAATAAAGCCAATGCAGCCGCGAGGCCAAAAGGCAAAAATTCTTCTGTTTTCTGGTTGTATCGAAGCACATTGAAGCGCGTCTTTTCAAGTTGGTCGATTTCGCGGTAAATACCGGCTAGCTTTTCTTCGTTCGTGGCACGGAAATAGCGCCCGCCTGTCATCTTGGCGATGTTGCGCAGGATGTCTTCATCAATTTCAACTTCAATCCAGTCGTATTGATAGGTGTTGCCGACCTTGCGCACGGGACTGCGTGCCTTGCCGATGCTTCCTACGCCGATGGTGTAAACGCGTATGTTGTTGAGTTTGGCCAATTGCGCGGCATCCATCGGTTCGATTTTGCCTGAATTGTTTACTCCATCCGTGAGCAGGATGACCACCTTGCTTTCGGCTTCCGAAGATTTCAGGCGATTTACAGCGGTGGCCAATCCCATCCCAATGGCCGTTCCACCTTCGAGCAAGCCCGTTTGGAGTTGTTCGATTCCGTTCAGTACCACACGTTGATCGGTGGTTAAGGGGATCTGCGTAAACGCCTCACCTTCGTATGCGACCACACCGATCCGATCAGTCGGACGCTCTTCCACGAATTGCATGGCCACTTTTTTGGACGCCTCGAGTCGGTCGGGTTCAAAATCTTTGCTGAGCATGGAAGCTGATAAATCCATACTGAGGACAATATCGATGCCTTCTCGTGTGAGGTCCTCCACCGACGAAGACGATTGGGGTTGCGCGCTTGCCAATGCCAAAAGCCCTAACGCAAGTGTACGCAGTGCGAAAGGGATTTCTGGAATGCTTTGGAACCCCATGGTTTTCCATGTGAGCCGGCTTTCTGCAGATTCCCAGCTCCACACCAAGCCTGTAAAGCCTGCATTGGACTGCAAGTACATGCGGTATGCAGCATGTAACAAAGCCGCCGAGCCCAGCCAAAGCCACGTGGGGTTCGCAAATTCAAAGTGTTGCCCAGCATAGGTCCACGCGGCGCCTAACGCCATCAACGCCAGTAGGTGCGGTATCAAGGTGGCCAATATCCTCATCCTATGCTGTTTTCAGGGGTTGTTTCCATGGCCGTTTGTTCCACAAAGCGCATGCAGCAATCGATGATCCGGTGGTGGTCATCGGTTGTGGGATTCCATTTGGCAAATTTGACCAAGTCCGTAATCTGCAGCACCTCAATGGCCAACTCTTGCTCCACCCGCCGAATGGGGAGGTGAACCAAACCGTTTCGGATCTCATCCGTGGAACGTTCCATGGCCTTGAATGCATAACGGTGCTCGAAATAGACGCGCAACACCTGGCTCACCGATGCGTGGTGTTCTTTGACGCGTCCCTCTTTCCAAATTGCTTCTTTTTCAATCCGTTCCAATTCACGTAGGGCGATGACGTGCGCAGGTTCCAGCGGAACTTCGGGTTTCTTTTCAATGTGATCCGAGGCTTCCGGCTTACGTTGTGCGAGTCGCCTACCCAACCAGATGGCTGCTGCGCCTGCCAAGAGGATCCCCAAAACCCACGGAAGCCATTGCCTTGCGCGCTCTTGCCACGTCCATTGGACGCGCCGAATATCGGCTGGTGCTGCAATTTTCCCGGGCTCGCCTGGTGCGGTTAACAACACCTCCAAAAGCAGCGGGTTGGAAAGGAGGGTGTCTCCAGACCACACCAACTCAACCGGCGGAATTGCTCGGAAACCACTGTCCCAGCTTGTAATCAAAAGGGTTTGTGATACACGAATCACATCCCGGCCATCTTCTGAGGAGACTGCCAGGGTGTCCAATAAGCTGCGCTGCAGGATTTCGATGCCACCTGGCAAGGTGTCGTTCCATGCAGGCCAATCAAAGCTGCCGCTTCCTCGCTCAATGTCGCGGTCTGCATGAATGTGCAATCCCACGGGAGAGCCAATGGTGATGACGTTGGTATCCAATGTCATGGTTACGGATTGGGAAAATCCGTTTTGCATGGCACCGAAAAGTGCAACCATCAAAATTCCTGCACGAATGTTAAGCACGGCGATCAAACAGTTGCATGAGGGGTTGGACATAGGGGCGGTCGGTGCAGAGCACGGCTTGGTCCACCCCGGATTTGGCGAATAGCGCTTTCAATTGAGCTTCGCGTGTTTTTTCTTGTTTTGCGTGGTTGGTGCGTGTTTTCCGGCGTCCAGTGTAGACCCACTTGGCTTGGCCCGTTTCTGGATCTTGGACGGGGATCCAACCCAGAGATGGGAGCTTCCGGTCCAAAGGATCAGTCACACGCAGGGCGATCAAGTCATGACGTCGCCCGGCTTGACGCAGGGTTTGGTCGAAGCCGCTGTCTCGAAAATCGGAAATCAAAAATGCAATGGTGCGCTTCTTCATCGCCGACAGAAAATGGCCGAGTGCCGAGTTGATGTCGGTGCCACGCCCTTCGGGAGATGTTTCAATGATTTCGCGGATGATTCTGAGGATGTGGGAGCGACCTTTCTTAGGCGGAATAAAGCGTTCAATTCGGTCGGTAAACAGGATGGCGCCGACTTTGTCGTTATTGCCCATGGCGCTGAACGCCAGCACGGCACTGAGTTCCGTGATGAGTTCCATTTTGCTCTTCGATCGTGTCCCGGTGGTGTTCGATCCGCTGATGTCAATCAAAAGAAAAACAGTGAGTTCCCGTTCCTCCTCGAAGACCTTCACGTACGGATGGCCCATGCGTGCCGTCACGTTCCAATCAATGGTGCGGATTTCGTCACCGTGCTGGTATTCGCGGTTTTCGCTGAACGCCATGCCACGGCCTTTGAAAGCGCTGTGGTATTCGCCCGAAAAAATCCGGTCGCTCAGCCCTCGGGTTTTTAACTCCACCCGCCGAACCCGTTGAATCAACTCTGCTGTGTCCATGAGGCGTGAGGGTTAAGGTACCTGCACGTTGTCCATGATTTCCGTAATGATCTGCTCCGTGCCGATGTTCTCGGCTTCGGCTTCAAATGTCAATCCAATGCGGTGTCGCAAAACGTCCATCGCAACCGCTCGCACGTCTTCCGGTGTCACATAACCTCGGTGATTCAGGAAGGCATGGGCTTTGGACGCCACGCCCAATCCGATGCTTGCACGCGGCGATGCGCCGAAATTGATGAGCTGTGTCAAGTGTCCCATGCCGTACTGGCCGGGCTCACGTGTTGCGAACACGAGGTCGACGATGTAGCGTTCAATCTTTTCGTCGAGGTAAATTTCTTTGACCAATTGGCGCGCCAGAATGATGTCTTTCGGTTTGACGACCGCCTTGGGTTTGGGCATGCCCGCAGGAGCGAGGTTGGCTCGGATAATCTGCTGTTCCTCATTTTTCGTCGGATAACCGATGACCACCTTGAGCAAAAACCGGTCAACCTGCGCTTCGGGGAGCGGGTATGTACCTTCTTGTTCAACCGGGTTTTGAGTAGCCAAAACCAAAAACGGCTCAGGCAATGGGTATGATTCTGGACCGATGGTCACTTGGCGTTCTTGCATCGCCTCGAGTAACGCGCTTTGCACCTTGGCAGGCGCACGGTTGATCTCATCAGCCAAAACGAAGTTGGCGAAAATCGGTCCTTTTTTGACGCTAAAAGATTCTGATTTTTGGTTGTAAATCATGGTCCCGACCAAATCTGCCGGGAGCAAATCTGGCGTGAACTGAATGCGGCTGAATGCGGCCTCGATGGACTCAGACAAGCTTTTGATGGCGAGCGTTTTGGCCAGCCCTGGCACCCCTTCCAATAATACGTGCCCGTTGCCAAGCAGTCCGATGAGAAGTCGGTCGACCATGCTCTTCTGGCCCACGATGACTTTGTTCAACTCCAAACGCAACAAGTCAACAAATTGACTTGCCTGTCCAATGCGTTCATTCAACGCCCGAATATCAGGTGCTGAAGCACTTTCCGCTTGCTTTTCCACAGCTGCGGACGCAGCGGCTAAATCATTCATTTCGGTCTCGATGTTGTTTGATTCCATATCCATTTGGCTTCAAGGTCTTGCGAATATACCTTTCGGGTTCAAGCGAGGTTTCCTCTACTTAATCAAATCATGTTAAAGAACAGATGAACACGAAAAAACACAGCTTCTCTGAGATTGTCGATTGTGTGCGTGAATTCCACGATTCCTTTGGAATTTCCTACGCCCAGGAGCCTACCGCTGCCCTTCCCGAACAAATGGTTCGATTGCGGCATCGCTTGATGGCTGAAGAAACGGAAGAATATTTGGAAGCCGCATTGGCCGGAGATGCGGTCGAGATTGCCGATGCGCTGGGTGATCAGTTGTACATTTTGTGCGGAACGATTTTGAGTCACGGGATGCAACACGTTATTGAAGAAGTGTTCATGGAAATCCAATCCTCAAACATGTCGAAATTGGGTGCCGACGGCAAACCCATTTATCGGGAGGATGGAAAGGTCATGAAAGGCCCTCATTATTTCCGGCC
>Ga0255771_1006141_pt1 | contig 10235 bp, 16 predicted proteins | sample 011ome_19_FD_179969 | JGI IMG/M metagenome (GOLD analysis project Ga0255771, IMG submission 179969) | Coastal salt marsh microbial communities from the Groves Creek Marsh, Skidaway Island, Georgia - 011510BT metaG (version 2) | ecosystem: Environmental > Aquatic > Marine > Intertidal zone > Salt...
TCGTTTTCGTTTTGCAGAAGATGGTTGGAGAGGAAGCATATACTTTATTGAACGGGTAGGAGGATCTTATAAAATTGAAACTACCGATAATAAAGCTACAACATGCGTTATTAATCGACTAGGTAGGATGTTTGATACAAGACATCCTAGTAAAAGTTATCCACAGTGGAACTATGTTACCAGAGATGAAATTAATTCTATTATATCCGAGGTGGCATAATGAATCGTAGTGTAGAAAGAGACGTCAAGGCTATGTCGCTTGGTCTTGACGTTGTTAACCAAGAGATCAACTTTTGGGAAGCAAAACGTAAAAAGGTCAGGTCAGTAAAACAAAGACTTGAACGGTTATATGAGGCAAAAAAACACCTTATTGAAAGTCCAAAGGAATCAGACGATTTACTTAATGAATTGAAGAAAATTCAAAATGAAGTAAGGAAGATTGAAAATGAAAGCACATAGTCTGGATCAAGTTGCTGCTTGGGCAAAAAGCTGGAACATGAAGGGATTCGAACACCTATATCCGGAAAACCGCGAGAAAGCTCGACAGTATGCAATCAAGCAATACAATGATCGTGATCGGGAAAAACTTAATAAAAGCTTAACGAAAAATAATCGTTAGTTTAGTTAAATAGTAATGAGGATAGTTGAGTGTCCTCATTTTCAATTTTAACAGGGAAAAACTTATGAAAAAAATTATCTTTTCGCTCGCACTCGTGTTAGCGGCCTCAAATGCGCATGCACGAGATACTATCGTTTCTGTTGGCTCATCAACAGTTTATCCATTCACCACAATCGCTGCCGAAAAATTTGCACAAGATACAGGATCTCGTGTTATCGTCGAATCAACCGGTACCGGTGGTGGAATAAAACTCTTTTGCAATGGCATTGGAGTTAAACATCCAGATATGACTGGCGCATCACGTGCCATGAAGAAAAAAGAAGCAGAAAAATGTGCTGCAAACAATGTCACATTTGAAGAAGTTCAAATTGGATTTGATGGAATTACAATTTCAAATTCAATTGATAGACCAAAGGTCTCTTTCACAAAAGAACAAATCTTTAAAGCTGTAAGTGATACAAAATTTAAGTTATGGGCTGATATTGATCCACGACTTCCTGCAACTCCTATCTCAATCATGGTACCACCTCCAACCTCAGGTACAAGAGATGCATTCATTGAATTAGTAATGCATGGTGCTTGTAAGGAAATGGGTGTTCCGAAAAAAGAAATTAAAGCAAAGTGTTCTACAATGAGAGAAGACGGCGCGGTTATTATTATGGGCGAAAACGATAATTTGATTGTCGAAAAGCTAGTCGCAGATCCAAATATGTTTGGTGTATTTGGATTTTCTTTCCTTGACAGTAATCTAGACAAAGTACAAGGTTCAAAGGTAAATGGTGTAGCGCCAACGTTTGCTACTATTGCTGATGGATCATACAAGGTATCTCGTCCATTGTTCGTTTACTTTAAGAACGATCATATGGGTGTTATCCCTGGTCTTGCAGAGTTTAAGGAGTACTACACAAAAATGTCAAGAGATACAGACTCACCTCTTGCAGCGGTAGGACTTATTCCTCTCAAATAACCTACACACCCAGTAGAAAAAGGGCACTTCGGTGCTCTTTTTTTATTTACATTTTTGTATAAATAGTGTATAGTATAATCAGGAGTAAGAAATATGAAAAGATTTTCTACACACTTGAGGGAGATGGCTGACGTGAATATAGCAAATTTAGATGTTAATTTTTTAAATAGAGCTCAACGCGTCACATCGTTTAACTTAAAATCTTCTGATTTTGAGTCTTTGAGATATAAAGCAGAAATTCAACATTTATTTCAAAGACATTTCTTTCCTAATTTTAATTTAAATAAAACTTTAAAAGGTCAGCCATCTGTAACAAAATTAAACAGTTTGATTAATGAATTAAAGAAACAAAGTTTTATTAACTACAATCGTCTTCATTTCTACAATCTAAAAGGTGTAGGACCAGCAGAAGCAACTCTTTTCTTTCTTTTAGATGATGCACACCTCGGTGGCGGTGGATCAGCAGGAGTTGACCTTGTCTGTGCTGGTCAAAAATACGAAATTAAAGCTTCACTATTGTCAAGAGATGGTACACTAAGTGGATTCAAATTAGGAGGCACTGCACCAGTCGGAGATCTAGTAAGCGAGTTAGTTAGATACAAAAAAGAATTAAATTTGAAAACAACAGGTAAAGGCGAAAATGAAGTTAACGGCACACAAATGGCCGCAATTCAAAAAGCTTATCCAAAAGAGTATGCGATATTAGAACAAAAATACGCAAGGATTGCCGGGAGATATTTTGGAAATATTCCTGTTATTTTTGTGAATAATAATTCAAGTGATAAAGTGGACCCTGAAGATTCCGCAGAAAAAACCAGACAGTTAAGTAGCAAAGCTGGTAACGTCATTGCTATTAAGAAAATAACGGCAAAGGATATTAAAATGCAAGTTGCTACTCAAGGAACACTTAAGCCGAAGATTAAGATATAATGGAAAATTTTAGTTCATACATAACTGAACAAAAGAATACTCATATGACACACATAGAAGATAAGGTTCTCTATGGTGGAGTAAAAGGAACACGAGATGCAATCATGGCTCTCCGTTCCCTCAGAGATGCTTTAGGAGGAGTACATGATGGAAACGTTAGTGTTAAATGGGACGGTGCTCCTGCTATCTTTGCTGGGATTGATCCTACTGATGGCAGATTCTTCGTGGCGAAAAAAGGGATCTTTAACAAATCTCCCAAAGTATACAAGAGTGATGCTGATATTGACGCTGACACTAGCGGTGATCTTAATACAAAACTTAAGCTCGCTCTACGATATTTACCGGAGCTTGGCATAAAGGGAGTGATTCAAGGTGATTTCTTGTTTGGTCCAGGCGACGTTAAAAAATCTAAGATCAAAGGGAAAGAATATCTTACATTCCACCCCAATACAATTGTATATGCAGTACCGGCTGGCACGGACATGGCCAGGGAAGTTGCGACAAAAAAAATTGGAATCGTATGGCATACGAGTTACTCAGGAAAATCATTCGAAACAATGAAACAAAACTTTGGTGTTGATATCACCAAGTTTAAAAAATCTAAAAATGTCTGGTCTCAAGATGCAATGTTAAGGGATATGACACAATACAGTATGTCAAAGAAGGACACAGAAGAAGTTAATAAATTACTTAGCCAAGCCGGTGTTATTTTCAATCAAATCAGTGGATCAACTCTTCGCGAGTTGGAAAGGAATAAAACTCTTGCTCAAACTATTGAAACTTATAATAATACCTTTGTACGTAAAGGTGAAGTTATTCAAGATACGACTCGTCACGTGGCTGGTCTCATCCGTTATATTCAACAAAAATACCAAAAAGAAATAGACAAAAGATCTACAGAAAAGGGTAAATCTGCACAGCAGGCAAAACTCAATGAAGTATTAAAATTCTTTTCGGCACAAAATAAAAAATCTATTAAAAGCATGTTTGATTTACAAAAATATATAGTTTTAGCGAAAATGAAACTTATAAATATACTTAATAAGCTGAATAGTGTACAAACATTCTTAAAAACAAAAAGAGGATATCGTACAACCGGCCAAGAAGGTTATGTGGCTATAGATAAACTTGGTGGTGATGCAGTGAAAATTGTGGACCGAATGGAATTTTCATTCGCAAACTTTTCACCGACTATATTAAAGGGATGGGATAAACCAGGAAGGAACTAGCGATGGCAGATTTGCTTCGTTTTAAAGACATATACAAAGAGGGATCTCACCCTCTCAGATTTGATGATATGCACCAGACCGAATATAGGCCAGGTGAAGATGAGCTTACCAATTACCGCGCATATCGCCGTAGAAAATTTGGTGTAGGCACAGGTGAAGGTGGACCAATAGGGGAATCCACTGAACTAGAATTCGATGAAGCACTTAATATGCAGCAACGAATGGCTAGAAAACGTCAAATCAAAAGATATAAATCCAAAATTGAAATGGGAAGAAAGCGCGCGCGCCGTAGAATGGCGAGTAAAGGTACTCTTGAAAAAAGAGCACAAAAGCAAGCTAGAACCGCGTTACTTAAGAAAATCACCAAAGGTATTCCTAAAGATGAACTTTCTTATGCTCGTAGACAAGAAATTGAAAAGCGACTAGACAAACCTGTAATGAAAGCAAAAATTAAAGTAATTGCTAGAAAGCTTTTTAAAGATGTTCGTAAAAAAGAAGTTGAGCGTAAAAAAGGATGATTAATTCATTTAGCACTTTCCTTGTTGAAGAGGAAAAAACTTTATATTTTGTATGGGGTAGAATGAATCCTCCGACAGCTGGTCATGAAAAGCTACTTGACTTTTTAAAGGCTAAAGCTGGAAGAAATCCATTCAGAATTTATCTCACACAATCTGAAGATAATTCTAAAAACCCTATTCCTTTTACAGATAAAGTAAAGTTTGCTCGTAAAGGGTTTCCTCAATATGGTCGACAGATCATGATGAATAAGAAACTTAAAACTATTTTCGATGCAATGACGTCATTTTATAATGAAGGATTTAAAAGAATTGTAATTGTAGCAGGTAATGATCGCGTTCGTCAATATGAAATTCTTCTTAATAAGTATAACGGTGTAAAGGGTAAACACGGGTTTTATAATTTTGAAAAAATTAATGTACTCGATGCAGGTAAAAGAGATCCAGAATCTACTGGAGTTGAAGGAGTGTCTGGCACTAAACTTAGAGGATACGCTGAGAACGGTGACTTTACTAAGTTTGCGCAATACATGCCTAAAAGATTATCAAATGCAGATTCGAAGGCTGTTTATAATGCCGTTCGCAAAGGTATTGGATTAAAGGAAGAAAAAGAATTTAAGAATAAAATCCAGCTTGAGCCAGTATCCGATCTAAGAGAATCATATGTTAATGGGGATTTATATAAGGTTGGTGATAGTGTAGTTATTAAAGAATCAGATGAAGTCGGCGAAATAACACTACTTGGATCTAACTATGTTATTGTTGAAACTGCAAATAAAAAATACCGTAAATGGTTAGATGCCATTGAACCAATGGAAAAAAATAATCCTATTAAAGTTACGCAACAAAAAATGCAAGAGGATAATATGCAACGTTTTAAAAATTTTGATGAAAAGAATAAAGGCCTTTGGCATAATATTCATCAGCGTAGAAAGAAGGGCTTACCTCCAAAAAAGCCTGGTGAAAAGGGTTATCCGAAGACTCTTGATATTGAAGCTGTTGATCAAACAGATGTTGCAAAGAAAAGAATTGATAGAGAAAAAATGACCGATAAAATGCGGCATGATAGAATGATGGATCGAGCCCGTATGCGCGATACAGTTAAAAAGAATAAGGAAACAAAGTAATGAAAACTTTCGATCAACTCAGAGAAGAATTTGTGTCTGCCGCTCAGCGTAAAGCGGTATGGGCATCAAAAGCCGATGGCGGTAAAGGGCATCCCGATAATAAGAAAGAAGACTCGGATGCAGTCAAGGCTTTCTTAGCAAAAGGCGGTAAGATTAAAAAGCTTCCACCAGCAAAAGCACAAGGCTATCACGGTAAAGATGATCCAGGTAAAGGTATGCATGGTATGCTTGACAAGCCTGATACCAAAAAGATTGGCACTCGTAAGAAGGTCAAATCAATGGAAGCTACTCAGGTTGATGAGATCTCTAAAGATACTAAAAAAAGTTACATCAAAAAAGCTGCAGATGATATGAGCAAACAGGCTGATAGAATGGCTCGAGCTCAACGCGGCGATGGTAAGATGGACAAAGCAGCTAATAAGTTTGTCAATCGACGTAAAGGTATTGCACGTGCAGTTGAAAACTATCAGGTTCAAAAATATACTGACGGTAAAAAGGATGGTCCTGCTAAATCATTTGGTGGTAACTTGAAAAAAGCTACTGCACACGCAAGTAAAATGGGTGGAGATCATAGAGTACATAAAGAAGGTCTTGGAGATATGATTAGAACTGGTGTAAAAACAGCCGCAAATTCTGTTGCATCTGCAATTAATAATCGTAGATCTACCTTTGGTACTTCTGGAGGAGCTAAATCAGCTAGTCAAATGAGAGGCGAAGAAGTAGGAAACAAAAAGCCACCATTTGATAATGCTAAGCCTATCAATAAGGATCCAAAGGATAAGTTTGGTAATCCTATTAAGAATCGCGCAAAGCACCTTGCTCGTAAAGCAGCAAGAGATCTTTTAAATAAGGCAAAGTAATGAAAACGTTCAAATCATTCTATGAAGACATGACATTTAAAGTAGAAGTCGAAGGTCTTCCTGCTCTTTTTATGGCCGGCAATTCACCAGGTCAAGTAAAGAATCATCTTCGTAAATTGATTAAACAGCCTTCTATGATTAAATCTGTTGAACGTCAAACAAAACATGACGTAAAGAAGATGTATCGTGCAAAGGCTCAAGGTAAAGAAGTTGCTGAAGCTACACTTGACGAGCTCTCACCTGCTACAGTACAATCATATAAGAAAGCCGCATCAAAGAGTAACTATAATGCGGCACAAAAATATGCTCGTGTTGCTGCATCTCCTACCTCTAGAAAATATAAAAATAAAGAGATGGATAAGCAAGATGATATTATGCGTAAGCGTAAGGCGGGTCTTGCAATGGCTGATAAAAAAGAGTCAAATGAATTAGATGAGAGAACACCAGTTCGTCCTACAGTTCAAGACAAGAAGTTAAAAAACTTACGCGTTCCAAATCCTAATTATAAAGGATTATTAAAGCGTAAGAAAGATAACGAAAGATCAATGGATAAGTTTAGAGAAGGTTCATGCGGTGATGTAGATTATGGATCTGATAAGTCTATTAAGATTATGAAGAAGAAAACACCGGGCGAAACAAATGAGAAACTCACTATTGGAAAAATTCGGAGGGCAGCGTATAAAACCGGCAAAGTGCTAGGAGATGTAAACGCAGTTAAAAAGGGCAAAGTAGCTAAACGTGTAAAGAACAGAGTAGTCGGTAAACTTCTTGGTAAAGCTGTAGGTAAATTAGGATTGTTTAAGTAATGGAAAAATTTAAAACATTCTATGAAAAGAAACTCACAGGCAAAGACTCAAAGGGTCATTTTCGTGCTACTGAAAAAGGAGCCGGTATGACTGCGAAGGGTGTTGCTGCAGTTCGTAGAGCAAATCCTGGAAGTAAGCTACAAACAGCCGTAACTACACCGCCGAGTAAATTAAAGCCTGGATCAAAAGCTGCTAATAGACGTAAATCATTTTGTGCAAGATCTCGTAGCTGGACTGGTGAAAGAGGTAAAGCTGCAAGACGTAGATGGAATTGTTAATGAAAAATTTAGATGAACTTTCATTTTCTACTCGTTGGAAGGCTGGTATTGAACGGGCTAAACGTGGCCCAAGTAAAAAGGCAGTGCCGACTATATTTCGTAAAACAGGTAAAAAAGCTAAAAATTTACAAAAAAAAGTTTCAGCTGGGCCAAATGTGGATTATTCAAAATACTCCGATAGAGTTAAAAAGCAAGGAAGAATTCCTATGTCATTTTCGAATTGGATAAAAAGCCATGGCTGATACAACCAATCATAGACTTGATCGTATTGAAGAGAAATTGGATAAATTAGCAACTGCTATGGTATCTATTGCTCGTGCTGAAGAAAAGATCGCTGCAATGCAAGAGTTTCAACATAATCAAATTGAACGTGTAAATAGATTATCTGTAAAATTAGATGATATCGAGAAAAAAGTAGATGAAAATCATCGTACCGTTTGTCTTATAAATAAACTTGTATATGCTGCTCTGATTGCGGCTGTCGGAGCATATGTGGCTCAATATTTTACTTAGGAGAAGAAAATGGATTATAATCCTTTTAGGAGTCGGGCCACTCAAGAAACGGTCCAAGAAAAAAAGATGATGTGTGAAAAGTGTGGTAAGATGCACGAAAATGGTGAAGAATGCAAAATGGATGATGATGAAAAGAATGAAGCAATGGATCCTGTAAACAAAAAAGAATTAAAAGGCAAGCATGCCGATCGTAAAGACAAAGATCTAGATAACGATGGTGATGCTGATTCTTCAGACAAATATTTGCACAAGCGTAGGAAAGCAATTAGTAAAGCTATGGAAGATACAAATAAAGAAGGTTACTATAAAGACCTTGAAATTAAAAAGCAAGATAAGGCTATGGGTGCCAAACCTGTTCCTGCTAAAAAGAAAAAAGTAGCTAGTGGCGGTGGAAAAGAAGGTGATGTTATTATGAATCCTAAAATGGATACAGAAAAGAAAACAGAGCAAAAAGAGTCGCGTATTCGTAGCGCTTTAAAATCTGTTATTGAAAGAAAAGAAAATCATTCACCAAATCAGGATAAAGCAGAAAAAATTGGTGATAACCTTAAAGGTCAAGGTGCAAAGGACATGATGGCTGCTGCTGATGATGCAGTGAATAAAGGTCCACAGGCGCATTTGAATGAGCCTGAAATTGATAAAAAGAATTTTCAGAACATGACTAAAAATGTTCCTTCAAAGAAAATGCGAGGCAATGATAATCCAAAAGGTGATACAAAGATTGTTCCAGGTGGCACTCAGTTTAAAGATCCGGCAGCGATGAAACCTGAAGAGTCTGTCACAAAAGGAGATGATAATCAATCAGGGGGATTTGTTAAAAAAGAATCAGTATCTTTTGCACAATCAATTACTAATATGGGTAATGCATACACTAGCATGTATGAAAAGAAAGTTGAAGAAATTAAAGAATAAGGAAATTGACAATGTCTAAAGCACAAGATGAACCGGTTCCTCAAAAACTTACAGAAGCTCCTGTGACGGAAGAAGAATTTGTCGCTGAGCATTTTGAGGATGTTAAAGGTAAAGAATTAGCCGAAAAGAAAAATAAGAAAAAGCTTTTCGGTTTATTCTAATATACATAACCATATGATGATAGATGATGAAAAATTAACTAATGATAAGCTGTTCTTATATGCAGCTAAACATTATTATAATCCTAGATTTTCTGATATAGAAGAGTTTTTTGAAGATTTAAAAAGATTTAGATATATAAAAAGGCTAATAAATCGGTATTTAGAAAGAGGAATTTTTCCAGATCGTTTATTACTTAATCATATTATAATTATTTTTAATGTTTTTGGTGTAGAAGCTTCATTAAAAATATTAGAATTAAAATTAGATAAAAACCATTGGCCTGTTATCAAGCCGATTTTATTATATTTAAATTACATTCGAAATGATCAATATACTGGAATAGATATGGATCAAGATGTGATAGATTTTTTGAGGAAACTTTAATGGGTCTTGTAAAAAGAGCTGCGGATTTAGCATACACATTTCGATTTATTCGAATGTTAGTACTTGATTGGAAGGAGTGGGATGCTTATAAACTTGGCATCATTGATGAAGAAGGTAAAAGACAACGAAACGTCAAGCTTGACACCGAAGAAAAAAAGTCGGCTTACACGCCTTTTATCAGATTATGTGCTAATATTAAACGCTTGGTTGCGAATATCCCTGGTGGCTCTAGCAAGCTTGGTTCTTTTGCATCTGCTCTATACCTTATTAAAGAGCATTATGGGTTAAGTGATAAACAATTATTAAATATTTCTGAAAAGCTAGGGTTAGACACCCTAGATTTAATATTAGAATCTAATAGTTGGTTTATACTTAATGATGGATCTATTGGTCCTGGAATTTATAGAATAAAAGAACATAAGTTAATTGCTAAAACATGTGATGAAATGGTTTGGGCAAAAGACCAAATTAGGATAAATGAAAACTGTACTCCAGTGGGTGATGTATTCGGTATACCTATATATGAAGCAACACATGTGAAAACAAATCAGAAAATATTCATAACAGTTAATGAGATCTATAAATAGTTAGGTATTAGGTGTAATTGGAGAATCAATCTAATGAGTAAGAATAGAAATATTGCTAAAATTTTAGGATTAACTGAAACAAGTAATCCTAATCAAATTTCTTTATCCACTAAAGATTCTGCAATTCCTCATACCTTAGAAATCGATCCTGAAGTATTTACTATCAACGTAGAAGCTCCAGACTCTGGAAGCAATGCAGTGTGGAAATGGCACTGGGACGCTGGAACTGTTGCTTATTCTAGACTAGGTGTTTCAGGTATAACTCAATCGAATGTGCCTTTATATAAAGCGGGTTCATATACTGTAAATAACTTTGCAGCTCATGACATATACAGCAATATGTCTC
>Ga0255771_1006171_pt1 | contig 10201 bp, 7 predicted proteins | sample 011ome_19_FD_179969 | JGI IMG/M metagenome (GOLD analysis project Ga0255771, IMG submission 179969) | Coastal salt marsh microbial communities from the Groves Creek Marsh, Skidaway Island, Georgia - 011510BT metaG (version 2) | ecosystem: Environmental > Aquatic > Marine > Intertidal zone > Salt...
AGGTTTTGGCAGTCTACTAAGGTCTAGGTTCATGCGCATACTAGCCGTATAGGATTTACCTGGGTCTAGTTGTGAATTCTCCATGACACGCCACCCACCAATGCTGCCCACTGCTTGTAAAGCCTCAGACATTGATTTGGCTGAGAAAGTAAATCCCTCGGAAGCAATCCGGTACTGCTGCGTTAAGGGCTGATATGACAAACGGGTTTGTCTTTGTACAAGAGCTGGCTTTTCATCAAACCAATACCAGCGCGATCTCGTTAAATCAAACTCAGTTTGAAAATACAGCACCACGCCTTTTTGTACTGCGTCTTCCAGACCTGGAGATAATTCAATCTGAAACGTAGCGCTCAAAAGCCAGTCGTTATCAGACCTCTCCAACTCAAAGGATTTGATCTTGATACCTTCTGCACTCACGGTGGTTGAGAAAATTCCCAAAACCATCAAGAACAAAAAGAGGAATTGTTTAATTCTTTGGCTCATGGCCCATTTTTCTTAAACAAAGCATAGTAAAAACCGTCGTTTAGTTCACCAGGCAAAATCTGACCTGGAGCGCCTAATCGTACCGCATCGCGGTGCTGCTCAGCAAACCAAGCGGCCTGATCCTCACCCTCTTCAAAAAATATTGAACATGTGACATATAGGAGGGCGCCCCCTGGTTTGAGCATCTTCCACGCCTGATTCAGAATACCGCGCTGCCTTTCTTGCAGGGCCCTTACATCAGCCTCACGTCTTAAAAACGGTATGTCTGGATGGCGAGACACAATCCCCGAAGCAGAGCAGGGCGCATCGAGCAAAATTTTGTCAAAAGGAATGCCATCCCACCATGCAGCTTTAGAGGCATCGCCACGAAGCACTCTTACCTTGTCAGAATGCAAGCGAAGGCGATCTAAATTACCGCCAATCTTTCCAATCCGCTCACCATCTAACTCCAAAGCCTGCACTGAGCAATCGGCAAGCTCTAATAGATGCGCTGTTTTGCCACCGGGAGCTGCGCAAGCGTCTAACACTAGCTCGCCATCTTGTGGGTTTAACAAAATTGCAGCAAGCTGAGCTCCCGCATCTTGGACAGATACAGCGCCACTATAAAAACCTGGCAAATCAGAAACAGGTACAGCTTCTGGAATTAAAAGCGCAGAAGGCAAAGCAATACCAGCCACTTCATCAATTGGTTTTGATGCAATGCCAGCATCAGACAACAATGATTGATATTGCTCGCGCGTATATTGCCGTTGATTGACACGCAAAATTAATGGTGCGCGCTTAGCCTGCTGAAACAAAATCGCTTGCCACTGTTTAGAGTAATTGCGTTTTAAATTTGCGCGCCACCATGCGGGCACATACATTGGAATGGGGTCAGGCGGGTAACGCCTATCACCTTCGGGCGGCTGCACTAAGAGGCTGACCTTACGTAGAACCGCATTCATCAACCCCTTGGCATACATGGTCTTGTCATATTCGCCACACGCCTTCACAGCCTGATCAACAATGGTATGCGCTGGATATCCTTTGCCCTCTGTTGCATCCTGCAAAAATAAAGCGATTGCCACGCTTAGCAAGTGATCTGTTTCAGGCGGCGGAGTCTTTGGAATAAATTGCTTGATTAACTCATGCGAGCGCACCCACTTTCGTAGCGCATCAAAACTGAGGCTTTGAACGATAGGTCGCTCATGCGGCTCAAGTTGATCCAAGACTTCTGTAAGCGATCTTCCGCTCATTACCTCACTGATTGCTTGTGCTGCAATAGTGATTGCTTCTGAAAGCGGGAGACTGCGTGGTGTTTTTTGGTCGGTCAAATTAATTTGCTCCGGGGTATTCCCCGTTTTTAGCCATGTGCATTAAGCGTGCCACCCGCTCTTCTGTAGGGGGGTGGGTTGAGAATAGTTGCGCAAGGCCGCCAGCACTAAGAGGATTCAGAATCATCATCTGTGCAGTTTCTGGATGTTGCTCAACAGCCTGAAATGGAATACCTTGGGCATAGTTATGAATTTTTTCTAGTGCATGCGCAAGAGCCTCTGGATCAGAGCTAATTTCTGCACCACCACGATCAGCCTCATATTCCCGTGCTCGTGAAATACTCATCTGAATCAGGCTTGCCGCTATTGGCGCCAATATCGCCACCATCAAACTCGCTATTGGATTGTTGGGTCTGCCCTCTGAATCGCGCCCGCCAAAAAACATCGCAAAGTTTGCTAATGCAGAAATTGCACCTGCCATAGTTGCAGCCACTGTTGAAATCAAAATATCTCGGTGGCGAACATGCGCCAGCTCATGGGCCATAACGCCGCGCAACTCACGATTCGAGAGAATTTTTAGAATGCCGGTTGTTGCGGCAACGGAAGCGTTTTCTGGATTGCGTCCCGTTGCAAATGCATTCGGCGCATCTTCATTAATCAAAAATACTTTAGGCATTGGCAAACCAGCCTTCTCGGCCAACTCTTTCACCAATGCATAAAACTGGGGCGCAGATCTTTCGTCCACCTGTTGTGCATTAGTCATCTTCAATACCATGGTGTCAGAAAACCAATAGCTGAAAAAATTCATACCGACAGCCATCAACAAAGCCATCAACATGCCTTGCTCGCCGCCCAGCATGCCACCAACCACAATAAATAACGCAGTAATGGCTGCCATCAAAACAGCAGTCTTTGCAAAATTAAACATTTCTACTCCTTTGACAAAAAATGCAACTGTTTTTGATCAACGCCAATCGACTGTAAGCAGGTTTTAGCGTCAATTTTTTTGCCCCCAGGTTTTTGCATGTGCATAACCTCGACGACGCCTTGACCACACTGAATATATACGCCATCACCACTGAACCCAAGCACATCACCAACGCTGCCGGTTGAGCCTACCGCCCCGATCTCCGGAATTCTGGAATCCCAAAGCTTCAACACCAAACCACCCACCTGACCAGTAGCGCCAGGGAAAGGATTAAAGGCACGAATGCGTTGATCGATTTCTTTTGCACTTAAGGACCAATCAATTTCTGCTTCGCTCTTTAGTATTTTTTCAGCATAAGTAATGCCTTCGTTTGGCTGTGGCACCCGGTTCATATTTTTACTTTGCTGCAAAGCATCTAAGACGCTCACGATCGAATCTGCCCCAAGTTGTGCCAATCGATCATGCAAGCTTGCGCTTGTTTCATCGGGGGCAATATCAAGACCAGAAACTAAAACGGTATCACCAGTATCAAGACCTGCATCCATTTGCATAATGCAAATACCAGTCTTTGCATCTCCGGCCTCAATCGCCCGCTGAATTGGCGCAGCACCACGCCAACGCGGAAGCAAGGAAGCGTGAATATTAAAGCTGCCAAATCTTCCGGGTCGTTCGCTAATATCCAAAATTTCTTGGGGCAAGATCAAGCCATATGCAACAACAACCATGGCATCAAACTCGATTGAGGAGAGGCGCTCATAGGCTTCGTCAGCTTGTACTTTTTTTTGTGGATCAACACTAGTGCGCCTTAGAGTTTCGGGCTGCAATACCGGAATATTGTTTTCTAAAGCAAACTCTTTAACCGGGCTTGCTTGTAAATGCATACCCCTGCCAGCACGGCGGTCCGGTTGAGTGAAAGCCAAAACAATTTCATGCCCAGCAGTGTGGATTGCACGCATGGCTTGCGCAGCAAACTCTGGGGTTCCAGCAAAGACAATTTTCATTGGGGCGCTTAGCGCTGACCTACTAATTCTTTAGCGCGCTTCTTCATTTTTTGTGAGATACGAGTTCGCTTGAGGATTGATAAATATTCGACAAATACTTTTCCCTGCAAGTGATCTAACTCGTGCTGCAAACAAACCGCTAACAAACCATCAGCGTTTATTTCAAATTCTTTGCCGTTAACATCTAATGCCTTAACTCGGATTTCTGCTGGTCTTTCAACTTCGTCATAAAACTCAGGGACAGACAAACAGCCTTCGCGCCAAGATTTCGTTTCCTCGCTTGCCCAAACAATTTCCGGATTAATAAAAACCATCAACTCGTTTTGATCATCAGATACGTCGATCACTACGATGCGCTCATGTATGTCTACCTGGGTTGCCGCCAAGCCAACTCCGGGAGCTTCATACATGGTGTCCGCCATATCCGCGACAATTTTTTTAATGCGAGCATCAACCTGTGCAACTGGTTTTGCAACCTTATGCAGGCGGGGATCTGGATAACAAAGGACGTTTAACAAAGCCATATAAGAATTATCCAACAGAGCTATCAGTCTGTCCTGATTGTTCTAATTCCCCTATGGCACAAAATTGATTTATGCAATTAACGCCTGTAATGACCAACGCCATCCGCATCGATCGTAAAAGTGCTGACTACCCTCGCCGTCTTCACGATTTATATGACCCTCCAGACTCGCTCTATATATATGGGAATGCGGGTCTTTTAAAGAAGCCCATGATTGCCATCGTCGGCTCAAGAAAAGCCAGCCCAGAAGGCTTAAAAAATGCTCGCCACCTTGCACAGGGTTTATCCAAGGCGGGGGCGCTCATTGTTTCTGGGATGGCAATGGGCATTGATAGCGCGGCCCACCATGCGGTTATTGAGCTTGGGCCGGGCCACTTTACCGCCGCCATACTGGGTACCGGCTTAGACCTTGTTTATCCCCGTCAAAACATCAGCCTCTCTAGGGCCATTGGACAACAGGGGCTACTGGTATCTGAGTTGCCTATGGGGACGGGCCCAAAGGCATGTCACTTTCCCAGGCGAAATCGCATCATTGCAGCCCTATCGCTTGGCGTTGTAGTCATAGAAGCGGCAAAAAGGTCGGGCTCTCTCATTACGGCGCGCTTGGCTGCAGAGTTGGGAAGAGAGGTTTTCGCCCTTCCTGGCCCTGTAAGCAACCCCAATTCAATAGGTTGTCACCTGCTGATTCAACAAGGCGCAAAACTGGCCTTTAGGACCAGTGACATACTTGAGGAGCTCGATTTTTCCCTAAAAACCGCGTTTAAATAGCTTTAAAGCAAGGTTTTGCTATAAAAATAGGCAATCTGTTGCAACCAAAATAGGCAAAAAATTGGGGTTTTTGGACTTTTCTTAATTTATCGGTTAATAATAAAAAAGGGGTATGCAGTTGGCTGGGTCCTGTTTAGGCATTAATCGACCCTCCGTTTTACCCAATAAATCATCATTTTTAGCTCAAATTTAGGCAAAACGCGTGGCGACTAAAGCAACTACCAAAAAAAGCAGCTCGAAGACTACTGCCGGGGATAACCCAAAGGCTCTCATCATTGCCGAGAAGCCCTCAGTTGCCAATGACATTGCTAAGGCCCTGGGTGGCTTTACAAAATATGAAGATTATTTTGAAAGCGATGAATTTCTGATTTCTTCTGCAGTGGGTCATTTATTAGAGATCGCCGCTCCCGAAGAATTCGACGTAAAACGTGGCAAGTGGTCTTTTGCCAATCTGCCAGTGGTGCCTCCATATTTTGACTTGCGTCCGATTGCCAAAACAGAGTCACGCTTAAAAGTTTTACAAAAGCTTATTAAGCGCAAAGATGTCACCGCACTTATTAATGCATGCGACGCGGGGCGCGAAGGTGAGTTGATTTTCCGTTTGATTGCGCAACATGCAAAAGCATCGCAATCTATTAAACGCTTGTGGCTGCAATCGATGACGCCAGCAGCAATTCGTGATGGCTTTGCCAACTTACGAACCGATGAAGATATGCAGCCCCTTGCAGATGCAGCGCGTTGCCGCTCTGAAGCAGATTGGCTAGTTGGCATCAACGGCACTCGCGCCATGACCGCGTTTAATAGCAAGAGTGGTGGCTTCTTTTTAACTACGGTCGGTCGAGTGCAAACCCCAACGCTCTCAATTGTGGTTGAGAGAGAAGAGCTCATTCGTAAATTTATTTCTAAGGACTACTGGGAAGTAAAGGCGGAATTCATTGCTGCAGCGGGCATCTATGAAGGTCGTTGGTTTGATCCGAAATTTAAAAAAGATGCTGCCGAACCAGATGCGCGGGAGAATCGCTTATGGAGTGAAGCGGCGGCCCAAAGCATCGTAGCGGCATGTCGCGACAAAAAAGCAAACGTAACCGAAGAAGCCAAGCCAGCCACACAGCTTGCTCCTCAACTATTCGACTTAACTAGCTTGCAGCGCGAAGCGAATGCACGCTTTGGCTTCTCTGCAAAAAATACACTAGGTCTTGCACAGGCTTTATATGAGCGTCACAAGGTATTGACGTATCCGCGTACTGATGCAAAAGCACTGCCAGAAGATTATCTCGATACGGTTAAACAAACCATGGAGAACCTCTCTGAGCATTCCCAAGACTATCGTGCATTTGCAAAACAAATTCTGCAAGGCGATCCCAAAGATCCAAAAGCCAAGGCAGGTTATGGATGGATTAAACCGAACAAGCGTATTTTCGATAACTCCAAAATTTCCGATCACTTTGCGATTATTCCAACTCTAGAAACGCCAAAGAGTTTGAGCGAGCCGGAGGCAAAACTCTACGATTTGGTAGTGCGTCGTTTCTTGGCGGTGTTTTATCCCGCCGCAGAATTCCGCGTTACTACTCGTATTACAGAGGCTTCAGGACACCACTTTAAAACTGAAGGGCGTGTGCTCGTAAACCCAGGCTGGCTAACGGTCTACGGCAAATCCAATCAGGCGGATGATGAGCTGGTTCCGGTCCAAGAGGGCGAATCAGTTCAAACAGAAACTATTGCTGCTGTGCCATTAAAAACAAAGCCGCCTGCACGCTATACAGAAGCAACATTGCTCTCCGCAATGGAAAGCGCTGGTAAGTGGGTAGATGATGATGAAATGCGCGAAGCTATGGCCGAAAAAGGCTTAGGCACTCCTGCAACACGCGCGGCAATAATTGAAGGTCTGCTAGCAGAAAAATATATCGTACGCGAAGCACGTGAGCTGATACCAACAGCAAAAGCATTCCAGCTGATGACCTTATTGCGCGGCTTAGATGTTGAAGAGCTAACGCGCCCCGATTTAACTGGTAGCTGGGAGAACAAGCTTTCTCTCATCGAGCAAGGCAAGATGAATCGCGATACCTTCATGCAAGAGATCGCGCAGATGACCCAGCGCATTGTGAAGCGCGCTAAAGAATACGATAGCGATACTATCCCTGGCGACTATGCCACTATGACCACGCCATGCCCGCACTGTAAGGGTCCGGTGAAAGAAAACTACCGTCGTTTTGCTTGCGAAAAGTGTGGCTTTACTATCAGCAAAACACCTGGCGGACGTGCATTTGAATACCCTGAAGTTGAAGAGTTGCTACGTGAAAAAACGATTGGCCCTCTGCAAGGATTCCGCAGCAAAATGGGAAGGCCATTTGCAGCAATTATCAAGTTGAGTGAAATTCCAGAGGACGATAAAGACTATCCAAATGCTGGTTTCAAACTCGAGTTTGATTTTGGTAATACACAAGATGATGAAACTGAAGTGGTTGATTTCACAGGTCGTCAAGCTCTAGGAGTTTGTCCTAAATGCTCTGGCGCTGTTTATGAAGATGGCATGCGCTATGTTTGTGAAAACAATACGGGCCCAAGCAAAACGTGTGACTTCAAAACTGGCAAGGTTGTTTTACAACAAGAAGTATCGGCAGAACAGGTTCAAAAGTTATTGAAAGAAGGCAAAACCGATCTTCTGACTAACTTTAAGTCGAACCGCACTGGGCGTGGCTTTAAGGCCTACCTGGCCTTAGATTCAGCGGGCAAAATTGGTTTTGAATTTGAGGCCAAAGCCCCCAAGGCAGAGGGTGCTGCTAAAGCCCCTGCAAAGAAACGGGCAGGTGCAAGTGCAGCAACTAAATCAGCTGCAAAACCTAAGCGCGCTAGCAAAGCAAAGTCATCCTCTAGTAGCTGAGCGGTAATAAGCTTGGCCGCTAGAGCGGACCATAAAATTCCACGCGACCCCAAGGCGGTAGCCAGAAATATTCCTGGGCGCTGAGTGAGGGCGCCGATGATAGGTAAACGATCGCCAGCAACACAGCGAACGCCAACAAATTCACCGGTCTTCACTAACGAGCGAGTATCGCCTTCTTCATAAGCTACCAGGCCCTTAGCCTGCTCACGATTGAAGTCATCACTTTCATCTCTTGGCGCAAGATCGTCTTCGCCCTCATCAAAACTCGAGCCCACAATCCATTGATAACTGCCGTCCTCTAAACGAGTTGCGGGTAGACAATACCCATCGCCAGAAATCCCGACATTTGGCAACCTTTCGGCCCAAGGACCTCCTTCTTGAACCGAAAAAATACTGAGTTGTCCACGCACCGGTCTTAAAGGCAAGCGAACATCAATGCTGCTCATTAAAGGCTTGGCCTCCATGGCGCAAGCTATAACCACCTTGTCCGCTGCGACGACGATCTCATTTTTTGAATCAAATAAATGCCAAGCTTTAGCAACCTTTTCAAGGCGCGTAATGCTTGTGTTCCAAACGCAAGTTAACCGCGCGTGATTTTTCAATAGCTTATTACTTGCTTCGGATAAATTTAAGCCAGCACCTCGCGGCAACCAAACACCGCTTTGCTCAATTCCACAAACACGCTGCGCTTCTTTAGCATCCATAGCCATTGCCATATCGGTATCAAGATCTAAGGAACGAAGATGCTCGATCGTTTGTGCACGATCAAATACTTTGTCTTTTTTGGTTGGCTGAAATATTCCATGCTGCTGCCATACATTTTTCCAGCGCGTTTCTGCTAGCAAAAATGCAATGCGCGTTAGACGCAATAGGCGTGGAGAGCCTTTACCAATATGGGGATGAGCAATGGCATAAGCATGGCTGGAACAGGCGGTAGCTGGAGATGCGGCGGCGTCAATAATACAAACTGATTTGCCGCGCACGAGCAACTCATTTGCAATAGTTGCTCCACAAATGCCTGCCCCAATCACCACTATTTCATGGTGTTGGGGTTTGGTCATTTAATAAATCTATATAAAACGTTTGTGATTACTAAAGACTGATCAGCATTAAGCATTCAAACGTTGTTCGATCTTAGAGCGAGTTTCTTTCAACTCTTTTGGCAAACGATCGCCAAGGTGTTCGAACAATTCTGTGTGAAGCTTAAGCTCATTCTTCCATTCATCAATTCCAACATTGATAGCTTTAGAGAACTTCTCTGCTGAGTAATCAAGGCCGCCCCAGTGCATATCTGTGTACTCTGGAGTAATACCAAACGGTGTTTCTTTGCCGTTTGCTTTGCCTTCGGCGCGATTCAAAATCCAAGAAAGAACGCGCATGTTCTCGCCGAAGCCAGGCCATACAAACTTGCCATTTTCGTCTTTGCGGAACCAGTTCACACAATAGATCTTCGGTAACACAGCGCCTTCGGCTTCCAACTTCTTACCAATATTTAACCAATGTTGGAAGTAGTCGCTCATGTTGTAACCAGCAAATGCAATCATTGCAAATGGGTCACGACGTACAACGCCGATCTGTCCTGTAATCGCTGCGGTAGTTTCTGAGCCCAATGTTGCGGCCATGTAAACACCCTCAACCCAATCACGCGCTTCGCTAACCAAAGGCACAGTGTTTGAACGGCGACCGCCGAACAAGAAAGCATCAATTGGAACGCCTGCAGGATCATCCCAGTTTGGATCAACCGCTGGGTTATTGGTTGCCGCAACAGTGAAGCGTGAATTTGGATGTGCAGCTTTACGACCGGCCGCGCCATCAGCAGGAGTCCAGTCTTTACCTTGCCAGTCAATCAAATGTGCCGGTGGGGTTTCTGTCAAACCTTCCCACCAAACATCGCCATCATCAGTCAAACCAACGTTAGTGAAAATCACGTCTTGGTTCAATGAGTCGATACAGTTTTGGTTTGTTTGGCGATTAGTCCCAGGGGCCACGCCAAAGTAGCCAGACTCAGGATTGATCGCAAATAAACGGGTTTTACCAGTAACGGGGTCTTTGCGCGGCTTGATCCAAGCAATGTCGTCACCAATGGTTGTTACCTTCCAACCATCGAAGCCTGCTGGAGGAATCATCATGGAGAAATTGGTTTTGCCACAAGCAGATGGGAATGCTGCAGCGATATGGTATTTCTTACCCTCAGGTGAAGTTACGCCCAAGATCAACATATGCTCAGCCAACCAACCCTGGTCACGGCCCATGTTCGATGCAATGCGCAAGGCAAAACATTTTTTACCTAACAATGCATTGCCGCCGTAGCCAGATCCAAAGGACCAGATCTCACGAGTTTCTGGGTAATGAACGATATATTTG
>Ga0255771_1006176_pt1 | contig 10197 bp, 7 predicted proteins | sample 011ome_19_FD_179969 | JGI IMG/M metagenome (GOLD analysis project Ga0255771, IMG submission 179969) | Coastal salt marsh microbial communities from the Groves Creek Marsh, Skidaway Island, Georgia - 011510BT metaG (version 2) | ecosystem: Environmental > Aquatic > Marine > Intertidal zone > Salt...
GCCGTAGGTCAAACGTTCGAATCGTTTAGGGCGTGCCATTTTGTGGCGAGTGTAGCTCAGTTGGTAGAGCCCCGGATTGTGATTCCGGTTGTCGCGGGTTCGAGCCCCGTCTCTCGCCCCATTATTCCTTAGTGGGACTGACATTCACGATAACTCCGTGCAATATCAATTGTACCAAAAACCTGGTTTTTTTGACTGAATTGCACGAAATTTGCACGAAATTTTAACTACCCCACCCCACCCCTTTTGATTTATTTCAGTGCGTGGAAAAGTTGTTAGACACAAAATTCTTATTTAAACAAAGTAGTTGTAATAGGAATCTCATTTCCATTTTCATCAATCTCAATCCATCCATTCCTAAGATAGAATTTACGAAGAATTTTCTTACTAAAGAATGGGTAAATGAACCAAGAAATTCCTGCTGTCATTAAAGCTACACCACAACTTATTAATGCGTGATTCCAAACTCTTTTGACAAGAAAGTAAAAGACACCAAACAGCAAGGTCCATAAAAAAACATAGTTGCTTTGCTCAATGAAACCAGTGTCTTTGTTTTTGAATCTCATTAGATATTTATTTAAAAAAATGGTTTCAATTCTACCTATTTCATTACAGACATTGGGTATATTGATTCAAATGAAAATTCTTAACTGGTTACCATTCGTTCTACTTCTTGCATTTTTATCTGCTTGCAAACCAGTTGAGTTCAAAGCTGACTTATATACCTCGGATATTGAAATTGCCAGAGATGGAGAAGTTTTGGATGTCCCAGTATCTGTTTCTTTCTCACTGTTAGGTAATGATGACCAAGGTATTTTTGATAGAGTTGTCCAAATTGCAAAGAGAAGTCTCAGTCCTGACTCTACTTTCTCAAAGTCAAAGGCTATGATGGGTGAAAGATTGGTAATTGACACAAAACTTCCTATGGGTAACAAAGATTCACTTAAGAAATATTTGGATTCAAATAATAGATTGGCAGTCTTTTTAGTTGAAGAAGGTAAGTCATCTACTTCAGTTTCTCTTGTGCCTACTGCACTTGTTAAGACCCTAAGTAAGCAAATTCAGGATATTAATATTCTATTAAGTTTACGGCTTCCTCCGTCTAAGTCCTTAATCAGAGTATCTAGCGATTCTAGAAAACCAGTAGAGGTTTCCGGCATAGCTGTATTTGTGTCAAAAAAACCTTATCTAAATTATTCAAAAACTCTTAATAGACGAGATTCAGTAGAGATTGAATTTAAGGGTGATAGCGGAAGTATCTACTCTGAGATTTATCCTATTTTAAATATAAGAAATTAAAGATTAATTCACTTATATCTCACCAAAATACTTTTCAATCAACTTCTGCTTGTGAGAAACACAGAGATGAGCATATCTTTTAGTCATCTATTTTTTAAGGAGACTAGTGACAATCTTTCTACAGTTGCAAGACCCATTGATACTGCTGGACCGATACCAATTGCAAATATCACTGTCCCAATTCCAACAACACCGCCTAAACTCCAGCCGATAATAACCACAACTATTTCCAAAGTTGTTCTTACAATAGAAATTGGAAGTTGTGTAACTCTCTGTAATCCTGTCATCAATCCATCTCTAGGTCCTGCCCCCAGATTTGATATAAGATAAATCCCGCTACCAATACCAACGACTAAAACACCTAAAAACGTTTGTAGAATTTGATATATTGAATCCTCTGGATAGGGTAAGAAAGGTAGTGAAAATTCAATTACAGCAGCGATAATTATGGCGTTTAGTATTGTCCCAATTCCTGGCATCTGTTTTAATGGAATCCAAAGAAATATAACTAACAAACTAACAAAAAAGGAAGCTTCACCGATACTCAAACTGGTTATGTTGCTAATACCTTGAGCAAGAACAGTCCAAGGGCTAACACCTATACCTGCAGCAATCAAAAGAGTTTCACCAACACCAAAGAGAATTAAGCCTATAACAAGCAAAACTAGAGTCTTTGCTTCTGGTCTAAAGTTAAGCGGACTTGAGGATGACCAACCAAGTAACGGGATATGCTTTTGTGTTAGTAGATTTTTCAATGTGTCGATTTAAGTTTAAATTCCACTTAACTCTAATGTGTCAATCTTGTATAGAAGTGGTCTAGATGAGTAATGTTCATCCTGACAATCTTACCTATATCTCACCAAAATACTTCTCAATCAACTTCTGCTTGTGACTGACACAGAGATGAGCATATCTTTTTGTCATCTGTATTTGTTTGTGCCCTAAGACATCTGCTATCTCAAGTAAGGATGTATTGGCTTTACCTACCAAAGATTTTCATTCATTAGAGGGTCAATACACGAGAATCTAAATTGTTCTTTCAACCTATTTTTTGACAATGATTTTGCTTGCCAGCCTATAGGCATTGATAATTTATAGGGAGGAACAAAGTCTTTACCTTTAGATGTTTCAAAACCAAATCTTGAATAGAAATTTGGGTCTCCATAAACGCATACAGTATCCACCTCATTTTTAATAAGATAATTGACCCCTTTGTTTACTAGTTTTGTACCAACACCCTTTCTTTGAAATTCTTGACTGACTGCTAGAGGGGCTAATATAAAAGCCTTGTGGTCAATAGGTTTCTCGCTAATCATTTGACTAAATGTTATGTGACCTATTATCTTTTTGTCTACAAAGCAAGCCATTGTAATAGAGTCTTCAGGATAGTTGATTAAAAAATCAATTGCTAATCTTGAAACTGCTTCACCTTCATTATCTGGAAAAGCATTCAAATAAAGTTCGTTGAGTTCTAGAACGTTATCTTGAGATGGTTCTTTTATCAAATAATTCACGATTACAATATACCTATATCTCACCAAAATACTTGTTGATTAACTTCTGCTTGTGGCTGACACATAGATGAGCATATCGCTTAGCCATCTGTATTTGTTTGTGTCCTAAGACATCTGCTATCTCAAGTAAGGATGCACCGTTCTGGGTTAAATAAGATGCACAGGTATGTCTTAAGTCTTGGAATCTAAAGTCATCTATCTCTGCCCTCTTCAGTGCCTTTATCCATTCTTTCCTGAACACGACTACTACTTCATTGATAAAAACAATATGAAAGAGAAGAGACTCGAGGCAATTAATAGAGTGTCTTATCTTGGCAAAACTAGAGGTAAAGGTTATAGACCAAAGCAAAGCAAAGATTATGGGAGTAGTCGACTAAAACACCCTACGACAAAAAACTCGGATACTTTGTTGGCTGTTTAGCGCTTTAATTGCAAGACTTAAGGCTGTTGAGTTGTAATAATAACTGCCTTAATATCATTCACCTCAAGCTCTAGTCGCTCTTTGGCAATGGACACACCTGCTAGAACAATTTGTCTATCTTCTAGGGTTTGTCTCATCTCAGGCGTTACATTAATAAGTAGTGTATTCTCGTCGGTAATACCAACTACAGTTCTTTGAGTGTTATTGATATCAATCTCGTACTCTACCTCAACAAAGCGTTGTGCTTGACGGCCAATCTCTGGCATAGAGATTAGGTCAATCGCTCTTGTTGTAGCCTTCAGAGCGCCATTGTTATCTTCAACCGCTAGCATATCACTTGGCTCCACCTCACCGTTATCATTCTCAGTGAGTAGTAAGATAGCTGCCGTACGCTTCACACCACCACTATTGCCACGGTCGGTAAAGCCTTCTGCCGCTTCAGTTGGCTCAGATACTGTAATCGTACCACCTTCAACAACAACGGTGTGCTTGAACTTAGTCTTAGGTTCTTTAGGCTCTTCCGTTTCTTGAGGTTGAGGCTCTTGCTCTTCTGCAGGTGGCTTATTTTTGCCCTTATCACCCTTATCGCCACCAGCATTGCCTACGTCCTTATCATTGCCTTGGTTGCCAGCTTCGCCTGAGATGGTGTTGTCGTTCTCATCAGAGCCACCTGCGCCAGCTTCTGTACCGTTGCCGTCACCGCTGTCTGTGCCTTGGTTGCCACTGCCACCATTGGTGTTTTGGTTTTGGTTGTTACTGCCTTCTGTGCTATCTGCAAGTACAAAAAGTTGATTTGACGAACCATTATCAGCACTGCCGCCACCTGAGTTGCCTCTATTGCCACCAGCATTGCCTACGTCCTTATCATTGCCTTGGTTGCCAGCTTCGCCTGAGATGGTGTTGTCGTTCTCATCAGAGCCACCTGCGCCAGCTTCTGTACCGTTGCCGTCACCGCTGTCTGTGCCTTGGTTGCCATTAGCTTCATCACCGCCACTTAGCTGGTCAGTAAACTCTTGCTCTGACATTGTTGATAGAGGTACGTCAATATCAGTCCCTGTATCACCGTTGCCTTCTGGGTTAGTCTGAACATTAGAGGTTATAGTAAACCCGTCTGTATTTTCATTGCTTCTATCGCCACCAGCATTGCCTACGTCCTTATCATTGCCTTGGTTGCCAGCTTCGCCTGAGATGGTGTTGTCGTTCTCATCAGAGCCACCTGCGCCAGCTTCTGTACCGTTGCCGTCACCGCTGTCTGTGCCTTGGTTGCCATTAGTGTTGGCATTGTTATCTTCAGCAGACGCGGAGATTACAAATGTTGGATTCTTAAAATCGTCTGGATTACCTTGCGTGCTAGGGGCGTCGCTATTAGCTGGTGGCAATGGAATCTTAGGCGCAACAGGAGGATTCTCCAATCGCGCAGGAGCAACAGGAGCAGATGTTGTCATTGGCTGTGGAGCTGCAGGTTCTTTTGTTGTAAATGGAGCAGGAGGATGGGGATTAGGGACTAAAAACTTAAACCAACCCCAAGCGTTTCTTCTATTTACAGCATTTTGGTAATTTTGTTGCGTCACCTTATGTTCTGCCAACTTCTGGTCATACTGAGTTTTTTCAGCTTGGTAAGACTCTTGAGCAGCTTTATACTCCTGCAACTCTTGTTCGTATGCAATCTTTTTCTGATTGTATTCGTTTACTGCTTTTTTGTGAGCTTTAACTTTTGCCGGGTATTCATCACGAGCCTTCTCATATTCAGCCTTCTGTTTATTGTATTCAGATACTTGTTGCTCATACTCTTCGACAGATGTTGCTGGCTCGGAGTATTTAGAATTTTGTTGAGAATCTTGTTTTGACTTGCTGCCACCAGCGTTACCAACATCTTTGTCGTTACCTTGGTTGCCTAGTGTGCCTGATACAGTATTGTCATTTTCATCAGAACCACCTGCGCCAGCCTCTCTATCTCCATTGTTTGGTGGATTGTTTTTTGGTAAATTAATAACCGGTGCAACTTTAATCGTATAGGTATCACTATTTGATGCTGAATAATTTGAATTGGCTGCAACGCTAACAGAAATAATGGCCTGCCCTGGGCCAACAATGGTTACCTCTCCAGTTGTTCTGTTAACCTTTGCTACTCCAGTGTTGTTTGACGTATAAGTAGTACCAGTTGCTGTGTATCCACTAATGTTTTGGGTAAATTTCGGACTATTCTCGTCCTTTGTAACATCATCACCTGCATCAATAGTGTTGGTTCGCTTGGTGTGAGTGGCACCATTAGAGACAGTTACATTGGTGTCATACGACAACCAGCCGCCAGAAGTATCAAGCGTACCAGCAGAAACTGTAGTCGTTCCTGTGTATGTACTAGTACCAGTAAGTGTTAATGTGCCACTTCCAGCCTTGGTAAGCGCACCAGAGCCTTCAATACTTCCAGAAACTGAAGATGCGCCATTGCCAGCATCAATAGTTAGAGAGTGACTATTTACAGTACTATCGATACCACCATTAAATGTAATATTGCTCCCGCTACCAGTATTTGCACCCTCTGTAATTGAAATTGAACCATCTTGGCCCGATGTTCTTGCTTCAGTAGTTGTGTTTGTATTTCTTAATGTGGTTCCATTAAAAGCACCATCCACACCGCTCTTACCCGCATATCCACCATATCCGATAGATTCATTTGGCCACCCTTTAAGGGTTACAGCTCCACCCGAGCCGCCAGCCAGTCCGCCGCCGCCAGCACCGCCGCCGCCGCCGTCAGTACTTCCAGCACCACTTCCATTCGAGCCGTTAGTAGAGGAACCATTTACTTTAAGTGAATTATAATCTTGACCGGCTGTTTCTCCATCTCCAGCAACATTATTTGCGCCAGCTCCACCACCAGCACCGCCAGCAAAAATAGACTTGGTTTCGTCATAAGAGTTTGTACCTACCAGAAGTATCGAAGCAGCACCACCGCCACCACCGCCACCTGAAGAGCCAGTACTACCTGCAGTACCACCTGTACCACCTATACCAACTCCTAACGCATTTGTTCCGCCAGCACCACCAGCAGCACTTGAAGCACCACTCACACCATTGCCACCATTATCACCAACAGCGTAATAAAGACTAGTTATAGCACTTGTATCAGACGTGGATAAAATTAAAGTTGCTGTATATTTTCCAGCATTCCCTCCAGCTAGACCGGCACAGCAGCCATCATTGCCACCTGTTCCACCGGCTGCACCAATTAGCTCAACGGTAGCAATAGGACCTGTAACACTTTTCGAGGCAAGGGTTGAGTTGTAAGAATCATATGTGGTTGTGCTAGTGGTTAATTTAGATGAAAGACTAACGTCACTACCTAATACAACTGAACCAGTATACGATTGAGCGCCTCCAGTTGTAATGTCGGAAGACAGTTCAATAGAATCAGATGCTGTAATGGTTAACCCACCAACAATATAAATATCAGAATTAACAATGATGTCATCAGCTGCCTCTAGGGTTAGATTTCCAGAGCCTAGTGATGCAATCATTGAGCTAACAGTTATATCGCCTTCATCAGAGCCAGCGCTACCTGCAGAGCCAGTACTAATAGTAACATCTGTACCATTGTCAAGTAAAGTTCCTATAGTGTCTTTGTCTATCACACTTGTGGCACTAGCAGTCCAAGAGCCAGAAGAAAAACTACCGCCACTATCCGAACCGCCATCATTAATCACAATGTTATAAGGGTCAAACAGCCATAATCCATCCTCACCGTTCAATGCTCTGGTGCTACCCGATACGCCTCGAGTTCTTATCACATAACCCGACGTCTCAATCCGACCGCCATCACCACCATTAGGGCCAGCTTTGGCATTAATCGTACCGTGTGCTGAAGTTACTGAGTCAGTGTTATTAATGTCTGACCAAAGAACAATCTTGCCACCATCACCATTGTCCGTTGCATTGGCATCAATAGTTGCACCTGAGTCCATCGTAACGGTTGTGGCTTGGTGCATATCACCGCTACCTTGCCAGTCACCACCAATTAGAACTTCACCACCGCCAGTTGCACCTGATGCATCAATCTCTGAAGTTTCGCTTAGACGGATGTCATCACCTTCTAGAATGATACGACCACCCTTCTCGGTTAGACTGGTGGCTTCGATAACGCCAGTGTTGTTTACTGCTGAGCGTGTTAATGTATCTAGTGCTCGTGCACTAAGTAGTACTAAACCATTATCGGTCTTGATGATTTGATTGTTCTCAACCAAAGCATCAACCACACCTTGGTTAATAGTGATACTAGTTGTGCCATCACCATTTAAATCTAGAGTGACATCGCTTGCTGCCACTAACGAGGTTGTGCCATCCGGTGTAGTAATTGTTCCTTGGTTTTTAACACGCTTGGCAATAAAGGCCACACGACCACCACTCATCGTGGTGATTGAACCCTGGTTTAGTATCTCACCAGTACTGCCTGTAAATCTAAAATTGTCAGACAAGAAGTCATTGTCGCTGATATCTAGTGTTGAAGCAGTGATAGCACCCACGTTAATTTGTGAACCCTGAGTAAAGACAATGCCGCTTGAGTTAAGTAGCATTACGTGACCATTAGCATTTAGCTGACCAAAGATTTGAGTTGGGTTTTGAGCGCTGATTCTGTTAAGTGCAATAGAACTTGAGCTTGGTTGGTCGAATGTCACTGAGGCTGACGAGCCAATATCAAAGCTAGTCCAGTTAGTAATTAGCTTATCGGTTTGCTGTTGGATAAGCATATTACTACCAGTTGTACTGATGGTTGCAGCACCCGAGGTAATGTTTGCACCGGTTGGTAGTGTGTTACTTACTACTGCAGCCAATACTTTAGGAGCAGCAATACTAAGCACTGAGGCAACAAATAGTCTAACTAGGCTTGGTTGTAGTTTGGGTGGTGCTTGACCTTCTAGAGTTCTAGCTGTTTTGTTACGAGTTTTGAATCGACCTTTTTTATGTGAGCGAGTCAACTCAACCACGGGTATCCATAGGTTGTGTATTTTGCTCCAGACTAGTCGATATACTTTATTCATCTTCTACTCTAGAACCAAATCATAAATTGCGCCCAGATACGTGAGGCATCGTTATAGCCATCAGCATCCATCCCATTGGTATCTCTGCCTGGGTTATCACCAATCTTCTTAGACCAAACCGCTTTAAGCATATATTCTTTTTGCTTGGTTAGTGTTGCACCCACACCCCAGCCTTTAATCCAGTAGTTGTTCTCACCAGTAAACGTTGAGTTAGTGTTACCCAGCATATCTTTGTGCAGCTCGATACTACCCGCATCGACAAAGCCTTTAAGTTGTAAGATACCTAGGTCTGTTGGCTCAGGATAGTCGTAGCGTAGCTCTACATTAAACAAATCACCATTATCACCACTAGCCTCACCAACTGGGTAAGCTCGTACATTCTCCGGACCACCCAAAGAGAACTGCTCTGAACCATCTAGGTTTTTATGCGCTCTTTGACCTTTCCAAGAACCATACAAACTATAGTTGCCTGTTAGTTTCTGAAGACGTGATAGACCGTAAGTAGTCTTGCTATATGCGCCTGCTGTTTGATAGGCCGATGCATCTGATGCTGCGTCAGCTGCTAGTTTTAAATCTAGATCGCCAACCGTTAAGCCTAAGTTCCAAGTATTAAGACCACCACCTTGGTACTTGTCTAGCTTATCACCTGAGAAGCTAAGTACACCTGAACGTTTAACTTTATGCTTTAGTAAGCCTGAAGTGCTGTCATCTTTTGAATCTTGTCTAGTGTATGTACCTGAGACCCTAATGTTCTCCATACGAGCACGTTTAATTGGGTGAGACAAACCAATAGTAGATGTCTTTGATTTACCGGTTAGACCTGAACTAATACCTGCTGGTGTAACTACCTTATAGTCCATATCGGCATAACTTAGACTTAGACGAGTACCATTACTATCTACTGGTAGGTTGTAGCCTAATGTCTGTGTGAGTGTGCCTGAGTTGCCAACTAGTGATAGTGTTGCTTGGTCACCTTTACCACTTGGGTTATTTGACTTTAGTTGTACGTTAACGTTGTTAATACCTGTTGAACGAGAACCGTAGTTATCAATCCAGGCTAGACCATTAACAGCTGGACCTTCATCCACTGTGAACTGAACTCGAGTATCACCCCTGTGGTCACCTGGCTTCATTGCACCTCTAATTGAGACTTCAGGAATGTCATTAATAATAAGCATTGCTCTATCTAGCTCACTCTCTTTAAGTGGCTCGCCCGGAACAATATTGGTTCTAATAAAGTCTAGCAATACATCATTTTCAATACGCTCATAACCAGTCTCACCTGGCACAAGACTAAATGGGTTGTTCTTGCTAACCGTACCTTTTAGGATGGCAATCTTAATATTGCCTTCAGTAATATCTTGACGAGGCAGATAAGCTCTAGCTAATAAGTAGCCTTGCGCCTTTAGTGCATCAGTGATGTTGTTAGACAGTTCTCTAAACTCTCTAAAACCTAATTGTTTGCCAACAGCCTCTTTGGTTAGAGACTCAATAACTTCGGCTGGAAGCATATCTTCAGCGCCTGTAATCTCAATAGACTTAACCAGAATGGTTGCTCCCTTAGGTGCGGGATTGGCTTTAGGCTTTTCTTCAACCTTAAAATCAGGCAGTAGCACTGGCACCTCTGGTACTTTTAATTGTTGCTGTTGTTGTAGGATTGATGAGGCGTCTGTGCCTGTGACTGCAAAAGCACTTGTGCTAAGGACTGAGGTAAGCAGAATACCAAGTTTAAGAGACCTTCTCACAATCACCAAAAAAAATCAAAAAAAAACTTGATTATTTTAGTTCAGATAGGTCTTGATTTGGGTAGTATCTTAAGACTTCACTGCAACTCCTGTATTAGAATACAATTAATAACCCATTTAATATGATGCAGTGAACACTTAAATCACACCAAAATACTCCTCAATCAACTTCTGCTTGTGGCTGA
>Ga0255771_1006184_pt1 | contig 10191 bp, 9 predicted proteins | sample 011ome_19_FD_179969 | JGI IMG/M metagenome (GOLD analysis project Ga0255771, IMG submission 179969) | Coastal salt marsh microbial communities from the Groves Creek Marsh, Skidaway Island, Georgia - 011510BT metaG (version 2) | ecosystem: Environmental > Aquatic > Marine > Intertidal zone > Salt...
GGCGTCCGAGACGGCGTCGAACAGCGTGGCGGAGGCGCCGCCGTTCGCATTCGCCGTCGACCCGTTTTTGGCGTCGCCGCGCTTTGTCTTCCGCGCGCCGGACGCGTCGCCGGCGTCGTTCCCGTCCCCGCCAGCGTTTTTCTTCGCGCCCGCCTCGGCGTTCTCGTCCCCGAACACGAACAGCTCCTCCGTCTCGCTGCTGTCGCGCAGGAGCGTGTCCCAAAACTCGGCGTAGTGCTTCTTGAAGTGCTTGAACGTCTCCTTGCGCGAGCCCCGCGTTCCGGAGTCGTCCAGCGGGTCGTCCGCGTACACGTTCCCGGCCACCATCTCGGAAACCACGCGCGCGCCGATCTCGTCGCCGGTGCTCGCGTCAAGCTCGTCCTTGCCGAGCGTGATCGCGCACCCGCCAGCCTGTGGCGCGTCGCGCGAGGGGATGACCGACCGCGCGTCAGAGAAAGAAAAAAAAGGGAGACGGCGTGGATTTCAAACGTCGCGCTCGAGGCGCGCGCGTGGGCGCGGGGCGTATCGGCGGGGAACCGCGGGGCGAACGCGAGACGCACCCTGGCGATGAGCGTGTAAAGCTCCGCGAGCGCGCCCTCGGGGTCCGCGGCGTGCTTGGCGCGCCAGTCTGCGACCACCAGCGCGACCGTGGCGTCCGCGGGCAAGAGCGCGCCGAAGAGCGCGTCGAAGTGGTCCTCGTCTTCGTGCTCCTCGCTGGGGGTGGGAGCGCGCGCGGAGGGGGTCTTCTTGAGGATGCTCTTGTGCGCGGACGGGACAGAGGGGTCCGCTGCGTCCGCCACCTCGGGCTCGGCGGCGGGCATCTCGACGTCCGCGGCGGGTCCGCGCGCGCGCGCGCTTCTCCTGGGAGCCATGCCCGCTGCGAATCTCGCTGTCGCTCGGGGCGACGAGCGCTTGTCGGCGGGGAACGGACGCCCGAGTCAGCCGGGCGTGACGCGAGAACTCGTGCGCTGAGCGATTTGCGTCCTCTCGGGTCGACGCGAGCGGACGATACGGCGCTCGCGACCACCGCGCGGGGCGCTGTGAGGTGTGCCCAGCGCCTTCGCTCAGTAATCTGAGATTTTTGAAAAATCGCTAAAATGTGGTCGTGGCTATTTTTCCCCCGGTTTGAACGCGCGTTCGAAAGACAAAACTCGACCGGGACGACACGACACGAAACCGATGAAGAGACTTCCGCTCGTCGATGAAAAAACGCGCTCCTTTTTACGCGCGGGGCGAAGAGACGCGACCGTCCTTTGCTCCGCCCTCCTCTTCCCGCTTCCGATCCCATCATCGACCACTCCACTCGAACGCACCGCGCGTTCGTGGCGCACACGAACGTCGTTTAGTTGCAGCACTTGGAGCTGGTCTTCTTGACGCCGCTCGCCCCCACCGCCTTGACCTCGACGGTGCCCGCGGCGCCGTCGTCGCCGTCGTCGAGCGCCTTCTTGGACACGATGTCGTAGATCTCCGTCAGGATGTTCTGGAACGCGGACTCGACGTTCGTGGACTCCAGCGCGGAGGTCTCGATGAAGCTCAGGCCCTCGTGCTCCGCGTACTTCGCGGCGTCCGAGGTTTGCACGACCCGCAGGTGTTCCAGGTCGGACTTGTTCCCGACGAGCATGATCACGATGTTCGCGTCGGCGTGATCCCGGAGCTCCTTGAGCCACTTCGCCGCGTCTTCGTACGATTCGTGCTTCGTCATGTCGTACACGAGCAACGCGCCGACGGCGCCCCTGTAGTACGCGCTGGTGATGGCCCGGTACCGCTCCTGCCCCGCGGTGTCCCAGATCTGCGCCTTGACGGTCTTACCGTCTACGTCCAGCGACCGCGTCGCGAACTCCACGCCGATGGTGCTCTTGGACTCGAGCGAAAACTCATTCCGCGTGAAACGGGAAAGAAGGTTGGACTTGCCGACGCCGCTGTCCCCGATCAGCACCACCTTGAACAGGTAATCGTAGCTGCGAGGAGGGCGTGTGCGCACCGAACGGCGGTCACGGGTCAGTCGCGAGCGCGGCGAGGCACGGGAAACGCGAGGGGGGGGGTCCGGCTCGTCGCGGCACCGCGCGCGCGTCGCGAGCGCAGCCCCGCACGGCGGGGAAACAAAGTCACCACGTGGGAAATAACCGGATGGAGCCGCAGCACGGGGGAGGCGCGCGGGCGGGCACGCACTCGTCGTTGTCTTTCGCCATGGCGCTCGCGGAGAGGACTCGGACGCGGAAAGCGCGCGCGTGGGGTCTCTCGCCTCTCCGTCGAACCTCGCGGGCCGTGTGCGGTGGTCTGCCGGTGTCAACCTCGCGGACCCGAACCACGGCTCGGAAGCGGCGTGTGCTTCAGGCCGTCAGCGCGAGTTTTTGCGCGACGACCGATCGGCCGGGAGAGTTTGGAATCGAGACCCGACTGGGTTTCGTGATGGGACGGTCTTTTCGAGAGTTTTTTTTCTGATTGTTCAACAACAATCACTACGGCGCGCGTCAAGGCGCGCGGAGAGCCGAAGAGGAATGCTCTTCGGAACGTTGGAACGTTGTCCCGATGCTCACTTGCCGAGCACCTCCTTGAGCGCGTACGCGCCGATGCCCAGGTTGGTGGCGATGTTCAATCCGCGCATCGCGGGCTTGACGTCCTTCGACATGGTGTTGTTCGTGGCGAACAAGCCGGCGTTGATGAGCGACGTCGCGGCGATGGCGCCGTTGAGCTTCTTCTTGTCCTCCGCGCCGCAGCTCTTGTCCGCGAGCGCGGCGGCGGTGCACGCGACGATGCCGGTGGCGCCCATGAAACGCCACTGCGAAGCACGGGTTCAAAAGCGTTTTGAGAGTGCGCGAAGGGTTTCGGGTCAGGCGCCAAGGCGAAACCGGGAAAAACCGAACGAAACAAGTTAGGGGGGAAGGAAGCGCGCGTGATCGTCGTGTGGATGGCGTTTTTCCGTCGGATGGAGACGTACCGCGACTTCGGCTTCTTCGTTGACCTTGCCCGCGCCCTTGCGGTATTCGTCGGTGCAGAAGATCTGCAGGGTCTGCTCGCGCGGGAGCGCGAGGCAAGACGCGAAGTTACCTACGACGCGCGGGAGGGAAAAGGATGTCGCGTCAGCCATCGTCTTTGTTGAATTTGTTGAATTATCCGCACCGAAGACCTCGAGGAAGGCGTTCGAACGCGCGGAAGGGAAGATGTGGACGTACCGCCGTTGACGAGGGAGAACGCGATAGCAGGGGAGACCGGCATGTTTGAAGGAAGGAGGAGTGTTGAAGTGAGCGGTGCGTGAAGTAATAGTGAGAGGTCACGTCGTCTGACCCCGTAAAACAATAACGTTATGCCGGATATTTTCCGACGTCTGTCATCAGTCGTGCTCTCGTCGCGATGTCGGATCATTTGAGCTTCATCTGGTCGACATCCGAAGTCCGCGGCTGGGGCTTTTTGATCACGTGTCGACTCTCGCCGAGAAAACTTCGGGCCAGTCCACGGTCGCGCGCGCGCGCTCCTCGTCCCGAAGGCGTCGATTCGCGCGTGCGTCCGAGTCCGCGCACCGCGGCGGCGTCGTGCGACCCCCCGCCTCGGGCGCACGCGCCTGCCTTCCGCCGCCGCCGCCGGTGGCGCGTCGCTTCGGATATCAAAAGCGCTCCACGCTCTCCGGCCGGTCGCGCGCCTTTTCGCGGTGCGGCGCCGCGATGGTGAAGTACTGCATCGTCGTGCACCTGCCGTGCACGGCTGAGGAGTACATGATCCTGAAGGACGACCCTGAGTACGTTCGGTACCAGCTCGGGGAGGTGGGCGCCCGGGAGCTCTCGCGCGTCTCCGAGCTGGGCGCGGACGGGTTCGTCACGCAGACCATCGTGAACCGACCGAACATCGCGGTGCCGCGCGTGCTTCGGCCGCTGTTGCGGGGCAAGGAGATCGAGTTCCGGGACGTGCGGCGGTACAGGCACGGGACGCACACCGCGGTGCCGTTCGAGACGGAGCTCGCGGTGTTCAACAGCATCTCGGACAGGGTCGAGCAGAGGGCGCGAATACGAATCGCGAACGTCCGCGTCGACGCCGACGGCGCCGTACGACGCGACGACGGCGACGACGCGACGTCGGGAGAAAAAAAAGAATTCGTCGCCGGGACGTACTCAGAGTACTCAGAGTCCTCCGCGTACGAAGATAATCCGGAGGACCCTTTTGTTTCGTCCCCGGCGCGCGTCGCTGAGCGCGTCGCTCTGCGCGTTGTTGGTGCGAAGACGTGCGAGATTCGGTGCGTCGGCGAGGTGACGATTCGATTCGGCCCGCTCAGCCGCCGCGCCGAGGAGCTGACCGTGGCGAACATGCGCCGCGCGTACGGTCGTTTCCCGGCGATCATGGCGGAGTGGCGGCGAAGGCGAGCGGAGGAGACGAACGACGATCGAACGACGATCGAACGCGGGGGTTCGAAGCGCGTCGAAAACGTCTTTGTTTCAAACGAAGAAGCGTCTCTCGCTCGCGGCGACAGCGTGGCGAGCTCGGAGGGCTCGACGCGCGGCGAAGAAAACGACGACGACGACGCGCGAAGAAAAAACACGCCGAAAAAACAAGCCGGGTTCTTCGCGTCGCGATGGCTCCGCGCCGCGCTGGAAAAGGCGGACGCCGCGCGGTTGCGCGCCAAGAAACGACGCGCGATCCGCGTCCAGGGAGCGCGCCAATCGAGTCACGGGCGGGGCGAGACCATCGTCGTCCCGGACGACGAGTATTTATTTTAACGCCGACGCGTTTTCGGTCCGCGTACGATGTATCGTCGCGAAAAGTAGACTCCATGACCGTAACTCTACGCGTACTTGTACGGCGCTTTCGTTCTTTTCGTCGTCGACGGCGACGCGGCGACGCGTCTCGCGGCGGTCGGGACACACACGTCGACCCACTCCTCGTTCGTCACGCGGGTAGCCACGGCGCGGGTCACCAAAACTCTCGCTCGCGTGCCTCACTTCGTCGGTGCCTCTCTTTCGGGCTCGTTTCTCCCGCCGCCGCGCTGCGCGTCGGACACCATCGTGTACAGGAGCGGGAGCTTCCTGGAGTTTTCGTTTTCGCGGACGCGCATCTCGCGCGCCAGGAAGTCGCGGTCGAACGGCGGCGTCTCCGGCTGACCGCTCTCGGGGAGCAACACGCTCAGCGTGCTTCTGTATCGGTTGAACACCAAATACTCGCGGATGAGCTCGTTGATGATGAGGTTCTCGTCGCTCAGCTCGGGACGTTTCGTCGCGCCCGAGCGGTCCTCCAGCGCGTTGGAAACCTCCGCGCGGAGATGCGCGCGGACGTTCCCGAGGGCGCCGCGGTTCTCCAGGGTCTCCCTCAGCACATCCTTGAGCTCCTCGACGGTGGCGCCGCCGGACATGGTCACCGGCTCTCCGACAACTCTCGCGGCGTCGGGGGGAGTGGGGGGACGCCGCGTTCCACCTGCGCGTGGCGTTTGAAAAATGAAGGAGCGGACGTTTTCGTCTCGTTTACTTTTCGGATGTTGGCGACTCGGTGCGCACCAGCTGGAAAGGGGAACCGACCCCACGAGTCAATAGACCCCGAATCATGATTGGGAGTCCATCCATCTGAGTTTGGGGCTTTGTTATGCGACGAAAACGCAAAAACCTCGGAAGGGGTACCACTGCCACACAGCCCCCTGCCGCCGCGCAGAACGCGGAGTCGGCGCGGGATTCGGGAGCGCGACGTGTCGGCATCGCCCCGAGCGGAGCGCGCGTCTCGCCTGACACGCCTCCGCCATCTCCACGGACGGGCCGGGATAGACCGATCGTCGGTTTTTTTCGTGACGTGACTGACAACCGAGCGGCGCGGACGCAGGCGCCCTCGCCATGGTGAAGTTCCAGGTGGAGACGCTGCTGGCGTGCGACGCGGCGATGTACATCGCGGACAAGGATACGACGGTGTACAAGAAGTTCCACGTACGTGTCGGCGCTCGGCCTCGTATCCCCACCCCCCGACCGCGCTCGGTTTACGACACGTGACATCTTCTTTTTTCGTCGTGACTCGACGTCGTCCGCGCCGGAGAGACGCGCGTCTCGCTGACCCGACCCGACATCCGTCTCGCGTCTCGCTCCGCAGATGGAGAAGCTGGGCACCCTGGAGTCCGAGGTGCTTTCGCACGAGGTGGTGGACGGCCGGGTCAAGGTGGTCGTGCGCACGGTCCCCGGCATGAAGCTCCCGCGCGTCGTGCGCCCCGTGCTCCGGGGCAAGGAGGTGGAGTTCGTGGACACGCGCACGTTTCTGCAGCGCGACAAGGGGAAACTCCCGTTCGCGCAGACGTTTCGCACGGTGAACAACATCACCGAGCGCGCGAGCGTCGCGGGCACGATCGTCATCGACCGAGCGCCCGTGCCTATTCGGGGTCCCGACCCCTCGATGGTGATGGGCACGATGATGGGCACGGTGATCCGGGTCCAGGGCGAGTGCGTGGTGCGCATCGCCGGCTTGGGAGGGAAGGTGGAGGCGATCATCGTGCAGAACCTGAAAAACGCGTACGGAAAGCTGCCCGACATCGTCGGCGAGTGGGTGGCGACACGCGAGGCGCGCGTCGCCGCGACGCGCCCCGAGGGGTTCACCGGTCGGTCGGTCCCCGGGCCCTCGATCGCGCTCGGAAATCTCGGCGCGATGGACGACGTCTCGAGCGCGGACGTCTCGAACCAGGAGACCTCCCCCAGACTGATCCGCGCGAGTTCCGGAGTCGCGGAGAGCGAAGACGGAAGCGTCGGAAGCGACGGAAGCTCGGCGTCGTTCCACAGCGCGGATTCTTTCGTACAGGCGCGGGGGACGTTCGACGAGAGCTGGGGCGAGGCGCGGGGAGCCGGCGCGGCGGCGAACGATTCCGGGACGAGTCCGCGTCTCTCGACACCTTCGTTCGCGGCGAATCGTTCGAGGCTGCCCCTGCCCCTCTCGCCCCGGGGCGCCGAAACGCACGACGCCGAAACGACGAGGACCCCCGCCGCGTCCGGGCTGACGCCGCACGCGTTCGAGAGCGACTCGCCGCTGGAGACGCCGGAGTTTTTCCTCCGCGCCTCGAACGGGCCTTCGAACGCGCGCGAGGGAGAACCTCGGGCCGCCGCGGCGAGAAGCGCGAGCGCCGTCGCCGACGCGCGGCGAGGCGGGGAGGAGAAGCGGGAGAGGCTGGAGGGGAGCGACGGGGACATCGACAGCGCGGATGAGCGCGCGCGAGGGGCGTCGCGGTGGCCGCGGGACCGCCGCGATCGCCGCTCCGTCGCCGCCGAGCTTCGGGGGTTCGAACGCCATCTCGACGATTCCGCGGGGCGGCTCACGAGAGGAAACGCCACGAAAGGCGGGTCCCTGAGCGCCGTCGCGCGGTGGTGCTGCTGCGCGCCCGGGCAGCCGGGCTCGCCCTTGCTGGACGTCGCCGACGAAGGCGAGAACCCGGCGGCGAGCGACGGGTCCCCCTCGTCGCGCGCATCGTCGCCCGGCGCGGTGGACGCGGCGGCGCTCGCGTGGGGTCCCGCGGACGACGCGGACCTGCGCACGCCCCTCACGCCCGGGACTAACACTAAGACGAAGAGACGCTCGAGGCGGTGATTTTGTTTTAAATCTTCACCGCGTACGGAGACGCGCGCGCCTACGCGTACGGAGGCACCGAAACACGGCGTTTGTAGCGTCATATTAATATTAATACGTACGTAATACGAACATGGTAGGTACACGATCAAACGCGTACGTCACCGACGTCCTTCACTGCGTCAACGCTACTCGCACGACTTCCTCCTCCGCCCGGTCGCACGCCTCGATCCAGGCGGCCGCGAACGCGCGTTGCTGCGCCTCGGCGCGCGCGCCCGCTTCCGGGTCCGGCCCTGCGCCGCAGAGCGCGAACGCCACGGGCGGCGTGGTCCACTGCGCGCGCGCCAGCCGTCGCGCCGCCGAGACGACGCGCGCCGCTTCGTCGGGCCCGCTCTTCTCAAACGCGCGCGCCGCTCTTTCCAGCGCGAACGACTCGCACTCGCGAAGCGTCGACGCGGCGCGCGCTTTCATGAGACTAAACCCTCGTGACGTTTCCGTCGAGCGCGACGTTTCGGTCCCGCGCGTTTCAGTAAAGGCGCCTCCCTCGACGTGGACGCCGTACGCGTGCGCGCGCGACGCCGCGGCGTGCGCGCGGCGCAGGGAGAGGGGAGGCTCGTCTTCGTCTTCGTCTTCGTCGGACGACTCGGACGACTCGGGCGACTCGGACGATTCGCGCGACGCGTCTCGCGCGTCGGGACGAGCGTCTTCTTTCGCGTCGCTCGCCGCCTCCGCCGCGCGTTTTTTTTTTGGGTTCGAACCGCGCGCGAGCGCGGCGACGAGTCCGCGAGTCTCCGCGTCTCCGCGAAGGCCCATCGCCTCCGCGTACGCGGTCTCCTTCCCGCGCGGACTCGAGCGGACGGGCGCGCGCGCGTCGGCGTCTCGCGGAGCGCGTCCCGGAGCGAACGCGTCGTCGCGCCCGCCAAAACTCGGAGAACGACTCCGTTTCGCTCGTTTCGAAGCGCCTTCGCCGTCGAACCACCCGGCGTACCGCCGCTCGATCGCCTCGCCCCGCTCCGCCCACTCCGTCCGTCGGCCCGCGGGCTTGGGGTGCAGCGCCCCTCTGGTCAGCCCCGGACCCGCGCCCCTCGAGCCCGTCGCGCTCGGGTCCGAGTCCAGCTTCGAGAGCTGCAGGCCCATCCCGCGGATCTCCCCCGCCGGCACCGCCAGCGCGGCGAGAATCGCGCTCGCCTCGCGCGCCAGCGTGTTGGCGCCGTCGCAAAACGCGGACAGCGTCACCGAGCGCGTCAGGTGGTCACACACGCCGTGCCCCACAGAGCCCTTCATCATCCCGTCCGGAACGTTCGCCACCGCGCGCAGGACCTTCACGGTCAGGCACCGCCCCTTCACCTTCAGCTTCCGCGCGCGCGCCGCCACCTCGCCCGCCAGCTTGGCGGCGAAGGCAACCACTTCCCGCGCCTCGTCGAAGCGCACGCCCCACGTGACCTGCGCGCCGACGCTCTTGCGCGGCGGGCGGGACACCCAGTCCCGGCGGTCGACGCCGCGGCACGCGTCGCGCAGGTTCAGCGCGGACTTCCGGCCGAGCGCGCGCTGCAGCCGGTCCGAGGGGACGCGCAGGACGTCGCGGCAGGCGACGGCGGGAACGTCTTTTTCGTTCGGGAGCCGAAGTTCGGCGCTGAGCTTCTCGAGCGCGCCGCGGCCGACGCCCGGGAGCTCGCGCACGGGAAGCGACGCGACGTACGCTTCCGCGTCTTCCCTTGTGACTTGGAACACGCCGTCGGGTTTCGCGCGCATCGTCGCGAGTCTCGCGATGAGTCTGTTGGGCCCGATCCCGACGGACGCGACGCACCCGGTTTCGCCGAAAATCCGCGCGCGCAAAGTCTCAGCCACCTCCCGCGCGGTTCCCCCTCCCCGCGGGTCCCCCTCCCCGACGAGCGCGGTGACGTCCAGGTACGCCTCGTCGACGCTCACGCCCATGACGTGCGGCGTGAGGTCGTGCATGATCGAATACACCCGCAGCGCCACGGCGGAGTACTTCTCGAACTCGTACGGCATCACCACCAACTCGGGGCACCGCCGCGTCGCGTCCGCGACTCGGCCGCCCGCGCGGCAGCCGCGGGCGCGCGCCTCGTAGTTGCAGCTGGAGAGCTCGCCCGCGCCCTTGGCGCCGGACGACCACGAGACCGCAACTGGTAGCCCCGCGAGCTCGGGTCGGCCCAGCGCCGCGACCGCGGCGAAGAAACAGTCCATGTCCACGTGCATCACGACGCGCGCGCTTCCCGGAGTTTTCACCGCAGGCAAAGGCGGAGGCGCCGGCAGATCCTCCAGGAACGCCTCGTACCTGTGCTTCCACGTGCCGATGTAGTGCAGACGCGAGGCGCGGAAAAACGTCTCCATGAACCCGTCCGGGTCATCGCGCGTCGTGCGCTGCTTCATGTCCAGCAGAGGTTCCGCCGCGCGCGCAGCCTCGGCAACGCGAGTCGCCGCGTTCCCGTCATCTCGGAGAGAACGATGCGCGTCCCGCGCAGCCTCCCTCGCCGCCGCCGCGCGCGATGACTCGTCCGGCGCCATCGCGCCGACGCGCCACGCGCGGGGGTGCGCGCCGCGCGACGCCACCTGCGCGGCGAGGTTCGCGCGGCGTCGAGTGCCCCCACGCCTCGTGCCACCGTCACGTCGTCGTTCGTGAGATGATGACCACGACCGAAAGAATTTCCAAGGAGTATC
>Ga0255771_1006189_pt1 | contig 10181 bp, 7 predicted proteins | sample 011ome_19_FD_179969 | JGI IMG/M metagenome (GOLD analysis project Ga0255771, IMG submission 179969) | Coastal salt marsh microbial communities from the Groves Creek Marsh, Skidaway Island, Georgia - 011510BT metaG (version 2) | ecosystem: Environmental > Aquatic > Marine > Intertidal zone > Salt...
AAATTTTTAAATTTTTTTGACAGCTGGCGCGCGCACACACACAAACGTGACAGCTGGCGCAATTAAAAAACGTCACGCACGCGCGCGCGACGGACGAACCGACAGACGTTGGATGGCGTGTGCGTGCGCGACGCGGGCGTGGGTGGGATGGCTGGCGGTGCGCGCGTGGGAGAAGCGCAGGGCGACGGGCGTGTGTCGCGGCAGAACAAAAGAACAACATCCCTCAGCGGCGTACCTGTATCATTGGCCGTTCGCGCTAATACTAATCAATACCAATGCCTGTGCGATTGAATCCATATAAATATGCTCGTATAATACAACAAGAAACAATTCGCGTGCGTACGGCCGAGGCGCGGCGACTATGAGATGTTGCGCACGCGTCCGGGCCGAATGTGGACGGGCTACATGCTACGCCGGCGATGGGAGCGAACGCGAAAACTCAAGCAAAGTTTCAAAATGTTTCGCAAACCATTCGCGATCGCGCGGGACGGTTTCACACACGTATAACGGCGCGTCCACGTTTCCCGAGTGACCTTTACCGCGACCGGCGGGTTTGTATTGAACAAAGTCACAAAATTCGCAGTCAAACACTTCCATCAACGTCTGAATTTGCGCGTAGTGCTCGAGCATGCGTTTACCATTCGACAACACCGGTCGCGTGAATGGGCACTTGATTTCCACAACGCGCCCGGCGGGATGGATGCCATCGGGCGACGCTCCGAGCCAGTAGTATACGTCGTGCGTCTTCATGCCAAAGTGCAAACATTTCGTGCCGTTCACCGCTTCGTAGTGCGCCAACGCTTCGGCTTCGAACGCATCGCCGTGACGCGTCGCCGGGTGACCATACTTTTTATCCTTCTTCTTCTTCGACGCAGACGCAGACACCGACGCAAACTCACCCGCCAACATCGACTGTTTTAAATCATTCTCCGCCGCTCTCGCGCGCATCTTCATCTTGAGCACCGCTTCGGCGTCCCTATGTCTATCAATTCCCAACACCGCACCCACATCGCTCGCCGTTAAACAACTCGCCCGTGCAAACACCCACGCATCCGTCTTTTGTGCGGGCCATTGTTCAAGCTCTTGACGCATCGCCAACATCGCGACGTGCTCGCACACGTCCGCGCCTCGCGGCACCTCGCTCGTGAACGCCGCCTTCGCGTCCGCCTCAAACTCCTCCCCAGCACGCATGCGCTCGATGTCTATGCCCTTATACGCCAACCGCTCGTCTACGGAGTACTTGCGCTTCGGATGCGCGGCATCGGGCGCGCGTTTTGCCTTGGCGCGACGTGATGCGTGCGGATGAGCGCGACAGATGCCGTGCGCCCAACGCGCATTCGGCGGCGGCGGCGCCGCGACAGAGCGCGACGCGGGCGGGAGCGCGCGACGCGGCGATGGCGCGCGAGCACGTGCGCGAACGTCTCCGTTCAGGGCGACGGCGAACATCGCGCACATCGCAATGCCAGCGCGCCGGCGCCGGCGAGTGGTGATTGTTTCGAGACACGAGCCAAAAAAACGCCTTTTTGGTGTGCATTTTTGCTGGGTAATTCGCGGCATTTCTCCGCGCGCGCGCACACAGACGCACGACGCGTCACGCGAAACGGACACCAGTGGTTGTTTATTTGTTTTTCCAAGCGTGGATTTCGAGAGATGTGCGGGCGACGGTCTTGGGTGGTTGTGGCATGTGTGCTCGCGTTGGGCGTCTCGAGCGGTTCGGCTGTCGGCGTCTCGAGCGATGAAGGCGACGCGAAGACGCAACGCCGGTCGTTGCTTAGTTCCGCGGGACAATCTTCGCCGCCGCCGGAGAGTGCGCCATCGCCGTTTTTCGAATGGGCGAATGGCATTAACGACATCGACACGCCGTTCTTGTCGGCGCTGTTGGACGTAATCCAATCGCGTGACTCCTTATTTCAGACGTCTATTTACGAACGAATCACCAATCGGGTGGCGACGTACATTTTCTCTAATCTTCTTCGCTTAAATATGACGTCAAGCGCTTCGGAAACCACGGGTAGTTGGGCGGCGATGCAACGTCGAGCCGACACGCTCGCGCCGACGACGTGGAATTCGACATTCATGCAAAACGTCTACGCCGAAGTCGACCCGCAAGCGCTATTTGGACAAGATCCGCTCAATGCGACCAAATTCATGGTGGATGACATGTGTAACGCGCCCATGTTACGCAGTGAATTAAACACGACGTTGCTTGACGACGCGTATTGGCAAGCGTCGCCGCTCTCTGGCGAATTACCATCTGGTTGTTACAGCGGCTGCATTCTCGGCTCTGGATCGTACGAAGCCATCGCGAGAACGTACGGCATTCGTCGGTCGTTTCAATTCAATTCCTGGCGTGGCAAGTGCTTTGACGAAATTGATGGGTCTGAAGTGACGAATTTGATCAAGCTCAACTACGGCGCGGTGATTAACCGCATCTTTGGATTGAACGATCCCGTCGAGCTTTATCCCGGTAAAGCGTCCGTGGCGACGTCGAATTTCAATCAACCCGGAACGTCATCAATCGTTGTGGACTATTCCGACCATAACCATGAGTTTGAGTATTTCCGTGACGAGTTAAGGCCGATTTACCCGGGCGTGTGGCTCGGTAAGATGTACGCGATGCCGGGAACGTCCATGTTTGGAGGCGTTCTTCAAGTTCCAATCGGCGCGGCGCCTGTGTTCACGGTGAATTTCATTCTCGTGGGTGAACCGCAAATCGACATGCCATTATCGTCGTCAACTGTACGGTAAATAAATATGTATTGCGTCACTCGAAACACGAGAACAACACAAGTCATTCAGGACGAAAGTGTCAATAACAAAGAGCTAAGAACAACAGTACCAACAACTGTTCCATGGGTATATTTTACGCCGCCGCGTTCGCCGTCGCCGCGCCTTCGCCCGCAAACTCCAACAACGTTTTACACATAAAGTCTGGCTGTTCCAAGTGCGCCACGTGTCCACACTTTTCAACCCACACCAATTTCGCGTTCGGTAACTCTTCCATAAACTTTGCCGCGTACGAGGGCTCTAAAATTTTATCCTCACGTCCCCACATGACGAGCGTCTCCATCGGTACCTTGGCGATGGAATTTCTCACCTTGAACCCACCAGATTGCATAAACGACAGCGTCGCATCGCACCACTGTGGAGCAAACGTATGCAAACGTCCAACGCGCAACGCATCTTCCGTCGCATACGTGTTCTTGTCGTAGTACGCCATTTGATTCGCCGCGTTGCGCAACGCCACCGTCTTCAACACGTTGACGCCAACCTTCGCGATGGGTCTCGGCAGCGCCCCCATCGGCCCTAAACCCTCAATGAATCCTTGCGCATCGACGAGCACCAACTTTTCCACCGCCTCGGGATGATTCGTGGCGAAATCAATCGCCGCGGCACCCCCGAGCGACGCCCCGCACAACACCATCGGTCGCCCGACGTTTGCCTTCCAAAACGCGTACAAGTGCGCGCGTTTCGCCTCTGGCGAGTAATCCCCAATCCCACCATCCTGCGCATCGGTAAATCCCCACCCAAGCAAATCCACCGCCCACGTTTCCGTCACCGCCGCGAGTTTCGGGAACAACCGACGATATTCCAAGCACGACGAGTCAAACCCGTGCAACAACACAAACGGCGCCCCGCGCGCGCCCTCTGCTGGCCCGGGATCACCCACACACGACGTCTTCACCACCGCCGCGCGACCGGGCACGGCGACATCAATCAACCGCGCCTTGGTCGCCATCGTAATCGCCGCCGGTTCGGTGAGTTCGCGCACTTCATCCGGGAAAAAGCTCGGAAACGCAGCGCTCGAGCGCACCATCGTGCGCGCCCATCGCGTCGCTCGACGCGCGGGCGTCGCGCGACGCGCGGCGGAAACGCGGCGCGACGGCGCGGATGCGAAAGAACGCGCGTGTGCGGACATGTTCGCGGCGTCGCGCGAGGCGTCGCGGCGCGTACTGGCGCGAGCGCACGCGCGACACCGCGCGCTCTTATCCACTTTGGACGCGGCACAACAAAAAAGTGTCTCTTCGAGTCACCACTTTGAGGTGACATTTTGCGCGTGAAAACGCCCGTGAAACGCCCGCAGGTGAGGCGCGAGACCGCGACGCGGCGCGCGCGGCGACGAGAGCGATGCCGACGTATCGAAAATCCGATTTAGCGTTCAGCAAGTACAACAACCACCCCGGGACCGGGGGATCTGGCGCGCACGCAGAGGTGCCACCGAATGCGTATGACTTTTATGATGAGGATGAAAAGTACGTGCCGAATGTCGTCGGTGCGCACGGGGCGGTGTCGAGCGAGTGGAATTTCAAGTATAACCCAACGCGTGATGAGTATTTGAGGGATAAAGCCGAGGCGGAGGCGGCTGGGGTGCCACTCGGGGCGTATGTGGAGGCGCGCGCGCCCAAGCCAAAGACGCTGCGGTTGCTCGTCGCGAGCGCGGCGCACATCGACGCCGAGTACGGTGGGCCGTTCTGGGTGAGCGTTTCTAGCGCGATGCGCGTGGTTGAATTTAAAAAAGTCATCTACGAGCACACGGGGGTGATGCCCGGATTGATTCGCTTGGCGTACGCTGGGAAGAAGCTCGACGATGAGAATCGAAAGCTTGAACATTACGGCGTGCGCTATTGGAACGCAAAGTTTCCCGATTGGCCAATCATGATGATCAACTAAAGCGCACTCCACGCAAACGAATCGAACTGTTACATCCGTCGCTCTGTGTGCGTGTCGTGTATTCGTGTCATCGAGGCGCGGTGTTTTCTTGTGAATAAATATATTCGTCGACGTCTCGATGATGTCATAGTTCTTGTCCCTGTCCTCACAACGCGCTGTGCATACGACGCGATGCGTGCCGCGGCTACTCCGCTCGCGCAAGCGTCGCGAACGGCGCACGCCACGCGTAGCGTGCGCATGCGATCCTCCGCGACAGCCGCCTCACGCACGTCCACGGGCGACGGGTTCAACGTGCCCGCTGGGTGCGAGCTGGCTGTCTTTGCTTTGGGATGATTTTGGGGCCCGGAAGCGTCGTACGAGAAGCTTCCAGGCGTAAAATACACCCGCGTGGGGTACACTGGTGGACACAGCGAGAATCCGACGTATTCCGAGGTGTGCGCCGGGGCCACGGGGCACACGGAGGGCATCTACGTGTGCTACGACCCCACCCAGACGTCGTACGCGAAGATGCTCGAGCACTTTTGGAGCGAACATTCGCCGACGTACAAGAGTAAATCGCAATACAAGAGCGCAATTTGGGCACAAGATGAAGAGCAATACGAGCTCGCGGTGGCGTCGAAAACCAAGGCTGAGAAAGAAACTCAAAGAACCATGTTCACGGATATTTTTCCTCCGTCAGCGTCGCTGGACACCGCGTGGTGGGACGCGGAAGCTTATCACCAAAAATATTACTGCAAACCTCGCCAGTCGCGATTCGGGTGGTAAATACGAGCAACGTTCTTCAACATGGTTGTGTAAAGCTCGAGAGCGAGAGATGTGTTTGTGTGACGACGCGCACGTAAAGGGTGTACATTTCACCCTCGCGCGCGTTTGATGAAGTTACAACACGCCTCTCACTCGACCGATCGCTCGGCGAGCATTTAAGTAGAAACATTATAAATATGAAATATGATTGTACATTTATCGCAACGTTTTCTTCACCATTCGGGTTGGCGTATGACAAACTAATGTGTGCGGCTAAACAAGGACTAGAGCGCGAATTCGCGTACGATGGGATCAGACGGCGCGGCGTCGCCAGCGAATGGGAAAAGTATAGACGACCTATCACGTCCGTACCCTTTGAAGACAATTTTATCATCGAATACGTCGACGACGGCAAACGGCCCCGGGGATTCATCGCTCGCGAGCATTGGACTCTCCATGCCGAGATAGTGCACGCCGTATTTGTCACACGTGAACATCGCGCCTTCGTGTTGGTGTCCGCTAATGACACACTTCACGCACCCACCCGTCTGCGGGGATTCTACAAGCGCGAGCATTTCATCGTAATCCCACATCAACGTCTTCCCTGATCGCTTCGCCGTCGAGTCAGGGTGAATGAGCAGGTGCGAGAGAATCAGCACCTTTTCGCCGGCGGCGTTCGCCGCGCTCAACGTGTCGCGCGCCCACGCCAACTGCTCCGGGCCCAAACCACCATTAAACGGCACGTATCGCCCAACAAGCCCTTCCATGTCTTTAAAGTACGGAAACGTCCCACTCATGCGTTCGGTTTCAATCACCTCAGGGTTTTCCCGCACGAAAACATCCACGTTGGGATTGTGCTTACGCAACAATTCTATCGCCTCCTCGCACAGTCCTTGCTGTCGTCCTTTACGGTAAATACTCACCGCGTAAGGATCCAAAACCACCACTCGCCAACCTGGACTCGGCGCAAATGAATAATAAAACTCGCCCGCATCATTTGCGCACCTGAATGACAAAGAACTCCCAGGCGTATCCACGCCGTCCCGCAACTCGTTCCTCGTAAAGTTGTACAACTCATGGTTCCCAATGGTAAATATCCACTTTTCACACGTCGATTTACTTAATATTCGCATCACCGACGCCAGGTTTTCTCGTCCACTTTCAATTGGCTTGAAATCATCCGCCGCAAAGTCGAACGCGCACTGATGGTCGGTGATGTCCCCGTTGTGTACGGCAAAGTCGAGCGCGTGCGCGTTGAAGTACTCCACCGCGCGCTCCGCAACGTTGAGCGAGTTTCTGTACCTAAGGCGCCACGAAAGTCAGTCAACGCCATGTAAAATTCCGCGGAAAACGCGCGACGTACCTGCGCATTTGCGTGCCGGTGATGTTCTTGCGATCATCGCCGTCGCAATATTGAATATCGGCAAGCAAACCAAAGCGAAAGCGAGGGGCGCTGTCCATGGATGCCGCGTTGGCGTGACTCGACGCGCGAACGACGCGCTTTGACGTGCGCAGGGAAAAGTTTCGAACGACAGAGATTGCGTTCTTGGGAAATGCACACCGCATGCACGTCGGTTGAGATCGAGCGACGTCGACTGAAGGGGGGTGAGGCGCCCGGCGGTGGATAGAGAGGCGAACAAAGGCGAAACCGTCGCGGCGCGAGCGCTATCTATGATTGATATTACATCGGCTCGCGTACTCGACGTGTTCGCTGGCTCGCTCAAAACGTGTCGTCGGCTGGGTTTTAGAAATCGTCGTAAAAGAATTCATGCGGCGGCCAATCTTCGGGAAGCTTGATTTCTTCAAACGCGATGCGCGCATCCGTGCTGATGTCGCTCGCGTGAATTTTTATGACGCGAACATCGTTCCAACCATCTTCTTCACCGAGTGGAATGCCAAAGTCGTTATCCATAGCGAGTTCTTCTGGTGTTAGCAGTGGTTCGTCAATGAGGCGAATGTCTAGACCGCCGCAAAACGGACAGTCGGCGCACAGAATGTCTTCCAGCTCTGCGACGGCGTCTGGCGTGGACAAGCCCGTGGCGGCTTTGGGCGGCTCGCCCCAGTACTTGGTTTCGTGCTTCAATTGCCGCGGAAGTGGAACCTTGAGCGTTCGCATCAAAGCCAGCGCGCGCGTGCGTTCGTCTTTGCGAAGTAAAGGTAAAGACCGTCGAATGAGGCACTCGGTGTGAAACGCCATTTCGCACGGAAAGACGTAAAATGGAGCGAGGAGCTCTGGATCGTCGGCGTTGGCCATCAGACGTAAGCGCACGACTGGCTTGTTGCACTCTGAACACTTTTCATCCCGAGAAATTACGACTGTTTTTTCTTCAAGCTCGTCGATGTCGTCTTGGATGTCTTGTGCGTACATGTTCAGTTCGTCGATGCCCTTTTTGAGATGCTCGATTTCACTTCGATGTTCGTCGAGCGATTTCAACACGAGTTCTTTCACATCGTCGATGACGGTGAAATCGGGAAGCAAAGGAAGTATGTCTTCCACTCGCAACACGCCGTGTGCTTCGCTGAGAAAACTCAAAGCTCGTCGAATCGTGCCCCGCTGTTCGTCTTCATTGAGATCCTCCACGCGCTTCTCCAGCGCGCCAGACTTTTGAATGGCCCACTTGGCGATTTCAATCCACAACTTCTTTTGCACGTCGTCGTCGCTCGGACGTCCAGCATGCAGCACAGCAGCGCGCTCGGTAACTGCTTTCGCCAAGTCTAAATCTTGAAGCATCGTTAACGCAACGTGCATCGCCATGTCAAAGTTCTGCGACACGCAGTACGCGTACACGGCGCTTCGATGTGCGCCGTATCTCTCGCACATTTGAATGGCGTAATGCACGTCGTAGTACGGCTTTCGCGTGTCTTCATCGACCGCATCTAAGATGTACTTGGTGAGCATGGCAATGATCGTCGGAGACACCTCGAGCTGTCGAACGTACACATTTAACAACGCGTCGTGCGCGTCGGCGTCGCCTCGCATTGCGCCGTCTGGTTTCGCCGTAATAGTTTCCAAGTACCTCGCCACGTGTGCGAGTACGCTTTTGTGCGCTTGGTTCGCAGAGTACATGTTTTCGTCGTCGGCAAATGCTTTAATAATGCGCACGTCGTCACTCGTCGGAGGCTGACGCGTCAACATAAAGTCAATGGATTCTTTCGGTAACGCTCGAATGAGCGCCGGGAGCGCTCTGTTCAACGCGCTCTGGGGAACATTTGGCGCCGACGCCACCTCCAACGCCTTCACGCCGTCACCAAGTTGAATAAAGTGATCCAACACTCTGTCGTAGTCGCCGCAAAGTTGGGCAAAATACATTTCATCATCCAATCGATGCGCTTGGCTCAAGACTCGAAGCGTCTCGCGCTCGTCCACGTCGTCGAAATGTTGGCGCAAGAATTCGCGCACGCGCGCGTTTTTAGACGCCGACCCGGTCGACGACGCGCACTTGACGTACTCATCCAGCAACCACATGGCGAGAATCAAACGCCGCGGTTTATCGTCAATCGGCAACCCGCGTAAGCGACCTTCGATGTAGGCGTACAACGCGTCGGGCGCGTTCGCGTCTATAAACATCTTGGCCACATCCTCAACTCTGTGCGCGGCGCCCGCGTTTGCAAAGGCGTTTGCAGCGTCTTCGTAACGCTTGATTTTCAACATTCGCTCCGCTTGTGCTGTAAAGACACACTGACGCTGTACATCCGATCGACACGCCGCGATTGATCGTTCGTAGTCGTGCTGGTCGAGGTACGCTCGCCAGACGTTGGCGTCTTCGTTGTCGACGTGCACGCGGAGCACGTTGCCGGAATTGGCGGCGTACACCGTAGACGTCGCTAAATCTGTACATGTAAACGTCGCCGCGCCTCCGAGAGGTAGTGGTATCACGCCCTCGACATCGCCCGTGATGGCGCTCATCGCCACGAGCACATTCGACGGGTAGAGAAGGAAAATGTGATGCTCTGTCAACGCGAGCGACGCCGGCGTTTCGCCAGCGGCGACGCCTTTGACATTTTTGGGCAATGGCAACGCACCATGGCGCTCTAAAACCCCATTCGCATCGTCGGCGTTGAAATTCAACGCCCCGCGATAGACCGCTGCGTGCGTGAGCCACGCCATGCGCGTTGGAGACGACGATTCCCCGGGCGCGCTCCACACCCGTAGCGTCGACGCGTCGCTCGACTCTGGCATGCTCACCACCGCCTCGACATCCTTCGCCCGCGCCCGCGCCTTAGCCAACACCGATTCAAGCGAATAATCCCCAACCAACACAAACAACTCTGACGCCGTGGTTAAAATCACGCCAAATCTATCCTTCCCACCATTCGCGCCGCCGACTCGAGCCACGCGTACGCCCGAAATCGCCTCCCCGCTCAACCGCGCAAACGCCACATCGCACGACTTTTCAAACCTCTTCCCGTCCCCAGCGCGATGATCGATGCGCACGTCAAACACTCGCCCATCATTTGTGCTCACTAACGCGCGAACGCCGCCATCGCCATCGTCTACGAACGTCGCATCCTCGCAGCGTACGCCTCGCAAGCCGACGACGAGCCGCGCCTTCGGCCAGTCGACGTAATGGTACGCCAATCCTTGATTCGTCCCAATCAACGCGTGCTCGCCGCGCGGCGTCCAGTGATCGATGACGACGAATGTGGTGGCGACGACGGACGAAGACGCCCAATCGCTCGAGTCGAGCACGCGTGAGATCGACGCGGAGCTCGCGAAGCGCTCGGCGTCGACCGCCTCGGCTCGAGTCGCGTCGCCTTCGCCCTGG
>Ga0255771_1006203_pt1 | contig 10166 bp, 11 predicted proteins | sample 011ome_19_FD_179969 | JGI IMG/M metagenome (GOLD analysis project Ga0255771, IMG submission 179969) | Coastal salt marsh microbial communities from the Groves Creek Marsh, Skidaway Island, Georgia - 011510BT metaG (version 2) | ecosystem: Environmental > Aquatic > Marine > Intertidal zone > Salt...
AAACGAAATGTTCAAAGTTCAAAAAAACAATATATACGTACAACAACACAGAACATACTGCGTACTAAAAACAAACAAAACCTTTTGTATATCACTAACTCATAGGGTTCTTTTGCCTTCAAAATACTCGTCGCACTAAGTGCTTCTTCCAGAAACGTTAAATGCTGCAAGATCACACTGCGTAAAGGCCGAGCGTCCACTGAAAGAAAAAATAACTTCCTCTGGTAAATATGCGGTGATGTCTACATTAGAAAATTTGATATCGCCATCCATGGACATGCTCAAACACGTTTTGGTTGTAGTTTCTTCACAAGTGAATAAATCAATTTTATATTTGATCATATTTGCTGTGGCGTAGTCATTGCGGCTTCCAACTCGCTTCAGTACTGAATATTGGTTTGCACCTGAATCATCCTTGTAATATACTACTAGACCGATACCACTCGTGGTTGGAGGATTCGGCCATCCATCGAGCTCAACTGAGACAGATGGAAATCGGCTCCAAACTCCTGTTTGACTAAAATATAATGATGGATTTTGATATATTGTGCTTGAAGAATCCCCGTATATTTCGGTTTCAGGGTTATTGCTGCTCGCGTCGGCTATGGAAAAGCTCACACCATCAGGAGTAGAACCATGTGATGAAATTTTCATTTCGAACTCAATCGAACCAATTTGATTCGCTGATTTATTGAAAGAAAGATCGACCCGACCTAAATCACAGGAACTACTAGTAACCCGAAGATAACCCGAAGAAGCATATGATTCTGCGCATCCGTGAAGATAATATGTAGAAGGGTCTGAAAGTATCAGTTCACGAGATGGAGGAGATGGCGGCGGCGGCGGAGACGGCGGCGGCGAAGATGGCGGCGGACTCGGAGGCGGACTCGGACTTGGAGGAATATCACAATTTCTTCCACTCCAAAGCTCCACACACACGCAAAAAAAGTGTGTGCCATTATGTTGTAACCTATCTCCTCCAGGCGCCATACACTTCGGTGGTATTAAATCGATATCGTTCAACATCAACACATTCGTGTGTAATTTCATCACGTCTGCTCGCACGTGCACTTCGCCTCCGTCGTTTTGTACGCCAACCGTTCCATTCTGAAACCTCACGATTGGCCAACCGTTTGCATCGACATCGTTCGCACCGAGCGATCCGAACGCTATTGCAAAAAACAACAGACACCAGGGGGACATTCTTTCTTATTTAAAGAATTGGGTGATCTCTCTTTCTCTGTGTACGCGATCTTCTGCGAAATGAACGCGCGGGTTAGAAAAAAAACGCGCAGCACACGAATGAATACCACAAAACGCGCGACTCCTCCGCTGTACCGACGAGAGAGGGTACTTTAGACGCGCGAGAGAGATCCCTTCTTATGGCGAATACAGTTGTTCTTTTTTTAATTATGCGAGAACCTTGATGCACAATTAAATGCGGAAAAAAATCGCCAGCACAGAAGAGAAAAAACAAACAAAAAAGAAAAAACAAAACGCTGCCACTTTGCGCGATGACGACATCCTCTGCTGCTCGTGATGCCGTCAATACATCCGAAGGAACATCCACCTCCCCCTCGTTGCCGTCTTTATGTCTCTCTTTGCTCTACCCGAACGCACCGGTACGCGTCGAACTTTCCGTTTTGAACGAGGAGGACTTTGAGAACGACGGGGAAAAAAATACGCGAAGAAGAGGAGAGAAACCGACGACGACGACGACGACGAAGGTGTCCTCCTCCTCCTCCTTCGACGATCAGTTCGCGCTCGGCTTGTTGACGTTCGCCTCGACCGCGGCGGATGCGTTTCGCGCGATCGTCGATCGTGGTGGCGGGAAGAAGGAAAAGAAGAAGAAGAAGAAGAAGACAAAGAAGAGAGAAGAACAACTTCGGTTGGTGGCGGTGCGTGTATTCGTCCGAGAAGAGGAAGAAGAAGAACATCCTCCGAACACGAGGACGAAAGGCGGCGGCGGCGTTCTTCGCCGAGGCGCGCGAACGTGGCACCATCCCGGGGAAAAGCTTCCTCCGACGTCCTCTTCGTCTTTCTTCTCTTTCGTCGACGACGACGATATAGACGGCATCCGCCGCGGCGAGAAGATTCGTCGTTCGCTCACCCCTTTACCTCTCTCGCAAAGAAGAACGAGATCTCCTCCTCCTCCTTCTCCTCCTTCACTCGACGCGTCGTTCTCCGTGTGGAGACTCTCCGACGATAAAGATCTCAACGAAATACACGATGAATACGAGGACGAGTTTCGCGAAGAGAAGAGACACGTGAAAAGAAAACAGTCGTTCACGCCGAGTTTCGTCAAAGAGAGGAAGGCGGACGACGACTCCTGAAGTCTTCGACGGAGCGCGCCGCGCGAAGAAGAGATCGGAATACAACAGTCAAAAGTCGTGCAACGCCGACGGGAAATCACGATACTATTCATTCCAACAGTAGCAGCGCGCGAACAGAGACTCGGAAAATCATCCGAACGTGCGAAAGACGCCGTTCAAAGGTGCAAAGAGCGCAGAAAGAGCGTTTTACGAGAGAGAGAAGAAAGACTGCCACGTCTCGCATTAAAGTTTCCTCATTAGTAAACACACACTTCTTCTGAACAATACACACACACAAACACACACGTAAACACACACACACACGCGAGACTAAGATGAACTTAACGCGTCGATTATCCGCGGCGAAAGACGCGTTCAACGAGAACGACGTCGCGGCGTCTCGAGCGGCGCACGAATCCAAAGCGAATGCGTCGACTGTTACACCGCGCGCGAGAAATTCGACTCCCGGGAACAACGACGACAACACGAACGATGGTGAGATCAAATACGACGCGGAGGAAGCGCACGCCGGCGCGGGAGGGAAATACGTGAAAAGTTTAGTCTTTGGGGGTCTGGATGGGATCATCACGACGTTTGCAGTCGTCGCGGCGAGTAAAGGTGGGAGTTTGAGCACGGAGATTGTCTTGCTGATGGGCTTTGCCAATCTCTTCGCGGACGGTTTGTCCATGGGATTCGGGGATTTCTTATCGAGTAAAGCGGAGCACGAATACGCGACGACGGAGAAAAAACGGGAGAAGTGGGAGTTTGATAACTTTCCGGAAGGCGAGAAGCGAGAGATGGTGGAGATTTACATGCAAAGAGGGATGAAAGAGGAAGACGCGACGATAATCATCGAGACGATGTCAAAGTACGAAGACATATTCGTGGACGTGATGATGGTGGAGGAGTTAGGGTTGATGCCTCCGGAGGAAGAGTCGAGTTTTATGAATGGGTTGGTAACTTTTGTAGCGTTTTCTTTGTTTGGTTTCGTGCCTTTGATGCCGTATTTGATCGGAAGGTTGGCAAAGAGCGGGTCAGAAGACGCGTTGTTCGTGAGCGCGTGCGCTCTGACCGCGTTTACGCTATTTTCGTTAGGGGCAGCGAAGGCGAAGTTTACAAATCAAGCGCAAGTAAAGAGTGGTTTCTTTATGTTAATGAACGGTGGCTTAGCAGCGATTTGCGCGTATTTAGTCAGTTGGGGGATTTCTGAGGGGTTAGGCGTTAAAAGCCCATAAAATAAAAGTTGTTATTAATTTGTATCAAAAAGCATTATAAGAAGTTTCTCTCCTTATCTATCTATCTATCTATCTATCTACGCTCGCGAATATTAGTAGTTTGCCGCTACGGTTTGTTGCTGTTGCTGTTGCTGTTTCTTCAAAATAAAGTTGCCTATGTTTTCGTTTGCACCGCAGTTCGATTTCACGAATCGAAAGAATGCCATCTTGGCGCTCGCGTCGCTCGGAGATATGTCGTAACACGCGCAAATATTGGTCAACGCTACTATACCCACATCTTCATTTTTCGTCGATAAATAATGCGACGGGTGATTCGCCAACGCATCCAACATGCCTTTCAGCGCGATTTTCGGTTGCGCTTTGAGAACGAGTAACGCGCATTCGCAAATCTTTTTCGCGCACGCAGCGGCATCGTCGACGCCTTCACCCCCTTGCAACAACAAACGAAGCGCATTTTCGTATTCACCCGAAGCCGTCGATAACAAAACCCTGTTCATCAACATTGCATCCCTACCTATACTCGCTTCATCGATTGTTTCCAACATAGCGTGCGCCTTCCCGACGTCTCCGGAGGCGACGAGTATCCTCAGCGCCGTCGACCTCGCCGCGTGTTCCGTTCGCGCGTCGCCCTCCACACCGTTCGTCGCGCAAATTCGTCCGCATACGCTCAACGCGGCTCTATATTCGTTTCTTTTCGCGCGCGCGTTCACAATCGCAAACAATACCTCGTTCCGCCTTTGTTTCCATATACTCGTTGAAGCAGAAGCAGAAGCAGAAGAATTTCCCAATTGCACCTCGCACTTCCTCGCCAACCGCGTCAGCTTCTCCACCATCCCGAGCTCCTCCTCCTCCTCCAACACCAAAATCATGTAAAACTCTAACTTAAACGGCATCTCCCGGCCAAACGCGTCCACCGGTCCCAACATTTCCGCGCATCGTCTCGCTTTCTTTTTCCCGTCGTCGAAATCTTCTTTCATCAATCTTTCCAAGTACTCCCCAGCCTTTTCCGCATCTTCGCGCTCTTTCAACGCGGCGAGATTATCATCATCGTCATCAATAAAGTCTCCTCCTTTTACTGCTAACGGTGGGAGTGGACGGGAGGATTCCACGCAGCGTTCGAACGCTCGTTTCAACGCTTCTTCCTCCATGTGATTTTTGCTCTAAAAATAACGAACTTTTCCCTTCATTCTTTCTTGGTTTTTGCTTGGAAAAATAAAAACCCTAAATAATTGTTTTTTTGTTTTGATCTCAAGAAGACACAGGAGAAAGGAGGAGGTTCTCTGACAAATCTGCACTATTATTATACACGCACAAAGAAGTAAAAGAATATGTTTGCCATCCAAGCGTCTTCCAACGCGGTTTCCACCGCGCGCCCGACATTCACGAAATCCGTGAGAACGGCGAAAGCGTCCGTGTCGAACGCTTTACCGTTCGCACCGTTGAGGTATGGGGTAGATTTCGTAGCGTAGATTTCATTTTTTTGGATTACGTCAGAGCGTCCCGTTTTCTCTCTCATATCTCGTCGTGTTGTCTTTGAAAAGATGGAGGAAAAAATGGCAATCGCGCGCGCTAAACGTTTTGTGGTGGGAAAATCCAATCGGGGAAGGCGAATGTTGTCGCGAAAATCGCGCGCGCGCGAATACGTTTTCGTCGTAAATGTTCCGATATTCCTCGAAATCTGTTCGCGAGTGGTGGTATCTCCGTCGTTTTCGGAAACGCGGGGGGATGTGTGATTTTTGATTCTCGGGGAAGAGATGATGATAAAACGTCACCATCGAGAGGCCTCGATCCTCTTTGCCTCGATTGTGATTCGTTTTCTCTTTTTACTCCTCCGAGGATATCCTCCGATCATCGGGAAACTGACTGACCGTCTGAATTTTTCTTCGTTACTCTTACACCAACAACAGCATCAAATCCACCAAGTCGTCTCGCTCCTTGGTCATCTCCAACTCGGTCACCAAAAAGCCGGACTTGTCCGACCCGGTGTTGAGAGCCAAGCTCGCGAAGGGTATGGGCCACAACTACTACGGTGAACCGGCGTGGCCGAACGATTTGTTGTACATTTTCCCGGTTGTTATCTTGGGTACCATCGCGTTGTCCATCTCCTTGGCGGTTATGGAACCGACGGCGTTGGGCGAGCCGGCGGATCCGTTCGCCACGCCGTTGGAAATCTTGCCGGAGTGGTACTTTTTCCCGACTTTCAACGCGTTGAGAGTCATCCCGAACAAATTGTTGGGCGTTTTGTCCATGGCTGCCGTCCCGGTTGGCTTGATCACCGTTCCGTTTTTGGAATCTATCAACAAGTTCCAAAACCCGTTCAGAAGACCGGTCGCGACCACCGTCTTTTTGATCGGTACCTTCTACGCGATTTGGATGGGTATCGGCGCCACCATGCCGATCGACAAGGCCATCTCCCTCGGCGTCTTCTAAATTTGTGAATACTACTGCAAAAGAAATATTTTATAATTAGATTAGAAGAAAGCACAGAAAGAAAGAGAGAAAGAGAGGGAAGAACATCGGAGATGAGGAGAAAGAAGAAAACTGAGAGAAGAAGAAAACTTAGGTTGCTCGAGAGAGAGTCTATGCGAGACTTTTAGCAACCGACCAGCGCACAGAACGAAAAAGAACATACATAGAGTGTACCGCTTCCTCGTCGTCGACGACGACGAGAGAGGCGTTTTTCAAACCGTATAGCTTGTAATAAACCAAAATAACACATCGTAAAGAGTTAATTTATACATACCGATCATCATCTGTAGTAGTAGTATCGTTTCGCTTCGCCTCGAACTCGTCGTACGTAGAAAAGTCAAATTTTGTATCTCTTCTCTCCACACTTTGAAACACAGACGACATACCATGTGCCTCTTCTTTTCCTGCTGCGCGAGCCCCGCGGACGACATCGACGAAACCGATTGCGGCGAGTGTTCCCAACAGTGCGAATTTATCGAAGAAATCGCGCACTTTTGTTCCTCTTCCCTATCTTCTTCTTCTTCCTCTTTGCGAGAGACGTCGTACGTTTTTTTCTCTCTGAACTGTCAACTCCTGCGAGGCGTCTGTCGAGGCCAGGGCGGAAGGCCATCGTACCTTCTCTTACGCGCGGCGTGCTTGGCGAATCGATTGGCATCGATCGAGGAATTCGTGGACGCGATCGCCTTGCAAGAGTGTTTCGATGAAGAGAGCACTTCGCTTTTGATCAGAAAGCTCTCCGCGTATTTTCCTCACGTGATTCGAGGAAAAGCGAAGAGCGGGTTGGTGATTTTGAGCAAACTTCCGGTGAGACACAGCGTTTTCCACGAATTTAAAACGTCCTCAGGAGGCGAGAGATTGTTTTTTAACAAAGGCGTGCTCGGAGTCGCGCTGAGCGATCCGGACGAGGACACGACCGTGTGCATGTTTAACGCGCATCTTCAGTCTGACTTCTGGCGCGAGTCGAGGGAAACCCGAGAGGAGCAAGCGAAGGAAATGAAGACGTTCGTTCAGAAATCGATACACTCGCGAGTATTCGTTGGATCATCATCGAGCGATGTTATTGATGCGGCGGTGGTATGTGGTGACTTGAATTGCATCGCAGGGAGCGCAGAGTATGAGAAAATAATGGAAGTGCTCGGCGGCGAAAAACAAACGTTTCGCGATACGCTTCCGATCGGGGACGACGACGACGAGTCTTTACAGACGTTTCCAGAGTGCACGTATTCTCTAAAAAAAGGGAGATACGTCGTCGTGGATGAAACGACGAAGAAGAAAAGATTGGACTATATTTTCGAGATCAGCGAAGAAGGAGAGGTGAAGATGTCGAGGAGAAGAAAAACCAAAGCTCGGGTCGTTCGCGCGCTTCGGGACGATAACAACGTCCCGTTATCGGATCATCGCGGCATCATAGCCGCTATCGAACGCGTGTATAATTAATTGATTGAAATGTATTACAGAGCAAATAATTATCGTTTTATGGTATGTTACATAAAGAATGTTTTGTTTTTTCAACCTCTCTCTTCCTGGACAGTTTCGATTTCTCTCGGGCTCGTCGGCGCGAGATTTGAATCGGGAGATGTTCTCAACTCCTTTTCGCGATTCTCATACCCGATCGAAATCGACCCGTCCATGGTATTGCTAATATTGTTGTTATTTGAATTATTGTCCGTTGCTCCTCCTGATCTGGACGCGCCGCTCGAATTAAGCATCTTATCTCTCGCGCTCGCAGAGTTTGAGAGTCTCGAGCGCGAAGAAGATCGCGACAGAGTATTCAGTTTGTCTGCGCCGATATTGGCGGTAACGTTCGCGATATTCCCAGGACTATTCGGCGACGACTTCTGCATTTCTTGCTTCTTCGGCGTATCGATTGGACTGAAATAGTCCTGATCGTCCACTGCGGCGGGAGCTTTCGGTTTGCTGCTTTCACCTCTAGTATTAGTATTATGATTTGATGATGTGCGTCCTCTATTAATATTAGTGCCACTTCTTGTTGTTGCTGTTGTTGCCGTGTCTGCTGTTGTTGATGCTGCTGCTACTACTACTGCTGCTGCTGGTGTGCGCGATGGTGCGCTATTTCTGTCATCCTTACTTTTCTTTTTCGACGACGACGAAGATTTTCTGCTTTTCCTTTGCTCCGGCGACCGTGGCGCGACTTCGACCCAATCCCCGGGCGCGTCTCTTCTCCCGTTTATGAATCGCGAATCGAGAACCGAGCCTGAAGCCGCGTGCATGTGTATAAAGCGCTCATTTTTCAGGAGCTCGCCGCATAAATCTTGCACCGACGTGTCATTGTTCATGTGCATCGTCGTCGTCGTCGTCGTGTCACTACTGCTTGAGCGCTCGAGAAGATTTCGTTTCTGTTGTTCTTCCTCCGTGGCTGGCGCGACGCCGGAAAAGAGCGCGCCAAACACGTTGCTCAAAGAGTCTTGCAGAGATGATGGATCTGGATCTGTACTGGTCGCTGTTGTTGCCGCGAGCGTCTTCTGTTTCTTATTCTCCTTCCCACTCTTACTCTTCAAGCTCTTCCTCTCCTTCTCCAACGCGCTTGAAATCTTTCCGCTCGTCGCTCTCAAAACGTCCGCCTTCCCTCTCACCACGTCCCGTTCTCTCTCTAAAAGCGTCACCATGATGTACCGATCAATCTCACTGTTCAAATCCACGTCATCTCTCTTCATCGCGGACGACGAGGAATGAGTCGTCGCAAAATTTGCACACTCAAAACTACTCTCGCCTGCGTCTCTCCTCAAAACGCTCAGCGACTTTGGCGGCGGCACGCCTAAATACTGCGGCATACTCCCAGACGGATTCATCGAGCTGTGCTGATGTTGCGCTCGCGCCAACGACGGTGCCGGTGACGTGCTACTTGCCCGCGACGTCGACGCATCTCTTTTCTTTTTTTTCCCTTTCTGTTGTTGTTTCGTGTTTTTGGGCGCGACTGCGTTTCGCGCGTTTACCGAATGTTGTCTCTCGTACTCCTCCTCGCGTATGATCTGATCCGCGCTCGATAACGTAAAAACGTTCGCATTCGTCATCGGTTCGTTCCAACGAGGCATTTTGACGTCGTCCTCTGCATCGTTTTTTCTCGTAGAATTTTTCCTCGCCTCCTCCTCCCGAGCGAAACCACCGATTTTGTTGGCTTCTTGTCCTTTCGAGCCACCACTCGTGTTTTTTTTGGTCTCTTCGACACCAAAATTTTCGGATGATGATTTTCGATCGCTCGTACTCGTGGTGGTGTTTGGGACGACGTACATCGCCGGGTGTTTCGACGACGTGCACCCCATGATGCTGTTGATTTCTCCGTATCAAACGATGATGGTGATCACGTCGGCCATGACTTGCTTCTGTTTCTTCTTAAGCTTCTTCTTCTTTAACTTCTTCTCTCTGATGATGATGATGAGTAAACGATGATGATATTGTCTTTGTAACCGCTTTCCCGGAAACGCCACCCCAAAAATTAATAAATTACTATTCTCTCTCCCTCGCCTTTCTTTTACGCTCTTCCGACGACCAAAACGAGAAGAAAGAAGCGCAGATCAGAGACGACGCGAACGCTACTCCACCGCGTTCTTCCGCGTCTTCTTCTTCTTCGTCGTCGTCTGAAGAGAGAGAAAGAGAGAGACCTGGGTCTGATGAGATTTTTGTGGATGCGTGTTTTTGTGATGATGTCGAAGAGTCACAAAACAACAAACGAGAGAGAGAGAGAGAGAAAAAAAGGCAAACAAAAAAGAGAAAAAAAAGCAGATGGAAACGCTCGCCTCATCAAAAGCCACACGAACAGACAACTGGTGAAAGAGTTCATCTCAGTTTTTGAGAAGTTTTTGCACTTTTTTCCTTCTCTGCGTTTGATGTGAACGTTGTTTGGGAAAAACAGGCGTCTCTCAGTGTGTGTTGGCAGGAAACAGTTAAATACACACAACAACAACAACAACAACAACAACAACAACAACACACGCGCGCGTGGTATATATATATATACATTCTCACGCGATGGAGACCAACGAAAACGCGAAGAAGACACACAGAGACGACGAGGAAGATAGTAAAGAAGACTTTAGAGAAAAAGCGGGAGTATATGCATCATCATCAGCAGCGCAACAACAACAACAACAACAACAACAACAACAACAACAGAATCAAGAGCGAACGTTTA
>Ga0255771_1006212_pt1 | contig 10156 bp, 7 predicted proteins | sample 011ome_19_FD_179969 | JGI IMG/M metagenome (GOLD analysis project Ga0255771, IMG submission 179969) | Coastal salt marsh microbial communities from the Groves Creek Marsh, Skidaway Island, Georgia - 011510BT metaG (version 2) | ecosystem: Environmental > Aquatic > Marine > Intertidal zone > Salt...
AACAGCGGCCTTAAGTAATTCCATATGTTTGTTGTTGCCAAAATCGATTTGTGTGTAGTCGTCGATTTCGTTTCGGAATGTGTAAGCTATGTCGGCAATGAGTATCGCACGAGCAGGTTCGATGATTTCCATCAGCCTTGAGCTAGTCAATGTATCTGAAGCCTTCTTGCGGCGCTTAAGATTGGCTTTGAAGTTTGTTAAGGCTCTCAAAGGCTCAGTGTAATTTTGGTTGCTTATTTCGTGCTTATTCATCTCCAAGTCATACCAGAGAGATGTCACTAGCCGCCTTAGTTCAAGCCGATGAGTGGTTTGAAGGATGCCAAAACAGGCATCTTCAAACGCCTTCTCTATCGGCGCAGTGTCATAATACGGCGATTTGCTCATGTTCGAAATTGAGACCATTTGTAAGCTATAAGCAACTAAATTGGATATAATAATGTTCAAACTACTTTTGATGGACTAATTATTAGATGGGGTATCGACTTATCACTGATTCTAGCCTCGTGGTATAAGCCTTTGTCACCCAAGAATTGGGTGACAAGAAATTCTTTAATTTTCAGATAACTCATAGGAAACTTTGCTTCGATATTGCCTCATTTTATGTTTTATTAAATTAGACCTAGTCGAGAAACAGAGGAGTTTTGAATGGCCTATCCAGAGTTGCAAATGCTTATAGCTGGTGATTGGACGGATGGCAGTTCGGGTAAAACTGAAAAGGTCATTTGTCCTGCTGATGGAAGCACACTTGGTCACCTGCCTCATGCTAGCCCGGCTGACCTTGATGCCGCTTTGGAGAGCAGTCTGGAAGGATTCAATGTGTGGCGCAAAATGACGCCGCACAGTCGTCAGGATATTCTGGAAAAGGCGGCGCGTTTGCTTGAGGAGCGTTTTGAAGACATCAGCTCTAATCTTACCCGTGAAATGGGTAAGCCTATTGCCGAGGCGCGGGTGGAAATGCGCGTTGCGATTGATCTTCTTAGATGGTACGCAGAAGAAGGAAAACGTCTTTATGGCCGTATTATCCCATCCCGCTTTCCAAACATGCAGCATGAAGCGCGTAAAGCCCCAGTTGGGCCGGTTGTGGCCTTCATCGCGTGGAATTTTCCTGCGACTAACACGATGCGCAAAGTTGCAGGGGCGCTTGCTGCAGGCTGTTCAATTACCATCAAGCCCAGTGAGGAAACCCCAGCCACAGCAATCGCAATTGGCAAGGCTTTGACCGATGCAGGCTTGCCAGCGGGAGTGCTGAACATTGTATTCGGCGTTCCGCCAGAGGTCTCTGAACACCTTCTTGCTTCGCGAATTCCGCGGAAACTCAGCTTTACAGGCAGTGTTCCGGTCGGCATCCATTTGCAACAGCTTGCGGCAAAGAACATGATCCGTTGTACGATGGAGCTCGGTGGTCATTCACCGGTAATGGTGTTTGAGGATTGCGACATTGAGAGTGCGGCGCAGCTTTGTGCGGCGGGAAAATTCCGTAATGCTGGTCAAGTCTGTATTTCACCAACAAGGTTTTTTGTTCAAGACAGCATCCACGACAAGTTCCTCAAGGTATTCAAGAGACATGTTGAGGCGGTGAAGGTGGGTGATGGCCTTGATGAGAAAATGAATATGGGGCCTCTTGTAGCCGAGCGCCGGATCGACATCATGGATGGATTCGTTACTGACGCCATTAATAAAGGGGCTGAGTTACTAGTCGGCGGTTCACGCATTCAAAGCTCAGGCTCCTTCTTCACTCCAACCCTTTTGCAAAATGTGCCTGATACGGCGAAGATAATGACTGAAGAGCCATTTGGTCCGATTGCCCCTACCGCAAGCTTTTCATCCATTGATGAGGTTATTGACCGAGCAAATAGTCTACCCTTTGGCCTTGCGGCTTATGCCTTTACCAGCAGTCCAAAAACAGCTGGCGTGTTGAAGACTGAAATCGAAACCGGAATGCTGGCGATTAATTCACTTCATGTTCACTCGGTAGAAACGCCATTTGGTGGGCTTAAATTTAGTGGCTATGGCTATGAGGGAGGCCTAGAGGGGCTTGAAGTGTTCCTCGCCACCAAATATTCCAGTGAGATTTACAGCTAGATCTGTCCAGCTTTCTAGATGTTCTCTGGATCCAGATTGTAATCAGGAAACAATACAAATAATGCTGTAGAGCTGAATATTTCACATCAAAACTTGGGGAGGAAGATGACAGCTGCTACTTGTTTGGAGATATTGGGCGCGAGAGATTTTCATGATCTAAATAAGTCTTTCTGTCATTCAAAAATTGACAAAATTGCGGACACAAAAACGATAAGCAACATGGCTGTGGCCAGCGAGATGTTAAGCAATCGCGTGGTGCGTTCTGAGAGATTTAGACGGTTGACCCTGACACCGGCATAGAGCCAGAGAAGATGCCCTGGTATCCAGATAATATTGGCGATGATAACCTTGAGGATGGCCTCGCTCATTGGGGTGTTCGCAAAGATGGGAAAGCCCAGATATAGTGCAGATATGGTCATGTAAGCTTTTGGGTTAAGTAGCTGTAACGAGACCCCCGCCCAACACCCGGGTGGGCTTTGACTAACTATGCCTAGCCCTGTTCTAGCAAGCCCAATACGGAATGCAAGATAAGTAAAATAAGCAAGCGATAACAACAAGAGTATCGAACGCAATCCAGGAAATTCAAGCAAGAGCGTACTCAGTCCGCTAAAGACGATAAGTGTTAGCAGGTTTGCGCCAATGTAAACACCAATTACATATTGTATTCCAGCGCGATAGCCAAATGCCGCTCCAATACCAAAAATAGTGAACAAGGCCGGACCAGGAATTGTCATAAGAATTATAACAGCAATTGCATATGATAGCATTCGTTTGACCTTATTGCCGGTCTTTGTCTTTTCACTTTGGTATCAAGTAGGCCTCTACTTGGTAGGCATAAACTGGTTGGAGACCCTAAAAATTTTAAATATCTGATTTTATTTTGAATATTCTTGGGCATAAATGACGCGTTTGATTTTTAATCCTCAATGTAAAATCCATGGGTTTCATTAAGTGCAAAGCGTTATGTTACCTGCGATATTAATTCTCTAAATTGAGCCATGCTAGAGGATAGAATTATCCTAAATTTATGTTTTTAGAGAATTTGTTTCGCAAATTTCTCATCTAAATATTCAAGCACGGCGGTGCAATCTTTGCTGCCAAATCCAGCTTCGGCCGCGTCATCAAAATATTGTCTAGCAAGTGAGCCAAAAGTGGCATTGCTTTTCATATTGCCGAACATGGAGATCGCCATGGATAAATCCTTGATACCCATGTTGATTGGAAAGTCGGCAGTGACATCACCACGAAGCACCTTTTTCGGAAAATTGGTCAGTAATTGACCGCGTCCAGCCGCTGTATTCTGCAATAAATCGACGGTTAATTGACGGTTTAGCCCTACAGTTGTAGCAAGTGCAAGCACCTCAGCGGTCAACACATGATTGATCATACTCATATAGTTGTTCACAAGTTTTAACCGTAGACCATAGCTGGCGGGTCCTGCATAAACTACGCGTTGTGATATTGCGTCAAGCAAATCCAAGATACGTTCAACATCGTCCTTATCGCCACCAACAAGGCTAATCAAATTGCCTGTTGCAGCTTCAGCTGGTGACAGGCAAACAGGTGCATCAATCAAGATGGCGTCCAAGCCCTTTATCTGTTTTGCCTGCCGCTCAAACTGGTCAACCTGGCCGGTCGACATTTCGATCACAATGTCTCCAGATTGTATTTCTGTACTAGCGCCATGCTTACCAAACAGCACCTCTTCAACATGATCACTGGTCGGCAGTATGGTGATAAGGCGGGAGGCAAGATTCATGACTTCTTCTGGTGAGCGGGCAATCACACAATTTGTGCTTTCTTCTAAGGAGGAGCATTTTGCCTTGTCGATGTCGAAGGCAATAACATCCCAACCCGTCTTGATAAGATGTGTGGCCATAGGTGCGCCCATTATGCCAAGCCCGATAAAGCCAATCTTGTCTTTTCGGGTGTTCATGACGGTATGGCCTGTTTGATCTTCGCAGTAATGGCGTCCGCGGTTAGGCCATATTTTTTAAATAGAAAATCCCGACTACCGCCTTCTGCGAAACAGTCCTGCACGCCAATGCGAAAGAACGGTCTAGCGATATTGCTGCTTGCCATCACTTCGGCAATGGCTGATCCCAGCCCACCTACAACGGAGTGGTTTTCTGCAGAGACGATGATTTTGCTTTGTTTGATAACATTGAGGATGCCCTCAATATCCAGCGGCTTTATGCTGGCACAATCTATAACTGAGGCGTTGATGCCCTGCTGTTTCAAATTGATGGCGGCATGCAGTGCCTGTTCGACCATCAAACCTGTGGCAAAAATTGCGGCGTCGCTACCCGCATGGAGACATCTGATTTTACCAACATGGAGTGAGGGCAAGTTGTTGGGCCGTAGATCTTGTTTTGTTGCTCGATATAAGCGCAGATACACTGGTCCTTCATGTGCTAGCGTGGCAGCAACCGCATCTTCATAATCGGCAGGGCTGGCAGGCTCCAGCACAGTCATATTTGGTAATGTCCGCATTAGGGCAATGTCGTCAATCGCCTGATGTGAAACTCCGAGAAGCGAGTCGATGCCGGGCATAAATCCGACTAGCTTCACATTTGTTTTGGGATATGCAACTTGCATTGCAATTTGATCAAAGCTGCGTCTTGACAAAAAAACTGAAAAGGAATGTACAAATGGAATGAAACCGGCTCTGGCTAGACCAGCCCCGACGCCAACCATATTGGCTTCGGCGATACCAGCCATGATAAATTGATTGGGTAGATGATCGCGGACAAGATCAGTTTCTGTTGGTGCTGTAAGGTCGGCGGTAAGCGCCAAGATTGATATATTAGCCCGTGCGGCGGCGAGCAGAGCTTCGCCATAATATTTGGGAACGGAATGCTGGACTGTATCCTGCTTCACAGAGAAATCATCAAGATGTAAGGCATTAGACTTAGATGTATCTTTTCCAGAGGCGGTCATGGTCTGCCCCCCAGCCAGTCTAGGGCATCGATAGCGATATGTGGGGGTAGCACCATATTATGACTCTTTTGGCCTTCAAGGAAGGGTACACCCTTTCCCGGTATGGTATGGGCAATGATGCAGGATGGGCGTTCTTTGTCGGCCTTTGCCGCCTCGAAACTGGCAAACATTTCATCAAAATCATGCCCATTGATAACCGTTGTCTGCCATCCAAAATTTTCAAGCTTAGAATCAACTGGGTCTATTGCGGCAACATTGCGCGCGTCCCCTTCAACCTGCATATAGTTTAGATCGATGACCATAATCAGATTTGAGAGTTTGTGCGTAGCTGCAAACAATGCTGCTTCCCACACTTGACCCTCTTCTAACTCGCCATCACCAAGCATCAGATAGATATTTGAGTTTCTCTGTTGAAGTTTGGCACCCATAGCGAGCCCTGCGGCAACTGACAAGCCTTGGCCGAGTGAGCCACAGGTGCATTCAATCAGCGGTGTCAACCGTTCAGAAGCGTTAATTTCCAACACAGAACCGTCAACGCAGTAATCTTCCAGCATCTCTGGGTAAATCAATCCAGCTCTGGCGAGAGTGGCGTAATAGACTGCTGTATTATGAGCGGTTGACAGAATGAACCGGTCTCGGTCCTGCCATTTGAGGTCACTACTGTCGAGACGAAGCTCCTGAAAATAAAGGTGGGTAAATAAATCTGCTGCTCCAAGACCTTGCTGAACATAGCCTTGACCATGGCGTGCAACCATTCGGATCACATCCATGCGAATGGTTTTAGCTATGGCTTGTAACTCGCTTATTTTGGTTCTGTTATCCGCCTTCATACAGCTTCAGGCCCTTTGTTTTTTGCATCTCTTGCCCAGAGTGTTTGATCGCTATTGGTTATTCAAGATAGGAGGCACAAGTTACAATGATACGGGTACCATACATAAATGCAATTATGTAGTCTTTGTTTGGCTTAACTGTGCAAAAGATGTGAGACGACTGTTCGCCAGCTTTTTACTGGGTTGCCAGCAAATTCTGGTGTTCCGAAAATTCATGCTGTATCACGAATTTTTAAATCAAACCCAAGGTCATTAATCTTACTAATGCCGGTCTCACCTCTTATCAAACGAAGGGCTATCTCTGCAGCTTTGAGACCAATACGCTGCCAAGGAACTGAAATAGTTGTAAGCGCTGGCTTGTGAATTTCGCCTATGGAGGTGTTATCAAACCCAGCCAATGCGATGTCTTGCGGTATTTTGAGATCATTACGCTGGCATTCCATAAGCGCCCCAAAGGCCAGTATATCAGATGACGCAAAGACGCAATCAAGATTGTGGCTCTTGGTCAATAAGCTTTGCATCGCTGCCGCGCCGCTGGCAAATTCATATGCAGACTCGCGCATTATTGATGGATCTACTGACCAGCCATAATTTTCAATTGCGTCCCGATAGCCACGCATGCGGTCTTGAGACCTATCATTATTTTCTAAAATCCCGCCAATATACCCTATATTCTTGTAGCCTCTGGAAATTAGGAATGATGTCATCTCAAACGCTGCTTGATAATTCGACATGCCTACACAAATATGCTTGCTTTTGTCTGATATATTCCAGATCTCAACTGTCGGTATCATGTATTGCGCAATGAGTTCTTCTGAGGTTTGGCTATGTGTATGACCAGTTAGGATCAGCGCATCGGCACGGTGCGAAATAAATGTACGGATAATGTCTTCTTCACGTTGCACGCAGTATTCATTGCTACCGACCAACGCTTGGAAACCCTCAGGCATCAGGCTGCTGGTGATCGATTGGATCGTATCGGCAAAAATTGAATTGGATAGTGTTGGCACGATGATGCCGACCATGTTGCTGCGGCGGTTTGATAAGCTGCCAGCAGCGACATTACCAATAAAGTTCAGTTCAGCAGCTGCAGCTTCGACTTTTTTTCGTGTGGCAGCTTTGACCAAATGCGACTTGCTTAGTGCGCGGGAAGCGGTGATCGGCGAAACGCCTGCAATTCTTGCCACATCACGAATAGTAACTGGTTTGTGATCAATGTTTGATGACATAATTGTCTTCGCCTTTTTTAATAAAAGGTTTTTGAACTACAGATATCACCAGCCTATGAACCTATCAAATGCTACTCATCCATCATTGTGATGCATGCCTTCATTTACGGGAAAACTATCATAGCTGGCGGTGATGGGAAGCCCTCATAAGCATTACAACAAGCTTGACGGCGAAGACGGAGTTCAAAAAAACTATTGCAATTGGTGTTGCAAAATGTGGTAGGCGGCCTTTTCACCAATCATCAAGGATGGTGCATTTGTGTTGGCCGATGTGATCTTTGGCATCACTGAGGCATCGGCAACGTATAACCCCTCAACGCCATTGACGCGTAATTCAGGATCAACAACTGCGCTGGAATCCGCCCCCATACGGCATGTGCCTACAGGATGGAAAACTGTACCACCGTTGTTTCGAATGCAGTCCAGTATTGCCTCATCACTATCAACACCGCTACCAGGTACAATTTCAGTATCCCATAAATCTCTGAAAGCAGCCATGTGATAAATTTCCCGCATCATTTTGACACCTTCAACCATAACTTTTTGATCATATTCGTCAGAAATGTAGTTTGGTTGTATTTTGGGGTCTGCTTCTGGATCGGTTGAGCGGATTTCGACGGAACCTCTGGACTTTGGATGACATTGCCAGACAGTTGCAGTGAAGCCGGGATATTCGTGCAATGGCTCACCAGGTTTGTCGACAGACAGTGGCATCACAAGAAGTTGCACATCTGGGCGACCATCTTCTGCATATTTTGTGCAGGCTCCTGCGCCAACCTGGCCTGCGCCAACTGACAATATGCCAGATCCGTCCTTGATCCATTTTAGACCTTGAATCGCCATTTTTAGAGGATTGCGGCTGTCGATATTAAGCGACATCCCGTTTCGCATCTGGACAATTGTGCGCATTTGATAGTGATCCTGGAGATTCTGACCTACCTCATCTGACCGATGAATAACTGGGATATTATGTTTTTTTAACAATGTCGCCGGGCCTATGCCTGATAATTGTAGAATTTGCGGTGATTGCAACGCGCCTGCACTTACAACAATTTTCTTTGCTTGATAGGTCTCCTGAACGCCGTTGCGCCTCGCAACAATACCGGTTGCGTTTTTCCCCGAAAAAGTGATTCTTTCTACAAGCGCACCTGAAATAACCGTCAGGTTATCGCGATGTGAAATAGGGTGCAGGAACGCCCGCGCAGAGCTTGAGCGCCATCGTCCATCAAGCGTGAGTTGATACCTGCTAGCACCAAATGATTCGCTACCATTAAAATCGTCAATGGCTGGTAATCCCCATTCTATCGCCGCCTTTAGCCACGCTTCACAGGCAGGATGTCGCAAGCGAAGATCATCAACCTTGAGTTCACCAAAGCTGCCGCGGAATTGGCTTTCGCCCCCCTTGTACCCCTCAAGCTTTCTAAAAAAGGGCAGTACAGTTTGAAAATCCCAACCTGTCGCACCAAGGCTCTGCCAATCATCAAAGTCCTCTTTTTGGCCGCGTATAAAAATCAACCCATTGATGCTACTTGACCCGCCAATAATCCGTCCGCGCGGCCATTTTATTGCGCGACCACCGCTGCCTTCACATGGCTCAGTATCAAATACGCGTGAAAATGTTTTATTATATATGGTCTTGTAATAGCCAATGGGAATGCGTGACCAAAACCGACGATCTGAACTACCGGCCTCTACTAAAAGGACTTTGTGGGCAGGGTTTTCTGATAATCTGTTGGCAAGCAGGCATCCTGCAGAACCAGCGCCTGCAATGATAAAATCGTAATTCTTTTCCATGTTCTGTAACTCTGAATTCATTAATCTCAACGTTGACTTTTAAAAAATACGTTGAAATGATACCGATGTCATTAATTTTGTGAGATAACATTTCAAACATGAAGCCAGCTGCACAAACTGTTAAGCAAGGTGGCGCATTGGACGCTGCGGAGCAACGTTTAGCCGGGCAGATTTATGAAATAAGGCATATTGAAGCCATCATTCTTCGCGCCAAAATCGATGTGCCAGTAAAAACGTCATTTGGAACAATGTATGACCGACCGGCCTTGCTTGTTCAAATCACCGACGCTGATGGTTGCGTGGGGTATGGTGAAGTATGGTGTAACTTTCCTTCGGGTGGTGCCGAATATAAAGCTGGTCTCTTGGTTAATGAATTTGCGTACTGGCTCAAAGGTCGCCGCTTTAGCTCACCAGCAGAGATATTTGACGGATTAACCGCTGCGTTTCAGGTGCTTGGCCTTCAAACTGCTGACCCTGGGACATTGTTACAAGTGATTGCCGGCGTGGATCAAGCGTTGTGGGATCTGGTGGCGCGTCAGCAGGGGGAAAAACTGTGTGATTTGTTTGGTGTACACGGAAATTCGGTGAAAGCATATGCCAGCGGTATTCATCCAAAAGAGGTGCGCGAGCGTGTTCAAATCGCGCAAGATCGTGGGTTTTTATCTTTCAAGGTAAAAGTGGGATTTGGCCCGGAAATCGATAAAGCGGGACTGATTGCTGCCCGTGAACTGGTTGAAGGCCAGCAGCAATTAATGATTGATGCCAATCAAGCTTGGAAATCGCCACAAGAAGCGGCTTATAACATCAACGCCTTAAATGGGTTTGATTTGACCTGGATTGAAGAGCCGCTGTGGGCAAGTGCTGCACAAGAAGACTGGCAGATTTTACAAAGCATGATAAATGTGCCTCTCGCAGCTGGCGAAAATTTGCCAACGTTGGATGCTGTTGGTTCTTTTTGGAAAAAAGGTCTCTTTTCCTTCATGCAACCAGATATCGGAAAAATTGGTGGCTTCACAGGGCTGCTTCGTATTTTTGCGAGTTTTAACACGGCTGGCCCGACGAAAAAGCGTGTGTATTGTCCACACTGGTTGGGTGGTATGGTCGGGTTGGCAGCATCCGCACATCTGTTGACTATAGTTGGTGATGCTGGTTTTCTGGAGGTTGATGTAAATGAAAACCCGATCAGGGAAAGTTTGGCGGATTGGAATCTGAAGCCATGCGGGGAGGGGCGAATAAATCTTCCCTCGGGTGATGGCATTGGAATTGTTCCGGATATAGCAC
>Ga0255771_1006219_pt1 | contig 10147 bp, 4 predicted proteins | sample 011ome_19_FD_179969 | JGI IMG/M metagenome (GOLD analysis project Ga0255771, IMG submission 179969) | Coastal salt marsh microbial communities from the Groves Creek Marsh, Skidaway Island, Georgia - 011510BT metaG (version 2) | ecosystem: Environmental > Aquatic > Marine > Intertidal zone > Salt...
TCGGTCGGTTGGGAGTCGCCCAACATCCACGGGACGCCGGCGGCGACTTGCGTGCCGACGCTTTTGAAGCTTTTACCGGCGTTCGTGTCTTTGTTTATGTACATCACGACGATGCCAGCGGCTTGGAATTTCGGGTGCGCGACGGTTTGGAAACCTTTGGAGACGACCATGTCGACGACCGAGGTGCCGAGTTTACTGAACGTCGTCTTCGCGCGACCTAAGTTGTACTTTTTTAAATCCAAAGCGGCGTTTCGGAATAACGCGATGCAATCCGTTGGTAGAGTGGTATAATACGCGAACCCGCCTTTATCGTACGCGTCGGAAACTTCCAACCATTTACGCAAATTCAACGCCATCGAATCCGAACCGCTCCCGACCGAATCCGTTCCTCGCACCGCTTTTTCACCTCTTTCGTTTAAAATGACGACCCCAACGCACGCGGGCGCGCTCCATCCTTTCTGCGGCGCCGTGATGTACGCGTCTACAAAATTCGATTTCGTATCAATCCACGTCGTCCCGGCGGCGATGCCGTCCAACACGAAAATTCCATCCGACGCCTTCCTCGTCGCCTCGCCGATTCTTTTCACGTACTCCGCGGGTAACTCCACCCCGGTGCTCGTTTCCACGTGCGGTGCAAATACCACTCGCGGTTTATGTTTCTCGATCAACTTCTCAACCTCCTCGATCGCCATCGGTTGCACTCTCGGCCACCGATCTCCCTCTCTCATCTTCACGTCCGCCTTTGCGACAATCGCCTTCGCGCCGAGACTCTTCGTCACTTGCTCGATAATGTCCGTCCATCTGTACGAAAAGTACCCGTTCCGCACGATCAACACCGTATCACCATCGGACACGAATTGCCGAAAAACTGCCTCCATGGCGTAAGTTCCACTCCCGGGTAACCACACTGCGTTGTCCGCGTTGTACGCCTCCTTCAAAACTGCTTTCAACTCTCGATGAATCTGCACGTACGCGTCGGACATGGAATTCAACGCGCGGTCGGTGTACACGACCGAAAACTCGTCCAGAACTTTCGGTAAACTCTCATCGCCGTGGTAGTGGCCTCCGAGCGGTTGCAAGTGGTATTTGGAAGCGTGCTTGTTGTGCGGGCACTCCTCTGTCGCCGCCGAAAAGGAGGAGGACGAGACCGTTAAAAAGAGGAGCATTTTGAGAGCGAACAACTTTGCGAGAAGAAGAAGATGAACGTCGTCGGCTCCTAAAAAAGAACGCCGATGGCACCGACGACGACGAGATGGAGTGTCATAAGTGGTGCGCGGTGACATGATGCGCGTCGGTAATTTTTGAGATTGTGTTTTATGGCGCGCGCGTTTCTTTGTGGGGCTTTCTAATTTATTGAATTGAAAAACGTCTTTTTTTCCCCACAGCACAAGATTGTTTGAATATACGTTTTCAATCACGCGGGTCCGGCGACCGCTAACGCGGCGGTCAACACGAACGCGCTGGACAAAACGCTCATGCACAACACGACGATAACGAACGCTCCAAACGTGGTGAAGAAGACGATGACGCAGCCGCGGAAGAGGAACGCGGCGGCGGAGGCGGTGGTCAACGCGCCGCCGATGACGGATGGGCCGACGGAACGTATCGCTCGGAGCGCGCGCGACGCGCGACGGCGGTCGTTTGATGCTTTTGTTTTTGCGGAAAGAGCGGACGGTGATAGTGGAAGAGGAGAAGGCGTCGTCGGCGGCGGCGGTGGCGGCGTATTTTTGATGGATTCTTTTGTTTTTGCGTCTTCTTCTCGATCTCTTGTTTGTCTTTCTTTATCGGTGTTATCGATGGCGTCGTCGTCGGTTTTTGAAGTCGAGGAGGCTGCGGCGTACGCGCTAGCCACGTGCAACGGGTAGTCAACGGATAAACCAACCAGCAACGTCACGCAGACGCTTTCGATGACTCCAAACTTCCAATCGCGGAAAGTGGCGCTCAATCCGAGACTCGCCGCGCAGGAAAACGCGACTGAGAAACACGTGGCGAAAGCGATGACGAGCGAACGGCTGGCGATAAAGGCGACGATGAACGCGAAGAAGAAGGAAGCAACGAGAGCAGTTCTTGCACCTTTGGAGAGCTCTTCGACGGTATCGGCGTAAGACCACGCGGAAGAAGTTTGAAAAGCAGAGCCGCGGAGGATATCAGGAGCAGTTGAAAGCGTCTGTTGGAACCACTCTTCCCACTCGTCTCTCGCCTCTAGTATGTCGTGCTGAGAGGCTGTGCTGGAGACGTTTATGGACGCTGAGATTATAATTGCCCGCTTACAGGTATCTTCTTCGCTCAGTTTTGAACACGCCAACGCTAAGTGCTTCAGGTTTTCCTCATCATCTTTCGCGGGTGGTGGAATCGCTGTTGTTCCGTAGTAATAGTCTCCTCTGGGCAAGAAGAGCGAGGCGGAAAATTCTCCGTCGTTGGTCGCGTTCAAATTATGAACTTCGTTCTCGTTTATGAACGCTGAAGCTGACTCAAACGCTCGAAGCTTTTCTTCATTCCACGACGACGGTATATGTGTCGTCGTCGCGTTAAGATCGCTACCGTTGTTGTAATAACGATTGGTGTCCTTCACCAAAGCCAAATTTTCTTCGTCCGAGAGAAACTCGCATATTTCGCGCAACTCGATTCTCATGGACTCTAAAGCATTCTGAACGATAGTTTTATCTGCAAAACCGTACGCATTTTTATTCTTCAATGCACACGCATCGGTGGAAATGACGTGCGGTATGTGCAACCCACCTTTCTCACCGGCTCTGAACGTGGCGTCGTTAATAAAGTCTTCCACGTACCGCTCGTATTGCGTCTTGTTCGCAAACGGAACGCGGTTCGGGTATCGGAAGTTTTGCGACCACTCATCGAATTCTTTAGTGAAACATTTCAAACTCGGTTTCAATATCCTTGGATCGTTATTCAATGTTTCGCAAAAGTCGAGCATCCATTTTTGAGCGTCGACGTCGGCGTCGTCGAAGTATTCCTCGAAGACAACCTTAGTATCTTCAAAACGCAACGTCTTGTCGAATCCAGACGATTGTCTGGTTTTTGTCGGATCGATGCCAAAGATAAACTGGATCTGAATAGCTTCTTCGCGTTTAGCGTAGGGAATATATTCGCGGTTTTGGCGAGCGAAGACGTTCGGATTATACGACTCGGGCCAAATCGAATGAGACGAACCGTTCGGAGGTTTCAAGGTTGACGCCACGTAAGCTTCGTACGCTGCGAGAACGAATGAAAGTATAAGGATTGGGTACCGTTTTGAAATGGCAAATTTGCCGATACTTTCGCTGATTGAGGCCGCAAGTCCGAGTGCTGCGCGACGTGCGGTATCAACGCGCGTGAAAGCGTCGTTAATAGGTTCGAAGACGCGTTTCAGTCGATCGAGGCGTTGGTGATCTCGCGGCGCGTTCGTGTTGTTCACCGTTCTCATCGAGGTTTCGTATCCTTCCCCGAGAAAACCAAATGACTTTGCTCGTTTATGTTTTTGATTCTTTGTGTGGTGGTTACTCGACATTTTCAGTCGCTTCATATTGTTGTTGTTGTCGTTGTCATCGTCGTCGTCGTCGTCGTCATCGAAGTAACCATCCAACAGGTTGCTCTGCGTGTTCATTTTCGTGGTCATATTTTTTACTTTTTCATCATTATCATCATCATCATTATCATCTGGGCTTCTTTCAAGCGAGAAAGCGAACAAATCAGTTTCGTTGCCGTAGCTTTTTGATCTTCTGCTGTTGCGTGGGAAAGTGGCATCACATTGAATTCGTTCGAGTCTTTTCTTTTCGTTTTCCTCGAAATTTCCCTCCACCGCTTCTCTTTCGCCACTCTCGCCTAAGCCGCCGGTGCCACCTTCCATTGCGGTGACAACTTTCACACGTCTCGGTACTACTTTTGAAGATCGTCCACCGGGTGCGTTAACAATGGCAAAAAAACGTCGCCTTCGCTCGGATAAGCGCGCGTCTACAATCAAACTCGCTGGAACCATTGCGATGGTCACGAAGAAGCAAAATGCCACAGATAGTGCAGCGAAAATGCCAAACAATCGCAAAGGTTCAATATTTGAAAATATGAGCGTGGCAAAAGCAGTCGTGGTTGTCGCAGAGGTACAGCAGATGGAGAAAAAAGACTTCTGAATCGTCCACGACATTCGATCGATCAACCACGCTTCAGCATCCATCGAATGACTTGTATTTCGCCTTCTACAACGCGAAGACGTTTCGATATCATCCTCTTCATCGTCATCGCGATGTGTTTTTTTAGGCACCGGAACGAGTTTAGCTGAAAGCTTCCAGTGATCAACCAATACAAAAGCATCGTCTGCACCGATGCCTAATATACAGAATACGCCGAGAAAGTGTAAGACGCCAACCCAAACCTTGTCTAAACCGAGGATGTAAGTGAATATCGCCAGCACAATCGACGAGGCAACCACGACGCATGAGACGACGGTGACAATTATACTTCCGGTATGAAAAAATACGAGTGTAAAACACGCACCAAATGCCGCAATTATCCATCTACAATCTTTTGCGAGTTGTTCGAGTTCGAGCGAAGAGTAGGTTTGCCAGTGACGCCACGAGACGCGGTCGGATTTGTCTTTCTCAAATCTCAGGGCGCTCTCGATGTTGTATTCTCTCCCCCACTCGCGTATGGTACGCTCGAAGGAGGTCTTCACCCAACGAATGGCGTCTTCTTCAGAAATACCACTATACAAGTCTCGTTTCTTCCTCTGGAATATGAGCCGCGTTGCGCCAAACTTCGTTTTAAAAGTCGAGGTTGTAGTATTGTGACGCGTCGTAACGCCATCCTCCGATGGGAACCCGAACGCGTCGAAATCTAATATTGGTTCCCACGGACGCATCAAAACGTTAAAAGGTTCCCACTTTTTTGCCCACGAAGAGAATACTTTTAAACCGTGCAAACTTCTTCGGACTTGATCTAAAATCGTTACCGAATCGCACGGCGCATACGCGTTCTCAATTTCCTCCTCGAGGGATGGCATTTCGGAAATTATTTTAATCTCTTCCGTCGTCGGTTTCGTGCGTTCGATCCATTCGCAAACACTCAGAGTTCCTATTAAATTACACGCTTTCGGTTGTTCTCCTACGCTCATTTCATCACTTCCATTGTCGTTTTCGTACTCTCGCTCCTCGCATCCTCGCTTCTCGCACGCGAATCCATCGTTATCGCACAAGCGATTTGCCTTTACAAGACTTGTGGTATCGTTCTCACCACAGATATGCGCGGCTGTTTGAAGAAGTCGCGTTGTCGTTTCTATGTTATTATTGTTATTGTTTTCATCATCATCATCGTTGTCGTTATATACGTAGAGCCTTTTTAACGTTTGGAATGCGGTGTGCCAAATGTCCACGTTCATGTAAACCAAATTTACGTCAAAAACGCTCCAAGGCGGCGCGCACATTTTCGAGAAGAATGGTCCACCGAATCCTGCCGCTTCTGCGTGATACGAACCCAGTATTTGATCTCGCGTCGCGCATGCCTCTTCGTACCCGAACGAAGATTCAATAGCTCTTTTTAGTTCACACAATTTGATGACATTTTCCTCTCTCTCGTACGCGTTTGTGATGCGCTCTTCTTCTTCGTTAAAATCCAACATCGCGTTTACGATCAACTCGTTCCAATCGACACTATTCGGAATCGCCCCGTACCTCGCCCCTCGTTCCACTAACATCAAATCCATCATCGACCGCACCCGTTTCATTCTCTCTTCTTTCCTCGCGGGATCTCCGCGATCTCCTTCGCTCGCCGCGAACACCAACGGAAACTTGCGATAAAAATACTTCCTCTTCCCTTGCTCTTCAAACAAGTGCTTTCGAGCGGCTACAAAAGTTTCGTCTCGATCGGCGTACGCGGTCAGTCTCGCGCGATACGCGGTTAACTTCACGTCGACGACGATCGTCGACCGACGCTCGTACACCGCGCGCGACGCGAACCCGATCGAGAGCAGGCACGAGAGCAACACCAATCCTGCGCGTATTTAATTATTATTATCATCATCATCGAAACGCGCATGTGTCATTCGAGAGAAAAAAACGCTCTCATCACGATCACGAACAAAAAGAAAAAGAGAGAAAAAGAAAGTTCAATAAAAGCGCGCGCGTTGTCTTTTTTTACCTGGTCGTCGACAGCTCGCGCGCGCCCAGCATCTCGCGAAGAACGCGTCGTCGTTCTTTTTTTCCTTCTTCATGTGTGTGTGTCGTGTGCCCGCGAGAGAGAGAGAGAGAGAGAGAGAGATCAAACCGTTTCCCGAGATCTTCTCTGAACTCTATTTTTAGTTTCGAGTGAACGCCTTCGTTTTCCCGCCACAAAAATTCAAAAAAAAGAAAAGAGAAAAGAAAATGGAGAGCAGGGAAGAAAAGCGGACAAAGTCGAGTCAGAAAGCCAAGCGATGTCTCGCGGAACTCCTCACGCCGATCACAAAAACAGCGGTTCGGTTGGATAAGATTTTTGCCGCGGCGTCGACTTCCGCGAGTACCGCCACTACGGCGTGTGGTGGCACGACGACGACGACGAATTGTGGAACGAATTTGATTTATAACAACTCGTTCAACTCGTTCGAGAGTCCGATGCCGACGATGAATTTAGCGAACGATTTCGCGAGGAACGGCGATGCGAGAGGCACGAAACGGTGTTGGGAAGAAGAGCACACGCCGGTGCCGAGAGCGGCGGCGGCGGTGGCGACAGCGCCGGGAGCTTTTTACGGAGAAGATTACGAGACGACGACCAGAGTTGGTGCCTTGGACGAGCGCATAAAAAATTTTCGCAACGACGACGATATCGACGACTTTGACGATTGCTTTTCGATCGGGATGCGAATGCAGAGAATGATGGAAGGAGGCGAGCGTGAAATTGGTACATTTACGTCGATTCCAAGCGAAGTGAGCGCTTCGCACGGAGGGATTCCCATGATTGACTCGAACACGGTGAAACAGTTGTTGATCGAAGACGCGAACAGAGTCGTTTTGATCGATTGTCGATACTTTTACGAGTACCAAAACGGCCACATCGTCCAGTCTGCACACGTGATGTTTCCAGAAGATTGTCAGAGAGGTTTTCTACTCGCCAGAGATAAACTGCGTTTGAACTGTACGAATAATAATAATAATAGTAACAGTAGTAACAATAGAGATAGCGAGAGGAAGGAAAATCTGGTGTACGTGTTTTACGACGACGGAGAAGCAAACGCGATGCCGATGCATCACAGAGCCATGCAATTGTTTCGTCACATCCGTAATTTAGATAGATTGGATAACATGCACACGTATCCAAACTTGTATTTTCCAAATATGTACGTCTTAAAAGGAGGGTTTAAGGCGTTCATCGAGTCGTCGAGAGATCGGGAGTGGGAAGACGGCGGCGACAATCATCGGAGATTTTACGAAGGCAGTTTTGTCTCCACGGACGATTGGCGTTTCTCGAATGAGACGAAAGAGTTGCGAAATCAATTCGCCAAGCGATGGAATTTGGCGCGTTCTGCGCAAAGCTTGAGCGATTTCCCAACTCGGGTGTAAGAATAGCGAATTTTTTGTAACAGCTTGTATATATTATTGCTTTCTTGAAATGAATCTGTTTTTACCTGTACATGTAATACTACTACTAACATTGATGATAACGATGACCAACTCTTTAACGAAGAGTTATACATAAAACTACAAATCTTACGCGGCGCCGCTGCCTCCTCCTCCACTCTCCTCGGAAGGAATCAGTTTCAAAGCTTGGTTCAAAATGGTCGACGCCGCCTCGGTCATCTCTGGAATTACCGAATCCGGTCCCATCCACGAATCAAACAAAGCTCCGCACAATCTATCGTCCTTAATGGACTCCCCAATTTTCTTCCCTCTCAATCTCGTCGTCAACGTCCCGCTCTCGTTCGTGCTAAACGTCAAGCTCGCGCCCTTTTCGATTTTCACGCTTCGAAACATCGATTTAAACATCTCCAAAGCTTCCTTCGCTTTCTTCTCCGACTCCTCGTTCCCGCCACTCCCTGCGCTCGATCCTAACTTTTTCTCTATGTTTTGCGCGATCGCCTTCGCCACTGACTCTCCGCTCACGTCTCGCACGAACGTCAGTCGCACCGTTTTCGCAATCGAACTGTCGTTGGCCACCGCATCCAACACGTCCTCCTCTCCCTCGTGCTTCTTGCACGCTTTCGGAAGGAAATACAACCCGATCACGTACACGTCCACTTTTATCATCGACGCTACTTTCTTCGTTCGCACACCTCCGGCGATGAGCGGTGCGTTCGATTCCGACGCGTCTTCCAAGAGGTGATGCGATGGCACTTTAACAGTCTCGCCTTTTTTGCCGTAAGGTATATCCAGCATTCGCGTGATGCTCGCGAGAAAGAACCCTCTCTTCTTTAGATTTTTATTGCGCTGCCATTTCGTCGTTGATTTCTTCGACGGAGCGTGGATAAACTGGTGTTGTTGTTGTTGTTGTTGTTGCTGCTGAGACATATCGCGCGTTCGATCGATCGATCGATGCGTGTTTTGGATATATGCGGCTTCAAATTCGAAAAAATGTTCCTTGAAAAACTCGGGTAAACATTTAGGGTTTTGGACTCGATTTCACCGCAGAAGCGCTAAAAAAGAGAGTAAAATCCGCACACATAGCGCTCACTTTGTTCACGTTCCGAACATCAAAACAGATCTCTATTCGCAATGGGTTTCGCAAACGTATGGGGTTCTCACCCGAAAGATAACGCCAAGGGCGGTCGAGCATGGTAAGCGTTCGTTTCCGACGTTTTTCCGAGCAGCCCCACACGCCGAAATTTTCTTTTTTGCGTGGAGGGCTTAAAATGCACGTCGCGCGCGCGCGACGGTAGGGACACCGCGCGAAGGTGCACGAGCGGATTACATCGCGGGAAAATACGCTCGGATATAGTTTTCATTCTATGCGATGCTTTTCTTTGCCCGCGCCGTCGTGTGTGGGGGAGGGGGCTGAACGACGCGGTGGCGATGGAGACTTTGCGCGTAAACTTTTTCCTCTCCTTCCCAAAAGAGGGACCTGAGACGCCGATTTTTGACTGACCTTTTTTAACTCTTCTCTCTCTCTCTCTCCGATCAAATCAAACAGCCGCGTGTGCTCTAACCAACACGCGATCATCCGCAAATACAACATCATGATCTGCCGTCAGTGCTTCCGCGAGTACGCCAAGGACATTGGTTTTGTCAAGAACAACTAAAAAGAAGAGGGAGAAAATCCGAGAAGAGAGACATTTTAGAGTTGTATGTAGATATCCGTAGCCGGTTTAGAAGAGAGAGTTTTTTCTTTCCCGTTGTAAGAGCATTACCTTTGAAGACGTAAAAGACTATAAATCACGAGAGAAGAAAAGAAGAAGAAGAAGAGCGCGTGTGCGTTATTAAATTACGTTCGTTTCGCATTCGTTGCGTGCGCTTTTTGTCGGGTTCTTTGTACAAATATTTTCGCGCCGTGACTACGACAAAGTGTGCTATGTGCAAGCGCGAGCGGCTTATGCTACGTCTCCGCTCGCCTTCTCTCTCTCTATACGTATACATTAATGACTTTAAGTAAATTCTCCGATCATGGAATCGCTCACGCGCGGTATTCCATGCACCTCGCTTTCTCCACCTCTTTTCTCTTCCACTTCTTCATGTCCAATCGTAAAACTACCGCGCTGTCCGGCTCGATCCTCTTGTAATACTTCTCAATCACCTCGCCTTTCTCAAACGCAAACTTCCCGTTCGGATCGCAATAAAACTTAATCGCCTCCTCGTTGTTCGTTTGAACGTGTAAATACGCGTCGACTATGTTCTCATCTTCGCTCGCTTCGTTCAAACTGTTCGTCAGTAACCTCGATCCGATTCCTCGGGATCGGTGCGGCGCGTACACGCCCAGCGTCATGATGTACATTCTCGCCTTGTCTGACATCTTCGGGTGCTTTTCCAATCGAACGGCGATGGCGCCGGCGAGCTCGTCGAAAGAAGAAGAAGAAGAAGACCGGTGGGTTTCTTCGAACTCGTCGCCGTTCTCATCATCACCATCATCATCATCATCAGAAGAACACACGTACGCCAACGACGTGCACGTTCCAGCCGCCGCGCAGTCCCGGTAAAACGATTCCTGAGAGAGAGAGAGAGAGAGAGAGAGAGTTAGTTAGTTGGAAAAAAAGCGC
>Ga0255771_1006236_pt1 | contig 10129 bp, 10 predicted proteins | sample 011ome_19_FD_179969 | JGI IMG/M metagenome (GOLD analysis project Ga0255771, IMG submission 179969) | Coastal salt marsh microbial communities from the Groves Creek Marsh, Skidaway Island, Georgia - 011510BT metaG (version 2) | ecosystem: Environmental > Aquatic > Marine > Intertidal zone > Salt...
AGGAGTGAAGAGAAAGAGAGGGCACGAGTGCGATGTTTGCGAGAAGATGTTTGGAAGTCAGGCCGATTTGACCAGGCATATGCGTATTCACACGAACGAGAAACCGTACGAATGTGATGTGTGCGATGAAGCTTTTCGTCAATATGGTCATTTGCAAAGACACATGCGTATTCACACGAACGAGAGACCGTACGAATGTAATGAGTGCGATAAAGCTTTTCGTGAATCGAGTTCTTTGAAAAGGCATATGCGTATTCACACGAACGAGAAACCGTACGAGTGCCATGTTTGCGAGAAGAGATATCGTCAAGCTAATGGTTTAAAATACCACATGCGTACGCACACGAACGAGAAACCGTACGAGTGTGATGTGTGCGAGAAGAGATTTCGTCAATGTGGTGATTTGAAAGTCCACATGCGTATTCACACGAACGAGAAACCGTACGAATGCCACGTGTGCGATAAAGCTTTTCGTCAACTTGGCACTTTGCAAAAACACATGCGTACTCAACATTAGTAGCTCAACATTTGTAATTCTAAAAGTATACAACACATACACGTCGTCGTACATTCATCGCGGGTACCGAATCAAACGAATCAAACAACAAAGCAGTCTATCCGCTCGAAAACTCGCGTCTAAAAATGTGAGACCTTTTGTGCAGAAAAGAGGAGGAAAAATCGTGACAAAATCTGACTCATTTTGATGCATTTATAAACGCTTACGTATACAAATATCTCATCACACGTTCTACCCGAAATGATGACGACGACGACGCTCAGAACGACGACTTTTTCCCCACCGTCGGTAAAATCGTTCGCGAATACGAGGCGCAAAGCTTTATTACTCCGACGAAGGAATGCGCAGAACAGAAACCTAATAACGACCGTAAAGGCGGTCGTGAGCGAGGACAAAACCGACGATGATACCACTATCCTTCTCCCGGACGAAGTGAAAGATTTAAAACTCCGAGACATAATCTCGCTGTGGATCACGCAGATTTTACAAACGTACGGGGATAAACCGTCCTCGGATAACGCGCCAATCGTGGAAGGGGAAATCGACGATTTGGTCGGCGGGCCGATATTTTTAGCCTTGTATCCGTACTTTCGGTAAGATTAGATCAGGCATTTTTGACGATGATTCGAAACGCGCATTCGCGAGAATAAAGCCTTCTTCTCGTTCGTGTTATTCCTATTCTTATATTCTTATTCTCTCTCTTTCCATGATAAAACAGAAAGTACGGCGGCGTGTTTAAACTCGCGTTCGGGCCGAAAGTGTTCATGGTGCTCTCCGACCCGGTGGTTGTGAAAGAAGTGCTCAAAGAGAAACCTTTCTCGTTCGATAAAGGCGTGTTGGCGGAAATTTTAGAGCCGATTATGGGGCAAGGGTTAATCCCGGCGCCGTATAAAGTGTGGAAAGAGCGCAGACGAGCGTTAGTGCCCGGGTTTCACAAGGCGTGGTTGGACCACATGGTTGGTTTGTTCGGTCATTGCAACAAAGAGTTGCTGAAAAACTTGGAAGTGCAAGCGAAGAGCGGCGCCGTCGTGGACATGGAGGAGCGCTTTTGCTCGGTGAGTTTAGATATCATCGGTTTAGCCGTGTTCAATTACGATTTTGGTTCGGTGACGAAAGAATCGCCGATTATCTCGGCGGTGTATAACTGCTTGCAAGAAGCCGCGCATAGGAGTACTTTTTACGTCCCGTATTGGGATTTGCCGTTGGCAGACGTGTTAGTTCCGAGACAGAGAAAGTTTAAGCAAAACATGACGGTGATCAACGACACTCTGAACGGCTTAATCAAACAGGCCCAGCAAATGTCCTACACCGAAGATTTGGAGGAGTTGCAAAAAAGAGATTACTCCAAAGTAAAAGATCCGAGTTTGTTGCGGTTTTTAGTGGACGTGAGAGGTGCTGACGTGACGGATTCGCAATTGAGAGACGATTTGATGACCATGCTCATCGCCGGTCACGAGACGACCGCGGCGGTGTTAACCTGGGCGTTGTTTTGTCTCACGCAAAAACCCGAGTTGGTGAAAAAAGTCGTCCAAGAAATCGACGACGTCATGGGTACGGACGATTTAAACCGACCGCCGACGTACGAAGAGATTGAAAAGATGGAACTCTCTCGCTTTTGTGTCGCCGAAGCTTTAAGATTGTACCCGGAACCGCCTATTTTAATCCGCCGATGTTTAGAAGACGTGCCTCTTCCGCGAGGCGCGGGCGACCGCGACATCACTTTAATCAAAGGCATGGACGTCTTCATCTCCGTCTGGAATTTACACCGCTCGCCAGAATGTTGGGAAAACCCCGACGAATACGACCCAGAACGCTTCAAAAAGCCGTTCAAAAACCCAGGCGTGAAAGATTGGGCCGGCTATAACCCAGACTTGCTCACCGGTCTCTACCCGAACGAAATCGCGTCCGATTACGCCTTCATCCCATTCGGCGCCGGCGCTCGCAAATGCATCGGCGACCAGTTTGCAACTCTAGAAGCCACGATTAGCTTGGTCATGACTCTCAGAAAATTCACGTTCAACCTTCAAAAAGATCCGAACGAGATCGGCATGGAGATGGGCGCCACCATCCACACCGCCGGAGGTTTGCCGTGTACGCTAAAGTTACGAGAGGTTTAATTTAAAAATAGGTACACAACACACACACACACGCTTCGTTCTATCTCTATCGCCGCGTGTTATCTTATTCCAACCAACGCGTGGTGTGTTCTTTACTTTCACGCCAGCCACGTATAAAAAATGCCGTCGTCGTAAACTTCTCAAAACCTTTTCCTCTTGTCTTCATTTTGGGTTTTCGGGAGAAAACTCTCCATATAAATAAACTTTCCTCCGGTATCGTCGTCTTGATACTATCGAGACCCCTCTCCTTTCTCTTCGAAAAAACACATCCATCATGGGCTCCTCTGACAACAACGAATCCACCATGAAAGCGACGAAAGAGGAGATGAAAAAAGCCGGCATCGACTTAGCCTACCGCGATTTTTGCGCGCACCTTTTGATTCCGTTGAACGAATGCCGACGGAAATCGTTTTTCCTCCCGTGGAAGTGCAAAGACGAACGACACGTGTACGAGAAGTGTCAGTACGAAGAGTGCGTTATAGTAGATGTTGTCATCGCTGCTCTCTTTATGATCGATCGAGTTTTGTGAACAGTCTCTCTGTCTCTCTCTCTCTGACCGTCGTCCGGAAATGATTTTCTCAACTCACGTCTCGTCACCAATCAATTAATCGACTCCAAAACAGGTACATGAAACGCGTGCGAAAGATGAAGGAGCAACGCGGAGAAGAATAGAGTGTAGGCTCGCGTATTATTACTATTATTATTATTAGAGAGAGAGAGTAGTTTTTGTGAACGGCGATGTGTTTATATTTATATATACATCGAGAGGTATCTATCTTTTCTCTCGCTCGCTCGTCGAACGCTCGGTCTTCGAAACGCCGTCTCGGCGGAATCTGAGAGGTTTCATATCCGCTGTTTTTATGCCGCTCGTGCTATTGCGTGCTTTCTATTATTACTGTTTCATGTTCTCGCTTTGGGTGGTGGGAGGGAACCGCCGCTCGCGTCTCGCGCGTCGATACCGTACTTCTTTTTTTATCGGTTCAATCTCGCCGATTCTTAGAATCGAGTTTTTTGTTAACTTTTTACGAGTCGTTGAACGTCACCGGTGTTGAAGGTATCGATAAACGATAAATGATGATCGCCTCCGAGTATGTGTTCTGAAGATGATCTCTTCTTTGCTTGGAAGAAGATTATTATTCAATCCCGCACGCTTCCAAAATCTCCTCCGCGGGCGCGTGCGCGCCGGTACTCGGATCGTACCAATCGTACACGCATTCGTACTCCACCTCCGAATCTCCTTTAATCCTCTTCGTATCAAACACAAACGTCCCGCCTTGTTGCAACCCTTGTTCCCTTTTCGGCGGTATCCACGGTTTCCACCGCTTGAGCACGTCCGTCAACTCCTTAATCTTCCCCTCTCGAATCCTCTCCGCGATGGAATACGGCGTCGACGCATCGAACAACGTTTCTTTCACCCCAAAGTTCAATCGAAGTTTATCGTACGTCACGTTTATCGGATCGGCGTATAGAATCTCCATCGGGAATTCGTTTTCTCTGCAAAAATCTCGCGCTCTTTCTTCCGTTCCGATGGAGATTACGATCAACTTTATCCGCTTCGTCTCCGCTTTTACCATCTTTGGCCAGAGCTCCTTCTTGATGATTTGACTGAGCTCCCAACAGAAGAATCATCCGAACGAACGCATGAATACTAAAACGTGTTTTTCGAATTCAGGATCGAATAACGAGTGCACGCTGACTTCTTCTGCGTCTGTCGAGGAAACTTGGAGGACTTTTGCGCCGGTTAAAGCTTTAAAAGCGTCTTTCGGCGCGTTCGCTGGTTTGTTGGATTTCACTTTGATGGATTCGTCTTTGACGGCTTTGAGCGGCGCGTTCTTTCTGTTTCGCGGCGCATTCTTTTGCCTTTCGCTGGTGCGCAAGAGAGCGCGTCCAGCAGAGCGAGAGGAGGAGGAACAGGAGGAGGAAAACATCGTTCTTCTTCTTCTTCTTTATCCGTGCAAGTCAGAGTATGAGTTAGGGAAGAAATGTGAGGGAAAAGACTTCAGTTTTACCGACGCGTGTACTCCGCTCTAAAAGACGACACCGCGAAGAAAAGAGCGCGCTCTCGAGCGCACCCGCGTGTTCTCGTTTCTTCGGTTTTTCTCGTCCTTTGCGCGAGAGAATGTCCATCCGAGGCATCTTTCAACTCTCGAAACTCACATTCGTGCACTGCCCGCACACGGGAACTTCCAAAGGGATAAACCAATTCCTCGTGAACGCGTTGCCTTCGTTACGCATACAAACGGAAGAAAGAAGAGGCGAAGAGCATAAAAACGTGTTCGAAATTCAACAGAGGAAAGGAAAAGACCCGTATTTGCACGCGATGTTCGTAAACAAACGCGAGAAAACGATCGGGGTGAAGAATAAAACGGAGGAGGAAATTGCGATTTTGGTCGAAAACGTGATGAGCGAGAAAGGGCGCGCGGTGAAGAAAATACCGAGGCGAGTGATGCGGACGAGGATATCGAGCGTGCAAGGAACGTGGCAACCACAAGGAGCAGCGACATCTTCGAGTAGCACGTAGACGAGAGAGTATTTTGAGTAGCCATTATTAAGCATTGATTTTGTGTAATAGTAAGATGATAGTACGACGATGCGAGATTTGCGCGTTCGTCGATTGAATGAATAACGCGTTGTATGTGTGTGTGTTTTTAGAACGACAAAACGTTTACTGGCTTTGCTCTAATTCCTTCAGTCTTTCTGTGTAACTTGACCATTCCGGACATTTCTTTTCGACGGCGTAGCGTAAACACTCGAGGTGTTTATTCGTGTGAGCGAAGTCCAAAACCAGCGAAGCCCAAGGCACGTAAGTATTTGAGGCACTCGAGATGACCTTCTGAGGCAGCATGTGCACACGCCCACTCATCGATAGGACACTCATTTGCAACGCAATACTTTACCATTTCCAGATTGCCTTGTCTTGCGGCCAAATTAATCGTCCATCTATCCCACTTACTCTTTTTCTCCTCTCGCGCCCACTTGAGCAACTCGAGTTTATTCGTTAGAGCAACTCGAGAGCAGAAATATGTTTCGTCCATCAACTCTTCTGTCATACCGTGGTTATACGTGCCGCCCCACGGAAAATGCTCCCATGCAAACTCCAACGTCGATATCGACGACATCTTTTTCACATCAAACCTCTTTTTCAACTCAATCGCGCGAGATGATCTCTTAATCAACTTTCTCGTCTCCGTATTCACTCCGTACAAGAATTTGAGATCATTCGAATCCAATCTCGAAATGATATGTTTAAAACTTATATCGTCGTTATTCACGATCAAATCCCACAAATTCTGATACCGCGCTTCTCGCATCTTGCCCCTCGCGTGTGTTATATATCGAACCCTATCGCGAGGAGGCACGTAAAACACGCCTTTACGCAGAGAGGAAAAGAAAAGTGAAGAACACACATGCGAGTTTTTTTCCCCACATGCGTCATCACAAATTCCAACTTACACTTGCGACTTTAACACGAATAATGGCAGCAACGACGACAACCACAACAACCCTACCTCGCAAAGTAGGCTTCCTCGGTCTCGGGATGATGGGTCAAGGCATGGCTTCGGTGCTTTTAAACGCGTTTAATACCACGAATACGAATACGAATACACAACAATCCAATTTAACCGTCTGGAACCGAACGATATCCAAAGCGGATGCGTTGAAAGCGAACGGCGCTCACGTCTGCGAATCACCGAAAGAACTCGCGAAAAACGGCCAGTGTTCAGTCGTGTACGCGATGTTAGCGGATCCGAAAGCGAGCGTGATGGTCGCCGAGCAGTTCGCGGAAGGGTTGAGGGAAAAGAAGATGCAGAGGAAGCAAAGGGAGATGTCTGTCACCAGAGATACGGAGGAAAGCGACGACGTGATAACGTACGTGGAAATGTCCACGATCGACGCGCAAACGTCCGAGAACATAAAGCTGGTCATCGAGAGAGACCAAATGGCGGAATATTTAGCGGCACCAGTCTCGGGCGGTCAGAAAGATGCGAAAGAAGGCGAGTTGTTGATCTTAGCGGCGGGCGCGAAGGAAGCGTACGAAAAGTGTTTAATCGACTTTGACGAGATGGGGAAACAGTCCTGGTTGATGGGTCCGGAGTGTAAAAACGCCACGGACGCGAAAATGGCCTTACAGATTATGATGGGCGGACAAGCCGCCTTGTTAGCCGAATGCCTCGCGTTTTGCGAATATACTGGAGTGGACGAGAAAGTCTGGTTCGACGTCCTCGATAAAGGCGTGATGATGAACCCGCTGTTGCGATCGGTCGGCAATCGAATGTTCAAAGGCGTCGAAAACAACCGCACGTGGCCGCAAACGTTGTTCCAACTCTACTTGCAGCAAAAAGATCTAAAGTTAGCCATCGAAACCGCGGAAAAAGTCCACTGCGAAGTCCCCGTCGCGAGCGCTGTCCACCAGCGATACGTAAAAGCGTCCCGGAAAGGACACCAGAACGAGGATTTCGCCAGTTTGAGAGACGCGTACGACGAGAAATAATAATAATACTAACACTGATAGAAAGAGAGAGAAAGAAAGAGAACACGCGCACATGATTTGCTAATACACGTAATACTACAAAAGTCACCGTAATCGCGCAGAAAGGCGCAGAAGAACATCTCGCTAACTCTCTCGCTCTCTCGCGCTCAATATCTGTCTTTTCTCCTCGAAGCGATCTTCTAAAATTGCCTCATTTTTCGCGCGATACATATCACACACAAAGAACACATTTACACTCAAACAAACGAGCAAACAAACGCGCGAGTGTTTGGTCAACTGCCCCTCGGTGTTGTTGTTGTATTAGAGCGTGTTTTTGAGCGCCTAGTAAACGCAGAAGAGTTTAGGGAAAAGGTCCACCTTTCCCTCGGGGTAACGGCAACTTCCAATCTCTCTCTCGTTCTGATTAAAAGAAGAAGAACACAAGAAGAGTAAACAACGCGATGACGACGATTAAAAGGAGGATTTCATCGATGATGTTTTTGGCGTTTGTGATGTTCTCCGTTTTTATCGTTGGTCTCGCGCAAGGAAGAGTTCTTCCAACTCCTCTTAAAAGCGAAGAAGGTGAAGAAGAGCTTTCAGGAGTCACAGTAGTAGCGCGGGATGAAAACGTTGATGATGATGATCATCGTCCGATGATATATTCGTCGTCTCTGACTTTGTCGTCTTCGTCTTTGATTGAGTTATCCGCGTGCGAGTGTTACTTTGCGGCGTACGAGAAGCGCGACGCGGCGAAGAGGAACGCGGAGAACGCCGTCGGCGTCGGGTTGCGATGCGATAAGGAAGGGTATTTTATCGTCGGGTTTGAAAATGCCGGGCAATACGCTGGTGGTGCGAAAGAGAACAGGTACGTGCCGCTGTCGAGAGCGAGGTGCTGTCGACCGTGCGCGTCGAGTAAAGCGTCTGACGACGAGGACGAGGACGGAGAGACGGCGCTCGAGAGGATGAAAGAGGATGCGGATTTACGGAAACTTTTGAACGAAGACGGGACGGACGTGAGAGTTTTGAGCGAGAATTGCGAGAGAGGGAGTCTAGAGAGCAGTACTGCTGGAGGTGGTAGCAGCAGCAGCAGCGGCAGTGATATCGCCGACGAGAGTAGTGGTTTAGCGTCTTCTTCGAATCCCATCTCGGCTTTGTCGAACAACGAAGCCAAGTGTCCTTCTGGATATTTCGCAACGGCGTTCGAGCACGCCGCAGAGGCCAATCCAGCGTCCACCGCGGACATTGGCGACGATTTATTCTTCCCGACTGGCGCACAAACGTGCTGCAAACCGACGATTTTGAAGACGGACGATACGAAGTTTTTGTTGCAATCGTGCGCGTGCGGAAAGAACACGGATAGCAGCGATGCGTCCGACAACGACACGAACGACGACGAAAACAAAAATAAAGGCGATTCGACCACCAGTTCTGTCGTCACGTGTCCGAAGAACAAATTCTTGAGAATGTTTGACCACGCCATCGAGGCCTCGGGGTCGGGTAAATCGAACTTTGCCAAACCAGAAATGGTTGTCACGTCGCCGTTTGAATGCTGCTCCATGTGCATCAACCCAACGAATGGCGACAGCGAGCAACCGGATTGCGGGAAACACGGCACGAGCGTCTTGAAAGATTACGGCGCGTACGGATGCGCCTGCGAGGAAGGGTACTTTGGCGAATCGTGCGAATTAATCTCGGACGAGGACGGCGGTTTGGCCATGGAAGATCTCTTTAGAGACCCGAGCTTGGCGGTGAGTTTGATATTAATCGGAGTCATTTTCGGATGTTTCGCGAGAAATGGGATACTCGCTCGTCACCAACGGTTTCGACGGTTGAACGATGCGTTACTCCACCCGTTGATGTTGAACGGCGAACACCAACAACAACGAAGACCGAACGATTGGGATTTCGAAGCGAGCGATTTGAGCACGTCGGACGATGACGACGACGACGAAGACGAAGACGGAAGCGACAACGACACGGAATCCGACGACAATAATAATAGTAATAATAACGAAGAAGGTGACGAAGAAAACGGAGAAAATACCGTTCGCCCGGAAGATGGCCCGCGAACCGCTCGACGGAAAAAACGTAACCAAAAGAAAAAGAAACGCCCGGTAGATCAAGGATTGATATCAGCCTCCGATGACGGCGAAGATGAAGAAGAAGAAGAAGAAGAAGAAGAAGAAGAAGAAGTTTTTCTCGAAGCGAACGACGACAACAACGTCACGACGACAACAACGCCAATCGCAACAGCATCAGCAGGAACAGCCGCCGCCGATCTCGAAGACCCCCACGCTTCTCTCATTCGCAAAGCCAAGGGTAAAAAATTCTCCGAGTGCGCCTTGTGCTTAGACGCTCCCGTCCAAGCGGTACTCATCCCGTGCGGCCACGCGTGCACGTGCAGAAAGTGCTGCAGACGCTTACGCCGGTGCCCGATATGCAGAGTCGTGATTGAACGACGGCAGAAGTTATATCTCGGCGGCTCCTAAAAAAAATGTACCAACAACATCGTGAATACGTTTGAAAGCGTATGAGGGAAAAGCGAGTTCAGCGACGCGCGATGAACAATCGCCGTTTGTACAACAACAATTTTACACTAACAATTATATCATCACCGCTTATTCCTTCTTGTTATATCATTATTATTATCATTAAATCTGCTAAATATACGTAGTATTATACGCGTTCGCTATCTCGACATTTCTCTCTCTGTTTCTCCCTCTCTCTCGCTAAAAATCACACATCAATCCGCTCTCTTTCCGCTACATCCCACCAGACCCACCCCCGTTGCTATACTGTTTCAAAACCACTTGGCTGATCATCCTCGTCGCGTCCACGTACCGTTCCGTGCACTGTTCCAAGCATTTCCTCTCGTACGAACTCAACGACGACGACGGTTTCGAGACGCACAATTTGAAGCATTTTTCCCGAACTGTCGTGAAGAACTCTTGCGCGTACGCGTTCGCCAGTTCCGCTTGGACTTGGTGCATGACTTCCTCCGGTTGAGGTTGCGACATTCTTGTT
>Ga0255771_1006241_pt1 | contig 10121 bp, 8 predicted proteins | sample 011ome_19_FD_179969 | JGI IMG/M metagenome (GOLD analysis project Ga0255771, IMG submission 179969) | Coastal salt marsh microbial communities from the Groves Creek Marsh, Skidaway Island, Georgia - 011510BT metaG (version 2) | ecosystem: Environmental > Aquatic > Marine > Intertidal zone > Salt...
AGGTCGAAACCTACAAGATCTACATCTACAAGGTCTTGAAGCAAGTGCACCCGGACACCGGCATCTCCTCCAAGGCGATGAGCATCATGAACTCCTTCATCAACGACATCTTCGAAAAGATCGCGACTGAAGCCGCCAAGTTGGCCCGATACAACAAGAAGCCGACCGTGACGTCCAGAGAAATCCAAACGTCCGTTCGATTGATCTTGCCGGGTGAATTGGCCAAGCACGCCGTCTCCGAAGGGACCAAGGCTGTCACCAGTGCGTTTTTTTTTAAATTCCTTCAACGGGTCGAAATTTACTCACCTTTCCAATTCTCTCTTTATGATTACTTCTCTCATCATCAAAACAACAGAGTTTACCTCCGCGTAAGCGTTCACGGCCTCTTCTCGCTGTTGGTAACAACAACGAGAGCAAAAACAAATTGAGATTCTTATCTCAACCATACCTCAGTATCGTAAGAGAGAAGAACCACACAACAACGTGCACTTTAGTTTCCCTCATTTTGAAATTTCCCCTACACGTGTAACTCGACAAAGTAGGCGAAACAAGACGCTCTCTGTACTACGCATAAATTAATAAAACGAGAGATGCACCACGCCGTCGTCTGTCGTGTTCCACCATCCTATGCGTTTGGGCCTTTCACCTCCAGCAGAAGGAGAATAAATAATACGAAGAAGAACAACAAAAGCAGTTTCGAGAGGAGGGGCGTGAATATATCGAAAGCAGCGAACGTTTCCCCAACATCAACGCCACAGTTGTTAGAAGATGCATCCATCGCGGGAGTAACCGTCTGGCAACCGCCAACGGAAGGTTCGAACGCGCTCGCGAACGTGTTTGAATCGGCCTCGCCGATTGAAGGGTTAGGATCTATCACCGGATTTTGGTTTCTGGATGTGTTTGCGTTGATGAACGTGGTTCTCGTGTTCGCGTTGTTAGTAGGAACAACCGCGAAAGATATGAGTAGTAGTAGTAGTAGTAAAGAAGACGAATAATAAAACACAAAGATGATGATAATACTATAGCGTAGGTACGTAGGCTTTAGCGATAATGATGATATAAAAAGAAATCTAAAGTATGATGTTGTGTATGGCTTTCCATCTATCCGCGGCGCTCGGCAACTCGTACCTTTCGAAGCAGTCCATAGCTTTGCGCCCGTAATCGTCCGGCGTCGTCACGCGAAACGCGTCTAAATCACCATTCACGTCTGGTGCGGACAGTTTCGTACGAATTTCCACCAACTTTCGCGATAACTGCGCGCTTTTTTGTCCTTTCTCCGATTTCAACGCCTCTCTCACTTTCTTCGTGCCCATCTTTTCAAACTCGTCCTCGCCGTTCTTCGCCGCTTCTAATATCGCGTCCACGTTGGCGTATTTATTCAACAATTTTCTCGCCGTTTTCGGTCCCACGCCTTCGACTCCAGGGACGTTATCGCTTGAATCTCCAACTAACGCTAAGAAATCTACGAATTGTTCCGGCTGAATCAACTCTTCGTGGGTCTTTGCGAACTCTCTCAAAGTGAACGCGCTAAACTGCCCTCCGCCGCCCGGCCGCAACATCCGAACGTTTTCGTTCAACAACTGACAAAAATCCTTATCCGGACTCGCAATGGACACCTTAAACCCTTTCTCCGTCACCGACCGCGTCGCTAACGTCCCGATGATATCGTCCGCTTCCACGCCGCTCACTTTCACCGTCTCGATGGCCATCGCCTCGACTAACTCGCTCACCTTCGGAATCAAGGCAATCAACGCCTCGGGAGTTGGCGGCCGATTCGCTTTATAATCCACAAACATTTCGTGTCGAAACGTCTTCCCTTTGCTATCAAAACACACCGCGAAATGCGACGGTTTCGATTCCAACAGAGCGCACATGGCGTGCGCGTACGCGTGCAAAACGCCCACATCTTCGCCTTTGCTGTTTATGAGTTTGGTCGCGTCCGAGCGCGCTTGGAAGCCGTAAAACGCGCGGAATAAGAAGGACATGCCGTCGACGAGCACTATGTGACCATTATTATTCGTATTATTACTGCTACTGCTGCTGCTGCTACTCTCGCGTCTCGCGTCGTCGTCGTAATCATCATCCTCGACGAGAACGACGACGTTGTTCTCGTCGTTGTCGTTGTTTAACGCCGAGAAAGACGACGACGAGGACGACGTTTTCCTCTTCCCAGCAGCACTCGCGTGAAAAGAAGAAGCGTAACAGTAGTTCCTCCGCGCGGCGAGCATCATCCTTCGCGTCGTCGCGAGAGAAAACATCTTCGTCGTTAAGGTTTGGTAATACATATTTAACACAAAAGCAGTGTGTTTTGCGGGGAAATTGTGCGGCAGAAGTTCATCTCATCAAAACATTAACAACGCGACATCAGCATCACTTAAATCATCTCTCTGAATGGACGCGTACCTGTCGAAAGCCAACAACGCGGTACCGATCGTCGTGATCGATTACGGCAATCGAAACCATATTCTCGGCGGGTACTCCTCGTCGTCGATGGTAAGCAAACACCAACGAGAACATCAAACGCAAGAACCGACGAGAGTTTCCTCGGACTGCACCGTCGTCGAAGAAAGGTCGAACTTGGAAAGCGCGATTCTTGGGAGACGCGTGGAATCGTTCGACGCCTTGCGAGCGGTGTTCGAAGCGCTCTTTTACGAGAATTTCGGGTGGATTAAACCCGAGGAAGAGGAAGAGGAAGAGAAGAACAAAAAGAACGTGTTTATCGTGGAACCGATTTTAGCCTCGAGACGAGAACGAGAACGCGTGTGTCAAATGTTATTCGAGGAGTTTCGAGTGTCCGGGTACGCGGCGGAGAACGCGGCGGTGTGCGCGTTAGCTGGAGTCGGGAGGTTGAACGGGATATCGGTGGACGTTGGCGCGGAGACGGTGGATTGCGCGACGGTTTCGGACGGGAAGATTGTGGAGAGCACGTGTCGACGGATCGAAGGCGGGGGCGAGCGGTGTTGCGAGAAAGCGTTGAGTGGAACGACGGTGCGAGAAGGGAAAGAGATTTACGCGGAGATGGAGAAATGGGAGAGGATGATTGTGAATAGACACTTAGCGAGGGTGAGATGGAACGCCGATGATGATGGAAAGAACGGAGGAGGAGAGGGAATGGAGTCGTATCAGTTGCCGGATGGAAATAAGATTAGCGTGGAAACGAAAGACGCGTTTGCGCTCGGCGACGCGTTGTATTGTTGTTCCTCAAATACGGACGACGACGCGAATAGTAAAATTGTCGAAGCCATACAGTCGGCGGTAGAGAATTCCTTCAGACACGCGCAAGCTGGGCATTTCTTTTCTCACGGGAAAGAAAACGCGTTCGAGTGCGTCGTCGCGCACGGCACGGAAAGTTCCGTCAAAGGTCTCCGCGAACGGTTAGGCGAAGACATTCGAACAAAGATTGCACCGGAAAGTGCCAAAGTGAACGTCGTCGCATCCGCGCCGGACTATTTGCACGAGAAAAGTATGGAGCACTTGAGCTGGACTGGAGGCGCGGTGCTCGGTAAAGTGACGTGGAACTTGAATCAACAGATTAGTAAAAGCGCGTACGAGGAGTGGGGACCAAACGTAGCGAATAGAAGTCGAAACTCGTTCTAGTTCTAGATGATAGTAAGACGAAAACATAGTACCGACTGGTAGTTTTAGAGAATGTAGATGGTTACAATAACAATATTCATTTAAATAGATATTTTCCCCTTCTCCTCTTTCTCCTTAGTACGATCTTCCCCACAACACCCAGACCGTGGCAGGTTTCCCGGTGATGAAGCACTTCGTTCCTTCTTTTAACGGCGGCTGAATGAATGGGATGCACAACGTCTTCGCCGCCCCGCCTTCGCTTTCTTCCGACGAGCGTTTCTTCACCTCTTCTTCGGACTCTTTCGTCTCGCACCACGGGGTCAACACCATCTTCTTTTGGTCCAACGCCGGGACGAAATCTTTCCATTCCGTGACCGTAATCGTAGACGTGTCGCGAATCGCCTTGGCTTGATTGAACATGTTTTGTTGAATTTCAACCAAAAGCTCTGGCACTCTCGCGTTTACGTCGGCTAATTTGCACACCTCTTTTTCGCGAGTGTCTCTGCGAACTAAAACGCACGTTTCGTTGTCCAAATCCCGCGGTCCAAACTCGAGACGAATCGGAACGCCTTTAACTTCCCAGTGCGAATACTTCCATCCCGGCGTGTAGTTGTCTCTGGTATCCGTCTTGACGCGGACATTCGCGCTATCCGTGAGAGATTTCCCGATCGCTTCAGCATTATCTGTGTTTGATTTTGAAAGCGCGAGTGAGTGAATGAGTGAGTGAGTGAGTGAGTGAGAGAGAAAAAAAAAACAACAGAAAGAAATGAAAAAAAAAATGTCGGCTCCAAGCCATTATAACCCAACGATAACTTCGATGGACTATTGGTAAAGGAGTAATTCTAATCTTTAATCTTCGACTCTTTATGAAAAGAGCGTCGACGACACGAATAAAGTCGCAAACACAAGGTAAGAGAGTCGGTACGAGAAACAAACGCGCAAAAACAAAATCGCGATTTTTATTTCGCGAGACGAAAAACATACCTTTCAACATCTGCGCCTTCTCTTCGCTCAACTTTGAGTTTGGAATGGTCACGATGACCACTTGTATCGGCGCAATTCTCGGTGGTAACCTCAACCCGACGTCGTCACCGTGCACCATGTAACACACGCCCAACATTCTCGTCGTCATCCCCCACGAGTTTTGCCAAACCATGGATCGTCCGCCTTTATCGTTCTCAAAGGTAATGTCAAACATCTTTGCAAAATTCTGTCCCAAACAATGACTGGTCGCGCCTTGAATCCCTCTTCCAGTGTAAGGCACGAACGCTTCCACGGTGGTCGTATACAAACCTCCGGCAAACTTCTCCTTCTCGCTCTTTACCCCCGGAATCACCGGCACGGCTAACAAGTCCTCGTACACTTGTCGATACAAATCTAAAATCGTCCTCACCTCCTCGTCGCACGCTTTCTTCGTCGCGTGCGCCGTGTGCCCTTCCTGCCATAAAAACTCTCTCGACCGGATAAACGGCGTCGGGTGTTTAAACTCCCATCTCACGACGTTGCACCACTGATTCAACAACAGCGGCAAATCTCTGTGCGACCGGATCCAGTTCGCGTAGTGCGGGTACATCACCGTCTCCGACGTCGGCCTGACTGCAATTGGACACTCCAACTCTGAATCCCCCGATCTCGTCACCCACGCGACTTCTGGGCTAAAATCTTCGATGTGATCCTTCTCCGCTTCCAATCGAGACTGCGAGACAAACATCGGAAAGTACGCGTTCTCTACGCCCAACTTTTTAATCTCCTTGTTAAAAAACTCCTGAATGTACTCCCATTGCGTGAACGCGTACGGACGTAAAATGTAACACCCGCTGATGTCGTAATAATCAATCAGTTCCGCTTCGACGACGACTTGGGAGTACCACGCCCCGAAATCTTCGTTGATCCCGACGTGCATCCCCAGTTTCGTCTCTTTCTTCATCTCTTTGTTCGTCGACGATGGTGCTGGTTTTTTCCCTCCTCCGTCCTTTTTTTTCTTCTTTTCCCTGCCGCCAACAATCTCTTCCACGCCGGTGAGCTCGGCTAACTTTGCTTTTAACTGTTTCAAATGCGAGACGGCCGAAGACACGTCCGGGTCGTCGTTTGTTTTCCCGGAAAGTTTCAACGCTTTCACGATGGCGCCTTGCGAGGCGATTTGCGCAGAGACCGATTCCGCCGTATCCGAGGACATTTTTACTTCTTTTGTGGATAAAAATGTGGAATTTGTAAGCAAAAAAAGAGAGGAAAAGACACAAACAAGCTCTTATTTATGGAGAGTATTCTAATGATCTAAAACTATCGAGAGAGATGATCATGCGTCGTACTCGGGGAACTGTCCGGTATTTTTGACGCAGTCGAACACGTCTCTGCAGTTGCCGAGTTTTTCGTACCTGTGCAGAGCGATTCTGGCGCCGTCGCCGTAGATTTCCGACGGTTCGTTGCGGATGTTGTGCGCTATGCATCCGGCTAACGCGAGCTGGTTTTTCGCCTCCTCGTCGTTTCCGTCGATCTTTTGCGCTTCGCGTTCGGTCCAGAGACAGGCGATGAGTTGGCACAAGCCTTCTTCGACTTTGCGGTTGATTTTTCGAGGGTAGCCCGGGGTGAGGCGGAAGTGCGCGTGGGTCATTTCGTGAGCGAGGATGGAGCCGAAGAGGAGTCGCGGGAGGCAGTTGACGACGATGATGGCGGTGACGTTGCTCCGAGAGCCGACGTGGATGGGCGTCTCAGAGAATGTGAGGCCTTCTTGCCAGGAGAATTCCGGGCGACGCACGACGCGAGTGAGCGTGTGTTCGGTGGACAGACATAAACCTCGAGTTCGGGTGTTGCTAAAATCTACGCCTCCTCCTGCTCTGTCGTCGTCGTTTACGTCGTCGTCGTTGTACACGTGCGCTGTTGTATTTTGGTCTCTCCCCATGGATAAGCGCATTGATTCTTCCGTCACCACGTGCAACGGCGGCATCCTCTCCGGCATCGTTAAATCTAACTCGTTCATCATGAACTGCTTTATTTCCTCGTACAATATCCACGCGTCCTCGTTATCGACCACGACAGACCCAGAACACTCTAAACACAAATATCTTCCACCACCATCTGCACCAGCATTCCCTGGTCCTTGCTCTTCCTCCTCCGGAAGCCTCACGAATCCACCCAACTCTCGCTTACACCGCTCGCTTTCGATCTTTTGACACCCGTCGCACCGAACCACGTATCCGCGTCTCTCGCCCTCGAAGCACTCCCGACACAAAAACTCGTTCCAATACTCTGAGGTTTGATAATATCTCACCGTCGTTGTTCGAGAGAACACGTTGTTTTGTGTCACTCGTTCGCCGGGATCGAATATCCCGACGTCCGTCACCGTTCGTTCGCACTTGGCGCATGTAGGCGGTCGTTTCTTCGCCTCCTCCTGAGGCAAAGGAAGCGCTGAAAACAAATCCTTCATCCACGACCCAAAACTCCTCCCGCGATGATGACTTCCTCTCGCGTCTTCTTCCTTCTGTAATCGTCTCGCGAATGCTTCGTCGCCTTTTACTCCTTCTGATGATGATGATGCCGCTGTCTTCGTCTTCGTCTTCTCCTCCGCGTCGACTCTGATGTCATTGACGAACGTACACCTGCCGCACTGGACTTTTCGAGACGCTAAAAACTCCGCCGACAGCGCGTCGTATTCGAGCGCGATGTCGCACATTTGACACACCGTGGTGGTCGTTTTGGTTGTTGCGCGTGTTCTGGGAGCGTTCATATCTTTGTCTTTAGTATGTATCTCTCGCCCGCAAAGCGCGCGTCGAATGAGGAATCCATTCGTATCTCTAACGGTATTTCCCGAACGGAATTGGAATTCTTCACAAACTTGCGCGCGCTTCTCTGCTGCGCACATCACACGCACCATTCACTCGAACGAGAGAGAAGTAGGGAGAGAGTAATGTTTGTGCGAACGACGTCTCCGTTTTTACTCCTTTCCGGGTCCTCCTCCTCCTCCTCTGGTAAAAGTCTTTCGTTCGGGAAAAGAGCGATGGTGAATCGATTCCTTCTGCGCGCGAAAGCTTCATCATCATCGGAGACGCGACAAAGAACAGAAAACGTGGAAAAGCACGACAAAATGTCGAAAACTTTGTTCGTGGAACTCGGCGTCGGGTCGGATCAACACGGACAAGACGGCACGAAAGCCGCGGTGCGAGCGTGTAAAGATGCGATTAGTTTCAACTCGTTACCGGCTATCGCGGACTTGATACCGGGCGGGTACGGCGGGATGAAGTTACACGTACTCGTAGCCGCGCCGATCGATGCGTATCCAGTGGACGTGGATGAGGTGAAAAAAGTATTTCCGTACGGTTCGGTGGACGTGGAGTTAGTGAGAGGAGGGATGGTGGCGTCGAGTGGGATCGCGATAGAAGCCATGGGCGACGGCTTCGACGCGGACGGGCGAGCGAACGACGACTTTATCGTCGTCAACGCCGCGGTGAGTGTTGGGTATTAGTTTGAGATGTGAATGTGGATAATAACACGCACACACATCCAGAGAGAGAGAGAGAGAGAGAGATTTTACGCTTCTATCATAGAGAACGCGTTGTATTTTCAAGTAGTAAATTTAGAGAGAAGTCACATCTGTTTTACGCTTCTTCTTCTTCTTCATCATCATCGCTGCTGAAACCGAGCGCGGCGTCCCAGTTCGAAGGGGGTAGTTGTTCGTCTTTACCATTTTCATCCAAGTCCTCTTTTTCTTCGTCGTCTTCCTTGTCGTTGTCGTCGTCGTCGTCGCTTTCTGAGGACGATTTATATTCAGCCGAGTCGCGGTACAAGTTTGACCGCCTCGAGTTGGGCACTCGGACCGAGAGATCATTTCTCGGTAACGGAACAACGTCGACAAAAGAGACCAGTTTTTCAGGAGAATCTTTTCCATTCTCGTCGTCGTTTTCGTCGTCTTCGTCGCCGCAGCCGCCGCCGATCATAGGTTGCGAGCGAGATGAAGAAGACGATGATCTCGATATTATCGATCCATCCGAATGCGACGAACGCGCGTCTTCACTCTTTTCCTCGACATCTTCCACCTCGTTTGGCGGCGTATCTGGTGCAAATCGGACCGTCTTTTTCTCGTTCTTTTCATCTCGAGACGATCTGGCGGATGATGAAAACGACGAAAACGACGACGGAGGTGACGGAGGTGACGGCGAACGTGACGAAATTTTCGTCAATTTTTCGTAATTCGTATCGATGGCTTTGAGGGCAGTCGAAAGCGAAGATTTGATCGCCGCGTTGATGTTACTTTGTCGATGATTCTGCTGGCGACGTTCGCGATACGTAAGTCGAGCAGGTGTAGCGATATGTGCGATGATGTCGTTGTCTTTCTGCTTCTTCCTCGCGGGGGATCTACCTTCTTCGCGCACCGCGGCGGTTTTCGTCGATCTCGAATCAACGCGAACTTCTTCGTCTTCTTCGCCCAAGAACAGGATAGATTTTCGGTCGACTCCGTTCGGGAAGTCCACGCTCGCTGGGACGTAATCGTCTTCACCAAAGAATCCACCAGATGATAATCGGTCTCCTCGCAACGTCAACACGCGCTTGATTAAACACGTCCCGGAGATGCGAATTTTCTCAATCGCGTATTTCTGTTTCGTAGCCGCGTCGCCGAAGCACTTTTTCAAAAGCTTCGGAATAGGAACGATAAAGTTTACCCACGAGTCGTACGTGAACTGTCGAGTACTATCTCTCGATGTTCTCGTGAGATCGTTCTCATCTTCGTGTTGTTGATGGTGTTTCTTCTTGTTTGGAACTACTGCGCTTTTCACCGAAACACTCTTCGTCGCTCTCCTCTTCTTCGCGACGATAGGCACCTGACAGTGCAAAGGCGACGTTTTCGTCTCTAAAAACGCGGTCGAGAGAACCACTCTCCGCCTGTCTCTCCTCGTTTCAACTTCGGAAAACACAAACTCGATGGTAAACTTATCCTCCGGTTTCTCGACGTAAATCTGCGCGCACACCATCGGCTGCGTGAGTTGTCGCGCTTTCGCCGAAGAAGAGGTAGTATTATTCGAGTGTTGTTGAACGACGGTTTCAATGGACGCGTTTTCCAGCTGCAACACGTACCCTTTCGCGGTAGACTCGTAATACTTCTTATTCCTCGAGTTGACCGTTTTCCTCGCGTCCGAAATTTGCCACTGGACGCCTCGCTGGTTTCTCGCCTGGCGAAGCGCCGACTGCGCGTTGTTGGTGTTTGAAGCAGCAAAAAGTGACTTTGAAGACTTTTTTGACGAATCGTCGTCACCACACGCTCCTGATGACGCGTTCAACCCGCGACTACTGGTCGTTGTAGTTGTGATATTTGTGCAAAATTTCGTCGTCCCGGCGTCGAACACTTCCACGTGCGTCCCGCCTTGGTACATCGAAAACATAGTCGTAGTCTTCGTACACAATAAAAATCAGTCCGGTAAATGTTGACTTTTTTTCCCCGCGAATGGAATGTTTTCCGCTCTTTACCTCTCCCTTCCCGGAGGTCAAGGTGTGTGTATTTTATATGCGCGCGTCGTGTTTGCTCTCTCAACAACGAAGAAAAGAAGTTATTTTTG
>Ga0255771_1006242_pt1 | contig 10121 bp, 5 predicted proteins | sample 011ome_19_FD_179969 | JGI IMG/M metagenome (GOLD analysis project Ga0255771, IMG submission 179969) | Coastal salt marsh microbial communities from the Groves Creek Marsh, Skidaway Island, Georgia - 011510BT metaG (version 2) | ecosystem: Environmental > Aquatic > Marine > Intertidal zone > Salt...
ATCGCGCAAGGCGACAATGCCGCGCTCTCCGCCCAGCGCGCGGCGACTTCCGCGTCGAGTACACGACGTTTTCGTTTCCCAAGCTTCACCAGTCAAAACTGTGGGTATGTGTTGACCAATTGTGACTCGAGGCTGTTCGTTATTTCAATCGAGGACCTGTTAGTCACCCTTAGAATAAAATTGCAAAATTACTCTTAGGGTTTCTCATATTTAACTGCCTACAAACTCCTCGCACGTTATAACTCGCACGCACCCGCGATCGACGCGATGTTTTGACGTGCGCACACATGTATTGATAATTTTACACGCACCACAAAAGTTTCGATGCGAATCGACAACGTTTAGCGTCATTAGTGTGCTTGATTGCATCGATTTTCCTCGATGAGTTTGTAGGCACTTTGTTTAAATCCTCATACCGCGCCGCACGCGTTGCGCGTTCTTGCTGTAAAATAACTTCTAATTGTATTTTATTCATTGTTTTCTACTTTTCAGCCGGTTTCGACGTCTTTTTCTGCGAATCAGTTGGTAATTCGTACGCAATTGTTTTACTTGGTCGTTTCGCGTTCCAGTTGGTTTACTGACGCACTTGTCAAACCGTCAGTGAGGCACACTTTTTCGAGGTTTTACGTTCACCTCTGCACAGTGAGGAGTTGAAAAGTCCATTTTGTGCAACTATGGATCCCGAGCTTGAGAACGTCTCGTGAAGCTGGCATATGGAACCTCCCTTGAGGAGCTAGCGGTGTCGTTCCGATGAAGTTTACAAATCATGCCACAGAGAGAGGTCAAACTCAAGGAAACGCCCGGAAATACCGGATCGTCGACTGAAAACAACAATTTCAAGCGACCGGACTTCAGTTTTCGAACATTTTTGGCGATCTTTGACATCACAAACGCGTTAAGAGGCTGACGCGTGACCAACTCGAGACGTTTCACACGGTCATCTTTGAGCAACCACCGCGGCAAGTAATGAAGAAGGAACAGCTCGCGGAAGCGTTCACGGTTGAACTTAAAGCAAGTTATTTAAAATAAATGTTCGAAATGGACATTGGAGATAAACATGTCGTCGAAACCCAAGGTGAAGAGGATGATGTTGACGACGGGCGTGAAATTCACCTCAATTTACTCTTCCCGTCTTCGCGGGCACAGCCAATCCAAGAGCCGAGTCCTTGATGTGTACATGAAAGAATATGATGTAGACTTGTAATTAATGTATGATATGTGCTATACTAATGACATCTCGAGTCGCTACCACGTCGCCCAAAGTGGTGTTGCGAGCGAATCACAACTGCCTACAAACTCAATTTTCAATTCGCCGTCGACGCGCGAGAACGCAAGCGATCGCGCTAAAAATCGGCAGATGGGCTTACAAAAACTTCTCGCTGACTTCTATGCTTTTAAATGTTGATAATTCGCGCTGCGTCGTGATATCTGAAAAGTGCCTACAAAGTGTGCATAAGAGTAATTTCAACCAATATAAACCCGAAAAAAGGCGCTATTCTAACTTCGACCTGTTAGTCGCCCTTATGGAAAAAACGGGGGTAAGAGTACGTTTTTTTCGTAAAAGTTATGAAATTTCCTTAAAGTCTTCATAACTCGGGCCCGAGTTATGAAGATTTTCGCGTCTTCTTCATAACTCGGGATTGGTCAATCCTTGAGTTAATTTCGAGGGGGTCGAGTTACGCCCAAGTTATGAAAATCAACTCTTAGTCATGTGACGCATAATTCGGACAAATGGACGTGAACGGAGTCGAGTACGATCGGGGATCATAGATCATGACTCGTCAAAGTGCCCGAGTTACGAAGGATTCATGAAAATTAGCTCTTGGTCATTTTCGCATAACTCGTGTCTAAAAGTTATGAGGCGCTCTGCACTAAGAGTCATTTTCATAACTCGGCCATAAAGTACGAAGTTACGCCCAAGTTATGAAGTTCTACTCTTAGTCACCCTGAATAAAAACTACGATTTTTGCGAAAATTCGTGAAAAACTTCGGAGTGTCATTCATATACAGCTAATCTATCTCTTCATCAGCCTACTAGCGAAAAATTGAAATAGAAATTTCAAAATTTCGCTAATAAATTGAAAATTTGAAAGTTCAAATTGTGGACCTTATCTGGTTTGAAAGTTCCGACTTGTTCCGACTTTTCCGACTCGCTTCGCAATTTTTTCGTGAGCGCACACACACACACTCGCATGCCTCCTCTTTTGTTGGCGACGACAAACCTGCCGGCGTCGACTATACAACGCGAGTAACGTCGCGAGTCGTCACCGCGCGCATAACAGTCTTCGCGCTCGCGCGCCTCCGACCAGGGGGCGCGTAGCGTACGAATTGTTAGGGTTTTCGCCCTCGACGAGAGAAATTTCAAACTTCCCTTTCGCGAACGCTCGCGTAGTCGCCACTTATGCATAACCGCAATCAAAACATGCGCACACGCGTGCATCGTCGTTTATACGCGCATGGCGTTTTCAGCGTCGTCTTCACTGCTACCGTCGCCATCCTCGTGGCAGCCACGATCGTCCAAGCTCAGTCGACGTCAACGTCGGACTGCGTCACCGCGGTCGCGTCGCCCGCCGCGTTCGAACTCGACTATGGTCGCACGTTTGATCTCACGACGCGCGGAACTGCAGTGTTGTACTACGTGAGCTTTGAAGAGTACGTGCAGTACGACGAAACCGTACTGAGTTGGCAGACGGTGTTGAAAGATCGCGCGTGTCCCACGCCTCCGCCGCCCGCGCCTCCACCGCCATCTCCACCACCGCCCGCGCGTGCATCCATCGACGCCCAGATCAAGGTCTCTGGGTACACCGCGTCAACGTTCGGGCCGACGCAGCAGGATGATTTCAAACGCGGCGTCGCGCTCTACCTCGACGAGGACAAGGATGCGATTACCATCACCTCGTTTGCGGATGAGGAACAAGACGTTTCTGGAACGAATCGCCGTCGATTGTTGGCACAAACCGCAACAACGCAGCTCAGCGTACAGTTTGTCGTTGCTGTGAGTGATATATCGCGCGCATCGACGGTTTCGAGCGCGCTCACGCCTTCACCGGTCTCGAGCGGTCAAACCGCGACGACGTTTTCGTCGACGGCGTTGCAAGACAGTTTATACGTCATGGGTTTGAGAGACATCGAATCGCTCGAAATTACAAACCCGCCTGTGATTGCCGCGCCGCCACCGAGTCCGCCGCCGCCGCCGTCTCCACCACCGAGTCCGCCACCACCGCCGAGCCCGCCCCCGTCTTGTGGAAACGGCGCGTTTGACCTCGACGGCATTAACCCAGACGGCTCGACGGGAGAAACGTGCGATCCGTTTGGAAATTCCGCCGCGCGCGACACCTTAGTCGAAGGATGCGATCCAGCCACGTGCCAGGTGATGAACAACTGGCGGTGCGACGACACGTCGCGCATCGGCACGGCCGATTACAACTGCACGTGCAACAACCCCGCGGGCACGTACGCGGTGTCGTACGAAAATTCGTGCGCGCAGACGCCGTGCATCTATGCCGACCGCTGCCTCGCCAATGGCTTTGGGTGCATCCCCGGCGCGGGAGGCACCGCGTGCGATCGTTGCTTCACCGCGGCGGATATCGCGTTACTCGGCCCGGGAACGACGCTGAACGCGGCGGGGTATTACAAAGTTGGTCAAATTTGCGAGGTGTGTCCGGCGACGTCAGCGGCGCAAATCATCGGCGCCGCGGGCGCGGTGCTGGTTTTTGCGTTTTGTGGATTCAAGGCGTCCCAAGTCATGGGTGCGCAGGCGACGAATAATATGAAGAAAATTGTCGAGTCGCTACAATTCTTTTCGCTGTCGCTGGGCATCAACGTCAAGTATCCAGGTCCCGTGCTCAACTTGGGACGCTATCTCGAGGCGTTTACGTTTAGCATTGAATTTTTACGCCCCGAGTGCGTGGCCACTGGACTCAACTGGCTCAACATTTTCATCGCGTCGGTGTTTGTCGTGCCGCTTGGGATATCTCTCATCATATTCATCAACAGCTGGCGAGCAAATCGCAGGTACGACAGAACCGTTCGCGCGATTCACAGCGAGCGCTTTGATGATGGCGAGACGACTATGTATTGGATTGAGCGCCCCGGATTTCTTTGGGGCACGCGACGCACGTGCCAATCCAAGGGTGGCGACAAGGTGGTCAAGGAGCTCCAGCGCCAGTACCATCATCGCGCGAGCTTGCGAAGCTTTGGCGTGTTGTCCATGACGGTGTTGTACTTGCCCATCATCCGCATGTGTTTGCAATCGTACGATTGCATCAGCATGGATGGTGTCGATGGATTACGACTCGAGCATGACATCGACATCGATTGTGAAAGCCCGGTTCATCAAGCGATTCAAGCCACGGCGTCGATGATGGTGATCGTCGTCGGTTTCGGAATGCCCCTCTACGTCATTTACCAAGTGCGCAAGATTCGTTTGGCGGGTAAGCTCGACGACCCACGTACGTTGGATGCGTATGGGGCTTTTTACGACATTTACCGCCGACAAGAACTCACGTATGCAGAAAGACTAGAAATTGTTCGAGTGTCGACGGCGGTGGCGGCGAAGAAGAAGAAGAAGACAAGGGTGTCGAATGATGACACTGCCGCGTTGTTTGACGCCGAAACCGAACGCATCGTGGAAGAAATACAGGAACAAAAACGTGTTGACGAAATGTCGTCATCATCTGATGATGAAGTCGAGCATGGAGCTTCGGGAAAAGTCGACGTCGAAAGCGGCGGCGACGCGATTACAGCAGAGCAAGATTTAACAGCGCTGCAAACGACGATGACGACAGAAGAGGAAAGGTCTTCCTTTGCCGCGGTATCGTCGTCGTTCAAACGAATGCTCAGCATCGGAAGAACATCGAATAATCGCACAATGACGCGAACGCCGTCAGCGCGCGCCAGAAAGCGCGCATCAAAAATGCACTGGAAGGATCAGTTTGCACTCTACTACCTCGCGATGGAACTCGCGCAGAAGAGTGGCGTGATTTTAGCCACGTCGCAATTCGTTGCAAACACCGCACTCAGTGGCTGGGTTCTCGTCTTCGTGCACTGGTCCATCGGCGCGTTCGTGTACGTGTGCCAACCGTGGCGCATCATCACCATTGGTTTTGGCAAGGTGCACATATCCAATTGCTTGAACAAAGTCGAAGCCGCGGCTGGGTTCTTGCAAGGCGCCGCGCCGTGCTTGGCGATGCTTTTTCCAGTACAGCGCGACGAAGAGACTGGTGTGGTCGTAGAAAATACTCTGTACGACGCCATGACCATGGTGCTCACGGTCATTATCACGGGACTTCTTTCGATTCGCGTCGTCGTGTTCGTCGGAGAACGACTCGCCACCAAGCGAAAGAAGATGAACATCATCGCCGATCCCGAAAAGAGCGTACAAAACATGCACAAGAAGCTCATTGATTTGGCAAAATCGCGCGCCCTGGTGAGTTTGTATGCATTCAAGGCGGACTTTGACATTAAGCGGCGCAAGGCGCGCGCGAGGTTGGAAGACACGAGGCATGCCATGCTCCTTCGCGTCGATCATCTCAAAGACGAGTTGGCTTGTGAAGAAGAGAAGATCCATGGTACGGCAAGCGATCCTGAACGCCGCCGTGCCAAGGAAGAACAAATCGTTGCATTGTATGAAATCGCCAACGAAATGGCCCACGTGGTCAACGTCATCGTTCCCACCGAGGGCGTGTCTATCAATGATGGGGTGACCGTCGCGGAGCAAGAAGCCTCCATCAACGCATACCTTGAAGAACTTCTCGCGCAAGAGAACGCACGTCACGAAACGTTGATCAAGGCTTCGGGTGCGTCGATAGAACACGGCGAGCACGCGGCGGCGATGCACGTCGTCGTCTGCACGCACGTGTACGACAGAGTGATTGAACGTCTCGAGGGGTACATGCAAGAATACGCGGGCGCAGAGCAATTGAGCGAACTCGCGACGATTGCGCAGCGACATGCAACGCTTCGAAGTGAGCAATTTGCTGCGATTAGAGCGTTTGGTGAGAGAGAGACGCGCGCGGCGTTGGACGGCGCGCGCAAAGCGCTCGACGCACTTCGACGCGCGAGCGGAGGGGATGATTTTGACGCGGTCATGTCGTCTCTCGGTGTGGCGAACGACATCGTCGCCGCTCACGAGCAGTGGTGCGCGAATCAAAGCGCTTTGTTTTCAGACGTATATACCTTGGAAGAACGCAATCCCGATTTCCTACCCGACGCCCCTGTGCTTACCAAATATGGGTTCAAGGGCGTGATGAAGAATCTCAAAACGCACAGCGGTGCGCTGTCAAGTGTCATAAAACAATCAAACGCGGAGTGTGCGCCGTTGTTTGTGCACTTTGGACGAGTTAAATACACAAAAGGGTTCGCCGAGCAAGTACGTCATCAATTTGAACTCAACGCACTAGGCCCGAGCACGCCCGCAGAGGCGAAACGCGTGTACGACGAAGTCGTTCAGTTTACCGACGACAGCATCAAGTGGTGTACGGAATGCATCTACAGAATAGAACACGACGCATCGCGTGTGTTTGATAGATTCAAACCCATCGCGCACGCGGTGACGCATAGCTTGGAGAAGATTCGCGTCGATGCGCAATCACAGGCGGCGCTCGCCCAATCGATGCTTGACACAATCAACGCCTTGATTGCGAATCAACACGCCGCCGAAAGTGCGCGACGCGCGCGCGACACCGAGCTCAGTAGTACTATACGCAGTTTACAAACCGAGCTCGACGCTCAAAAACTCAAGGCTGAAACTGACAAGTCGCGTCGAGATCACGCGCTCGCCGAGGACGAGGCGCGCGCGCGACGCGAAGTGGACGCGCTCGAGCACACCTTTGATTCTGTAAAGGCGGACATTGAAAAGGAAATCGCGGCAAGGGATAGGGATATCGAACGTTTGCGTACGCTGGTTACCAATACTAATACTACGTTCAAGATGAAGATGATGACAAAGGAGAAGAAGGCAGTCGTTGATGACGACGACGCCGTGTCCCTTCGCGCCGAATATAAGGCTGCGAAAGCGCATCGCGCCGAGCTCGAGCGCACGCTAAAGTCTGAAACGCGAGTGATTAAGATTCAAAAGAGTGAAATACTCACGGCGCTTGACGCGCGGCGTCGAGACGCGAAACGGGAGACGACGGCGGAGCAATCGCACATCAAGAAGGCGGAGCTTGCGATGCACAAAACCATCGGGAAAGAGACCGCAGCAGCGATGCGAACGAGCGAAGAAGATATCATCGCGCGCAACTCGGAGATTGAAGCTTCGAAAAAGTTAAACAAGCACAAGCTCGTTGCGGTGGCGATGGAAAGAAAAGCGACGATGCTTTCTTCAAAGATTGAACGCAAACTGTCCACTACAAAAAAGAGTACCGGTAACGTGTAATAAAAACATACCAACTGTTGGTAATTTATACGATAGTAGTAGAAGATCAACGCTGCTGCGTTCATTAAACTCACATGAATAGCTCGTAATACACATATATCCAAGTCTCAAAGTGCTCCCATAGCCGCCGCCTCGACTGACATCTCATACAACAGAACCAATCTCGACCACTTCGCCTTTTGCATTCGTGCGCATAACGCGCGACGGCTGCGGTGGTGTCGACAGATCAACACTACTACGCGTCGCGATAGCGTCATCTTTGTCGTTGTCTTCATCATTATCACCACCATCACTGTCATTCTGTCGAATGAAACATACGTGTTCGTTCCACGGCTTGAATGCGGCGTCCATGTCTCCGTCGTCGTAGTCGAGTCGAAACGTACCCGCTTGCGCGTCAAAAGACGTCACTGTTGCTGCGAAGAATTTATTCTGCATCGCAGGCCAAAGAACGCGAATGCGCTGGCCGATAGCCGCGTGTTTTAACTCTGCGAGCGCCGCGCCCACGTGACCGTCTCTCGCTAACGAGTGCGTGACGTTGTTGCTTTCAAAACCTTGACTTTTGTCGTCATGTTTTTGCGCCGAAGACGATAAAGAGGACTGTGAAACATCGCTGTTGTCATCATCATCGTCATTCTCGCCACTTACATCATCTTCTATCGATGACATAGAAGAAGCGTCGTCGACGACGTTCGCATCTGGCGCTGACAACAACGCTTTTCGAACAAACATATCAATATCGTCAAAGCCATGAGCAACAAGCCTATCGTAGTATGTGCGCCGCCGTTCAAAAGCTACGCGATTCGCTGCGTGTTGTTTTATGCCGCTACGTAAAAACACGCCGAGAGGCACGAATCCTCGAACGAATGGGCGCTCTGAGATGAACTTTGGGGCTCGACGACGACACATCCACGTGGGTGGCAAAGACGACGACGACGACGACGATGAGGCCCAAGCAGAAGATCTCATGTCACCGTCAAATGATAATACGTTGTACGCCGCCAACGGCCACGATTTCGATGCGTCTTTGCGACCCGGACAGGGTTCTTCAAACGCCGCGCTCATAGCGTCGCACGCAAACTTCATCGCGTACGGAAATCTAAGCTGATGACCAATCCATTCGCTCTGTTGAACCGCGCACGCGTTGCCGATGAAATGAAATCGATCGCGTATTGACAACGACGAAAGTTGTGTCGAATTCGAAAGACGACGTCGCTTCTTTGAGCGTTTACTCCGCGCGATAACGATGTCGACATCCGTGTATCCCGCGGGAAAGCCCATCAACCGTTCGGCATCCTCTATGGTGAGCTTAACGACGTCGTGCGTATGATTTGCGCGACGAATCGCCACGCACGTACGCGCCCCGCTAGTTGTCGTCAAATAATGACACACGTCGCGCAACGGCAGCTGACGTCGTTCGCCGAAATCCATCGACGCCGATTCCATGACTGTTGTTGTTTTATGTTCTGCGTCGGTACTCCGACCATCAGCAGCGGCATTATCATACACGAAACAATCGTAGCACGGTCGACGCTCGACGTCAATGCACTCGCCTTGGCAATCAGAGTTTTGACTCAACAGCACGTCGCGAGGGTCGCCGTGGAGGCTCGCCACGACGAACACCCGCCGACGCTTGTGCGGCGCGCCAAACGCCAACAAGTCGACGACGCGATAGGCCCAGCGATATCCGAGAGCCTCGAGCTCGTTCACCACGTAATCAATCGCTGGCGCTTGCGCGTTCGCGCCGGTTTTGTGCCACTTGAGTATGCCCGTAACGTTTTCAAACACCACCCAAGGCACGCGCTTGCCTTCGAGCAGGCGAAACACGTGCGCCACCGCGCGCGTCTCGCGTCCGTGCTTCAACCCGGGTCGCGTGGCGTTGAGCGTCGAACAATCCACGCACGGGAACCCGGCGACGAGGACGTCGATGCCTTCAAGCGCACTCGGGAGCACCTCCTCGACGTCGTGTAGCAACGCCACGCCGGGAAAGCGCGCGCGCAACACGCGCTTGCACCGCTCGTCGCGTTCGACTTGGAGCCGAATGACGTGACCGGCGCGCGCGAATCCGAGGTCGATGCCACCGATGCCCGTGAATAGCGACGCCACGTTCAGCGGTGGCATATCCTATGCGTGCACGCGCGTCATGGCACGTCGTTCGTCGCGATCTTCGTCGTCGTCGTCGCGCGCACTGCAGAGGTGTGTGCGAAAACATATCACATCGTCATTCGTTCGTTCGTGGCGTCGCGCGCCCTCGCGCCGATCGTCCGCCCTCGGGCGAGGGGGGCTCCCCGTGGAGTATTTCATGCGTATTCACGAATGTTAAATATGATCTATAGACACGCGATGGGTGCTCTTCATAAAAGCACGCGGCGCACCGCACGCGCGCAAGTATACATACTATCGCATCATCTCACCTAGAATTTATGCATTGGCAACCTGCGTTGACCGATGGCACGTGTCTGTGTTTGGGAATAATCTGCGATTCAAGGCCCGAATATGGAGATCGGGTCTCAGAAAAACTAGTGTATGCCAGGTATGATTTTTGATAGTGTCAAAAATTGCTAAGTACACAATGAAGCGGCTAGTAAATGAATTTGATTTCCTGCTCAGCAGGAGGACGACACAAGGGCACACCCCCATCCCAGCACGCGTGCGCACGTGCAAAAGCGCAAGTTGGGATTGCGTCCATCGCCAGTGCAAAAGCATTTATTTCATGGAAAGCAATTTAGTTCACGTGCGCGAGTGA
>Ga0255771_1006244_pt1 | contig 10119 bp, 6 predicted proteins | sample 011ome_19_FD_179969 | JGI IMG/M metagenome (GOLD analysis project Ga0255771, IMG submission 179969) | Coastal salt marsh microbial communities from the Groves Creek Marsh, Skidaway Island, Georgia - 011510BT metaG (version 2) | ecosystem: Environmental > Aquatic > Marine > Intertidal zone > Salt...
TGGTGTTCCACTTTTTTCATGTTCGATGTGGGTTTTACATTCATACTTAGCACTTCACATGCTCTATCTAGTTACCCAAGAATCAACACACGCGGCGCATCTAGGAATCGTAGAAAACACGGGGTCCAATTATTGGACCCAGTGTTTCCCCACCCCTCTCTTTTTCCCCCGTGGGCACTGTTGACCAATTACGACTCAACTCAACGATCGATAGACAGCCTGAAATGTCCGCGTCAAATGCTATCGTACTTAATCTATAAATAGTGCTATCATTAGCAACAAATAGTTGTAAAATATCTCAGATAAAAAAACACACTCGAAATGAAATGGCTGCCCGCGACCCGACCATTTGTCGCGAGTAAGGGTATAGGCGTCACGCGCACGCTTCGACCTGCGACGGTCGACGGTCGAAGTGCGAACCTCCTGCCTCTGTGTCGCTCGCGCGAAAGCACGGAGCCATGACTCCTTGAACACAAGAGCACGCAAATTTACGGCGGCACACGGTCTCACCGCGGGCTTTACTTTGCCCCAGACTTCGCTTCGACCGAGCCGCGTGCATTCGTAGTCATCGGTCGTCGTTTCAATCATTCATGCGGCGTTTAGTGCATACACACCAAGCGCAGCACCATCGTGGCGGTTGTCTCACGCGTCTGTATTGGTGTACTCATTGTTTGAAACGCCTCATCGTGATGTTGGTCGTAGTCGTGTTGTGCAGCGCATCGTTACAGGTGATGCGTCGTGGCCAACATCGCTGTCCAAGCGTCGACGACGTACTGGCGTCTGGCGACACGAACGCCATGCGAAGGAAAATTTGGGGCGACTCGCAGTGCTCATCTGGTTGCTTTATGCCAATGCATCAGTGTTTGTCAGGAGAACTTCCGTGCTGTGTTTTGCACAAACGTGACGGGTTGTTCAAGCGGGCCGTATTGAAGTGCACACGTTTGGTTGACAACGCGCTCCTCGCCAAGATTGATGGTTCAAATTTTGAACGCATGGCGCGATACTGCGAGAGTTATTTGGCTCTGAAGTTCAATCACCCGAACTGTACCCAACAGGCACAAAAAGTTCCGCCCATGTTGTACACAATCTCCTCGCAAGAACAGGCACCAATGAATATTCATGCTGTTTTACGTACGAATCCGTCGTTTACGGGATTTCACGTCAACGACGCCACTGGACATGATTTCATAAAGCGCCACTGTGGGGCTGAGGCGGCTGAGGCATTTTTATGCATACGACCTCCGGCATTTCGCGCCGATTTGTTTCGATTTTGTGCCCTTTACGCCCTCGGAGGGGTGTATTTGGACGCAGACATTGTTCCTTTGAAGCCATTGGTGGAGATATTTTCCCCATGCAGCGCTTTCACTCTCGGGTACGATCAAGCACAAGGAGAACTGCGGGTTGAAAACATAGGAATGCAAATGAAAATACTAGCGAGTGAACCTCGACATGAGATATCTAAGTGTATGCTCCGTAACATTATCAAACACGTCAAATCGAGAACTCAGTTTAAGAAGCGAACATTTGAATTTTCAGGCCCAAGACTTTTGAGAAGGTGCTACCTTGAACATCCGGCGGATGTAGCCATCACGTATATGGATACAAGAGGCGCAGATTGGCCGTACGCAGGATTGCGAGCCGGCAGTGATTTATACGCGTATGAAATTCCCTCATCGAGTAGGCACTTTGAGGAAATAATCAAACGCGACCCGAGTGAAGAGTACAACGACTTGGTGAAAACATTTCAGCTCTACACATCCGATTGCGCGCTGTAACGGGTGGTCGTGTGGCACTGGGTGTATGTAGTACTCCTTCAATAAACATTGTTGTAATAAAAATATCTACTGTATGTACATCCACTGCTATGTCACGTTTGAGATTTCCGTCACTAGTGCACTGTCGGGCAATGATCGCGATATCTAATTAATTGTCGACGAACGACACTGAGAGCATTGCGGCTGCATTCTGGCGCACTCATGGCGTCAATCAAGCATCTGTTTCGACGCGTCGTTGCTAATCGTGGGGTTCTCCATTTGCGTGTCCTCTCAGCGAGCACGCGGAGCTGACCATCCTTACTCAAATTGACACGGTAGACTATACAACGAAATAAGCACCATCGAGTGGCGTGCCAATGGTCATTTACAGGGGGTGTCGACCAAAGAATCGTACGCATAGCCATCCCACCGCAACTTGTAGATGCTGACGTATACACGCGTACGCTTCCAAATTCAAACATGAGGTACACCATGTCCAGTTCTCGTGATTGAGGCCAACATTGTTTCCATAGAACTTTTCGATGCGGAGGGTTTGCTATTTCTATTGTGTGAGCTTCTGCAATTATTTCTAAACAACCCATCTCGCTTTCGGTTCTTCGTTTCGCACTCGTCAACGCGACGTAATATGACTCCTTGCGGTGACTTTCCTCATTGGGAGGAATCTTCATGGCTGTGTTGTGACCTTGTACAGTTTCATTCAACGACGAAGACATCCAGAGTATTTTCTCATACGTCTCAGCCGTAGAGCTCATCAACATTTCTCCATCTAGTAGGATATCACCATCAAATAATGTGGTGATTGACTGGTGCGTTACACTCGATATAGCGCGCCCGTGGCCACGAATGTCGAGCGCTCGCGAGAGTGTTTCACTTGAAACAGCAGCGTTGTTACCGACGACGTCTGCAAACAGCCGTTTACCCACCATCATTGACGCCGTTCTAGTGAGAATTTCGTGAGTTGGCGCGTGTGTAAAATCAAACGCTGTCCAGCGTTCGCGAGCAGCGAGCCCGACCATTTGCGCTGGAGTGTTCAGCCGTTGCAAAGAAAGCGTGATAATTTGTCGCAGAGGTTCAGATCGAGCTGGAGCGGCGATGACGTATGGACCCTCGCCTAAAGATTTGGCATCAAAAGCTGCTTCAAAACTAACAATGGAAGAAAACCATGACAATGACATCGGTGTCATGGGTAATACCTCTACATCAGCCACGATGCCCCCGTATAGATACAGAATCAAGTAACCCAGTATGCGTCGACGAAAACCTTGTGAACACATAGTTAAGACGACGTCTTGAATATCAACCATATCTCGCGCCATGTCACCCCAATCCGTAGAACCTTCACTCGCTAATGCAACGAAAGAGCTCATTTTGTGCACGCGCACGTTGAAACATGGATTTAAACGAACCCACTCAAGCATGTGCGCGAATGCGAGGTGAGGCATCAACATCGGATCCGTCGTCGGGAGTATAAAGTGTAAAATTGGCAAATGCTCGCGCTCATTGTCATACTTGACGTTTGCGTATGCGAACGATGGGCAGTGGCGGTCAAATGTTCCTATGGCGGCGTTGAAAATTGAACTCATCGCACTGGCGTCGCTCGTTCCCAGCGCATCCGCCACGTGGTACCACCACCTCCACGGTATCGTAGTCGTTTGTAATTCAAAATTCAAAAGCTGCTCACCTGGAAACTCCATACCACAGCATTCCATGGTTTCTGGCGGAAGAGTTGAAAATTGAACCGTGGGTGCGGTATTGTCACTATCATTGCTGCTCATAGTTTTGTGACGACGGTGACGACTAAATATTCGATTGAGCTCGTTTGATACTCGGATAAAGTCCGAAACCGTATATGCTACATATACTGATGGTACAACCATAACTTTTAGTCCGTTGGTGCCAGAGTAGTGCCATAAATCGCGGATGAGCAGCTCGCACTCACACGACGCACACTCCAACAACCTCGAGTGTCGAAACCTCACTTTGGGATTCTGAAACAGAGATGCCGTGATAACTATTCCCCCAGCCCAGGTGGTGAACACTTGGAATGGTTTTCTACTTTTAAATCTCTCCCACGAATGTTCATCCTTCACAAAAGGTTGTTGGTTGTTAAAGCTTTGTCCGATGATATCTTTATTGACCCATGTGTCGTAAAATAGTACGCCACGCTTGGCGTTTACGACATAGTCCATACCACTCACGACTTCAGCGGCGTGATGCGCTTTCTGAACAATCAACTCGAGTATGCTTGATGCGCACGTGATGATGTCATTAAGAAAAATCACTTCATCCCAAGCGCTCACATCCTCATAGAATGGAGCGAGTACCTCGTTACGAATCGTGGCGAGGAATGCTATTCTGTGCTCATCAAGGTCTCGCTGAAGCGCATCCACGACAAACTTGTACGGAATACCGAGTCGTGACAAATGCACTTCTATAGATTTCAGAAGTAGTCGAGTCGAGTCAGTGCTGCCGCTTTCATAGACAGAAATGAAACAATTATTTTGAACCCGCGCCGCCGTCGCTTGATCTCTATTCGCCGCAAGGAAGATGCAAGATTTCACCACTGCAGCAAAGAGATATGGAATACTCTCTTCGTTGTTATGTAAGTTTATCGCGAAAAAGTATTTCTTAGCGCTTAGATGTCTCCATGCTCTCGGTTCGTGACCCCGAGTGGTGATGTATCGAACGTACGTGTCCATATTAGCATCCTCAAGCGCTGTGTGCAACGCCTGGTTATCAAAACCACCCACAGCGCACTGCTGAAGCCGCGGGAACGTCATCATCATCTTTCTCGCTGGTTCAACAGCACCGGTAAAGTTCTCAAGTAACACAGTTGACGTCGTCCAATGCGTCGTGGTTGTCAGTGCACTGAGATAATAACACACTAGCGCGACGCAACACGTCAAACGAAGAAAGACTGTTTGACGCCTTACGCGTCGCCCTAATTTCCGCACATCACTTTGACTAGGACTATTGAAAAGTGCATTCTCACTGGGTCGTCGCACTAGCGGTGGCATGCTTCTAGCTGCGCTGTGTCTCTTGTTTATTTATATGAGGTGACAAGTCTCTGGTTGGTGGTGCGGGTCGCTGAACGCAGCGTTGACGACGATGGAGACAACACAACCAACTCTGACGTCGTGATCAGAGAGCTGAATACATTCCAACTTGAAATGATTCACAATATATTAGACACACCGCTTCGCTCGGGCGCATCGCCCGCACACGTCGAGACGAGGCGCGTCAACGTGTGCAGTTGCGCAGTGCCCTGAAAAGGCATTTCAGTCATTCTCAGTATTGGCCAAGCACGGAAAAGACATTCATTCATCTACGCATGTCGTGTTCTAGTACAGATCTATATATTTTCCAGACGAAATGCTATATTATACCAACAGGTTGGTACGTTGTAGTGACAATGAGTAAGCTAATAAAGCCTCTCTCTTGCGCCTTCTATTCTTTATGGTACTTGAAGAACGCAACGACGAGTTTTTTTAAGTGCTGCGTAAAAACCTTAAAGGCATGCAACTGATGCTGTACCGTATACATGTCCTCTAAAGCACAATAAAACATCGACCGGTACATACGTTTCATGTAGTGAGTGACCCATAAGACCTCCTATTGTGGAGTATGCCCCGTATTCTTCGACGAGAGAGTCATACACGTTTTTTGGATATGAATGAAGTCGTTCTTAACCTACTGCAAACACGCCACTTTGCGATGCACCGCACTGATGTAATATTCCTTCGCATCTACACCAAGGCGTGAGCTCGCCCAAGTATACATGCTGTGTCTGCACGGCGCAGTTTCATCCACCGGCGGAACAATCAAGTGACTCGCCATAGTTGCGTTGTAATTTTCTTTTGTCGCTCCAGTCCAGTGACAAGTGCGTTGGACTTCGCAAGCACACGCTTCCTTGTTTTCGCACGGAAGAGTGTATTCGCAGCTGAACGCCCTCTTGCAATGTGCTTCGGCAATAGCTACGCATGAGTGTTGCGTGTACGAAGGCTTTCTTTTGACGTCAATGTTATCCAATGACGTAATCATATCGTTAATATAGGCATGCTTTGTCAAATGCCGTTGAAGCTGCATGTTCGTAAGTTTGCGCTAAATTTTACTGAAGGCCTTTGTGGCGTGTTCTTTGGACATGAAACCGCCGTTCACGAACCAGACAACATCATCAAGCGTGCCGTAGCTTTTACTCACGTGCGTAACAAATGTGTTCCCTTCTCTACCTACGTTTGGCAGCGTAAGATCGCACCGATACCAGGGACCGCATTTGCAATAAATGTAGCCCGTAAAACCATGACAGTTGTCAAGTTCACGCATCAAAGTTTTGAGCGCAAGAAACATCTCCTGTGGCTCTTGGCATATAGAAACAACCACGCCGGTGCTCGTCACATGTCGTGCCACACTCGCGCCAGAACGAACCAGTGGTGAATAAACATAGGACGCCACTTGAAGTAATATTCCAGTAGCAATCGCGCAGAGGAACTAACAGTAAGCCGTATTTTCGAACCAACTTGCGAGACAATTAAACGACGCTTCACATACTGCTGGGGAATATCACTTCAGACACGATTCTACAGCATTAACCAGCGTTGCTTTGTTTGCGAGACGCTCGCCACATCTACCTACTAGTATCAGCCTTTGCAAGGGACGCGCTCGAAATTTCAGCGTCCACGCATGACAGGTCGAATACTGCGTATTGCTGTTATGCATGCCCGTGCTCGTGCTCGACTCGAGCAGCTCGAGCGTATACGCTAGCCCCGAATAGCTCGCTAAGGGCCTTAAAAAGCAGTATTAAAAGCCTAAAAACACAGTATATTACGTGAGGCGTGATTTTTGAAAATAATTTGATTGGCTAATATCGTCTCGTGGCAAACGAGCGCGCGCACGAGAGCGAGGGTGGGTCAGTTAGGGCTCAGAACACACAGTTTAGTCTCCACAAGAGGACTTAAAAATTTGGCAGAGAGTTGTGTGCCGAAAAATAAGAAGAGAGCATGCGAGTCACAGTGAAGAACTCGACGTAGTCATCATGCATGTGATTAGGACAAAGCAGCACACCATTCAGCTCTCTCGCGCGTGCCGTGCATCGCGTCGTCGATGCTTTTAGACGCTGTCCCCGTCAAAGTTGACCAGTTGAAATGCCACCCTTAGTAACACATAGCTATATTTTCGATATTATATGCGTCTAATATTCGTCCCTGGTCATAATTGCGCAAAATGAAAATTAGATGACGCGAATTCGGCAAAATTGGCTAATTTTCGGCGTCGTGGCGATTTTGCGCGCAAAATAGGTCATTCTATCTCCCCGTTGGCCTTATACCCCCGAAATAGGCATTATTGTAGAAATGTCACCAAAACTTCCCGAGTTTTGGTTGCGGTAGCGGCGAGAAAGATGGTGGCTTCCCCTCCGTCTCGAATTCCCTCCACGGTGAAAGCGACTCACGTCATCGTACAGAAAGGGACTATGCCCGGTGTGAGAGAGGAACATCTGTGTAGAAACTTTTAGAGTACTACGGTATGCACGTAGAACTATCGACTAGCTTTTTGGCTCAAGCCACAGCTTAGAATTGTGAAGTATGTCAAAAAGTAGTTGTCTTTGTGCGCGCGTGTCACGTGTCAAACAAAAGATAATTGCTCGGAGGTATCCTACACGCAAGTTGTGGGTATTTGCCGTGTTCACTGTTTTCCTTTTCCTCAAGTTTCAATGCTTTGAGGACAAGCACTCGATGTTTTGTTTGCGATCTTCCTCTCACCGCGCCGCTGGCGAGGCAGCAACAACAGCATGTCAACTCGATCCAAGCGAAACTAAAGCGATTGAAAACTTGCAACCTGGAAGCGCTTGGCGCGAGCACACGTTTTTCACATTTCTGGTCAAACAGACGCTGCAGTATAGGGTGTTTAAGTGCGAATCATGCAGACAAGTAGTACATCGTACTTCTCTCCTGCGTCGTCGTCGAGCCCGTGAAGAAGCTGCCGATACAGCAAAGTATCGCGACGAATTCAAATACGTTCGCGACGTGCTACTCACACAGCTTCCTTCGTACGACTCTGTGCAAGAGACGCTTTTCCCCACGCAACGGGGTGTTGTGTTTACGCTGCCTCGAACGGCGACCGCGGCGGCGTGCGTAAAACGCACTCTGAAGTTGTTGCGCAAAACAGACGTGACTTTGCCGGTTGAAGTATGGACCTTTGATGGTCAAGCGGCAAACGACGTAGCGCATTATTATGATTTCTGTCAAGGACAAAGCGACAACAACGACACTCATCACAAACAACGAGATGATGCTCAGCAGCAAGTCGTCGCGTGTAGAGACATGCGAGAACACGCATCTTCGCTTGGACTCGGGTCAAAGTTATTACCCGCGACGCGATTCGAATACTGCGTCTACGCTATATATTTTAGCGGATTCCAGGACGTTTTGTTCCTCGATTACGACGCTGCTCCTTTGCGGGGTGTGAGTCACCTTTTCCACTCCAGCCGATTTCAGCAGAGCGGCCAGTTGTATTATTCGGACCTTTGGGGAAGCAACACCACTGGGTGGGGACAGACGGCCCATAAAAAGAGCAAGGTTTGGTCGTTGACGCGTGTCAAGCATTATGCGACGCGCGAAGTAGAGTCTGGAATCGTGCTGTTGAATAAGCGCAAGCGCTGGCGCGAGTTGAACGTCGCGCTTCATTTGGCGCGCCACACAGACGTGATGCAGTCCCAAAGACAACTACAACTACAAGAGCAGACCAACGCGCCAATCATATACGGCGACAAGGACATATGGCGTCTAGCGCACTACATACTCCGCAGCGACTTCATCATGGGCACTGCGGTGCTTCTCGCAAGCCACCCGAGAGACGTGGCGCGCCGAATCGTCTTCGGCGCAAACGCGACGTGCGCGGTTGGCACGATCGGGCACATCGACGCCGAAGATTCATCGCGCGTGTTGTTTGCGCATCAGCCTAAAACATTAGAAGTGCCGTTTGTGTCCATAGCACACATCGCCGTAGTTGATTTGAAGTGCGATAATGAAGACGCGTACCCCGGACCGGTTGTTTTTGACTGTCGCAGATGCTGGCAACGCAAGACTGGTGAGTACGATTACGCGACTGGGACGCTACGCGGAGTTCATGGCGAATGGGTCAAGCACGAGTGCGTCGCGGGATGTACTATGGATGATAACGACAACGGATTCGCGTCGTACACGTCAAATGCGAGTTTCGTTTGAGTGGTCACTGATTCATGTTCAGTTCAGCCAAGAGCGCGTGATTACGAATGCAGATTACTTTGAATATTCCTATTGCAACTATGATTTCATGTTCGAAGATTCACTCTAGCATCATAATTACTTTCGTCGCCATGTTCTCCACGATTGACACTTCGCTGTGTTAAAGTGCGCGAGATATGCGTCGGGAAACTCAGCGCTAAGTTCTGGATCAGACAAGCATGGACCTTGTGAAAAGTTGATCATAATACTAGAATACACAAAACGGCTGAGTAGCCATCGATGTTTGGGACAGTTCCTCAAACTTTCGAGCGCGTTGCGCATCGTGTGATCAAATCCATCGATTTTTCTTTTAAAAATTGAGATTGGCCATGGCGGTCTTGATAATGCTAATGCCAACCACGTGAACTGTAGAAATTGTAAATCATCTGCGCGATAGATGGCGTTACCATTCAAATGCGATAAGCGAGAACTCCATATCCATTTTGAGTTTCTACGCATAAAGCTAAGATCTTCACTCATCCAAGCGCTACCGCGAACCCACCACTTTTCGTCAAGGTTAACCGTTTTGAGGATCGCGTCTGCCCAACCCTGGCGCAATGGTCGTACATCAGGCTCCATCAATATAAATACTTCATATCCTTTATCAAACATAAGCTTTTGGATATTCAAAAACATTACCGCAGGACCAAGAGGATATACGTCTTGCTCTGCGGTCAGGTGCATGTCAACTACTTGAAATGACATACAATTACCGAGGGCCAAAAACGGCACCTTTGCGAGCTCACGGAGCTCATCGAGTTGAGCGAGATCATCGTTCAAGAGAGTGTTGGATGTCGAAATCGATCGAAAAAGGAAAACGTCAACCTTAATTGTGTTCAGAGCTGGCTTGATGTCCACCCATGAACGCAGTAAGTCTGCGACCCTGGAGAGTTGTTGAGGTATCGCTGGTATTGCTATCGCCAACTTTGCGCCATCTGTACGAGTGACTATTCCGATTGAACGCAGTGAAGCATATGGTGGAAAGATTTTAGAGCCTACGTTTAAGGCACACGAGCGCCTAAACCCACCGACATGGTCACCAACGAACAATCTAGGCAAAGTGAACAGAGTTTTCCAAGAGACAT
>Ga0255771_1006264_pt1 | contig 10095 bp, 4 predicted proteins | sample 011ome_19_FD_179969 | JGI IMG/M metagenome (GOLD analysis project Ga0255771, IMG submission 179969) | Coastal salt marsh microbial communities from the Groves Creek Marsh, Skidaway Island, Georgia - 011510BT metaG (version 2) | ecosystem: Environmental > Aquatic > Marine > Intertidal zone > Salt...
TCCAGTTTACTGGGTCTGTGTACAGCAATTCGGCGTCCTCTAAGAACATATACCTGTGGATCAGGCGTAGCGGCACAGACATAGGCTACTCGACAAAACAGTATATAATTGCAGGTTCCGGGGACACCACTCCAATTTCATGGAGTTTTAACATCGACATGACCACAGGACAGTATATAGAAATGATGTGGGCCACCTCCGACACAACTGCAATCCTTGACGCTGTCGCCGCTACTACCCCCCACCCCGGTATACCCTCCGCTGTTGTTGCCGTTACCTTGGTGTCCGCACTGCCGGATACACTACCGACCCCTCCGTAGGTGATGAGATGAGTAATGACGATGTGCCATTAGAACGGAACCCTCATGTTTGGAGTTTTGACGCCCTGTCTACCCTAGACGACGTGCTTACTTACGGTGAAACCCCCTCATTCACTGGGATGCGGTCTGCTCGTGATGAACTCCAAGCAGAGCTTTCGTACCTCAACAACATAAGAAAGATGGTACGGGATCGCGCTCTTGAATCGGGGTCTACTTGGGAAGATGCAAACGCTGTCGCTACTCAAGCCGTCCCTTTACCATCCGCTACATCAGCAGGAGGGGGAGAAAAACCAGAAGACGCAGTAGATGTACTTACCAACACACAAAACGGTACTTCGGTAGACACTATACGCGACCTCATAAATAAAGGTGCGGTGAACTCGGGTAAAGTCTGGGACAAAGTAACCGGCACGTTCAGTAAAGTATTCCAAATGCCGGGTATGCCAGATTTTACAGTTTTTAACCCGTTCGACCCTTCTGCTACTGTTATATGGGGGCAACCAAGCGGCTCCCCAACAATCCCCGTAGGCACCACTCCGGGCGGCACAAGTGTCAGTGCCACTACCGGCATACCCGCTGTAGATAGAGTATTATCTGATGTTGTAGACGTAATAATGGGTAGGGCAGGCGTTGGAGACGTGATACCTACAGAAGAAGAGATAAGAGAAGTGTTGGCAGGGGTGCTAAAGACAAAGTACGGACTGCCCGGAGATATGTCTGTAGATGATGTTTTAGCCGAAGCTAGCACCGCAGCATCTCGTGCGTGGGAACGCAGGCAACGGTTAGGGGAAGGTGACAACGGTAATGATGGCGGTTTTGGGGTAGACCTGACGAAAAAAGATTGCAGCGACCCCGCTTACGCTATGGCTAATCCAGACGAGTGTGGCCCCGGTACTGATGATGGTGGAACCGATGGTGGAACCGATCGTGGAACCGGTGGTGGTAATGAGTCTGACCCAAATAAAACCCCGGGTGGTAATGAGTCTGACCCAAATAAAACCCCGGGTGGTAATGAGTCTGACCCAAATAAAACCCCGGGTGGTAATGAGTCTGACCCAAATAAAACCCCGGACGAAACCTCGGACGAAACCTCGGACGAAACCCCTGCTGGTGATGGCGGTGGCGGAGCAGGTGCAGGGTCCACACAAGGTATTGCCGTACACTCCGGTGCGCCGGGGGAGACTGTAGATATAGATTACTTATACGATATTGCGGGGAGCAGTATATTTAACCCGGCTATGGATAGGACTGAAGAAGAAAAGGAAGACAAAAAGAACAAACGTGGCCCCTATGTATACGCACGTAGCGGTGGTATGATACAGAATAATTACGACTTGTTAAACGAAGTTATTCGTCTTTTGAGAGGATAATGTAATGTCAGAGACCACAGATTTACTCTTAGCGGGTCTAGGTGGCCTTGCTGGTATTCTTAGTGGTAGTGGCGACACCCAAGGCTCACAGGGCTATACTGGGGGTATCCCAGAATATACAGCAAACCGCGAACAAGTACCGGGTGCTTTTGACCCGACAAATAGGCGTCCGGGTGAAGCCGGTAGGCAATATTTTACCGATGTGCAGTACACCCCGAAAACAGACGCCGAAGGTAACCAGACTGTTATGGGTGGGGATTATCTCGCCCAGTTAAACGCCGATGCCCTTGCTAGACAACAGCAACGGCGAAGCGACTATGAGTCTTTACTAGAGATGTTGATGAATAACCAGACGACCAGTCAGGGACCTACTACGCCACCACCGCAGCCACCTACTACGCCACCACCGCAGCCACCTACTACGCCACCACCGCAGCCACCTACTACCACAGGCATTACTGATGCTCAGATACGGGCGGCTATAGGAACAGTACAAGCGGGCACTGGTACAAACCAAGAAAAGTACGCGCGCGTTGTAAAGGCTATGAAGAACTACAACATCTCACCAGAACGTGTAGCGGAAGTTATGGGTATACCTCTAGCCAACGTTCAGCGTGTATATGACAAATACGAAAGCAACTATGCTAGAGGTGGGCTTGCTTCTCTCCCACAGTCCCGTGGGTACTACTTGGGTGGTCCTACTGATGGTATGGCTGACAAGGTGCCAGCAACTATTGATGGTAGAGAACCGGCTCGGCTTAGCGACGGTGAGTTTGTAATACCGGCTGATGTGGTAAGCCACCTTGGTAACGGCAACTCTGATGCTGGAGCCAACCAGTTATACTCAATGATGGATAAAGTGCGGAAAGCCCGTACTGGAAATACCCGACAAGGTAAACAGATAAACCCCAATAAATATTTGATGGGCTGAGGTTAAGATTATGGCTACTAATAATCCCGTAGACCCCATGGCTGGCGAAGTTTTAGGTCAGTCTTCGTCTCTGTCCCCGTGGGCAGGTCCCTATGTTACCCAGATGCTTGGCAAAGGTGCTGCTCTTGCTAATATGGGCTATACACCGTACCGAGGTCCACTAACTGCTGGTCCGTCTGCGCTCCAAAGACAGGCGTTCCAAGGTTTGGCTGGTTTAGCGGTACCATTTGCCAATAGAGTTGGGTCTTTCGCAGGAAGTATGCCTAGTTATGGTGGTATGCAAGCCCGACAAAGCCCACAAGGTATGCAAGTACCGCCGGGAATGGCTATGGATAATATTCCGGGACTGCAAGCCTCACAAGGCCAACAATTACCGCCGGGAGTGGCTACGACTAATATTCCCGGACTGCAAGCCTCACAAGGCCCACAATTACCGCCGGGAGTGGCTACGACTAATATTCCCGGACTGCAAGCCTCACAAGGCCCATCTACTATGGGCGGCCCTGCTTCAGAATTCCAGCCCGGCGGAAGATTTGGTGGCCCAGGACAACCTGCGGATATGAATGCCCTGCGTCAAGAGTTCCTAGGAGGTCGGAAAGGCCCGCCGGGAATGACTGATGCCATGCGCAAAGAGCTCATAGAGAGTGTGGGAGCCCAAAAACCGGATGCCACCAATATGCCAGTTGGCGGTACCAATGCTCCGTTTATGCCTAGGGTTGTGCGTACTGCCGCTGGTGACGCCCTTGAAAAATCGTTTGAAAAGTGGCGAGAAGCAAACCCAAACGCATCTCAAGAAGAATCTATGAATTGGATCTTGCAGAACCAGCCACAAGGCCCGCAGCAAGGAAACCTTGGCTACGAAGGCCCAGTAACTGATATGGGTAATGGCATGGCTACGCAAGTTATGGGAATGCAAGCGCCTCAAGCGCCTCAAGCGCCTCAAGCGCCGCAAGGACCGCAAGGACCGCAGTCCGTAGCTCAGCAGTACATGAACCCATACATAGATGCGGCCCTCCAACCGCAGATGGAAGAGGCGCGTCGTCAGGCGCAGATAGAACAGCAGAACCTCCAGAGCAGGTACGGTAGGGCAGGTGCGTATGGTGGTGGGCGTCAGGCCGTAGCCGAAGCTGAGTTGTCCGGTGCATTGCAGAGAAACCTTGCCAACATATATGGCACAGGGATGGAAAAAGCCTACGACAAAGCCGCAGATATGTTCAATCAAGAGCGTCAATACGGTTTACAAGCCCTACAGCAACAGCTTGCTGGTGGGGCACAACAGAGGGGTATCGAGAGCGAAGGTATCGCTGCTGACAAGGCCCAGTTTGAGCAAGAACGTGATTACCCCTACAAGCAAGTACAGTTCATGCAGTCACTACTACAAGGGTTACCAATACAAACTCAGTCATACCAGTATGCTGAACCTTCTGGACTGGGTCAGTTTATGGGCGGTGCCAGTGGTATAGCAGCAATACTTGATATGCTAAGGGGGGGCTAATGAACACAGGTATAGACAGGCAGATTAGTGACCGTATGATGCTGGGTGAACAGGCCCTCCAGCAACGCTATGCGCAGTCTCAAGAGCTTATTGACTTACTAGCACTACAGGCACTCTCCAAGGAAAAGGAAGAGAAGGCCCGTGCTATACAGGCTAGTATGCAGAGCAACCCCGCTACGGTAAAAGACCAGCTTGAACAACAAGCACTAGAGTCTAGCAGGCAGGAAGTTGCTTCCATGATGCCGGGTATTCAGATACAGGGTCAACGTATGGCCCAAGCCCAAGCTCGTCCTGCCGCCGGTATCCCGTCTCAACCCGCTCCTAACATGGCTCGTATGGCTGGTGGTGGTATCGTTGCTTTCCAAGAAGGTGGTATGGCAGACACTTCCGTACAGGAATACGTACGCCTATCTGAAAAGCTCAAAGACCCTAATATCACACCCGAGGCCGCACAGGCTATCAGCATGATGTTGGAAGATATGAAGCGTCAGGCACAAGACCCGTCCCGGTTTATGCTAGATGTAGAACGTGCTCGCGGTTTTGACCCTGCTGAAGAATACGAACGCTCAATGCAGGAACAGGGTATGTACGGTGGTGGGGAAGTTAAACGCTACCAGACAGGCGACTTAGTTGGCTATAGTGATACAAGTTTGCCTGACGAAGAATATGTAGCCCGCAATAGGGTAACAGGTAATCTTCTAACCGCAAGCGATGTAATCGAAATGCGAAGGATGGGGCAGGAGGACCGTATTGGTCCGTTGCGCGAACCCGGAAAAGCTGTGTCCCTAATGGACATTGCGGCAGACATGAGGGCAAGGCAGGGGCCAAGTGAAGACTATACTACTCCGCTAGAAATGGTTTTCGGGGAACGCGTTGCGGATGCAATAGATTCCGCCGCACGCAATATAAGCGAAAGCGCGGCTGATGCGTTTGAAGGACGTGAACTTTCAACTGATAAGTCGTTGCTTGAGAACTTAGGTACTATTATTGGGGGCGGCATAGAGACAGCTTCGGAGGCATCGCCAGAACTGATAGAAGCCGCTGGTAAGGCTACGTACGGGACGGGTGAAGAGTTACTTGCTGGCGTAGACACACCCAGAGTCGTCGGCAACATTGTTGATAACGCCAGTGAGCTGGGGCGCGACGCTAGAGATTGGCTTTCAGAGACCGGAATACCGTGGCTCGCAGACCGTGCAGAACGTACTGTTGAGGGTGGCAAAACTCTTTGGGAGGATACCGCCGGACTTAGAGAAGACATGGCAGGGGGTTTAGACGCTCTAGGTGTTACCCCCATATTAGAAGACTTACGCAAAAGAGGTAGTGATTATCTTCTAAGCCGAACTGAAAATGGCGAGCCTATGTCTAAAACAGAAGCTGTGGGTGCGCTTTTAAATGATATTTTAGGCGGCGATGGTTCTACTACCCCGGACGAGTCTACCCCAACACGCGCAGAAAACTTCGTAGAGCGTAGAGATACACCAGCTACCACACCAGCAGATAACTATGTGGAGCGTAGAGATGTACCTACAACCACAGAAACACCTACAACCCCAACTACCGGAGAGTCAGGTAGTGGTGAGGGTGAAGGCGAAGAGCGCCGGATGAGCCTGAAAAACATAGATATGGGTGAGTTGGCAGCGTTTCTTGCAGGTGGTGCAGGTGCTACCAACGCGGCTTCTGCCTTGGCTGGCGGAACTAGAGGTCGAGAGGCTTTCCTAAGCCAGAAAGAAGCCAACAAGCTCAAACGCGACCAGCTAGAGCAACTGGCTGAGTTAGAACGGGAAAGAAACGCCAACGCGGCCCAGATAGCTAGAATAAAATCATTTGCCGATGCTTACGCTATCGCCGAAGCGCAGTGGTTAAATGAGAGGAAAAAATTGGAAGACGAGGCCGGGTTCTTCACCAATAGTGCAGAAAAAGAGGCCATAGCAGAACTAGAAAAACAAAAGGATTCTTGGATTATGGGTAGGGCGCAGGAGCTTATGGACATGGCTACGGGTACTACGGGCACCGGGCAAACAGTGATAGACTACTCCCAACTATAAAGACGGTAAGAGGCCGCTATGCCTGTAGTAAGAATGCCAGATGGGCAGTTGGTAAACTTCCCAGACAGTATGCCAGCCTCGGAGATACGGTCTTTTGTAGAAAGAAAGTATCCCGGCGCCTACGCTCCTCCTGAACCAGCAAAAAGCACTTTCATGGACGAAGTTATGCGGGGTCTGGAAACTACAGGGTCAGCATACCGTACTGCATTTGAATCTTTGCTTGGTGATAAAGACGTAGCCGCAGTTGAAGGTATACAACGTGGACAAGAGATAGCAGAAGACTACGGAATCGGGCCAAGTTTTGAAGGTATTAGAGAAACGTACCGAACCGAAGGTCTACCTGCCGCTGTAAAACAAGCGATAACCGAAATACCGAGAGCAGGAGCCAGCCAGAGCGGCGTCCTTGCCAGTCTAATAGCAGGCGGCAGATTAGGTGCTACTGCTATGCCTGTCCCCCAACTCAAACCCTTAGCCGGTACCGTAGGCGGTTTAGCCGCTATATACCCTCAATTATTCGGTCCCGACACAGAAAGGCAGGCTGCTGAGCAGATTGCGCGGGGTGAAGAAGTAGATGTAGACTTAAAAAAAGCAGCGGTAGCGGCTGCTTTACAGACTGGGCTAGAAGCGGTTGGGGGTGCGGGTGTGCTGGGTAGAAGGTTACTTAGCCGCTTATTAGGCACTACTCCGGCAGAATTGTCTAGGCAGCAGCTAATCAATGCCGCTAATCGTTCTTTGCTGGGGAGCGTAACGCAGCGAGCTGCCACTGGTGTTGTTACAGAAATGCCTACAGAAATAGCCCAGCAGGTTATAGAACGGTATCAAGCTGGCTTGCCAGTGGACAACGATGAAGCTATGTCTGAGTACCTTGAAGCTGGGTATTTAGCTGGTCTTGTTGGTGGTGGTATTGGTACTGTTCGTGGTGTTGGTGAGCGTATTACAAGGCCCCAAGACCCGAGACTACAGCAAACGGTAGAGGAAGATGCTGAAGTTAAGAGCCTGTTTGGGGACGAGGCAACCACAGAAGAGGCTGCACCCGCAGAAACTGTAGCTGCCCCAACAAAAGCTATAACCGCTGTAGACCTTAGAGATACTTCAGAAGCGGGCTGGAAAAAGTGGACAGACCAGAACCGTATAAACATTCCTACGCTATTTAAAGGTACTGGTGCTTTAGTAGGGCTAGACTTGAGTGATCCTGCCCAGAACGCACAAGCTATAGAAGCGGTTAAGCAGTACCAGAAGACGCGCCCAAAAAGCAAAGCCAAAACCGACAAACTAATAGAAGATATTTGGAGCTATGGTTACGCCGTGCAAGGTAGGCAGGCACCGGAATTCCCCGGGGTTGACAAAGTAGGTGCGAAGGCTGCGCCTACAGAAACCACTACTGTCGCTGCCGAACCAGAAACCGCCGCCACCGTCGCCGAACCAGAAACCACTACCGAAGCTGCGCCTGAGACCGACGAAAGGACTATTTATGATATAGCCGCAGAAGAACGGGCTAAGGCAGGGGTGGAAACAGAAAGCGAAGAAATACCAGCCCAGCGTGGTGAAGAACAATTCAAATCCATGTTTACGCCTGAAGAACTTAAAGGCAGTAATGACGAAGATTTACTTAGGTATCAAACTGAACTACCAGAACTTCTAAAAACAATACCGCAGCAGCAAAAAAGTCTTGTAGAGGACGCTATCCGTAATGTAGAGACTGAAATACAGTCCCGTGCCCCTCAAGCTGAAACACAGGTCGAAGAAGAAACAGCGCCCCCGGTGGAAGAGCCGGTGGTCGTTGAAGAGCCTGTAGCCACCGAAGAAACTGTAGAGGAAGCCCCGGTAGCCGAAGAACCGGTTGTCGAAGAGACTGTGCAGGAAGCCCCAGCAGAAGAAACCGAAGAAGGTACAGGTCTAGTCTTCGCGGAAGAAGAAACGGTAGAGCGGGGTGAAGCCGCCCCTCAATTTGTTGAGTTCGAGAATGCAAGACCTATAGATACTGCTAGCGCAGAAGTGATGACTGCCTACCGGAATACTACCGAAGAAAGCCCGCAGGCAAGGAAGCTGCAAGAAATATTAAACGTGTTTGAGCCATCCTCTGCTATTGAGGTATTGGTTGCAGAATCAACTCCTACTTACACCGAGCGTGAGTTTACAGCCTCCCAAGGTGAAGCCCGAGCTGTATTAGACTTCTTGCTTCCTAAACTATCTGATAGGGGAAGAAGTGTTGTTGATAGAGTTAATACAGATGTAGAACGCATATTAGAGAACCTTGAAAAATACAGAGAGAACAGGATACCTGTAGAGGAAAGGGAAGAGCGAAAAGCTAAAAATCGTTCCGAAGGACAGAAGAAAGCGCAAAAAACTAAATCCATATCACGAGCTGCGCGAGAAACTGACTTAGAGATAGGTATAACAAATCTTCAAAGGCGGAAACCATATTTAAGTCGTAAAGAAGCTGAAGCAGAGTATAGAGCTGAACTCAAAAGAATAGAAAATGAAGCCGCTGACGCTAGAGGCATAGACGAGCCATCTTTAGAAGAACTCCAAAGAGCTAAACAAAGCGATGTTTTAGTTCGTGACCCCGGCGCAGCAGCAAAAGCCAGAGCTGCGGGTAAGACTGAATTGGCGCAAGCCTTAGAAAAAGAAGACGCTAGAGCGTTTGCAGATGAAACTTCCCCAGAAGCGTTAAAAAAGCAAATAGAAGCCTTTGAGCGAAGTGGGAAAAAGAGAACACAATTGCCCGCTTCTGGCCCAGAACAAACTAGGCAAGTGGTGTTCCCAAGTAAGCAAGGCTTACGGAATGTTGAAAATCTGCAAGGTCCACAAAATGTAGGCCGGAAACTATCTGACAAAGCTAAGACCAACCTAGAGCGTGGCAACTTAAGCGCAGCAATACGCGACGCCATGCCCAACCAGCCCAAAGATATACAGAAGCTGTTGAACAAACTACTAGCCCTCAATCTGGCTACCAAAGTAGTAATAGACGAGCGCGGGGGTATAAATAACCGCGAGATTAGTCAAGAAGAATACCAATATGTACAGGATAACGTAGAACGCATAAAAACTACCGGCGGTATTCTTGACTTTGTAATAAACGAAGCGCCTGACCCCGACCTTCGAGTTATTGCGACTGCCGTAAAACAGCGCCTAGCGGAGTTGAACAGTGACGGCCTTGGGCCAATAGAAGTTAAAATACTTCATGCCGGTGACCCTGTTCCTCCTAGTATACCTAAGATAGCTAACGCTTCGGTAAGAGGGGCTTATTCTTATCCAGACCTGATTGTTGATAATAAGATAAGAGCAGGCGTACCTACCTATGTATACTTAAAAGCAGTTGACACCGGAAACCCCGGAACTTCGTTTGAAGTTATTACGCACGAGTTTGTCCATGCTGTAACTTCTGCGATTTTGTTACAAGCACGTGCGGGGATCGGGCCTGAAAATTACGTACAAGCGCGTAATGATTTGATAAAAGTGGGTAACGCTGTTGTAGAAAGCATAGAACAAAAAAGGAAAAACGGGCAGCGTCTTACTCCTTTTGAAGCAACCCTAGTATCACGTAGAGCCAACTTTTTAGATAACGAGCAGGAAATATTAGCATGGGGTCTTTCCAGTAAAGAATCCCAAAAACTGCTTGATAGCATTCCTTATCGCCAAGGAGAAGGCACTTTATGGTCAGTATTTACCCAAGCAATACGTAAGTTGCTAGGCTTGTCCCCTGCTGAAGATACTGCGTTATCCGAGCTACTAAGAGTTTCTCAAGTATTGTTGGGCACAAAGGCTGTGTCGACTGCTACTACTAAAGCACTATTGACTAAAGCGCCTATGCGCGCTGTGCCGGTTGGTTCAGGCGGGTACTACGATACTGTTAACGACACAATCGTGTTGAGTTCTGAAAATGGATTAAACGAAGGTGTGCTGATACATGAATTTGCTCACGCCGGACTAG
>Ga0255771_1006269_pt1 | contig 10087 bp, 9 predicted proteins | sample 011ome_19_FD_179969 | JGI IMG/M metagenome (GOLD analysis project Ga0255771, IMG submission 179969) | Coastal salt marsh microbial communities from the Groves Creek Marsh, Skidaway Island, Georgia - 011510BT metaG (version 2) | ecosystem: Environmental > Aquatic > Marine > Intertidal zone > Salt...
TTAGGTTCTAATCCTAAAGAATAAAAGTAAGACCATGCTTTCATTCTATTTAAATCTTCATTGTTAAAATTTTCTTTATTTTCTTCGAATCCAAAAGTTACTAAATCTTGAAACTGTGTGTTAGATAATCCTGATTGTTTAAGCATATCCCTAATTGAGTAGTCATCAATTGTTATAGTTTTTGTTTTAGTACTTTTTAGCAATGATGGATTATTTTTGATTGCCTTTAAGCTATAAAATTCGTTTTCTTGTAAATCTATAATTTTTGATATTTTTTCAATATCTTTACTTGTAAATTTCCTTGTACCTCCTGAGGACCTTTTAATATTAATTAAACCCTCTTTTTCTAAAAATCTTATTCTTGATATTGAAGCAGATGGATATTTTATTTGCAAAGCTTTAACAGCTTCACCAATATTCACTTCATTACCTCAGTAAGAAGTAGTAAATATTTACCTATTTGTATCTTGTCACCAGATTTAAGTTCGGAATCAGTTTTAATTACATTATTTATATAAATTCCATTAGTAGAGTTGTTATCTGTAATTTTTATATTTTCATTATTAACTAAAAGCAAAGCATGATTTCTTGATACAGTAATGTCGTCTAATATAATATTACTTTCTGATGATCTTCCAATTTTGTAATCTTTATTACTTAATTTCCATGAAGAGGACATTAACTCGTTGTTCAATAAAGAAAGTATAAATAATGGCTCTTCAGCAGAACTGCTTGAAGAATCTAAAGGTATTGTTTCGTTATCCACTCTTATATATTAAGTTGTACAAATATTCAATTGCAACATAAAAGTAAAAAATAATAACAACTATTGCTAACTGTTCTAAAAATGGCACGGATATTGATGTATTTAATATAAATAAACATATTAAAACAAATAAAGCAACCGTTCCAAACTTTCCTTTTTTAGAAACATTTATTTTTGAACCAGTAATTAAAACATAAATTGAACCAATAAGAACTAAGAATTCTCTAATTAAAACAGCATAAGTAAGGTTTAGTGGAATAAAAGGTGATAACCATATTAATAAAATTATAAATACAATCCTATCAGTCAAAGGGTCAAGAATTATCCCTAATTTAGAGACTAGGTTATATCTTCGTGCAACAATACCATCTATAGAGTCAGAAAGACCGATCAATGCAATAATTAGAATAAGGGTAAGTGAATTAAAATTGTTTGGCGAATAATTGTAAAAGAGAAATAAAGCTGAAAAAAATCTCAATAAGGTGATTAAATTAGGTAATAGAAAAATATCCTTTAGGTTCAAAGAATACCTTTAATATCGTGAGTAGCAACAAAATGATTATCTTTCACTTCTACCATAGGTTCATTGTTTGAATTACTTTTAATAATTGAATCTAATTCTGTAAAATCTAATTCGTATCTTTCTCTTTTGTAGGAAGGGTCAGGTATTGGTATAGAAGATATAAGACGTTTAGTGTAAGGATGTATTGGATTGCTTAATAATTCTTCAGTTTCTGCAATTTCTACTATTTTACCATTAAACATTACTGCTATTCTGTCACACATATATCTTGCAACAGCTAGGTCATGAGTTATATAAAGATAAGATACTTCTAAATCCTTAGCGAGATTAAGCATTAAGTCCATTATGGATATGCGAATTGAGACATCCAACATTGAGGTAGGTTCGTCACATACTACAAATTTGGGTTTCATAATCAAAGTTCTAGCAATAGATACTCTTTGTCTTTGGCCTCCTGATAATTCATGCGGAAATCTAGGCATATAATTTTCAGGTGGAGTTAAGCCTACAGTCTTTAGTATCTCATAAACAGCTTCTTCCCTATCTTTAAGATCACCAATATTGTGAATATTCAATGGTTCCAAAATTATATCTTTTATATTCCATCTTGGATTTAATGATTCATAAGGATCTTGAAAAATCATTTGTATATTTCTTCTAAATTTTTTTAACTCTTCTCCCTCTAATTCATCAATGCTTTGCATTGATGAAGTATCTTCATTGTAAAAATTAACATTTCCATTAGTTTTTGGATCTAGCAAACTTAAAGCTCTAGCTGTTGTTGTTTTACCACATCCACTTTGACCAACTAATCCAAGACTTGAACCAAATGGTATATCAAAACTTATACCATCAACAGCCTTTACTACTGATTTATTTCTTGAAAATAGTCCTCCTGATATTTCAAAATATTTTTCAAGGTTTTTTACTTCTATTAAATTTTTTTTCATTGTGATTTACCTGCACTACATATGTCTACATAGTGATCAATACCAACTTCTACAAGTTTCATATCAAGAGATGGATTACATGTATCCTCTCTATAAGGACATCTAGGAGCAAAAGAACAACCTGATTCTTTATTAATTAAACTTGGAGGCTCACCTTCTAATGATTTTAATTTTACTTTATCACCAACTACAGAAGGTGTTGATTCTAATAATGATTTTGTGTATGCGTGTTTAGGATTACTAAATATATCTTTTGTTGGTCCAAGTTCAACTATTCTACCAGCGTACATAACAGCCATATTGTCTGTCATCTCCGCTATAACTGCAATATCATGAGAAATATATATAAGACTTAGTCCAAGAACTTGCTGTACTTTTCTAATTTCATTAAGAATTTGATCTTGAATAACTACATCTAAAGCTGTAGTTGGTTCATCAGCAATAATTAATTTTGGATCGCAAGATAATGCTAACGCTATTACAGCTCTTTGCTTCATTCCACCTGATAGTTCATGTGGAAATCTATCCATTATTGACTGATCTAATCCAACAATATCAAATAATTCAATTATTTTTTTTGAATTTTCATCTTTTGTTTTATTAGGATAATGCTCTCGTATTGCTTCTCTAATTTGCTCACCAATCTTTACAACTGGATTCCATGAATTCATAGCACCTTGAAAAACAATACTTATCCCACTCCATCTAATTTCTCTAAGTTCAGATTCATTTAAACCAACAATATCTTTACCATCAAATATAATTTCCCCACTAGTAATTTCACCGTTATCAGCTTGTAATTGGAGTAAAGACATGGCAACTGAAGTCTTTCCACAACCAGATTCTCCCACAATTCCAAAGGATTCTCCTTCTTTTACAGAAAATGATACGTTTTTTACTGCTTCAACCATGCCATCTATAGTCTTATAACTCATATTTAAATTTCTAACTTCAAGAATATTCATTTATCTGTTCCTTAATCTTGGGTTAAATACTTCATCTAATCCCCTACCAACTAGATAAAATCCTCCAGTTAAAAATGTAACAGATAATCCAGCAGGTAATATAAGCCACCAAAATTTCATTCCCGAGAAAATAAAGCCTTCTACTTGTGCTAGATAAATCATTAGACCCCAACTCATGTCAATGTTTAAAAGACCTAGAAAAGATAACACTGATTCAGATGCAATAGCACCAGTAACACTAAAGACCATAAACAAAAGCGCTAAAGGTGCAACATTTGGAAGTACATGGGAAAAAAGAATATTCATTTGTGATCCTCCTGTAATTCTTGCAGAATCAACAAATGGCTTTACTTTTACTTGAAGTGCTTGAGATTTAATTGTAATGACTGAACCACCAAGTCCACCAATTGTTCCTAGCACAACAGCCAAATGCCATACTTGAAGCTCTGCAAAAGCAGAGATTATAAACAACAATGGTAAAGTTGGTAACATTAGTATAAGATCAGATTGACGCATTAAATATGCGTCTACTTTTCCACCAAAAAATGCTGCAATAGTTCCTAGCAATGTAGAAATTCCTACTCCTAGTGTTGCACTTAATAATCCTAAAATAAAAGCTACTTGACTACCTTCCATAATTTGTGAAAATATATCCCGACCCAGAGAGTCTGTTCCTAGTATGTGTTTTGGAGATGGAGGTGCAGGTTGTAAGTTTTGTATTATAGTATCTCCGACTTCTGCATCTGAATAAAACAATGTTCTAACATTAATTTCATTTCTTCCGGGACAGTCAGTAATAGAATCATATTTCTCAGTTGGGTATTCGGTTGGACATTCTACAACTAGAAACTCTTGAAATTGTTCTGAGTAACCCACTACAGGATCGTAAACACCTTTATTCCATAAGCCAGTTGCAAATAATATTGGTTGCAAGATAGATAAAAAGAAAAAGAATATAACAATGTATAATCCAATCATTCCTAATTTACTTTGTTTAAAAAGAGTCCAATTTTTCTTTAATGCTTCTCTTCTAATTTGTTTTGAAATGTCTTTTTGATCTTTCATAAATTACCCTTGATTTTGAATTCTAATTCTAGGATCTAGATAAGCATATGATATATCAGCTATAAAATGTGCAATTAAAGCAAAAACACCTATAAATGAAAAAGTTGCCATTGCTACAGGTATATCTTCTTGTAAGACACTATCTAAAATTAACTGACCCATACCAGGCCACGAAAATATTGTCTCAGTTAATACAGAACCATCAATAATAGTTACAATTGTGAAAATAAAAGATGTCACTACAGGTAGTAAAGCGTTTCTAGCAGCATGTCTGTCTCTAATTCTTTTTTGTGATAACCCCTTTGCACGTGCAGTTAATATAAAGTCGTCCTTCATAACTTCCATCATCGTTGTTCTTGTCAAAAGTGCCGTACCAGCGAATGCTACTACTGTAACAGTAAAAATTGGTAGAATCATATGATATGCTATATCCATAGCGTAAGGCCTCAATATATTTTGATTACCAGAATTCCAAAAAAGGTAACTTCCAATTAGCAAAATTAAAAAAGCCACGGATCTAATATTCCTTCTTAATGATAAAGACTCTATATTGCGAGTAAAGACATAGGCTAGTACTTGTATAAAAGATGCAATAGCTACAAATTTTATCATTGACATAAAAACTACATCGCTATCAAATGGTGCGTCATACCATTTTTCAGGATAAAGGAATTTACCTATAGGTAGCCAACCTAATCTATAACCAAATAACCATAACATCATTAATGCGAACCACGGATAAAAAACTGTATAAGAAAAAACAGAAGTAACAGTTATCCAAGTTTCAGATTTAGAACCTCTTCTCCACGCCAAAATTTTACCAATTAAAAAACCTGTATAAAATGCAATAATATTGACCATTGCAAAAAGCATTAAAGTTCTTGGTAGCCTTTCAGCAATTAATTCAATGGGAGTTTTAGGATAATATTTATAAGAATAACCAAAATCTCCCCTAAAAAAATTTTGAATATATAAAACAACTCTCTCGCTTAAAGGTTTGTCTAATCCATATAATTTTATAACCTGTTCGTATGCTTCAGGGGGTAATTGAGGATTTAATAATAAATTTTGAAAAGCATTACCTGGGATTGAATCAAACAATACATAAGAAGATACTAAAAATAAAAAAAATACAATAATTAGTTGATACGTCCTTTTGAAAACATACTTAAGCATAATTAACCTTATAAAAATTAAGTGGCGGATTTAAAACCCGCCACTTAATAATAAATTTATTTATTGTTTAACAACAATTGATGCACAACTTGCGCAAGCATCAACTAGGCCTCCTAGTACATCTGTAAATGGATAATCTACAGAGTCACCTCTAAAGACCTCTAATACAGGTGGGTTAAACAATACCAAGTATGGAAGATCTTCATAAAGAATTGCTTCCATTTGATTTGATAATGCAATAGCTTCATCTACTGTTTTAGCAGCTTCAAAAGCATCAGCAACAGCATCAAATTCTGGATTGTTATAACCTGGTGTATTAAAACCACCACCACAAGAATCGTTTCTTGAGTGGAAGAATGTTACTGCTGAGTCTGGATATATTCCAACACTCCAACCTAACATATAAAAGTTCCAATTTTTACAATTGTCAGCACCGAATACTGTGTCAACAATAACACTGAAACCAGTAGGTCTTGCAGTTACATCAAATCCTAATTGTCTTATATAATCCGCAATAAATAGTGAGAATGTATTTCTCAACGGATCATACCCAGGACCTGGTGCATAAATCAACATATCTGAATCTGGTACTTCACCATTAGGACCTTTAATTCCTACAGGTGGGTTAGCTCTTGTATCATTACCTTCATGACTTCCCCAGTCATCAGCTGTCCATCCAGCTTCTTGTAATATAGAAATAGCTTTTTCCCATTTTCCAACAGTATCAAGACTTTCACACTCAGCAAGTGTTCCGGTTAATGGAGCCGCCCAAGCTGTTAATGCACCTGAGATAGTTCCATCCATTCTCTTAACTGTTCCCTGAAGAACACTATTGATAATAAAGTCTCTGTCAACTATACATGCAACAGCATTTCTGAAAGCTTTGTCGCTTCCTGGGAAAAGTCTTGTATTATGTGCAAAATATCTCATTCCTAATGGATCATTTTGTACTAATTCAATACCTGGTACTTGAGCTAATTGATTAAATGTGTTTCTCTTAACTCCAAGAGGGTTAAGAACGAAATCAACTTCACCATTTTGAAAAGCTAGGTAAGCAGCATCTTGATCACTATAAAGTGTAAATTCTACTGTACCTACAAATGGACCGTATTCATAAGAAAAACTATCTCCAGTTGTGTTTCCAAAGTCACCGCTAAATGCAGGTGCCTTACCATTGTCCCAGGCAAAACTTGTACCACCAGCATCATAAATGGTAGCAGATCCTCCGTACCACATGGTATTTGGATCATACTTCCATGTATAGAATGCTCCTTGCTCAAGCTTGTCATAGACAAAAGCTCCAGCTACAGGTGCATCTATTGCATCATGAGCTAATAGTGAATCTCGATCTGTTGCAATGCTTTCCCAATAGGCTTTACTTAATGCTGGTCCTTGAGCAGCACCATATTGCCATGTAGAAAGACCTGGATCATAGTTGAATGTAACACTAACAGTGTAATCGTCAGTAGCTACAATGCTTACAATACAGTTCTTAGCATTGCCTTCATCATCTTCACACAAATAAGGATAGGAGTTTAACCAGTTTCCAACTAGATTTAATCCAGTTACTGTATCCCATGTAAACTGCCAGTCATGTGCAGTTATAGGATTTCCATCACTCCATGTATAACCTTCTCTCACAGGAACATTATATGTATATGTTCCATCACCATTATCAGTAGAAGTTTCAACAAGTTCCCCTGCCATAGCTACAACTAATTGATAGTTTGGTATTGATAGTGTATAAAGACTCGTTGCCTGGTCAGACATTACGTACTGTGTCCAAACATCGGTATCAGTGTCGAGATAACCCCAGTAATTGTTTGTTTGTGGATCTGAATAAATTGCCACCTTATATACTCCTTCAGGACCTGAAGGAGCAGCTTCTTCAGCTGCAGCTGCTGTAGTAGCTGGTGCTTCTGTTGTTTCAGGTGTTTCCTCAACAACTTCTTCATCAGCAGTATCGCCACCACAGGCGACTACTACAAGAGCAAAAACTGAAAAAAGTAATATAAGACGCCAAGATTTGGATCCTTTAAAATTACTCAATTTCTCTCCTTTTTTTGTATACAAAAAATCCACATAAATGTGGATGTATTAATACTAGAAAATTTGTATATATTTACAACGTATTATTGAATTAATTTTATAGTTTATTTGAATATTTTTTTAATTTATGAAATAAATGAAAACCTGAAATATTCTTATAATTATATAAAATCCAGCCGCAAAAACTACTAATTTGAATCCAAAACTATGCATTTATTTTTACTTTAAAACATATATTTTTCATATTGAAATTGTGTCTTATACTGTTTTCTATAAACACCTGATAGTTTTTTGGAATTCTAGAGCTTAGATTAAAAGAAAATTCGGGTGGATAAGATGAATATTGAGTTACATATTTAAGCTTTGCTCTTTTGCCCCTAAAAGGATGTGGCGGATTTTTAATCCACAATTCTCTAAATTTAATATTTAATTCTGAAGTGCTAATTCTTGTATGTAATTGATCTTCTACGTCTTTAATACTCTTACTAATTTGTGTAATATTTTTTTTGTTTAAAGCAGAAATACGTAATACATTTACCCACTGGTATTGCTTTAACTCATTTTTAATATTTTTATTTATTTCTTCCTTTTCATAAGTATTTAATGTATCCCATTTATTAAAAACTACTAAAGGAGTTACTTTTTGCTCTATTGCTTCTTTTAATATTCTTTTATCTTCAAAGGAAAGACCAACTTCACTGTCTATAACAATTAATGCTAAAGTTGCACTTTCAAGTGATCTTATAGCTACAGTCGATGAGTACATATCAATTTGATTCTTTTGTTTTTTTCTTGGAATCCCAGCTGTATCAGTAATTTGATAGGAAACAGTATTTAAATTAATATCTTCATTTATTTTATCCCTAGTTGTGCCTGGTACATTCGAAACGGTCGATCTGTTACTATTTAAAAGAGCATTAAACAAAGTTGATTTTCCAGCATTGGGACGACCAACAATCACTATTGAAGATTTCTTATAATTTACATTAGAACTTTTCTTAGAAAGTTTTTTAAGAATGTTTTCTAAAATGTCTAACCCTTTTTTGTGATATGCAGAGATAAATAATTCAGTATTGAATATATATTTATACATTCTCTTGTCTAAATTTTCAATTTCAAAGTTTTCTGCCTTATTAAATACTGTGGTAGTTTTATTTTGCAGATTGTTATTGTTTATTAATTTAAAAATAGAATCTAAGCCAGAATAATTTTTTGATTGTACATCTATTAAAAACAATATATGGTCTGCTTTGTTTATGTATCTTAAAATATTATCTTGAAATTTAAGGTTAATGTCATCTGGATCTTCTAAAAAACCAGGTAAGTCTGAAATTAATAGCTTTTTTTCTTCTTCAAACTCTAAAGTTGTAGTTACTTTATCTCTTGTTGTATTCGGTGTAGAACCAATAATAGATGTTTTTCTTTTAGATAAAGCGTTTACTAATGTTGATTTACCAGCATTAGGTAATCCGAGTATTAAAACCTCTGGGATTTTATTTTTATTCATATTATAAATATAGCTATTCTATTTATATGGTAAACAAACTATATTTAGTTACTCCTAGAGGCTTCTGTGCTGGTGTTGAAATGGCTATAAAAGCTTTACACTGGTTATTAAAAATCTATGATGAAACAATCTATTGTTATCACGAAATAGTACACAATAAATGGATAGTTAAAGAGTTTGAAAAAAATAATGTTGTTTTTGTAGAAGACCCTAATGAAATTCCTAAAGGTGCAATTGTTATGTTATCTGCACATGGAACTGCACCTGAAATTGAACTCCAATTTAACAATATATCTTCATTAACTATTAATTCTGTATGTCCATTAGTTACAAAAGTTCATCATGAGGCAAAAAAATTTAGTAAAGAAAACACACAAATTATTTATGTGGGTCATAAAAATCATGATGAAGCAAAAGGTGCAATTGGCGTTTCACCTGAAAACATGCACTTAGTTGAAAGTATTGAAGACGTTAAAGCATTAGAAATTGGAAATGATGTTGCTCTACTTGCACAGACCACTTTAGCTTTATCAGAGTGGGAGCCAATTATGAAATATTCTCAAGAAAGATTTAATGGTTTAAAAATGCCGAGGAAAAGTGACTTATGTTATGCAACTACCAATAGACAAGAAGCGATATTAGAAATTATTCCAGAAGTTAATACAGTTCTTGTTGTGGGATCAGAAAATTCAAGTAACACCAAAGCACTAGTTAGTATGGTTAACAATCAAGGTGTTGAAGCCTATCGTGTAGACAACGTTAACGATATAGAAAATCTAAATCTGAATGGTAATATTGCGATTACGGCAGGGGCGTCTGCACCAGATCATCTTGTTTACGAAATTATAGATAAAATAAACCCTATTAATTTAGAACAATTTAGATTGAAAGAAGAAGATGAATATTTTCCATTACCTCAGCAACTGAGATCTAATATTAAAAATATTTCAGATTTTTTGAACATTTTGAATACTTCAGAAACTAATCCAAAGTCGGAATATGGAATTAATAATGATAAGAAATGGACTGCTACTGAAGCTTTAAATTCTCTTTAATAATTTCAATTATCTCATCTATACTTTTATT
>Ga0255771_1006289_pt1 | contig 10061 bp, 8 predicted proteins | sample 011ome_19_FD_179969 | JGI IMG/M metagenome (GOLD analysis project Ga0255771, IMG submission 179969) | Coastal salt marsh microbial communities from the Groves Creek Marsh, Skidaway Island, Georgia - 011510BT metaG (version 2) | ecosystem: Environmental > Aquatic > Marine > Intertidal zone > Salt...
GGAGGAACAGAAGTTGTCTTCTTTTCGCTTTCCTCTTCTTCCTTCTCCTTCATTTTTTCCTTCTTCATGAGCTGCGTGCAATAGGCGATGCGTTGCAATCGTTCCTTCTCTTTTTCTTCCTCTTCCATCTCGGCATTTTCTAAGCGAGCGTAGGTGCGTTGGATGTGCGCACCGCGACCGGTCAATCGAAAAGGAGTTTCCTCTTTCTCTCCGTTGTTATTATTATTATCACTCTTTGACGCGACTATCAATCTTGAACCTCGTTTCGCGCGTTTAAACTTACTCGGACATTTCGCTTTCAAAATAGAGAATAGGTGTTCTCTTAACCACGAGCACAACTCGTAAATCACCGGTTCACCACGACTTTCGATTACTTTTGCCGTGGAAATCGACGCAAGGGTAGAATTCACCGCTCTCTTTGCCTCGTTCGGTAAATATGAATGACGACACTCGCAAATAGCCGGTTCGAATGGGTACCGGCTGCTCTCCGGAAAGTAGACGTCGAGCTCTGCGTTTGGGATTTTAATCCTCTCGCTCTCTTCTATAGGTGTCGCGCTATTTTTTTCGTCCTCGTTCTCTATCGCTATCGCTATCGTCCACGTTTGAACGTGCACATCGTGTGGTCTATCGTTACTAATTTTGAAGTTTTCTTCGCCTTCGATGGATTCCAACGCAGCTTTCTCTTCACTTCGTAAATCTTGCACCCTTTCGAGTTCTTCTTTGGTCAGAGTTGTGCTCTCGTACGGAGGCTGTAACGATCGCAATAAATCCAAAAACGCGTCTTCTTCTATCCAACCGCTCTTTTCCAAAGCTAGCATGGACTCTGCGGTACCAAATCCAGAGTTTTCGCACCGTTTCGCCATGGCTCTTTGGAACAACTTTACAGTCGGATCGTCAACGATGACTTCCCCGTTGTACTCGTTCGATCGATCGACCACGTTGTTCATATTTCTCGCGTTCACGTGTAAAGGCGTCGGAATAATCTTACTGTATTGTCTCTCTGATTTTGCATCGAGCAACGCAGCAAACGCAGCCGGCATTTCCTCTCGAGGTACGCTGAGACACAGAAAATCCAACACGTGGGCAAAACGCTTCGATTGCGCCGCCTTAATTTTTTGCGCTCGCAAGGCTTGTCTCATTTTCATCGCTTTCTCGTCCTCTTCGTCTTCTCCTTCTTCTTCGTCTTCTTCTTCGCTTAACTCTTCCGGGTGCGCCTCCAACGCTTTTTGGACCCACTTCTCCGAAAACCCTTTCTCCACCGCTCGATCGAATACCCGCCTCTCTCGATTTCTCTTCTCCCTCACCTTTTTCAACCGTTTCTGCGCCTGCTCGCGTTCCATCTCCGCCTGTCGAAACGCCTTCTTCGCGTGTTTCTCGTGCTTCTTAATCAACTCAATCGCGTCCACGGTGCTGCTCCCATCGCCTTTCTTCACATTACCACTGCTCATCAAACCTCTTGGCACCGCGTGCACGCTCGCCTTGGACAGATCCGCGGCGTTCCGCGCGTCCGCTTCCCCATCCACCTCGTCCTCTTTCATTTGTTTGCCACTCTTCTTTTTCTTTTTCTCCCGCAAATCTCTCACTTGCTTCGCCATCCTCTCTTGCACCGTCTCGTCCGCGTCTAACGTCGCCACGTCCGACACCGCGTCGCTCGTAAAAATCTTCCTTCGCTCCCCCGCGGCGGCGGCGGCGGAAGAAGAAGAAGACGGCACGATACCTAATCCGTCCGTCTCAAAGTCATCCTCTTCGTTCGCGCCATCACCTCCTCGCCATCCGCGCAAAATAAAAGCCTCGCTCTTCGAATCGTCGTCGTCGTTTTCTGCCTCGCTCTTCTTGCCTCCTCCTCTGAGCGCCGCGGGTGATGCCGATGAACTCGCATCCGCCATCCGCACCGCTTTGTTCATGATTTCAATGGTGCCTCCCCGAGACGTCGTCAGAGTCGAAGAAGCGCCTCTCTTAAACGTCGCCTTCTTCGGCTTCTGCGGTTTTTTACGACCAATCTCCGGTTTCGCTTGCTGGTTCATGCTTCGTTTACGCTTTCTCCGTGTGCGGTTTTTGTCTTCTTCTTCTTCTTCTCACGCGTTCATTTTTTCGTCGCGCGCTCGTGTAACTACTTGTTTGCGTTGTGCTGCATTCGTGTAAAATTGGGCGAGGAGGAGTCCGCGTTCGCGCGGAACCGCGGATTAGCGGATACGAGTTTCGAGTGGTATCGAGCGTTACTTTATTACGTATTCAAATGGCACATTATATATATATATATATATACGATTATAACTTTAATCTCTCTCTGGCGACTTTGGCTGATCCTTCGAGAAACGCGCGTTCTCTCTCCATCTTCTCCTTCCTTTGCTTTTCGATTTCCATTTGCGAATAGCTCGCCGCTAACTGCTTCGAGGCTCTTCGTTTTCCTTTGTTCAAGCTGAAGAGCAAGTTGAATCTTCCGGTGACGATCCAAAAGAGAAAACGCATGGCGTACGCGAACGTCCAAAACGCCATTCGAAACGGCGTCGAGAGGATGAAGAGGAACGCTTTTTCTACGGAGACGGTGGCGGCTTGGAAACGGACGGTCATGAACCATCGCTCGATGAAGTTCGGTTGACGTTCAAAATCGCTCGAGGAGATTTGGATTTTCTCCTCTTCTGCGGCCAGCGCGGCTTTTTGTTGTCTCGTCAACGGTTTCTCCGAGAATCGGAATAAAACCGATCCATCGGCCAGATCCTGACGCTCGCACTCCAACGCTACCATCATTCGCTTCTTTATGTCAGACATTTGCTCTTCCTTTTCTTGTTCTAGTTGCTGCGTTTGCTGGCCGCTCGTGCTCGCTTCTTCCTCGTCCGGAACCATGCTTCCGTACGCCGCGCTGCCGCCGTTCGCGTACTGCTGGTTTCTACTCGTCGTAAACTGTCTCGCGCGCATCGCGTTCTCCGCTCTCGATTTCGCGCCTCGCAAAGGATTTCCCCCAACACCTCCACCTCCCCCAAAGTACGTGCTCGTCGTCGTCGTCGACGACGACGACCGAGTCATCGTCGAGCCAATCTCCGGTTTCTGCCCGTCGAAATCTTCTAAAACGGACGAGCCGCCAAATGAAGATAAGGAGGAGGATTTGTTGTTCGTGTTGATGATGTCGTTAGTGTTGTTGCTAGTATTAATATCATTCGACGCGGAAGTCGTCGTAATCCAAATTCGTCGATCGCATCGCGCGTTTCGTCGTTTTTGATGTCGGCTTTTACTGCTGCTGCTGCTCGGTTTGGGAGCGTTGCTGTTGTTCGCTCTGCCGCTCAGATGCGCGACGGAGGTTAACGCGGAGGAGGACATGTTTGTGCCGCGCGTTCGATAAATCTGCGCGCGTCGTGTAAGTGTGGATGTGTGCGATAACAAAACACGCGAGACGAGAGAAATGGCGCCAAAAAGTTTTGAAAATATCTTTCTCGCATCACAAAAATAGCGCGCGTAAGCGCGCGCGCGTTTAATGTTTATTGGACACGCACACGTGTTGTCTCTCTCTTAAACTCTCTCTTCGTCTCACGGGAAAAAGAATCCCGACGATCGCTCCGTTTGCGCCTTCGCGCTGGTCAGCGGCACGTACGAGACGCCCATTGCGTCAAACTCGGAAACGTTCCCTTTCTCGTCCTTATCGTAGACGCGTAAAGATTGCCAGCCGGTCCCGACGGGACAGATGAGTCGCCCGCCGTTGGCGAGTTGTTTGAGAAGTTTTGTCGGCTTTTCCGGCGACGCCGCACCGACGTGAATGACATCGAACGGGGCGTACGGCGGGTAGCCTTCTCGGCCGTCGGCGAGTTTGAGCACGACCAGCGGTTCCGGACCGGCGAGGTATTTACCTTTGCCGTCTTTTTTGGTGTTTTCGATGGAGAAATCTACGAGCTCTTGGATGTGTTCCACGCCGACGACGATTGGATAATTCGTGTCGTTCAATCCTGGGCGTCTATCTTCGACTTCTTCCGCGCGAATAGACCCCGCGGCGTACGTGTCGTGGTGATCGAGCATGACCGCGAAACACGACGTGAGATACCCGGAGCCGCTTCCAACGTCCAAGACTCTCGAATTTTCTTTAATGCGATCGTGAGCGAGCTCCAAACATGCCGCGTGCATATGCGGCGCAGAAATCGTAGCGTTCGATCCAATCGGCAACGGGTGATCTTCGTAAGCGCTCTCTCCGGAGAAAGGTAAGCAATAGTTTCCGCGATCCACCCTTCGCATGGCATCTATGACCTTTTTCGTCTTCAACACTCTGTTTCGCACGAGCGCATCGACGAGCGAGTCGTTATCGGTACCGTGCGATCTCCACGCCATTGCTTCCCCTCGAAAAAAAGGTGGAAGCTGCTCTCTTCTCGTCGCGTTGTTCCACGCGCGCGCTCTCGCAAACGCTCCTCCTCGCGGTTGTTGTTGTTGTTGTTGTTGTTGTTGTTGTTGTGGTTGTCGTCCTCGTTCCGCGACGCTCTCCGAACCCTGAAGACGAGCGGCGTAAACGACCGCAGATCCCGAAAGAAGAGAAGATGAGGACGTAAAGGCAACGAGGAGTGTTTTCAAAACCGTCGCGCGCGTCGCTTTGAGAAGTGTGGGTGGCGGCATGTACCGCGCGCGCGCGCTCTTTTTGAAGTTTAAGATACAAAAAAATCGCGTATCGCGTATTTTTTTCCCCAAAGTCCTCATTTTCCCCTCCACACTTTTGTTGATATACGCAATAAAGAGAGAGAGAAGACATGTCCTCCCAACAACACCAGGAACAGTTCAACTCCATCATCGGCCGCTTGAAAACCGCGGCCGCGTCGGACGCGGAGAATTTCAACACCATCACCTTAGAAGAGGTGCAAGCGCGGTTACAGAAAAGCCGTCAGATTGGATTTAACGTGACGGCGTCGTTGGAAATCGAGCAGGCGAGGAAACGGCAGCTGGTGGAGACGTTTTTGAAGCACGACATGCAACTTCCAGTCGCGACGGCGAGCGGCGCGGCGAACGAAGAAGGGAGAGATTCGGAAGATGCGTCGCCGCCGAGCGCGCTGGAGGCGAGTTTAGCCGCGTCCACCGCAGAACTAGAGAAACAACAACAACAACGAGGTACTACTACTAACGCAGACGAAGACGGGGAGGATGAAATCTCAAAATTGAAGAGACAACTCGCGACGTCGCAGCTGGACGCGAGGAAGAATTTACAGCTCGCGAAAAAGACGCGAGCGATGTGCGACAAGATGGTCGAGATGTTGAAGGAGAGAGGGGTGGAGCAGTTAGAGCCGCCCAGGTCGCTTTGATTTTTAGTCATATGTTTTTAGTTTTCCCTAGTGTTTTTTTATTATTTTGTATCTTATTATGTGAGTCAAAAAACGTCTCTTTTTCCCACACTTTTCAAAGCGCGGGGGCGAAAACATGCCGAGCAATCCGCAACCACCACCACCACCTTCACGAACGGGTTGGAAACTCCACAAAGGTCCGTCGAATCCGGACGTTTTAGTCGGCCAAACGGTGCGCGGGAAAAAAACGCGGAATGAAAATTTCGACTCGGAAGACGTTGAAGAAAAAACAACTTCGTTTTACCAGAATCGAGCCATAGAGGAGTATTGGATGATGCGCGCGAGGGAAAGAGGACGGAAGAAGACGACGACGACGACGACGATGGGCGGTGATGATGATGGTGGGGAGAACATTACGTTGCAATCTCGAGTGGAAGCGATGCGAAATAAGATGAAACATAAACACTTTCAGTCGACGTTGGATGATGTGTTGAGAGACCCCCCGGAGAAAATTGAAACAAAGGAAATAACAACGACGATGTTTGAAAATAGGAAAGAAGAGGAGGAGGATGACGACGAGGATGACGAGGAAGACGGAGAAGAAGAAGAAGAGACAAAAGAAGAAGAAGAAGAAGAAGACGTGCGGAAAATGGTGGAGGAGTTGAAACGGCTGAGGAGCAAAGCGGCTGCGGCGGCGACTACGAGCGCGGAAGACGGCGACGAAGAGGAGGAACCGTCGTGGAAGACTTGGTACTTCCCTCCCACGCACGAATACGGTTCCTTCATACCGAAAATGGACGCGAAAGAACGTTCGTTCGGTGCGATAGAAGAGATCGAAAGTAGAAGTAAGAATATTAATAGTTTAGACGAAGACCAAGAGAACGCGCTTCGGGAGAAGAAGCGAATGGCTAAAGCGAGGCTGTACCAAAAATCGAGGAACTTGAACTCGCATAAACTGTGGTAAGGTTTCTCTTTGCTCTCAGTGTCGATCAATAAATTCAACGCGTAGTATATGTAAATAATAATAATAATAATGACAGTATAATTCTCTCTCTTTCTCTCTCTCTCTCTCTCTCTCATCACGCGTACGACTGCCTCGCACCGTTCAAGCAACCGTAATGATATCTCGGTTTCTTCGCCCGCTGCGGCGCTACCCCCCAATCTACTATTTCCCACCCTCTACTCTCCGCGTGTTTCAATAACCTCGGATCTGGATTCACCGCCACGGGATATCCCACGTGCTCCATTAATTTCACGTCCGAATATGAATCCGTGTAAAAATAGCACTTTTTCAAATCTACGTTGTTCTTCACCGCCCACTCTTTCGTCCGTTCGTATTTTTCGTCGCCGTATGCAATCTTTGCCAACTTCCCATTCAAAACTCCATCTTCGGTCACTTGCATGTGCGAGCAAATCACATCATCCGCTTCTGTTTCAAACCCAAACATTTTTGCCGCGGTTTCCGCTGGATGCTGCCACGTCGACGTGCACATGATCACTCGTTGACTTCTTCTTTTATGCGCTTTCAACACGGGCACGCATCCCGGTCGTATTCTATGCTTCATCTCCTCGTTAAAAAATGACTCCACGTCTCCTCTCAACTTATCCGCGTGGACGCCTTTGTACGTCTCCGCGGCATCTGCCCCTGCTCTCTCCGCACCTGCGCCGTAACCTAACGCGTACCTCCCGAACCAGTAAATCGCCGTCAATATCATGTGCGCGCCGACTCTCCCTTGGTTCACCTCGTGTTGCACCCACAGCCACGACGAGTTCGTATCAACCACCGTGTGATCTAAATCGAAAAACGCCACCGAATCGTTCTTATCGTACGGTAGGTCCACGTCCGCCTCGTTCTCTTCCGACATCAATTCATCGATTGTTTTTACTGAATTCTCCTTCGTCGACGACGACGGCTCGACGTTCGTCCTCGGCGAAAGCAACGCATCCATCTTGTCCATCTGCCGAGCAGGAGAGGGTGGTTTCGTCACCGTCCTCGTTTTCGTCGTCGCGCTCTCCTTCTTTTCGTTCGCGTTACCACCACCACTACTACTCGCCGCCGCCGCCGTACCTTCTGCCGCTCTCTTTTGCTCTCCCTCTGAAGCCGCTGGAATCTGTACGCTCACGTCTGGCTTCTTCTTCTTCTCCGGCGAAGCGCTGGTGAGTGCGTCCATCTTTGTATTATTTTTCCCCGCGGGGGGAGGGCCTTTTGATTGATTTTATATTTTTCCCCGCGCCGTTCTCGCAAGGCTCGCTCTCTCTCAGCTTCCTCTCGCTCTCTCTCAGCTTCCTCGTTTCGTTCTCTCTCTCTTTCTTCGCGTCAGAGAGAGAGCGTTATATCGTCGGTTCACGGCGCGAGTTTTGTGTGGTGACTTTATGATAACAAAAACGACTTTTCAAAGGGCGACCTCTCAAGACGAAAGTATGGAGTGATGGAGAGCTTATCGCTTATTATTGTTATGCTTTTTTTCGTGTCGCGTGTGGTCTCTGTTATTTTTTTTGATGCGGAGTTGTGTCGTCGTGCGTCTCGTGCGTTGCGTCGTGTTGTTGCGGGAGAAAACGCCAAAAAGTCGCGGAGAACAACACAAAACAAACTTTGAATTTCTTATTCTCTCTCTTGGGGAAAAACCGACTCGCGCGACCGGCTGTTCGACCACCCGCGAAAAAAACGTCGGAGCGAGCGAGGATATACATACACACACACACGCATGAGAGTGAGCATCGCTCTTTGGGCGTTTTCGGTGCGCCGCGCGCGCACCCGAGAAGAAGAAGAAGAAGGAGGAGAGAGCAATCAAAATGTTTGTTGAGAAGATGGAAAAAGAAGCGTTTGAGAAGGACGAGTGAAGAAATATTCGCACACACGCACGCACATGTTGCGCGGCGAGAGAGCGGCGCGGGAGTTTTCGCGGCGCTCTTCCGCGCGCCGCGCTCTTTTCTCTCACTTTTGCAGTTCATCTTCGTTTACTTCGTTTTCTTCTTCCTCGGAGGAAACGAAGAATGCGCCGACGAGAGGACGAAAGACGAAGAAGAAAGGAGCGAGCGGCGGCGGAGGAACACTTTCGCCCCCGATACCAACGACTGCTCCTGTACCTCCTGCGCCTACTTCAACGAATCCAATTCCAAACTTTCTCAGAGACAACAAGGAAATTCTCTCCATATGCGGACTCTCGTTCGCGTGCGCGATGGGACACGGGATTCTCGCGCCGACGATTCCGTCCTTCGCGACGTCCGAGTTACATCTGTCCGGCGCGCAGATTGGGAGCATTCTCAGCGCGTTCGCGGCGGCGAGGTTGTGCGTGAACACGCCGGCTGGGTATTTCGCGGATAAGTTTGGGAGGAAGAAATTGTTATGGTTCGGACCGATGGTGACCACGATGGCGAATATGAGCACGGTGACGAGTTCGAGTTTTTACGAGTTGTTAGGAGCGCGTTTTTTAGCGGGAGTTGGGTCGTCCATCTATACGACCGGAGCGTCTGTAAGTTTGAGCGATATCGCGAAAACGGAAAACAAAGGGATGATGAATGGAGGAAACGCGATGAATATGCATCAAGGCGCGGCCTTAGCTGGTGCCGCGGTAGGTCCAGGTCTAATTTCCGCGATGTACGCGTTTGGCGGCGATATTCGAACGCCGTTTTTATTCGCGACGGCGTTGAGTGGAAGTTTGAGCGCGGTGGCGTTTTATGCGGCACCGGAGACGAAGCATTTATCGTCGTCATCGTCAAATAATGAAAGCGGCGATGAAACCAAATCGTCGTCTTCGTCTTCGTCTTCGTCTTCGACGCGGCAGCGATTGCAACCCGGAGGTTCGATGACTATGGACGCGTCTCTGACGCTCAACAAAGACGCCATGGAAAAGCAAAACTCGCCGACATCTTCTGCTGACAGCAGACAGTTGGGTATGTTAGTCAAGCGAACCGATTTCTGGTCGGTTTGTTTCTTGAATTCCGCCTTATTCTTCGCCGGCGCCGGTGGGAGAGGCGCCGTGTTGCCCATTTTGGCCATTTCGCATGGCATGGATGCGCAAAATCTCGGCATGCTCTTTTCAGCCATGGCTACGACGAGTTTAATTGGATTAGTTCCTTCCTCAAAGTTAATTTCAACGTTTAGTGCCCGAAATATCATCGCACCGACGACGATTCTCTCTTCGCTCGCCGTCATGGCCATCGCGGGAAGCTCCTCGGAGGCAGGTTTCGCCGCTGCGTGCGTCTCGTGGGCAGCTGCTTCTTCCATCATGGGTGCCGCTCCGATGACATTCGTCGCAGAAATAGCGCCAAGAAAAGCTAGCGGAGCCGCTTTATCAATATACCGTAACTCTGGCGATGTAGGTTTGTTACTCGGCCCGGTTTTGAGCGGCTTAGCGGTGGATTTTTTCGGAAGCGAAGTCGCTTTGGCCATGAACGCGAGCGTATTAGTCTCCGCCGCGTTGGCGTTCCACGTGAGTAAAAGAAGTCGCGAGAAGATGAAGAGGAAAGAAATGCTTTCGGAGAATGTAAAAAAGAAATAAAAGCGCGTAGCGTAGCACGTAGATAACATATAAATATGAATAGAATGTTTTACACGTTTAGATTATAGAGAGGTTCGCGCACGCGAACGGAACTTTTACTCGTCCATACGGCGTCGAGGCGTGGGCCTGTTCAAGCCCTGTTCGTCGTCTCCTTCTTTGACATCGCTCGACGACGACGACGACGATAAAACCATCTCGCTAAACCGAACTATTTCCTCCACCTCTCTCCTCGCCAACCGTTCCTCCTCGCGGTCGTTGAAAGAAAGTTTCACGCTCTCCGCGATTTTCCTAAACTCCTCCGCGGATATCGCGC
>Ga0255771_1006293_pt1 | contig 10056 bp, 7 predicted proteins | sample 011ome_19_FD_179969 | JGI IMG/M metagenome (GOLD analysis project Ga0255771, IMG submission 179969) | Coastal salt marsh microbial communities from the Groves Creek Marsh, Skidaway Island, Georgia - 011510BT metaG (version 2) | ecosystem: Environmental > Aquatic > Marine > Intertidal zone > Salt...
GGTATGATTCCTGATGCTATCGAAAGGATCATTACTGATCTCATTCAGTCTAATTACCTTAACGAACAACGATTCGCTATTCAATTTGCACTGGGAAAATTCAGAATCAAGCATTGGGGGAAAAGACGAATCGAAAGAGAGTTGAAATTCAAAGGACTCAGCCCTTTCACTATAAAAAAAGCCATCCAAGCACTAGAAAAGGAAGATTATGAAGGCTGCTTTTACACGCTCTTTGATAAAAAATTGGATTCGTTCAGAGCTTTTGAAGGTCAAAAGCTTAAAACCAAACTCATCCGTTATTTTCAGTATCGCGGCTGGGAAAACGAACTCATATTTAATCGAATAGAGCAACTTTAGGCCCGATTTGTTCTAAGGTAGTATCTTGTCATCATGAGATTAGTCAGATTCGTAGAGCGACATATATTGGCCACCTTAGTGAGTTTGAGTGTGCTATTGCGTTTTCCTTTTTTCTTTAGAGACTATATCGACAAGGACGAAAGCACCTTCATTCTTATGGGTCAAGCTTGGGTCGATGGATTTCTACCTTATACCTTGCTTTGGGACTTAAAACCACCTCTAGTCTTTCTATACTTCGCCAAAATCATATACCTATTCGGCAAATCTCTTCTCGCTATTCGCTTTTTTGGAGCGGTAATCGTAGGATTTAACGGTTACATCCTGTACCGAATCGCACGAAACCATACCTCATCGCTTTACGCCTTAACACTTGGTGTATTTACAATTTATTTTCAATCCCTTTTCGGAAGCGTTCAGGGGGTTATGAGTGAGCACCTCGGTCTTTTCCCTGTATTACTTGGTAGCTATCTGCTCGTTGAAAAACGCAGCTATTTCTGGGGGTCACTTCTATTCAGTTTCGGTTTATACTTTAAACTAAATATTGCCTACGGAATGCTATTAGCATATCCTTTTCTATTCGCACAGCGTCGAGCTGAACTGAAGAAGATGATCTCAGGGTGTTTTCTGGGGGGCACTATAGCCACGCTAATTACAGGGATTTGGTTTATCAATAATACTAGTCTCTTTATAGAATCCGTATTCTACGCCCCCTTGGCTTATACAAAAGCAACAATTAGTCAACAACTAAAAACCTTTTTATCCATACTTCCAGCTTTTATTCTTCTTACCTGGCTATTTAAGAAGTATCCCAAGCATCGATTTTACAGCCTTTTTACCGCAGGAGTTTTATTCAGTCTTAGTCGACTTGGTAAGGTAAACGGACACTACCTTCTTCAGGTATATCCTTTTATGATTTTACTCATAGGAATCCTTATATACGAGCTTAAGAGAAAGGTCTCGCCGAAAATGGTATTGATTCTATTAATGGTCATTCCCATTGAATCTTACAAGGAAACATGGGACCTTTTAAAATATCATGATAACACTGGGTATTGGTACAATGGCGAAGGTCATGAGATCGCCCGATTTCTGAAAGATCATAACCTAGATAAGAACACTGCTTATTATACAGATTATCACATCGGATATTGGCTTACCAACAATCACCCACTAACAAAGGTGGTGACTCACCCTAGTAATATAGAACGCCCTGAATTGTTCCCCTTCATGCGAGTAAATGATTCAATGCCAATAGCCATATTAGAGGAATTATTAACCAACCAGAAACCTGAAATTATTATCACTAAATCGCGTAAAAATTTCAAGGATGCAGTATTAGAATCAAAACTTAATAGTACCCTAAAACAAAACTACCAACAGATAAAATCCGTTGGTAGTGCGCTTATTTATAAAAGAAAATAGATTCTTAGTCTACGAGTAGAACTAGATTGTTTTGCTTCATTTCGACAGTACCGCTTTTGATAGCAAGAACTGTATCAGAACCTTTGGTAGTAAAGAGGTGTGTAAAAGAAGAAGGAACTTTCTTTACATCAAACCCTTTTAAACGAACCTCTCCTTCTTGTAAAATAGATACAATCGGTGCATGATTCTCAAGTAATTGAAATGACCCATCAACACCAGGTAGTGCAACCGCTGTTGCCTCTCCTTGATATAACTTAGCTTCAGGCGAGATGATTTCTAATTTCATAGATTTTTAAGCTTCAGCAAGCATTTTCTCTCCTGCCTCGATAGCTTCTTCAATCGATCCTTTCAGGTTGAAGGCAGCTTCAGGTAGGTGATCTAGCTCACCATCCATAATCATATTAAATCCTTTGATCGTTTCTTTGATATCTACAAGTACTCCAGGAATACCGGTAAACTGCTCAGCTACGTGGAAAGGCTGAGATAAGAAACGCTGAACACGACGTGCTCTTGATACTGCAAGTTTATCTTCTTCAGAAAGCTCTTCCATACCAAGAATCGCGATAATATCTTGAAGCTCTTTATAACGCTGAAGAAGCTCCTTAACGCGTTGTGCACAGTTATAGTGCTCATCACCTAGAATATCAGCGGTAAGAATTCTCGAAGTAGAATCTAGCGGATCCACTGCAGGATAAATACCAAGCTCTGCAATCTTACGAGAAAGTACTGTAGTTGCGTCAAGGTGAGCAAAGGTTGTAGCAGGTGCAGGGTCGGTAAGGTCATCCGCAGGTACATAAACTGCCTGAACGGAAGTAATCGAACCATTTTTGGTTGAAGTAATACGCTCTTGCATCGCACCCATCTCAGTAGCAAGTGTAGGTTGGTAACCTACTGCGGATGGCATACGACCAAGAAGTGCAGATACCTCAGAACCCGCTTGAGTAAATCTAAAGATGTTATCTACGAAGAAAAGTACGTCTTTACCTTGACCATCTCCAGCCCCGTCTCTAAAGTATTCGGCAATCGTTAATCCTGAAAGAGCAACACGAGCACGTGCTCCAGGAGGCTCATTCATCTGTCCGAAAACAAAGGTAGCCTTAGACTCCTTCATCGCATTTTTATCAACTTTAGAAAGATCCCATCCGCCTTTCTCCATTTCTTCCATGAACTCTTCGCCATACTTGATAATTCCTGACTCAAGCATTTCACGAAGTAAGTCATTTCCTTCACGAGTACGTTCTCCTACACCAGCGAATACCGATAAACCACCGTGACCTTTCGCAATGTTGTTAATTAACTCCTGAATAAGTACGGTTTTACCCACACCCGCTCCTCCGAAAAGACCAATCTTACCTCCTTTAGCATAAGGCTCGATTAGATCGATAACCTTGATACCTGTAAAAAGAACTTCTGTAGAAGTAGAAAGGTTTTCAAATGCAGGAGCCTCACGGTGAATTGGAAGACCTTTATCTCCAGTGCGATCTAATTCAGTTAGACCATCAATAGGCGCTCCAATTACATTAAATAAACGACCATAAACGTCATCGCCGATTGGCATTTGAATAGGCGCTCCAGTAGCTACAACCGAAGTGCCACGGCTAAGACCGTCTGTAGAGTCCATAGAAATTGTACGAACGGTGTTTTCACCTACGTGAGATTGAACCTCTAAAACGAGCTCAGAACCATCAGGTTTTGAAACAGATAGAGAATCATAAATCTTAGGAAGAGCAACACCTGCTTCGAATTCTACATCGATTACAGGTCCTACAACTTGTGAAATTTTTCCAGTTACTTGAGACATTACTAGAGCGTTAAATGGCTAAAAGCCTATTACTTAATTTGAGCGCAAATATACAGAGATTAGAGGAAGTAAAAAAAACTCTTATAAAAAATAAAAGCGCCCCTTGATGGGGCGCTTTATAAATTGATTTTGAGAAGGTTCTGATTAGAAGTTCACGTTGAGTGAAGCATAGTATATAGAACCAATCATTCCAGTACCGATAGCAGTCATATAATCACCGCCAACGATATTAGATCCTCCAAACTTAAGTATACTGTTATACTCAGGTAATTTAAGGTTGATAGACGCGTCAAGAACGTCGAAAGCAGGAACTTCTCCGTCAGCAAAAGATGCTTCCCAAGTATATGATCCTGAATAGCGATAGTTCACGTTGAATCCTAAGTTCTTAACTAACTCTTGGTGACCAAAAGAAGCCTTGAAACGATCTCTTGGAGTATTTAATCCTACTTCAAAGTCTGGATAAGCAGCCTCGTCGAAGTCAAGTTCAGTCAATGTATAGCTAACTCCTAAATCGAATCCAGCAACTTTAGTATCTAAACCAGCAACTAAACCATAAGACTTCACAGGAACATCTGTGTTCGAATAGGCCTGGTAAACTTTGTAGTCTCCATTTTGAAGTGCAAGTAGTGATAATGAATTATCACCAGCTTGACCGTATAATGGAACTACTTTGGTTTCAGCAGCATTAAAGTTCGTGTACTGGTTCCAATAAGCACTTACATCTAGGGTAATCGGACCTATTTGACCACGATAACCTACCTCGTAAGCTTCAATTTCTTCGGCACCTACTAGTTCAGTGTCTTTCTTAACAGGAGCTCCTGCAAGAACCGAAGAAAGAGAGAATGAATTCGTGTAAGCTGAGCGACCTGTTATCGTTGAAGTAGCAGGTAATCCTAGAGACTGAGCTTGGGCGCTAGTAGCGAAAGTTCTAACATCACGATCAAGGTTAGAAGCTGCACCCCCAACAAGAATTGCATTACCTACATCAAGTCCTATGAAGAAATCCTGAGTAGTTGGGTTTCTGAAACCAGTCTGAGCCGAGAAACGAACATTGTGATTTCTAGCTGAACCTAGTGTATATCCGAAAGAAATACGAGGAGAAACGAAACCATCTAAAAATTCGTTTTTGTCGTAACGAGCAGAAGCCGTTACTTTCAGACGCTCATCAGCGAACTTCTTCTGAATCTGAGTATATGCACCATACTCATTGTACTTGATCGGCCCGTCCTTATCAGTAAAGATCGTACCGTTAGAGTTTAACTCATACTGACGATATGAACCACCAACCTGTAGGTCTGCCCAATTATTGATAAGGTGAGCAAAGTTGTAGTTACCGTTGATGTGTCTAAACTTCGTGTTGTCGATAAACTTAGCTCCTGTAGCGAAATCTCCATCCTGTCTTACCTTGGTGAATGCATTATTGAATTCTGCTGATCCTGGCAAGAAACGGTTCGTATTAGCCTGGCCTTGTAAGTTAAACGCACCATAGTTCGTAGCTGCACCAAATTGGCCATAGAAATCTACCGGGTAATCCGCAGCTAATCGACCATTATTGTGAGCGTCTGTATCAGATCGGCCTAATTGCTTAGAAAGTAAATATCCGGTTATGTAATCACCAAACCATTTTGTATCTGAGGACTGTTGGCGGTTAATATTAATTGCCGCGAAGCGAGTATCATAGGCATCTCCAGAATCTTCTTCGGTCACGTAAGCACGAACAAAGAAATGATTGTTCTTAACCTCTAGTTTTTGTTGAGTCATCGCAAAGCCTGATACCGCGTAACGGTTAGCCCCTTGATAAATAGTAGTACCTGTACCTCTGCGGTAGTTGTAGATGATTTCTAGATCGTCTCCGTTTGGACGATAGTAGATTCCAATATCTCTCTTCATACTCTTCGCATCGTAATCTGCAAGAGCAGCCTCGTCGTAACCGGTACGAGAAACAAATGCTTTGCCGAAAGTACCTGCTGGGGTTCCGGCAAAGAAATCAAAGTCTATGGTTGATGCAACCTCATCCCCGTAAACGTTTAAACCGTCATAACCCTGATTCGAACGTCGAGTTGACTTTCCATGAAAAGGAGCATTCTGACTCATATCTTGAGTACTGTTCGCATGCCAGTCTTCACCTTGTAAGAAGGTAATGTTGGCTTTGATAGCTAATTTGTCAGAAAATTTCTTGGCGAAACGAACTCCAACATCCATGTACTCATTAGCACCAGCTGCATTTTGAACAGTCATGCCCGTTTTTCCATAAACACTAACGCCTTCAGTGGTGAATGGATCTTTAGAAGTCATAAATAAAATACCATTGAAAGCACCAGCACCATAAAGAGCAGAAGAAGCTCCTGGTAGAATCTCAACACTTGCAACGTCTAGTTCAGACATACCTACTAGGTTACCTAATACGAAGTTTAGACCTGGGGCAGTATTGTCCATTCCGTCAACTAATTGAAGGAATCTTGTGTTTGCAAAAGTTGCGAAACCACGAGTATTGATCGATTGAAACGTAAGTGAGTTCGTATTGATGTCTACTCCCTTAAGGTTCTGTAAACTTCCGTAGAAGCTCTCCGCAGTGGCATTTTGGATCTGAGCAAGACCAAAACGCTCTACAGAAACAGGTGATTCGAAAATACGCTCAGGAGTTCTAGAAGCAGAGATTACAATTTCATCTAAAGCTGTAGAAGATTCATTTAGCGTTACAGTTAAGGCTGATCCTGAAAAGGTAGCTGTTGCTGTGGTATACCCTAAACTTGAAACACGCACGGTGAATGGCGGAGTAAGGCTAGTGGTAAAAGCAAAGTTTCCGTCGAAATCAGCGACAGCACCCTCTGATTGCCCAACTACGATAATGTTCGCATTGGCAACAGGAGCACCATTTTGATCTATAATCTTTCCATTTACGCTAGTTTGAGCTAGAGCAAAAGCACTTGAAAGGATGCTTAGTACAAGAATTAACTTTTTCATTATGTGATTATTAGATTTAATTCATCCAGTTTGATGGGGGAAAGATAGGACTTTTTTCAAAGCTGTTGTGAATTTGACAAAGATTCGCCTCTTAAAATATCAAAAACAAAGCTCAAAACAGATATAATCGAATATTTCAATCTAAACCGTTGATTATCAACTACACGCTGTAATTAATTAGCTCTCGTCGATAGGCGGTTAAAAGTTTCGATTTCGACACAAAGCCATAATACTTACCCTCGCGAATAACGGGTAGATTCCAAGCTCCGCTATCTTGAAAACGCTGCATGACCTGCTGCATATTGTCTTTAGCATAATAGATCACCTCTGGCGGACGAGTCATATACTCCCTAGCCTTCGTAACGTCATAAAGGGATTGATCAAAGAGTACCGATCGAATGTCATCAAGCAAAATAACCCCCTCCAAAGAACCGTCTTCACTTACTACCGGAAACAAATTTCGGCTCGATTTAGCCACTCCTTCTTCTAGTAATTGTCTTAAAGACATTTCTGGGCTGAGTTCGACAAAATTCTGCTCAATCACCGAATCGAGATTCATCAGAGTCAAAACGCTTTGATCCTTGTCAAAGGTCAGCAACGCATTCTTCTCTGCTAACTCTTTTGTGTAAATCGTGTGACTTAGGTTGTTTTTTGAAATCAGGTAGGCAGTTGAAACGCATAACATCAACGGAATAAAAAGCTCATAGCCTCCGGTAATTTCAGCAATCAAAAAGATGGCGGTGAGAGGTGTTTTTAATACTCCGGCTACAATACCAGCCATTCCAATCAGCGTAAAATGCGTCTCGTTGACCGTAAATCCCAGAGCATTAAAGATCTTACCAACGGCATTACCTAATGAACTCCCCATTACTAGAGCAGGAATAATAATACCTCCTGTACCTCCCGACGCAATAGTGAGGGTCATCGCAAGTGACTTAAAAAGGGTGATTCCTAGAAGTAGAAAAATAACCACGTAGGTGTTTTCTGACCAATGATCGAATAAGGATCCCTGAATCACGGCCAGGTGGTTCCCCGAGAGTAACGAATTAATAACTCCATACCCTTCTCCATAAAGTGGTGGAATAAAATAGAGCATCGCTCCCATGATTACACCCCCCACGATAAATCGATACGATCTAGATTTAATACGCTCAAGCGTTCCAGTGATGGCGAAGTGCGCCTTGTGAAAATAAACACTTACTAAACCTGCCATCACCCCCAGAATAATATAGAAGAGTGTATCTGAAACATTAAATCCTTCATTGTGATCAATGGTGAACAACACCTGATCTCCTACCACCAAGAAAGAGGTGATCACAGAAACTAACGAAGCAACAAGCAGGGGAAGTAATGAAGCAAATGTGAGGTCTAAGCTGAAAATTTCAATGGCAAAAATTACCGCAGCAATCGGTGATTGAAAGCTAGTTGCGATAACTCCTGAAGCGGCACAACCAATAAGTAACATTCTAGTCTTTCGGTTCAGATGAAAAAGATCACCAAAAACAGAAGATGCTGCCGAAGCAGATAAGATAGCCGGACTCATAAGTCCGACCGAACCACCAAACCCAACCGTTAAAGGAGCGGTAATAAGCGGCATGTAAAACTTGTTCGATTCTACCTTAGCTCCCTTTTTTGACAATGCAAATAGAAGGGTTGCGATAGGTTGAAATACTCCCTTGCGGTAGAGCTTGTGCCAAATTAGATATACAGCAGACAATCCAATAAGCGGAAGAGCAAAGTAAAGGCCGTTTTGCGTAAGCGAAAGCCCGAGAGATCCGACATACTGAATACCGTAAGTAATATTCTTAATGAGCACTGCGATTAGTCCTGCAACTAAACCAACAAGTGCACTAAGAATTAAAACAAAATTGCGCTCAGAAATATGTTTGTATTTCCAAATCAGGAACTTACGAAGGATCGCGCTTAAGGATGAATTCACGGCGCAAAACTAGTAAATGTGTTTCTACCTTCTTCTTATTAGGTATACATTTTTAACTCTGTCCCCATCTTCATTGAAGTGAATAAGATTTTTTCCTTCGAACATCCAATAGCCATCGATCGAAATATCAATATCTCCCTCCTCAAGGCCATTAATATAAAGTTTACCCTGATCGATTCGATAGTTCAAACTTTCGATTTCAGGAGCTTCATCATCAGTCTTGACCGTCAATCGAACGTTGTCTTTATTGTAAAAATCAAAAACTACATCGACAGATTCAAGGGCCACATCTACAAAGCCTGCAACGGCTCCAGCGAGCATTTTTCCAAACACCCCTAGGTCCTTAGTTTCTTCAGCAACCGCTTCTGCAACTTGGATTTGAAGTTCCCATTCACCCTTAAGTTTTCTGCTTTTTACAGGAGTCTGGGCAAGGGCAGTTATGATAGGAAAAACAATTAAGCATAATGTAATACCCGTTTTACTCATGACCTACTTGCTTAATGATACTATCGACGTCAATTACTGCTCCTTCACGAATCGTCTCATCGACCGTGAGAATTAATTTTCGCGACACGCCTTTTCTGAGATAAACTTTCTGACCATACTTCAGATAAACCCTACTATTCGATTTAGGAGATAGATTCGGATTCATTACCGTCGGAATAATCAGCGGAATAGACTTAGAGGTCTTATTTCTCAAAGTAAAATTCACTCCATCCGATTTTGCGATAGGTGAAGCCTGTTTTGGCTTTGCTTCTGCAGAAAATGAAACGGTCTGATCTGATAGATTGGTGAAAAGAGCATAGGAATCAGATTCAATAATTACCTCCTCTACAGTAGCTTTTGGTGCTAGACCAAATCCACGAACTTGCTTTCCACTAATTTTAGAAACAATACTGGCCTCTATTTCTGCTGAGGAATGATTCTTGAGCCTCAGCCCATACAACTCATAATCAACAAAATCTAACTGAAACGACTGACCTCCTAGAAGTTCAATCTGTGCTTTCTGAGCAGAAATTCCCGCGAAAACCATCACAAGAAGCCCAAATAAAATCTTTTTCATTCCTCGTTTTGTCTTAAGACGACAGAGAGAATAAAATGTTACTCTACTGTAACCGATTTAGCCAGGTTTCGTGGCTGATCCACATTACACCCGCGTAAAATCGCAATATGATAGGACAGCAACTGCAATGGAATAGTAGTTAACATTGGGCTAAGTGACTCCTCGGTTTCAGGAATTTCGATACAGTGATCGGCTAACTCGGCCACCTGAGTGTCTCCTTTGGTTACTATTGCAATAATTTTACCCTTTCGAGACTTGATTTCTTGAATGTTACTTACCACCTTCTCATAGTGGCCTTTTCTAATTGCCACAACAAATACCGGCATCAACTCGTCGATAAGAGCAATAGGGCCATGTTTCATCTCTGCTGCTGGATATCCTTCAGCGTGGATATAACTAATCTCTTTCAATTTAAGCGCTCCTTCAAGAGCTACTGGGAAGTTATAACCTCTACCTAAATAAAGACTATTTGTAGATTGGTGATAAACCTCAGCAATTTCTTTGATCGCT
>Ga0255771_1006295_pt1 | contig 10051 bp, 4 predicted proteins | sample 011ome_19_FD_179969 | JGI IMG/M metagenome (GOLD analysis project Ga0255771, IMG submission 179969) | Coastal salt marsh microbial communities from the Groves Creek Marsh, Skidaway Island, Georgia - 011510BT metaG (version 2) | ecosystem: Environmental > Aquatic > Marine > Intertidal zone > Salt...
CGCCGCCGGGCTCGGCGGGTTCGCGTACCACGCCGCGGTGGACCCGGAGGATCCCCGGCGCGTCGCCGTGGCGTGCGGCGACGGCTCCGTGCGCGCGCACGTCCTCGCCGATACCGACGACGACCCGAACACATCCCACGACGATTCCGGCGGCGCGTCGACCGTCCTCTGGCGCGGCTTACCGCAGACCAAGGCGACGCGCCTGGCGTGGCGACCCGCCGACGGCCCCGCCGACGGCCGGGAAGACGGCGGAGCGGGAGCCGCGGAGGCGGGGTCGGCATCCCTCGCCGTGGGGCTGGAGGACGGCCGCGTGGTCGCGCTGGACCCCGCGGGCGCGGGGAGACACGCCACGCAACGCGACTGCCACGCGGGACCCGTGACCGGCGCGCAGTGGGTGCGCGTTCCGGGAGGTCCCCGCGAACTCGTGACTCTCGGCGGCGGCCGGGTGTGGCGCTGGGTTTCACTGGCCGCGCCGGCGGGGCGGCGGCGCGGCGGCGGCGGCGACGGCGGCGCGTTCGTGGACGTCACGATGCGGTTCCACGACGCGGCCACGGCGGAGGGCGCGACGGTCACGTCCTTTGATTTCGCGGAGCACGAAGCGGCGGCCTCCTCTCGGCCGGGGGGGCTCCCCGCGGCGGCCGTCGGCTGGAGCGACGGGACCGTCACCGCGCACGCGCGCGACGACGCCGAGCCCGGGGACCCGTTCGCCTTCCGGGTCGCGTGGCGCGCCGCGGAGCACTCGAAGGCTGTCTCCGCCGTGCGCTGGCACCCCAGCGCGGGCGACCCCTCCTCGCCGCGCCACGCGTGGCTCGGGTCCGTCTCCGCGGACGGCGGGTTCCTGGTGTACGACGCCCGCGACGGCGAGACGACGCGCTCGGCGCCGCCGTCGCGGCGGTCGCTCGCGGATCTGGCGTGGCGCCCGCGCGCGCGCGATGCCGCGGAGCGCCTCTCCGGCGCGCGCGCGCTCGACGCCGGCGAGCACCTCTCCGGCGCGCGGAACCTCTCGGCGCGACTCGACGCGTCCGACGCGATCGCGGTGACCGCCGGCGCGGATGGGGTCGTGCGCGGCTGGGACCTCTCCGGGTCGCCCGCGCCCGCGGCGACGATGCGCGGCCACGAGGGGCGCGCGCTCTTCGCGGCGTGGGCCGGGGGCGGCGCGGCGCGGCGGGCGCGGGGCGCGCCGACCGCGACGCTGGTCACCGGCTCGGACGACCAGACCGTTCGCGCGTGGGAGGTGGACGACCCGTCGCACTCCCCCGCCGCCGAGGCCGAGGCCGCCGCGCGCGCGAAGGAGGCCAAGGAGGCGAAGAAGCTCGCCAGGGACGCGGAGGTGCGGCGGGAGGGCGAGAAGGCGAGCGAGGGCGTCGGCGACGTCGGGGAGACGGGGGCGAAAGCGGACCCGGGGCCCGCGGCGTCGACCGATACCCCGAGCGAAGCGGGGACGGATCCGGCCCAGGGCGCACCCCAGGGTACCTCCAGCAAGAAAAAACGCAAGGGCACGGGCGGGCGCGGGATCGTCAAGCCTCCCCCCTGGGAAAGCACGCCGGAGGGCATCGCGGCGGGGCGCGACTCCGCGGTGCGTCTGGCGCGGCTGTTGGCGCGGAGGCCCCCCGCGGCGTCTCCCGGCTTCCCCGCGGCCGGCGCGCCCGAGCCTCTGGACGACGCGAGCGCCGGGTACGGCCCGCGGGGACTCGGTCTGTACCTCGGGCAGGAAGAGGCCATGCGTCTGCTGCGCCTGGAGGAGTCCGCCGTGGCGCGCGGCGACGGCGCCGGGGGGGCGGGTTCGGAAACCGCCGGGGCGGAGGGCGGTTTCGGCGTCCGACGCCGTTCCGCGGAGGTTTCCTCTTCCGACTTTCCAGGAAGCGGGGCGCTTCGCCCTCCCGAACGCGCCGCCGCGGCGGCGTTGTTCCGCGGGGACTTCCAGACCGCCTCCGAGTCCCTGTTCGCGGCGTACGACGGACCGATTCCGCCCGATTTCCTCGCCGCGCTCGTCGGCGGCGGGCGCGCGCTGTACGCCTCCGCCGCGCGCGCGCAGGCGGACCGACTGGAAGCCCGCGGCGAGCACCAGCGCGCGGCTGTGCTCCGCCTGTCCCTGCACGACGTCCGCGGGGCCATCGCCTCGCTGCGCAGAGGGGGGCTCGAGCGCGACGCCGCCGCGCTCGCGGCCGCGCGTCTCCTTCCGATCGACCCGCTCCTGGCGGAAACGCGCGTGGCGCTCGCCGCCGCCGAGGAGACCCGGGGCGGCGCCGAAGCCGCCGCCAAGGCGCACCTGTCCGCCGGGCGGGTCGGCGCGGCCGTGCGCGCGTTGGCCCGGCCGGGCGCGGGCGGCGCTCGCGCAGCCGCCGAGGTGGCCCTGGTGATGGGCGCGCGCGGCGAGCCGGAGAAGCACGCGGTGATCCGCGCCGCGAAGGACGCGGAGGCGCGGGGCGACGTCGCCGACGCCGCCGACGTGCTCGAGCGGTGGACCGAACGCGGCGTTCCCGAGCGGCCCGCGGGATTCGCCGGCGCGGGGGGCGGGCGCGTCCAGGGCGGGGCTGGGGGCGGGGGCGAAGGCGACGCAGAGATTCGGGAGTTACTGGGGAAGATCAGAATATCGCTGGAGCATGGGCGAGAGACCGCGGAAAGCCGGGATGACGGTCCGCGGGACGTCGCGGGGGCGGAAGACGAGTCGAATTGAATTGCTCAACTCGTGAAAGGAGACAATAGGATACCGGTACGGTATCACTTGAGCGAAACCTTCGAGCGTCTCCGGGCGACGATCGTTCTCACGAGCTGGACGACTATCCTTTCCGACACACGACGTCCGAGCGCAGCACGGTCTTGACCCCCCCTCGCACCGGCAAAGACGCGTGCGGCATGCACTCCGGGCCGTGCCTAAAAATCAGCGCCGCGCCCCGCTCGGGCTTGACCTCGAACAGCGCCCTGGCGCCGTCCGAGCACGAGCCGAAAAACGCCGTCTCGCCGCCGACCACCGGGTTCTCTTTTTCGTCGCCGGTGAGATACAGCAGGAACGTGAAGGCGGTGACCCCCGCGTCCGTGACGGCGTAATCGTCGTAGTGGGACCCGAACACCTCGTGCATCGCGTACCGGTAAATCCGAAGCGCGGGGTTCAAGCCGACCGGCGCGCCTTCGCGCACGGCGGGGAGCGACGCAATCAACGCGTCGCCCAAACCCGTGTCTCGCCACACCCGTTCGCTCAGCGTTTCGTCGTGGTACCCGGCTCTGCCGTGGTCCCGATGCGCCTCACCGAACTTCGGGCCTCGGCTCGTCGCATGCGTGTACCCGCGCGCGTCCGCGGCCTCGCGAATCGCGTCGCACTCGCGCGCATCGAGTGCGCCCCGGACGACCCACGCGTTTCTTCCCACGGGGACAACCGAAAGAGCCGTCTTTCGGGTCAGCTTCAACGTGGGCAGAAGCGGGGCATCGCGCTGCGCTGCTGGCCCGGCGGTTGACGCCGTGGCCCCTCGGCGCGCGCCCTTCGCGGTGGCTTTCGTTGCACCCACGCCCACGCCGATTGTCGGATTCGCGGGCCTGGCCCGACCCATCCCAACTGCGGGCTGAGCGCCGCGCACGCGGAACTGGCCCGGGGCGATGAACCGCGACCGAAAAGCGCTTCCAGGAGGCGCGCCACCTGGCGCCAAAATCAGTGGCGCAGAAGACGTCAGCCTTCCACGTGGTTTCGGCTTTGAGTCGGCACGAGCACGCCGCGAAGCCACACGCACGCGCACAGCGACCCGACCGTCGCGACCGCCGAACCGCGCACCGCACTCGCGCTCGCCGTCGTACGCCGACCGCACTCTCGCCCGCGTCGTCGAGACCCGCGCGCCTCTCGTCTCCCCGCCGTTCACGCGTCGCCAAGCGCCTTCGTCGAGATGACGTCGATCCTGGTGCCCTCCGCCGCCCTCGGCGCGCGGGCCTCCGTGGCGCGCCGCCCGGCCGCGCGGCGCGCGCCTGGCGCACGCGCGCACCGTGTTCGCGCTGTTTCGGTTCGCGCCGCGGTGACCGAAGCGCCAGCCACCTCCTCTGAGGCTGGCCCGTTCGCGCCCAAGTGGGATCTGCCTCGCGAGCCTCTGGCGCCCGGCGCGCCGCCGGCGGCCGGTTCGTGGGGCCCTTCCAACCAGACCATCAACGACTGGCGTTCCATTTACCGGAACACCACGCTCAGCACGACGGACGGGAGCGCGCCTCGGCCCATCTCCAAGGACAGGGTCACGGGCGTGATCCCCCCCGAGCTGAACGGCACGCTGTTCCGCAACGGCCCCGGTTTGCTGGAGATTTTCGGCAAGAAACTCAACCAGTTTTTCGACGGCGACGGCCTCATCTACAGCGTCGCGTTCGAGAACGGCGAGCTCACGTTCAAGCACAACTTCGTGGGCACCAAGGGGTTCACGGACGAGCAGGCCGCGAAGCAGATGCTGTACAAGGGCGCGTTCGCCATCGGTAACCCCAAGGGTGACGCCTTCTACAACCCCTTCGACTTTGACGTCAAGAACGTCGCGAACACGGGCGTCGTGGACTGGGGCGGCGAGCTGTACGCGCTGTGGGAGGGAGGCAAGCCGCACAAGATGGACCCCACGACGCTACGCACGGAGGGCGAGGCCGACAGCGTCCTCGGACACGACCTGGAGGTGCCGCAGATGGCCGCGCACTACCGCGTCCTGGACGCGGACGACCCGGCGAAGAAGCGACTGGTGGCGTTTTCCATCGAGGCGCAGAACCAGCCGCTGCAGCCGAACAAGTGCTGCTTCTACGAGTGGGACGCCGACGGCAAGCCCGCGGCGCGCGCGCCCTTCGGGGTCCAGAACGCCACCTTCGGCATGTTCCACGACTGCCTGGTGACGGAGAACTGGTACATGCTGCTCCAGAACCCCACCGCGCTGGACCCCCGCAAGCTGCTCACCGAGTACATGTTCGCCAAGTGCGCGCTCGCGGAGGTGATTGGGTTCCAGGACGGCAAGTCCGCGACGCTGCACATGCTCCCTCGCACGGAGAAGGCGCGCGCGATCGGCCAGAAGGCCATCCCGGTGGACAACCAGTTCTTCTTTCACCACGTCAACGCTTTCGAGCCGGAGGGCTCGGACGGGTCGCGCGTCGTCGTGGACTCGGCGCCCTGGAAGTTCATGGACTTCTCCATGAACCTCGACATGGTCACGCCGGCGTTTTACAACGGCGGCTCGCGGGTGGAATACACGCGCTTCGACATCGACGTCGCGAACGAAACGTCCAAGCAGGCGAGCTTATCGAACCGCGTGATGGAGTTCCCGCAGGTGAACCACGCGTTCACGGGGAAGCCGTACCGCTACACGTACGCGGCGGCGGCGGCGGTGAAGGATGACGTTTTGTGGGGACCCAACCAGTGCCTGGTGAAGTTCGACTGCGACCCGGCGGTGGGCGCGGCGGCGAAGGAGACGGTGTGGTACTTCGGCGAGCGCGCGTTCATGCAGGAGCCCATCTTCTGCCCGAAGCCCGGCGCGGAAAAGGAGGACGACGGGTGGGTCACTGTGGTGGTCAACGACGCGGGCGCCGACGCGTCCGTGCTGCACGTCTTCGACGCCGCGGCGATCGAAGCCGGGCCGGTGGCGAGCGTCGAGCTCGAGGACCACCTGCCCCCGGGCCTGCACGGGTACTGGTCCACGCAGCTGCACAAGTGAGGCCAGGGGACCCACGGGGGAGAGAGACCTCCTGAGATGTAGAGCGCGCGGCGCTGAGATGTACACGATACACTATTTTTGTGAATGACGCGGTCGCCGCGACGGGAGGCGTCTGATCATCACGATTTCGGTATCCACCTCATTTTGCCACACGAGTTCGAGACCGGGTCCCAAAAAGCTTCAGTGCGATGCCTGAGCGTTCCGGATTCGGCATTTCCGATGGCGCGCGCTGCGGACCCGAGCGACAAGAACGGCCACCGGCCGACCATCCACCTGCCTTCTGGGAAGAAGTACAAGGGGGAATGGTCCGCGAACAAGATGCACGGTGCGTGTCCGCTCCTCCCTCGCCGTGGTACCCGTTTCGTCCAGGCGCATCGCTGACCTCTCGGTTCCCCCGCCATCATCTCGCTTCGCATCCTTCCTCGACGCACCAGGCCGCGGTGAGATGACGTACGTGAACGGGGACGTGTACGAAGGGGACTGGGTGGAAAACGCGCGCGAGGGCCACGGCACGTACTGGAAGCACGAGTACGGACGACACAGGGCGGAGTACGTCGGGGAGTGGCGTCGCGGAAAGCGGGAGGGATTCGGTGTGTTCCACGACGAGCTCGGGCAGAGGTTCGAGGGCGACTGGGTGCGTTCCAAGCGTCACGGCCGCGGGCGGCAAACCGCGATCGCGAACGCCGAGGACCGCGAGTATCAGACCGACGGCGAGTATCAGACCGACGGGGGGAATCCTCCCGGCGTGGATTTGTACGAGGGAGACTGGGTGGAGGACCGCATGACCGGCGAAGGCGTGATGTCGTACGCGAATGGCGACGTCTTCGCCGGCGGGTGGCTGGATGGCGAGAAACACGGATCCGGGACGCACCTGTACGCGGGGAAGGGCAGGGCGTACGAGGGCGTCTGGGATCGAGGCACACCTCGGTGCGGGACGTACCGCGAGGCGCTACCGAACGAGGCGGAGCGGATCCTGGGGAGGGAAGGCACAAGAGGGGTTCCCCGCGGGAGCGAAGCCCGGGACGCGAAGACGAAGATGAAGCCGCTTCCCGACTTGGGGCTCGTGGAACCGCGCTTCGTGGAGACGGAATCGCGAGACGCGCGTCTGCGCGATTGCGGAGCGCGGTAAAGTCAACCTACGCTCCGCACATCTCTTCTCACAGTAACCATACAGGTAATACAACGCGTCGCGATTACAAAGATTTTAGTAAACATACATAGCACACACGCGTACGAACGTCTCGAGCGTCGAATACTCCGCGTCGCTCGTCAATCCAGCAAGCCGATGAGGTCGGCGCGGCGCATCTCGCGGCGCTCTTTGGCGCTCATCTTCTTGAACGCCGCCGCCGCGAGCTCGCGCTTTCTGATTTGCAACTCGAACAGCCTCTCCTCGATGGTGTCGCGAGCGCAGAAGCGCACCACGGACACGTCGCGGGTCTGGCCCAGGCGGTGCACGCGGTCCATGGCCTGGTCCTCGATTGCGGGGTTCCACCAGGGGTCCAGCATGTACACCGACGACGCCGCGGTGAGGTTGATCCCGACGCCGCCGGCTTTGAGCGACACGAAGAGCACGTCCGGCGACTCCGCGCCGGGGGACATGAACGCGCTCACCGCCTTGTCGCGCTTGTCCGCGGTCATCGCGCCGACCAGGCGCGTGGTGACGAAGCCAGCCTCGTCCACCGCCGCCTTGGCGATGTCAAGATACCGCACGAACTGGCTGAACACAACCGCCTTGACCTTGTGCCCGCCGGCGGCGGGCGGCCGCCCGACGCCGTCGGCGCGCAGGCAGCGAACGAGCGCCTCCACCTTGGCGCCCGCGCCGCCGACGTCTTCCGCGCCGCCCGCGTCCGCCAGCGCCGCCGCGTCGTCGTCGAGAGGTGGCGCCTCGATCAGGTCGCCCTCCGCGCACGCCGCGCGGCAGAGGGGGCACGCCTTCTTCTGGAGCAGCGCCTTGGCGACGCACGGGCGGCAGAACACGTGCGCGCACGGCGTGACGGCGGCTTTCGCGCGCGGGTCTGACATGTCGTTGAGGCAAATGGCGCAATCGTCCATCCCGCCCGCCCTGAGGACGCGCAGCAGACGCTCGAGCGCGTCCGCGTCGGGCAACGCGTTCAGGCGCTCGCCACCGCCGTCGTCGGTCGCGACCCCGGGCACCAAGGCGCTGTGGCAGCACAGCTGACGCAACCGCAAAATGCACTCGAGGATGGTGGCGTAGAAGGCGCCGCCGAACTCGCCCTCGGCGTCCGCGCGGTCCACCTCGCGCTTGGCGCGCGCGAGGTAGCGCGCGTACAGGTCGCGGTCCTCCAGGTCCAGGTCCACGCGCTCGACCCGCACCTTCTTGTCCGGCAGCTGCACGACGTACCGCCCGTCGGGCAGCTTCTGCGTCTTGGTGCGCCGGAGCGCGACGGCGGCCGCGACCGTGACCAGCCGGTCGAACCCGCGCGCGTCGCCGGCGTTCACGGGGCGGTCCACCGTGCGCCGCCACAGCTCCTTGTCGTCCAGCGGCGCCAGCCGGATGAACCGCAGGAGGCTGTGCAGGTCCCCGAGGTGGTTCTGGATGGGCGTGCCGGTGAGCGCCCAGCGCGAGCGCGCGGCCAGGTCGCACACCGCCTTCGTCTGGCCCGCGTTCGGGTTCTTCACGTTGTGCGCCTCGTCCAGCACCACGCGGAGCCACGGGACGGCGCCGAGCGCGAAGAGCGACTTCGAGTCGACGTCCGTCGTTCCGGGAACGCACCCGCCGTCGTTCCACTCGGAGAGCAACGTGCCGTAGGTGGTGACCACCACGTCCGCGTCCGCCATGTCCGCCGGTTTGATCGACCGCCGGTTCGGGCCGTGGTACCGCACAACCGTCAGCGACCCGTCGGTGTGCGCCGCGATCTGGTCCTCCCAGTTGGACATCACCGACAGCGGGCACACGATGAGCGTGGTCCGCGGACCGAACTCGCTCGGCGCGCTGGAGGTGGCGCCGTGCGCGTCCTGCGCGCCGACGATCACAGCGCCCACCGCGTCGGAGTCCTTCGCCTTCGCCGCCTTCTTGCCCTTGCCGGTCTTCGCCTTCTTCGCCGGCGGCGCGGCGTCCGCGCCGGTCAGGTCGATCGCGCTCCCGGACGGCGGCGCGGCCGCGGCCGGGGCGAGCTCGTCGGTGTCGATCGCGGCGCCCGGTCGGTTCGTCGCGATCAGCGCGATCACCTGCAGGGTCTTCCCCAGGCCCATGTCGTCCGCGAGGATCCCGCCGCGGCACGCCGCCGGGCGGGTCGCCGTCTTGTGCCCGACGAGCACGTTCTCGAACAGCGACGTCTTCCCGTCGTACGTCCAGAACGGAGGCAGCGCGTTGGCGTTTTCCTTCTCCACCAGCCACGTCAAGCCCCGTGCCTGGTGCGGGAACAGCGGCGTGGTCAGGACCGCGCTCGGCCGAACGACGCGCCCTGTCTTTTTGTTCTTCTCAGCCTCCAGGCGGTCGAACAGCGAACTGAGCGCGTCGTCGCGCTCGTTTTCCGTGACGCGCCGCACGCGCGCCGCGAACGAGCGATCAGCCTCGTTCTCGCCCGCGAACGCCTCGCGCTCGACGTCCGCCGCCCGGCACGTCGCCTGGTCGGGCCAGTGCATGGGGCTCCCGCCCGTGCCGCCCCAGAACGCGCCCCGGTTCAGCTGCAGCCGGCGAAGCGCGTCCGGTCTGTTCTCGGGCGCGCCGAAGCAAAACGCCGTGACGGGCTGCTGGAACTTGTTCGTGACGCCCGTCATGGACACCGCGACGGCGTGTCTCACGACGCCGCGGTCCAACAGCGGCGCGAGCACCGCAGCCTGGGTCCGGGAGATGTGTCCGACCTGCTCGTGGCTCTGGTTGTCCACGCGGATAGCGTTTTTGTCGTACGGGTTCCTCGGCTCTCTGACCAAGGCCAGCTGTTCTTTCCGAGAGACGATGCCGGAGTAGAACTGGAGGCCGACGACGGTGAGCGACAAGGCGCCGAAGCAGACGTCGGACGCGTCCTCCTCGAGCTCGTCCTCGACCGCCAGCTCCTCGTCCAGGTGCTGCTGCGGCGCTTGCCACGCGACGCGATCCATCGCGGCGTGGAGCTGCCGAGGAGCGGCCAGGCTCTCGCCAGGAGACTCGCCGAGTATCACGCAGTCCGAGTCTCCGTTCACGGCGGGCGTGATGGTACCTCCGAGGGCCCGCTTCGGGAGCGCGGAGTTCGGGTTCACGAAAACATCGTCGTCGTTCGTCAAGTCCACGACGGGAATCGCGGGGGCCTTCCCGTTCGGCCTCTTCTTGGGCGGCATGGCGCGACCACCGGGCCGCGCGCACTTGTGAAGGCCAGATCTTGTTGTAAACACCGCAGTTTGAACGTTCTCGTATCGGAAAGTTTCGCGCGCTCGCCGCCCGCCGGTTTCGGAAAGAGCAA
>Ga0255771_1006298_pt1 | contig 10042 bp, 15 predicted proteins | sample 011ome_19_FD_179969 | JGI IMG/M metagenome (GOLD analysis project Ga0255771, IMG submission 179969) | Coastal salt marsh microbial communities from the Groves Creek Marsh, Skidaway Island, Georgia - 011510BT metaG (version 2) | ecosystem: Environmental > Aquatic > Marine > Intertidal zone > Salt...
GGGGGGGGGGGAAAAACCTGCTAAGGGCTTCTATCCCTATCCGTCTGGGAACTAGTGTCCAACCTGTAAGGGGGGGTCGGTTAGAGTTTCGCTCGACCTCAGGATAGGGAATCCGTTTCCGTGTTCGACTACATCAGCAAGCCGACCTTCGCTAAAGCTTCGCTCGCCGACTTGCCGACTTCGTTGGCAATCTGCTCGACAACCATTCCGTTCAGGTGAACTCCCCACTTCGCCTCAGAAATCTTTGCCTCAGCTGGGTATCCGAAGCAATCCCTCGGAGTAATCCAAAGAACCGCCACGCCGTTCCGCTTGCACTCCTGCAACATACGAATCGCGTGTTCGGATTCCTTGCCTGTGAATTGTCCGTCTGAGACGATTACGACCATACGCACTCCGTCCGTAAAGGTCAGTCCAAGCTCTCCGTCCAAAGCTTGCCACGCCTCATCAAACTTCTCCGTTCCGTCTGGCGCGGAGTAGATAGCCACCTCGTCCAAGCGTTGTCCCTTGCGTAGCGTTGGGAAAACTCCTGAGCCGAAATAGACCATAGCTGTCTCAGCCTGAATCCTCCGACCTGCCTCGCTCATAATCCACGCTGTCGAACCCATAGCTTCCATAGCCGAACTCATTGAGCCAGAAATGTCCACCATAACTCCCATTTTCAGAGTGGGGTCGTCTGTGTGCTTGCGAACCTTCTGCTTCCAAGCTGGCAACTCTCCGCGCAACCCTTTAGATTCCATAGCGCGATTCTGAATTGCGTTGCGAGTCGAGAGCTTACCCATTGGCAGATTTGTCTTGCGAGTGTGGACAGACCTCTCGCGATACTTTGCCTTCTCCAAAGACTTTGCAATCGAAACCGCGCTGGCACGCTCCGCGCCTGTTGGCTTCCTGCGCTCCTGCACGCGAGAGCGAGAACCATTACCGCCCTCTGTGTAGTGCTTCATAATCTCAACTGCCTTCTGGCGTTTCGTGTTGCGATTCTTGGCTTCTTCTTGCTTTTCCTTAGCTTCTTCCTTTGACTTCTCCTGAGCTTCCTGCTCTGCGAGTGCCGAGCTGTTACGAATCTGGCTCGACTCTGCCGAGTCCTGCATAAGCTCACGAATCTTAGAGGCTGTCGAGTTTTCCTCGCCTTCGCCTTCCTCGCCTTCGCCTGAACCTTCGCCTTCCTCGCCTTCGCCTTCTTCCGCGAAAGCGTTGCCTGCTTCTGGCTCGCCCTCTGGGTCAGTCTGGCGAAGCAACTCCACCCACTTCCTAGCAAGCTCCATTCCGCGCTCAATCTGTGGAACTCCGAGTGTCTGGAACTCCACCCAAACCTTGCGAAGTTCGTTGTAAAGCTCCTCGCCCAAAGTCGCGACAACTAGCTTGTAAATGTCAGCTACATCTTCGCGCTCCAAAATCCGAGCGTCATAGCGAGCGAGTGCCAATCCTGCGAGCTGGGCAACTTGCCAAACATCACTTCCCATTTTAGAAAGTGTCTTTTCATTGACATCTTCGAGTGCCATTTCCAAAGCAGACTGGCGAAGGAATAGACGATTCTCTGGGCGTTCCGCAAGACCCTTCGCCTCAATCCTTGACTCCTCCAACAACATAAAGGCTTGTCCCTCTGCGTTGTCCAAGTTCTCCATTAGAGTCTCGACATTCCAATTCGTGTGGCGAGCGTGCATAGCTTCGTGATAGAGAATCCCTGAAACCATTGGGAACTCGTAACGAACCTCCTGCTCATTCAGGTCGCCAACATCTTCTGGGCTAACTCCGAAAAATGCTTTGCTTGTGTTCAGCTCAATCTCTGAAATGTCTGCGTAGTAAGCCGCGACTGCGCGACCCTCTGCAGAATCCTCGCCACCATAGACGGCAAGGTCAGAGCGATAAGACCAATCATTGACTAGCTTGCCAATCTGAGCGCAAACCTTGAGCCAAGCCCTGTCTGTCTCGCTAGTGCGAGTCGAGAGCCTTGACTGCCCCTTCACTTTGTAGTGTGCCATTTGTTTTCCCTTCATCTGGCTTATGTCTAAAGTATAGCGCATTGTGAGAGTGGCGCAAGCATTTTCCAAAACTTTTTTTAGAAATTTTTTGCGCCACCCTCAGCGCGTTTAGTGGGACACGAACCACTAAATCTTTGCTGGCATTACGGACTCGCCGAACACCCTAGAGAAAACATCACTTGCAACTGCCCTGTCAATCTCAGGTGCGCCTGCAAGCAAGTTCTGAATTGCCCACTTAGTCCCGAAGGCTTTTGCCAAGTCGCGGAAAGCAAGCAACTCGCGCATTTGAGGCGACCAACTTGTCTCTCCATTCTCCATTTTCTTGGCGAGATTCTGGGAAGCGACAACTGCGTGCTGTGGAACTCCGAGCTTCTTAGCCAAGTTCCAATCAGTAGTCATTTCTGCCTGAATCGTGAAACGCGAGAGCAGAGCTTCGCTCAGGCGAACTCCTGCAACATTCGGGTTAGTCGCGGAGACAACCCAAAAACCTTCTTTGGCTTTGATAGTTCCGCGCTCTGGGTTGGCTGTAATTGGAAGCTCGCGCCTTCCGTCCATAAGACCATAGACAATCGAGAGAACCTTCGGGTCAATCAAACCAATCTCGTCAATCAGTAGAACCTTCCCCTCCTCTGCGCTCTTGGTCAAAACTCCGTCCACCCACTCGAAGTCGCCACTTGGAGTCTGAACATAAGAACCAACCAAGTCGGAAACCTCTGTGTCGCCAGAGCCGAGCAAAGTGTAAAGCTCATCTGGAAACGCGGCTTCGACCATAGCTGTCTTACCAGTCCCAGGAACTCCATAGAGCATTACATACTGCCCTGCTTCGCGTGCTTTGCGTAGAACCTCAACATCAACATTGTCGCCCCACTTGCGAGCGTAGTAGTTCTCGCCATTTGGACGCTCGTAGAACTCCGCGCCTTCTAGCGACTCTACAGATTCCATTTCAGCGATAGCCTCTCCCAGATTTTCCCTCGGAGCAAACTCGACTCCTGAACTAGATTCTACCGAAGTTGTCGAAGTGCTAGTCGTGGAAGCTGTGGAAGCTCCGCGAGTGCGAAGCGAAGCGCGACCCTCTAGGGTCAGCTTCGAGTCAATAGTTGGAGTGCCAAGCTCGACTGCGCTGGCAAGTTCGCTACACACCTTGTCGAAGTCAAGCGTTGCGACCTCTGTCACCTCTGGAACAAACTCCATAATTCCCTTGCGCTCATAAATCATTTTTTCGTGTCCTTTCCTGATTAGTAGAGCTTCTTTGGATAGGTCGAGATAGAATCCCGAACCTTGTTGATACGCCTAATAACTGCCTGAGGCGTTTTGTATTGCAAGTGCAATTCCTCTAAATCTTGGTCAGTTGTTTCCACGACTAGGGGCTTGTTGTCGCGTGGAGTCCACGCGAGCTTCACTTGGTAAGTTCCTTCATCTGTCCGAGCAAAGCTAGTTACTTGGCGAATAAGGTTGAGCTTTAGACCAAGACCCTTCGAGTCCTGCCTTGCCTTCTCTGGTAGCAAGTCCCACTCCTCCTTTTTGTAGTCCTCCAAGACAACCAAACTCTGAAGCTCGACCTCCTCATAAGACTCGGACTCATACCTCGACTTTACTTCCGAGAGTGGCTTTGGCTTGTCTGTCGCTACAAAGTCGCTCCATTGGGCGCGTGGCGAGTGAGCCGAAACAACCCTGTAGAGAACCTTAGCTGGGTGAACACGACCTGTATCGTCCTGCCACTCTGGAAACATAATTACCTGCTTCGTCCCCTGATACTGCCAACCGCAAGCGGAACGCTGTTCATCTTCGCTTAGAGCAGGGTTAGCAATCAGCTCAAAGTAGAGAGCCTTCCCTGCAAGCTTTGGGCTTGTAGTCATAATGACTAATTCCTTTCGTGTCTGTCTGCGAACTTTTTGTTCGTAAGTAGAGCTAACCACACTTTCGACCTTTCCGCAACATTTCGTCAAAAGTTTTTGGTAACGAAACGATAACGAATAAAAAAGTGGATACAGCTTTAGGTTTGAGAAAAGGGGCGGGTTTCCCCGCCCCCAATCTGGTTACTTCTTCGGGGTTGCTTTCCGAATGTGGAACTCGTCCCGAGTAATGGAGCAAGCCGCAAAAGCCTCAGGATACTTCTCGGCGAGAAGCTTCCTGTCAATGTCAGGCTTGACGACCTTGGCGATAATGGCGACCTCTACGCCATTGTGGAACAGAACCTGCTCCTCCTTGCCGACCTCGGCAAAGATAGCAGAGCGACCCTCCTCGACAGCTTTGGTGTAGAGGTTGAGGAGAGAGCGAGTCTCAACGAACTCGTTGAGCTTGGCGACGAAAGCCCTAGTGACTTTCCTTTCGCCCTTGGCAACCTTTGAGGTAGTTGCCTTACCTTTGGTAGGAGTTTTCACGCCTGCCTTCCCTAGGGCTACTTCGTGTTCACCCTGATTGGATAGTCCAATCCTAATAAGACCCTGCTACATTTTGCAACTCATTTAGGTAACAAAGTGATAACGAAATAAAAAAGTGGATACACCTTCCAGAAAAGAAAAAACCCCCTCCGAAGAGGGGGCTTGACGGGGAAGAGCTTAGAGCTCCGCCTCGACTCCAGCAAGAGTCCACTCGCCACTCTCGCCATCATTTGCAATGGCGGAATCGCTGAGCATCTTGTTGGCCAGCTCGAGAGCGTGGTCCTCGTCATTTGCTTCGACGACATACCAACCCTCGTAAGAGACTGCATACTCTGTCATAGTAATCACCTCCCCTAACTCGTCATTCCGCAAAGAGTTTGCCACTCTCCGCAGTTTAGACATTCTTGCGCGTAGCACTCTGGGTCTCCGCACTCGTCGTGCTCGTGCCAATACTCAGTGGCACCCCATTCGGCGTTGCACTGTTCAGTGTGCTCGAGCTTTGACTCATCTAACTTTGCCATTTATCCCTCCTTGGCTGTTAGTCAGATGTTAGCACATAGTGCAGAGAGCGCAAGTAGGAATTTAGAAATAAATAAAAAAGTGGATACAGGTTAGAAGTAGTCGAGGTCCTCGTCATAAAAACGAGACTTCACTACTGGAGGAAAGAACGCATCTACATAATCAATGATTGGGCTCGCACATTCACTACAAACGACCCAGTCTTGGTCGTTCTCATCTATAACGAATACGAATGGCTCGAAGCCATCAAGGCTCGAGTATCCAATAGCACCTTCGCAGTCAGTGCACGAAGTGTGAGCAATCTGCTCAGGCAGAGCAGTTCCTGACTGAATGGCAACGTCAACATCATGCTCGGTTTCGAAAACGTGTACCTCTAGAGAACGCATGACTATAGCATACAGCGCTATCCGTTAGCTGATTCTAGAAGTACGCACGTCCTCTACGTGCTAGGTACCAGAGCTCGGGGTCTTGTTCTAAGCACGCCGCTAACTGCTCGCCGTCAACCATGTACTGCACGCCGTCTACGTAGTAGCGCTGCAGGCCGTACCGTCTGATGAGAAAGTAAGCGCGGGCCTTCTGTATGTCCAGAAGCTTCGCGATTTCGCGAGCCGTCAAAAGATTACCAGGATGCGAGCTCTTCAAATCTTTCATCCGTAGGTCAGGCCGTGCCTTCTCAAGCTCCGTTGAGGGAACGAGCCATCCGTATGGCTTGCCGCTTCTTTTACTTATGAATTTAGGGACCGTTCGAATGCGACCCGTCTTCCTCCAGTAACGAATCGTATCTACAGACACATGAGCAATGCGGGCCGCTTCTTCCGCTGTAAAGTTCGTAGGCATGTAAAAATTTTATCGGCGCTCGCCGTAATCTGCAAATCGGCAGCGCCGCGCAGCGCCAGGGAAACTTTTTATAAAAAGTTAGTGATTCTCCAGAATCCTGTGTTCCAGCAGTTCCTGCGACAGGTCGTCAACAAAAATTGTGCCATGGGCATTGTGCATGTTTTTACCAATCACATAGCCAATGCGGCCGCGGACCTGGTATCCATTTCTAATCAAAAGTTTTCCCTGGTCATCTTCAAACACAGTCCAAATGTAGGCAGCGCTGGTTTTCATTACGTGCTCCCACTGGTCTCCCTCGTGCTCTAGAAGAAGTCCGCTCAAGCGAGCGTCGTGTATGAATTCATTTGGTTGGGGTTGATAGGCCTGCAGCCATTGTGAAAAGTTGATGTGCTCTTCAGTGTATTGATAGTCATCTATGTTGAATTCTTTAGCCATTGAAGTCCTTCTTCTTCTCGGGTTTGATGACGGGGTCCAGTCTATCCCAGTCGCCATGCGCAGAACCTTGGTAGACCTGGCCAGTCTCTCGGTCGACAAGCAACCACTTCGTGGGGGCTTTGGTATAAACCGTCATGATGACTCCACTCGCGTGCTCCTCGTAGTGATGAGCTTCGCGGTCACCCGTTATGTCGTTAAGCAAGCTGGAAGAGTCCTGTCTCGCGAGCTAACCGTTGAAGCGTATGTACATCGGGCAGGCCGCTCACGTCTTTCCCTACGAATCCTATCATACGTTGATACCTAGCGCAAGCCGTTGTAGTTATTGAGTCCCACTTACCAGGTTCAGCACCTCGCATGTCGGTCACCGTTGCTAGCGCGAGCTGGATAACTTCTATCCGTTTGTTACGGTCACCAGGCCGTATCTCCTTTTTTACATCAATAGTTTCAACGGCGCTCGCCGCTGCAGCGATTGCTTTGACATCCTCGCCGTCAAACTTTGTTCGGCCGCGGTCCATGGTCTTCATTAACCATTCGTTAAAAGTTTGCCTGGAGGGCCCGTGCGGCTGACAAATAATTAAAACTTCGTTGATGCTGCGCACTTTCTGGTAGACGCCGTCCTTCTGTTGGTGGGCCGTCGAGCCCGTGGTGTTTCCTTCAATTGTGATGAACTTGCCAGTCTCCTGGAATTCACGAACGTCAGTAACAATCCCGCAGTGTGGCATTCCGAATGCGTCGGCCGCATGTCCAACGTTTGATGAAAAGTTGAAGATGGCAATGTCACCAGGCTGCGGAACTCTGGAGAAGTTCCCGCTTCTTATAAATTCTGCGAGCGCCGACGGGGTGTACGTGAATGCTGGTGATTTTATCTTCGAGTCGCGAAGACAAACATCAACAAAAGCTCCAGCCCATGGCTGCGCGTTGTAACCAACCTTTTCGCCGAACATGTTCTTACCCAACTGTTCAGCTGTGTAGCCCAGGTGGCGCTGCGCAGTTTTAATTAAAAGTTCTGCTGCGGCGGCTGGCTGCGGGTCTCTACGTAGTTTCACAGTTCTATCCTACCCGAAGTCTCCCCACCCAGCCATGGCACCATCGGGGTGATGAGTTTTAATGAACGCGGGTAGCACATATCGCACAGGACCTGGTCCAACGGGGTGGACGCCATGCTCATATTGCTGGGTACCTGGAAAGATAACTAGTGCACCAGGCGGAGGCCGCAATGAAAAGTTATCAAACTTTGGAAAGAAGAGCTCGCCTTCAGTGTAATCATCATTGATGTAAAGTACTGCCGCCCACTGAACGAGCTTGTCAGAGTACTGGTCAAAGTGAGACTTCAACTGCGTTCCCTCATACAAACGCTGAAACACTAAAAACCCAGTGACGTCGATGCCACCAATCAAATCGAAGATTGGCTGCGAGCGCTCGTAAAGTTTCTCGAGGATATCGTGATTCTGAACAGACATGTTCTTGTCAGCAAAGTCATCAGTAACTTCCAACAGTCCCTGGTCGACAAGAGACTGTAAGTCATCAGTGCCAAATTTGTCAAGCGCGTGCTTCTTCATCTCATTGATGTATCTAAAGTTCCAGTCTTCTTCAGTGTAGGACTGTGCTTCGTTCATCAATGAAGTGACGTCCGCCTGGGAGATGAAATCACGAATCATGAAAACCTGAGGGAGGACCTCGTCTACATCCCACCCTAGGTCTCTAACTTCTTCAAGCTTAAGCATCTGGATTATATGGACTCTTGAATTCGGGAATGTCTAGTGGGGTCTCTTCAACGCTAGTCGGTTTGATACCCGTCTGAAGCTCTACCAGGTCCAGCAACAGATTGTGTGCTTGCTGAGCAAGAGCGGTTAAACGAATGTGCTCGACTCTATCCTTCGCGTTACTGATGTCAGCGGTTAGCGCTTTGTAGTGATAGCGGGCCGCTTCAACAATCGTATCAAGTTCTCTCCCGTTTGTCAAGTTACTCTTCTTCCTCGTTTGTAACAGACGCGGGCCGCTCCTGGTCCATGTCATCCGTCTTTTCATCAAAAGTTGTGCCTGGTGCAGCATCATCTTCAACAACCTCGGCATCAATAACGGAGTTATCTTCTGCTAGACGCGCCGCCGTTGCCATGGCACCCATTGCTAAACGGTCTAGACGTTCGGCGATTATCTCTGCAGCAGGCCGCATCTCAACATTGACGTTCGTGTCAATCTCCACGCCGCCGCGGACGCCAGCCCTGTCGAGGATTTCGGTCGCGGCCTTCAAGGCAACAGGTTCACTCTCAGCGAACTCCATCAATTCTTCAAGTTTGTCCACAGCAAAAGGCGCAGCCTGGGTCAACTTTTCACGAGCGCGTTCAATATCGTCGCTGGTTTTATGTTTCAGTGTGCGGAGGTGGATTCGGCACAGGCCATCATCTTTTGGTGAACCAGACGCCCAGAGCATGCATCGAATGCCATCGTGTTTTACCTGACGACATCTATGGGGTAGGGCAGCGGGCTGGCGTTTATCACTTGTTGGCCCTCCGTTGTCTTGTTCCTTCAACCACTTTCTAGTGGCACCCATAACCCAAGGGGGTACAAGGTAATCCGTTGCTTCTTCTGCGAGAAGGTCAAGACCTGTTAGGTAGTCAGAATTGTTATCCGTTGGGATGGTAAGTAGTGGACGCTTCTCACTAAGGGATTGGATTCGGCGCTCGCGGGTGGAATCCGCGCTTCTTACCTTTAGCAGGCCGCTTAGTGTTCCGTCATTGGTGTAGACGGTTTCCCAAATAAGTTTTGAGCGACGCAAGAGAGCACGGTTCTGATAGGTGTCCTCGCAGACACCACGGTCAAGCTCTTCAATTCCGAGCTCCGTTAAGTCTGCACGGGCCGCTATGGGCAGGTCGATGACCAGATTGTTTAGGTCAACCGCGCCGCTAGTAGATTCTACCATGAGTAAACGTTTTCTGTCAAGTGGATTTCGCTTAGAGCGAACGTCGTTATGAAATCGTTATAAACTTTTCCCTTACAAAAGGAAGACGACCCGTTCAACTGGGGAGAGGACTGTAAACGGGCCGCCTTCTCCATCAATTGTAGGGTAAAGTCGGTTAGATGATTTCCCTGGACGCTCTTCATGGAATCAATTGTACGCTACGAATTGTTTGACGATTCGTTCTGAAGGGGTAAGTTGGACGAAAAAATGCGTGCGGAGAGTGTGGGCGAGGGTGAAATGCCCATTTATTAAGAACGAAACCACTTTCCACCACTCTCATCCACTTTTTGTGGAGATAGTTTTAAGTGTTCAGTGTAAGTTAATTTAGTACCTTAAGACTTTGAGCTGAATCTTCCAAAGGCATCTCGGACCACATTCTGGGATTGAAAGTATGAGTGGAAAGTTCTCAGTGCTTGTTGGTGTAGCCACACTTCATATGCTTCGGCTCTGCTCACATACCCAGACTTAGGCATGAAAAGTTTATTCACTGATATCCAGTTGTAAACAGTTTTTGTCGAAACACCAAGCTCTTTCGCTACCAGTGGAATCTTTACCCAGTCTGTGCTTTCCGACATGTCTCTCCTAAAACGAACCGCCCCAACATGCTAACACATTGAGGCGGCTGTTCCTGCGCTAATAGCTAGTTGCAGGTCTCTCTCTCCCAAGAGAAATTTATTTAGTTTTGGACTCCACTGGGGGACCGCCATTCTTATTCGGCCCGTTCAAAGCCTCCCATACGGTCCCGCCAGTGGGTCGGTTATAGTCTACTACTACCTGCGCTTCTTCGTCGCGGAAGAACCGCCAGTACCAGTAGCCTTCTTCTTTGGAGCAGCTGGACGCTCCCAAGGAGTGCCATCCTGCACCAAACCATCACCATCTCCATCCTTGGCATTTGCTTTGTAGCCAGTTGCCTTCTTAGGTGCTGGCTTTGC
>Ga0255771_1006323_pt1 | contig 10011 bp, 8 predicted proteins | sample 011ome_19_FD_179969 | JGI IMG/M metagenome (GOLD analysis project Ga0255771, IMG submission 179969) | Coastal salt marsh microbial communities from the Groves Creek Marsh, Skidaway Island, Georgia - 011510BT metaG (version 2) | ecosystem: Environmental > Aquatic > Marine > Intertidal zone > Salt...
AATCGAAAAGCAGATGCGGCTGGTATTCAGCAATGCCGGGAAAGTCTGAGATAAATATCAGTAGGCCAAAAAGCTTTGTTAAAAGTGACAGTCCAGTATTTAATGTTCTTATACTTACCAAAACTGCCACTGCTTGTGACTGTCTTTTTTCCGTGATGTAGACAGGTTAAGCAAGAAGCAATACCCTCAAGTGGTGATATCTGTATAAAAAAATATTGATCAGGAAAAGGAAAACATGAAACTCGAATCTATTGCCTTGCATGAAGGATACAAATCTGAAGAAACCACAAAAGCTGCTGCCGTCCCCATCTATCAAACCACTTCCTATACGTTTGATGACACACAGCATGGTGCAGATCTTTTCGACCTGAAAGTACCAGGGAATATTTATACGCGCATCATGAATCCAACAACGGATGTGTTGGAAAAAAGGCTGGCGGCAATGGAAGGCGGTATTGCTGCCTTATGTGTTGCTTCCGGCATGGCCGCTATTACCTATGCCATTCAGTGTATCACCGAGACCGGTGACAATATTGTCAGTACCAGCCAATTATATGGCGGAACCTATAACCTGTTTGCCCATTCTTTTCCGAGGCAGGGCGTTGAGGCTCGCATGGTCTCCCATGATGACTTTGAGGGTTTTGAAAATGCCATTGATGAAAATACAAAAGCGGTTTTTTGTGAATCCATCGGGAATCCTGCCGGCAATATAGTTGATATGGAGCGTCTGGCAGAAATTGCCCATAAACACGGTATACCATTAATCGTAGACAATACTGTGGCTACGCCATATCTGTGCCGCCCATTTGAACTGGGCGCAGATATTGTTATTCACTCCCTCACAAAATATATCGGAGGTCATGGTACTTCCATTGGTGGTGTCATCATTGATTCCGGCAAGTTCGACTGGGCCGCCAACAAGGACAGATTTCCTGTCCTGAGTGAACCTGATCCTTCATACCATGGTGTGGTGTATACGGAAGCGTTAGGGCCTGCAGCCTATATCGGGCGTTGCCGTGTAGTACCACTCAGAAATACCGGAGCAGCCCTGTCTCCCATGAATGCCTTCCAGATTCTGCAGGGTCTTGAAACACTGGGTCTGCGAATGGAGCGGCATTGTGAAAATGCGGAAAAACTGGCGGACTATCTCAGCAGGCATGAAAAGATCGAATGGGTAAATTATGCCGGATTACCAGACAGCCCTTATTACCCCTTATGCCAATCTGTCACAGGCGGAAAGGCCTCAGGTATATTGAGCTTTGGCATCAGGGGAGGAATTGAAGCCTGTACGAAATTTATCGACTCACTTGAGATGATATTACGCCTGGTTAATATCGGTGATGCCAAATCACTCGCCTGTCATCCGGCATCAACCACCCACAGGCAGTTAAATGAAGAAGAACTCGAGTCTGCCGGTGTGAGTGCTGACCTGGTCAGGATTTCTGTCGGCATTGAGCACATAGACGACATCATTGCTGATGTCAGCCAGGCGCTGGAAAACGCATAGCAAAAAAAAGAGTAATTCGGGAGGCAGGTTTAATCCATTACCTTCGCAAAATAATAAAGGTCGCCAAATAGGCGACCTTTTTATTGTTTTGTGGGACGACGGGAGTTGAATTTATACCATAACCTATTGAAAAATATGCACATAGATGAATTGAGTATTCAGCAGTACTGCTAAACATTCGACTATAACTCACGGCTAAGTCGGTTAAACAGGTAATCGCATGTAGTCCATATGAAGGTTACTGGCTGAGCCTGACTATCCTGCATGGAAATCGCTCTCAATCATCCCTTCGAGCCCTTTGAATTCCCCGCTTTGCTCATAAAACTCGCTCGTCAAGGAACTGGGCGCGAACATTGCTAGTGCCATGGTACTTTCATGCTTGCCGCTTGAGTTATGCGGATATCCATCCGGAACGATCCTTTATTTAAACCGGGGATGAGGGGCGTATTGAAATGCCGGCACGCCAGACCGGCTCCCCCATGACTTTCCTGCACAAGAGCAAGCAGTATATCGTGGTGGCAGTCACCCATGGCGGCGCCAATGTGGGTGCTTAACTGCTGGCCTATACACTACCCTGATTGACTCGGAATAGTGTAAAGTCATCTTTGCATCGGCTCGTTATCTCAGGATATAACAAACGTAAAACCGGAATCGTATCAATATGAACAGAACACTTTCTGAACGTGCAGGCGGGCTCATCCTGACATTGATCCTCGTTTTCAGCGAGAGCACCATTTCAGCCCAGGAACTTTCGACGCGAGACATCCCTGCTGGCCGCCAGGGCCAGGTGGATCAGTCCAGGGCAGATTCAGCCAACGGCGGGCGACCTGAAATCCATACTGTTGCAGACATGGAGAGCATGACCGGCTATACCGCGCCGGGCGCACGCGCCTATGCCAACCTGGCCGTTGCCGCCAGCGCCGGACAATGGCCGGTCACCCTCTACTACCGGTGCAAGTACCCCGCCGGCGGCACGTCGATCAATGCGCCCATGCCGCAACCGATGGAAGTCTTCGATGACGTTTATTCCCTGGGGGATGATGCGAACAACATCTGGGCTATAGATACCGAAGAGGGCATCATCCTGATTGATGCCCTGACCACCGAGGAAGATGCCAGAAACATCATTGTGAAGAACATGGAACGGGTAGGGCTTGATCCCAGGCGCATTCGACATATCCTGGTCACCCATAACCACCTTGACCATTTTGGCGGGGCGCCTTACCTGAAATCCCTTTCCGGTGCGAAGATGGGCGCCAGTCGCCTGGACTGGGAAGGCGAGTCCGCCTTTGGCTCGATGCCGCCGAAGGAGTTCGGTGATTACGACATCGCTGACGGCCAGGAGATCACGCTGGGCAGCCGCACCATTACCGCCATTCTCACCCCGGGGCATACTCCGGGCACTCTCTCCTTTATCTTTCCGGTATCCGACAATGGCACCGAACATGTCGCTGCGCTGTTCGGCGGCCAGGGCAAACCGCGGGACATGGAATCACTGATGCTGTTTCGCCGCGGCCTTGACCATTTTGCCGATGCCACTGACCGGATGCAGGCCGACGTGGTGCTCTCCAACCACACCGTCGGGGATGACGGCCTGACCAGGATTGCGCAACTGGCACAGCGTCAGCCGGGTGCTCCCCATCCCTATGTCGTCGGCCGCGAGGGAGTGATTGGTTACAACGCCCTGTTCAATGCCTGCCTGAGTGCAGACATCGACCAGATGGTCTGGGACCAGGCCAGCAAAGCACAGTAAAGTGCAATAATGGGAGAAGAAAATAGAGAACAATACTATGCACAAGACTATCTCCCCGATACTTTCCTCCTTGATAGGCACCTGTCTCCTGATGTCCGGTTGCCTGGCAGCTGAAAACACTCTGGACAGCCACCGGGTCACACAGGCAAAAATGGATGAATGGAAAAAATCCCTGTCCAACTGGGGCCGCTGGGGCAGCGAGGATGAGAAAGGGACACTCAATTTCATCACGCCGGACATCCGGGTGCGTGCCGCAAGCCTGGTAAGGGAAGGGATTTCCGTGTCCCTGGAACGGGAAATCGTGCCGGTCATGGCCGATCCCGATGCTGAAGATCCCAAGGGCCGAATTGCGGTTCTCCAGCGCATGGTGTCCGGTCCTCCCGAACGCACTACCGGTTCCACCGACAGGATTTCCATCGTTGCCCATGGCTATACCCTCACTCATTTCGATGCCTTCGGCCATCATTTTCATGACGGCAAGATGTACAACGGCTTTGAGGCCAGTGAACATGTTTCCATGACCGAGGGGCTCTCGAAAGGCAGCATTGCCGCTTTCGAGGAAGGCGTGTTCACCCGTGGCGTCATCGTCGACATTCCCCGGCTCAGGGGAGTGCCCTGGCTGGAACCGGGTACCCCGGTTTTTATCGAGGACATCCAGGCCTGGGAAGCACAAACCGGTATTCAGATCGGAAAGGGTGATGCCGTCTTCTTTCGCACCGGCCGCTGGCAGCGTGAAGACGAATTGGGAGCCTGGGACATCGCCAGCATAGCGGCGGGGCTGGATGCCTCCGTGATTCCCTGGCTTCATGAACGGCAGATTGCCCTGGTAGGTACCGAATCAGCCATGAGTGTGGTTCCGTTCCCTGACACCACCACGCTGGATAATCCAGATGACTACCTGCCTGCGCACAACTTTGCACTGGTGACGCTGGGGATGCCGCTTATCGATAATGCCGACCTGGATGATCTCGCCGAAACGGCGGCATCACTGGAACGTTATTCGTTCCTGTTCACGGTCGCGCCCATTCGGGTGACCACAGGCACCGGGGCAACCGTCAACCCGATAGCGACTTTCTGACTATTCTCTGGAAATAACAGGAATGTGGGTGTCACTTTGCTTATGCGGTGACGATGGAATCCGTATCATGGGAGAAAAGGCGTTTTTCGGTTTCAAGACAAGTCTCTCATTCACCCTGCAGGATTGCCATCCGAGCATGAGTGAGCATGGGATACCACTGTTGATTCTCACTGTGAATCATTGAAAATTCAGTAAGTTATGAGGGAGTGTCCCTGTTTTTCTTGCTTTTCCGCAAAGTGTAATGAAAAGTAGAGGGCAAACGAACCAAAGGAACAGGTCATGGCAACACTCACAGCAAGAAAACTGACGACTGGCGCGTTGCTTCACCCTTGCCCCGGTCACTGACGGATTACTCTGCACCATTTGCTGAGCTCTCAGGATAGCAGCCTGCTCCTGATGTGATGCCCCGGCAGGCACGAAAGTCCCGCCCTTGATCTGTACTTCAATAATGTATTCATCTGATCTGGCCATAAGCCTTCCTACAAGGTTGCTAATTCAACTGCTGATCTGAGCTTGTCTACGCTTACATCAATGTAGCGCTGAGTCGTGCTGAGCGAGCTATGACGCGCCAATTCCTGGATGACCCGGACACTTACACCCTTTTCCGACAGGGCTGTGATAAAAGTCCTGCGGCCACTGTGGCTACTGGCATGTGCTATGCCAGCAGCTTCATAGAGGGTGCGGAATAGGTTCTGGATAGTCTGGCTGGTAAAAGCCCCCCGTTTTTGAGTCACCAGTAGGGGAGAGGTCAGGTCCTGGTGCAAGTAGGGGCGTTTTTGCAGGTAGTCCCGTATTTCCGCCCTGAGCCGGCTATTCAGGACTACGGTTTGAGTTTTGCTGCCCTTGGTTTGATGGCTGTCTAAGCGTATCTCCTGCTCGATCTCCCATCCATCTGTACTGGTGGACATAACATCACCACCTTGAGGGCGGCTATTTCACACGCTCTGAGCCCTGCCAAATAGCTGAGCAGCACGATGACCCTATTTCGGTCGGCGTATCGAGAACTCTGGACGATCTTCAAGAGCCTTTTCAGCTCGGTATGGGTCAGTACTTTCGCTTGTTTCATCAGTGTAGTCCTCATCAGTTTCCCGGACCGGGACTCCGTCATGCGTAGGTTCGAATCCTACCACCCCAGCCATTTCCTCACGTATTCCCAGGCACAGCCATCCCGGCTGTATTTCTGCGCCGCTCTCGCCCTATACTCATCCCCTTTGCCGACGGCCTATGGGGGATTGTCATGGTGTGGAAAAACCGCTGCTGGGGATGCTTGCTGCTGTGTACATGCGTGCCGGGATGGCATGTCGTGGCACAACCGGACTGGCAAACGGTCACTGATGACCGGTTACTGAATCCTGAGCCTGGTGACTGGATGAACTATCGCCGCACTTACGATGCCACGGCCTTCAGTCCGCTGGACAGCATCAACCGCCGCAATGTCGATGAACTGCGCATGACCTGGAGTTATGCCATGCGCGATGGCAGCCGCTGGCTGGCTACCCCCATCGTGGCCAATGGCCTGATGTTCATCGGGGAAGGCACCGGCCGCATCATTGCCCTGAACGCTGTCACCGGTGAACTGGTCTGGAGTCACACGCGCACCTATCCCGCCGATATCGCCCTGTCCGAGGCCAATCGCCGTTTTCGCGGGGTATCCCTGTATGGCGATACCCTCTACTGGGGTACGGCAGACAGCTACGTGGTGGCCCTGGATGCGCAAACCGGCGAGAAGCGCTGGGAAACCCGCACGGCTGATTACCATGACGGGGAGGGCCATGCCCATCCGCCGCTGCTGGCCAACGGTAAGTTGTTTATCGGCATGTCCGGGGGTGATTTTGCCGCCCGCGGCAGCCTGAAAGCCCTGGATGCACAAACCGGTGAGATTCTCTGGACCTTCTACACGATCCCCGGACCGAATGACCCGGGTGCCGAAACCTGGGACTGGGAGGCCGAGTATCCACCCTCGGGTGCCGCCACCTGGAACACGCTGAGCTATGACCCCGATCTGAACCTGGTGTATGCCCCGACTGGCCAGCCGGCGCCCTGGACGACAACCCCCGAAGGCCATGGCGATGCCCTGTATGCGAACAGTGTCATAGCCGTGGATGCCGATACCGGTGAATTGCGCTGGCATTACCAGCTGGTGCCCCAGGACAACTGGGACCGGGCCACCTATGAAAGTCTGCTGGTGGACCTGGAGATCGATGGCGTTGAACGCAAAGCCCTGATCCAGACCGGCAAGATCGGCTGGAGCGTGGTGCTGGACAGGGCCACCGGTGAGTTTCTCAAGGCCTATCGTACCGCCTACGACAACACCATCACGGACTGGACCGCCGAAGGACGTCCCATCTACAACCCCGATACTGTGCCGCAGCCGGAAGATGTGGACTCCGGCAAGGTGTTCCAGGTCTGCCCGCACCCGCATGGTGTGCGTAACCTGAATGCGCCCAGCTTCAGCCCGGACACCGGGCTGTACTACCTGGGCGTCAACAATTCCTGCATGAATGCCATGGTCGTGACACCGGTCCGGCATTCCCGCTTCGGACTTACCGGCATCACCTACACCCCGACGCTGGCACCGGGCTATGACTACGTGGGTGAGTTTGCTGCCTTCGATCCGGTTGCCGGCGAGCGGCGCTGGACCTGGCGACCGGAAAGCGGTGCGCCAATGACAGCATCGGCACTGGCGACAGCCGGGAATATCGTGTTTGGCGGCACTGCTGACCGCCAGTTCTTTGCGCTCGATAACCGCAACGGGGACCTGCTCTGGCAAACCCGGCTGAATGGCGATGTGTCTGGCGCCCCCATCAGCTATGAAATCGATGGCAGGCAGTACATCGCCGTGACGGCCGGCGGTGGCGCCGCACAAACCTCCACCCTGGGGCGCCTGGTCGATGTCGATATCACCCAGGGCTCTGGGGTGATCTGGGTATTTGCCCTGCCAGCGCGTGAGCCGTCCCAGGTGCCGCGACCGGTACGGGCCGACATCACCGAAATCTCGGTGGGCAGCGGCGTATTCAATGCCGCGCAGGCAGCCCGTGGCGCTCGGGTTTTTGCCGACCACTGCAGCGACTGTCATGAAGCCGGCAACTATGCCGGGCAGGCCCTGCACACCAAGTGGGGCAGTTTCACCCTGGGCGATATCTACAGTGACATTGCCGTGTCCATGCCGCCGAAAAACCCCGGCGGGCTGCCACCGGAAGACTACGCCAGCATCATTGCCTACCTGCTCAGCGAAACCGGTTATGCGCAGGGCAGTGAGGATGACTTGCTGCCGGCCGACCGCTTCCAGCTGCAGCGTTATGTCATCGATGTGCCTGGGGTGAATTACTGATTCAGGACAAGTCGGGATGAATCACTTTAATCGGGCTTTTAATTAGCCTTAACCGGATACTCACCGGCTTTCTTTATCATTTGCCCAGGCAAACAGTCAGGGTAATCGACTTTGAAAGTACAAAGTGACCTGCTTCAGAAGGTGCCGGCAGCACATCACTGCCCGGCTGACCACACTCCCCTTGAAACCCCCGTGCAACGCCTGCTTTACGGTGTCCAGGGTACCGGCAACGGCCACATCAGCCGGGCCGCTGCCATGAACAAGGCCCTGGCTGAAACCGGCAGGTATGACGTGCACTGGGCCATGAGTGGCCGCTCGCAGCAGCCCCTGATGTGCTGTGATGACTACCACTGGTATCGCGGGATGACCTTTGTGACCCGTGATGGCCGTATCCGCATGCTGGACACGCTGGCCGGCAATGATGTCTTCCAGTTCATGCGGGATATACGCAACGCACGTCTGGATGACTACGACCTGATCATCAGTGATTTCGAACCGGTGATTTCCTGGGCTGGCCGGCAACAGGGCAGGGAAGTGATTGGCGTGGGGCACCAGTATGCCTTCTACCATGATGTGCCGGTGGCGGGATACAACCCGGCAGCCAGGCTGCTGATGAAATACTTCGCACCGGCCGACACCAAGGTCGGCCTGCACTGGCATCACTTCGACCAGCCCATCCTGCCGCCTATCGTCGACATGCATTCAGTAGACCTGAGCCAGGCGCCGGTCAGGAACAAGGTGCTGGTTTACCTGCCTTTCGAAAACCAGGATGCCCTGGTCCAGATGTTCAGTGACATGCCGGACTGGCAGTTCACGCTCTACCATGCCGACATGGAAAACTTCAGTTACGGCAATATCCACACCCGGGCAATCTCCAAAACCGGTTTCAAGAATGACCTGGTGACCTCGGAGTATGTCATCACCAACTCGGGGTTCGAGTTGATCAGTGAATGTTTGCCGCTGGGCAAACGTATTCTCACCAAACCCCTGCATGGCCAGATAGAACAGTTGTCCAATGCCCGGGCCCTGGAGGAACTGGGCTATGCTACGGTCATCAAGCGCCTGGATCGTGATATCATTCGCCAGTGGTTGCAGGGCAAGGCACCGGTATTTCGTGTGCAGTACCCCGATGTTGCCAGGGCCATCGCACAATGGCTGGGTGAAAAAGATCGAGTATCCATAGCAGCACTTTCTGAACGCCTGTGGTCGGACACCGTGGTCAGCAAAGTTTGTGAATAAGCCGGGTTGGCTCAAGGTGAGCTGTTAAAAAAAGACGTCATAGAAGTGCATTGAAGATCAGCCAGTGTTCCCAGTAAGCATCGACGCGCTTCAGGCGACCTTGCGGTCCTTGCCGTCACCAGGAGCACTGTCTTCATTGTCCAGGTAGATCACCTTCTCGGCATGGTCCACATCACTACCGGTCCAGGTGACAATATCCAGGTTGCCCGCCATGTCTTCGACAATAGCAGTACAGCTTTGCACCCAGTCACCGCAGTTGTAATAGCGGATACCGTTGATGGTCTTCATTTCGGCATGATGGATGTGGCCACAGACGACACCGTCAAGTTTGCGCTTGGCGGTTTCACGGGCGACGGTGTTTTCGTATTCAAAGATATAACTGACGGCTTTCTTGACCTTGTGCTTGATCGCTTTGGACAGTGACCAGTAGGGCAGGTTGAACGCCCGGCGTATGCCATTGAACCAACGGTTTGACCAGAGCAGAAAGTTGTAGCCGGCGTCACCGGCGAGGGCAACCCATCTATGATGGCGCGTGATGCCGTCATAGGCATCACCATGAATGACCCACAGATTTTCACCCTTGGCGGTTTCATGACGGAATTCATTCACAACCTTGATATTACCCATTTCAAAATTGTGCTCGGCAATATACTCGCGCAGGAATTCATCGTGATTACCAACCACGTAAAAAACGTTGGTCTTTTCCTTTTCCGATTTGCGCAGGATCTGCCTAACCACGCGATTGTGTGCGCTGGGCCAGTACCACTTGGTGGAGGAAATGCGCCAGCCATCGATGATATCTCCAACCAGAAACAGGTTCTCGCAACGATGGGCTTTCAGAAAACTGTTGAGAAGCTCGGCTTTGCAGCCTTTGGTGCCGAGGTGAACATCTGAGATGAAGATAGTGCGGCAGTGTTTTAGCGAGGGCCTGTTTTTCATGGGTATGGTCTCCACAGGTTTTGACAAGTGTAGACGCAGCTTCACAAGCGCCAGATAAAGCCCGTGACAAAATTGTGTTAATCAGGTTGTGTTGACGATTGCCCACTTTACCGAATTTTAATATTTCATCATTACAATGCCCGCCACAAAAAGCCCGACTGATT
>Ga0255771_1006324_pt1 | contig 10008 bp, 10 predicted proteins | sample 011ome_19_FD_179969 | JGI IMG/M metagenome (GOLD analysis project Ga0255771, IMG submission 179969) | Coastal salt marsh microbial communities from the Groves Creek Marsh, Skidaway Island, Georgia - 011510BT metaG (version 2) | ecosystem: Environmental > Aquatic > Marine > Intertidal zone > Salt...
AAAAGAAATCAATAACACCTCGGGTAGTTAATTATTTCTTGTTAAAGAGAAAACGCACCAAACTTTTTTTAAAATTACCATGTTTTCCTATAATCTAAGTCTTTGTCTAGATGATTGATATGAAAAGGCTGATACCTTTAATGCTCTTACCCTGGATAGGTTATGCAATAGGTGGAGAGATTACCAAACAATATTGGTTCGACGGCGAAGTAGAGCGGATGGGTAACGAGACGCGGTTCTCGACGCTCATGGTCACTTATCAACAGACAACAGATCCAAACAAGAGCGTTAACTGTACCGTTTTTGACAAGAATGGTAAGACTATTGCTGGCGCTTCGAAGCGCTCAAGTGCTTATATTGCTCATTTAAGTTTTAAATTAAAAGACAAATACCGGTATCAACAAGTAGAAGTGACGTGTGACTAATCCACTGGCTTTGAGTAGCGCTAAAAAGTTTGACGGTAAAGTCATTTTTATGCACATCTTGATCGAGCGTCACTATTTTTGATAATTCAAAGTACAACTAGATCAGTCATTGATGGATCTAAAGGTTTTGCTGTAAGTGCGATGGGCGGAAAAATACGATCGGTGGCGTCAGAGAGTATCAAATGCCATTAGTTCCCGCACGATGTCTGATGCAGACACGGCTTTGCAATTCGATGCATTTTGGCCCGCCCAAAGAGGGGAAAAGTCACCGTTTCCAGATGCTTCAGCACACGCGCGTAGCGGCGCTAGTGCGGCCGGTGCGAAAGGGAAGTCCGGCACGTTAGTGCTCATCAGTCCTTTTTCTCGCATGATGCGATTAACTATGCCCCTTGCCGGACGACCTGAGAAAAGATTCGTCAAAGCCGTCTCGCGAGCTTGAGGACTGTTTAATGCTGCCCTATGTACCGAGCTGGTTGTGGCTTCATGACACAGTAAAAATGCTGTCCCGGCTTGAACGCCGATCGCACCCAATCTCATCGCCGCTGAGACACCAGCCGCATCAGCGATGCCGCCTGCCGCAACAACTGGGATGCTCACCGCAGCCACAATTTGTGGAACTAGCGCCATGGTCCCGACTTGGGTGCTGATGTTTTTCGTTAAGAACATGCCTCTATGGCCTCCGGCCTCAAGGCCTTGGGCAATAATGGCGTCCACACCTTGCTCTTGAAGCCACCACGCCTCCTCGACGCTGGTAGCGCTGGATACGACTTTGCTGCCCCAGCTCTTTACACGGGCAACTAAATCTGGTTCCGGCAGGCCGAAATGAAAACTCACTACATTAGGCTTAAATTTCTCCAATACATCTGCTGAATCGTGGCTGAAAGGGAATCGTCCTGGGCCACTGACAATCGTTTTGGGGTCTACTCCCAACTCCTGAAAGTAGGGCAATAAGGTTTCGCGCCAACGTGCTTCTCGGTCCTCATCTGCTTTAGGTTGTTTGTGACAAAAGAAATTTACGTTGTAGGGTTTTTGTGTTTTTGTTTCTAAGGTTGTTAATTCTCGCAACAGTCCTTCAGCATCCAACATGGCGCACGGCAAACTTCCCAGCCCGCCTGAGTTGGAGACTGCTACCGCAAGCTTTGCACCTTGGACGCCTGCCATAGGAGCTTGAATGATGGGAAATGTGGTGCCGAAAAGTTCTTGAAAATTCATGGGCGCATATTGACACGTATTGAAAACTTATGTTCGTTAACGAGAGCCTAAGTATATTGAGTACTTGATTTGATTTTTAAGAATGTGAAATAAAAAATCGCAGACATCAAGAAGAGCAAAGCTCCAAAACTCATGGCCGCTGAGGCTGTGCCCGTAAAATCGTAGAGCCAACCACCAACTAAAGGTGCAGGCGCGGATATCATAAAAAACCAGGTTTGATAAACGCCCATCCCATACGCGCGTCGTTGTGGTGCCATCGACTGTCCCGACAGCGCTATGATAATTCCTCCGGATGCCATACCAATGAGTCCAAATAGCAGACACGAAACAACTGGGAGATATCCTAAAGGAATCGATAGAAGGGATAGTGTGCCAACAGCGCTACTTAACAAAATCACCGACCGAGAAACCTTAAATTTATCCGATAGAATCGCCCCACTCAGAATTGCAATCATGACCAGAAGACTTGCTAGACCTGCGGTGTTCGCGGCTTGAGAACTTGCAAGACCCGCTTCCTCTAAGGCGCGGACAGAGAAACTTAAAAAAATCAAATATCCTGCGTTATAGAATGACCATGACCATGCGGCCACGCTGGTTCCTATCCACTCTTGTTTTGTGAGATTTGATTCTTGTGGTTTGATGCGGTTTTCTGGCGTTTTTTCACCAGAGGTTTGATACAACATAGCTATCGCGAATGCTGCAATCAAGCAGAAAATACTCGTGGTGAAAATTGCCCATTGCCAACTAAAGTTAACTGCAATGGGCGGGTGTGTGAGTTGGCTCAGTGCGACACCCCCTGGAAAGCTAACGATTAAAATGCCGAGAGCGGTTGAAAGCTCACGACCTTGGAACCAATCTATAGCCATTTTTGTGAAGTACACCGTTGCTAGTACAAAGCCTAATCCAGAAATAGTACGACCAATACCCATGAAAACAAAATCGTCGGATAGTAAAACGATGAGTCCCCCGACAAAAAGGAATAGCAGACCCGCAGCAACAAGGAGCTTATCTTTTACCCAGCGACCCAACCACCCACTTGGAAAGGCAAGAATAATTCCAGGAAAAATAAAAAAACCGATAAGGGCGCCGATTTCAGTTTGAGAAAAACCCAATTCACTTGATAAATGATCACCTACTGAGCTGATACTTTGAAATTGAAATCCCATTCCAAGACGGGATATAAATAACAAGAACAAAATTGCCCATCTATTTTTCATACGCTAGTGGACGGAAGTCAAAGAGATTCGATCGTTACGATTAATTAAGACTTGTGTTTTTTAAATTGTTCGTACTCTGATAGCACGAGTTCACTTGGTGGATAGAGTCCAACAATGGATTCTCCGTTCTCAACGCGAGCTCTGATATAGGCCTCTAAAAGGTCTTGCTCATATGCGGCAGCGATTACTTCCTCGGCTATATCTTTTGGAATAACGACTACGCCATCTTCGTCACCGACTATGATGTCACCAGGAAAGGTTGCTACGCCACCGCATCCTATTGGAATTTGTGCGTCGACGGCCATCATGCTAGTGAAGCTTGGTGGTGCTGCGTTACCTTTTGAAAATACTGGGAAGTCCATTTTTTTAATTTCAGAAATATCCCGCATAGGGCCGTCTGAAACAATTCCTGAGACCCCACGTTGTATAAGCCGAGCGATTAAAATATCTCCAAATGATCCACTGAGTTCTAGGCCGTGTGTATCTGCTATTAAGACCGAATCCATTGGGGCGTCTTCAATAGCTCTACGTTGAGGGTTACTCGGTTGTCCCATTTTCGGACCTGTCGCAAGATCCTCTCTCATTGGTATGTACCTCAGCGTGTAAGCCGGGCCGAATATACGGTTTGCTGAAGGGTTGATGGGCTTTATATTCGAAATTGAGCGTGTTCTGAAGCCTCGTTTAACAAGTTGTGCGCTGATACTTGCAGTACTGACACTATCTTGCATCTTTTTAGTAGCCGTTTGTCCATCACTCATGGAATTCCTTAACATTTATATTTTTATTTTATTGATCGTCTTATTTTACTACCCCATTATGATCAATGGATTGAAACAAGTATTGATGTAGCCACTAACGATTTTTCTACTCCAGTAAAATTTTTGATAGAATTTGGGCGCATCTTTCGTGAAAAACTCTTATTAATGCGATTCCAATGCATGTCGATTTTGAATCAAAGTAACGTTACTAATAGACGCTCTTGTACAGCAATTCTTTTGCTGGTAGCCCTATTATTTTCAATTGGCATAAAGTTTTCTGGGCCCTCAAATAGCCAAAGTGATCAGATTTTTAATCAGATTTGTACGGTCTATGGAATTAAGGTCTTCAATACGGCAAACGATACGTCTAAGGATCCGAATGGCTCGGATGATAGCGTCTCTGAGCGACCTTGCGATTTTTGCTTTTCACAAGTTTCTCAATTTAGTCATCCTTGCGACTTAAAGTATGGGAGTGGTACGCCTTTTCGCTCTGATTTGCGTCTTGTCAGAGAAAAAGGGGAGTCACTTGCATTCTTAATCTCTCATCCTGATCACGCACCACCACATTTCTCGTAAATAAATCAGAAATCAGTGTTTGAATGCCCGCGTCAAAACGCGTCGGGCCGTGTTTGTGTATTTCAGGAGAAATAAATGTTTAATTGTGTATCTGTAAAAAACAGATTACTTTGGATTTCCGTTGTTTTTTTGATTAGCTCCTCTATCTTAACCTCTGCTAATGACGAGCAATTGACGGTAGACCCTGTAGTCGTAACTGTGCCGAATCCATCGGATGGTATTGAGACAATTTTGAAAACTCGAGATCCCATTCAACCTATTCCAGCTAATGATGGAGCGAGTCTTCTCAAGGTGATTCCCGGCTTTTCTGTTGTTCGTAAAGGAGGTATTGGTGGTGACGCTGTGTATCGTGGTTTAGCAGGGTCACGTTTAAATTTTGTCCTTGATGGCATGGAGTTCTTGGGTGGATGTGGCCTGCGTCTGGATCCACCTACAGCATATATATTTCCGGAGACATACAGCTCCGCCAAGTTAATCAAAGGTCCTCAGACGGTTAAATTTGGAAATGGTAACTCGGCTGGTGTGGTTCTGTTTGACAGGGAAGTGGACAACGTTGATGGGCTTCATGCTGAAGCCGCTGTTACGGCGGGCTCTTGGGGCCGCAAAGATATGGTTGCTATCGCGGAATACGGATCAGACTATATGAGTTTTGAGGGAAATTTTTCACATGGAGAATCAGATAACTACGAGGATGGAAACGGGGATGAGGTGCATTCCGCGTACGATCGCGATAGCGGCAGTATGGTGTTTGGATTCGAGCCTACCGATGAATTAAATGTCGAATTTGATTTGATCGTTAGTGAGGCTGAATCTTCGAGTTCTGATAGAAATGTTGATGGATCCTTATTCGATCGAACCAGCTTTGGTATTTTGTTAGAAAGTGGAGATGACTCCGCAAAACTATCCGTGAGAGCGTACACCACATCTATCGACCATATCATGGACAACTTTTCGCTCCGAACTACGAGTAATTGTGGAAACGGGAATGATAATCGATGCGTTCTCATGAACGTTGCGCGCAAAACCGATGGTTTGCGGGTTGGGTTGGCCCTAGACGTCGGGGAGTCCCTGCGGATTAACCTTGGATCAGATGCAAAGCAAGACAGTCATACATCAAGAAATTTTATGAATAAGTCTATAGCTGAGGCCTCTGCTTTTGATTCCGATGCTCGAATCAAAGACTTCGAAAGTGAAATGGTGGGGGTATTTGTTGAAACTAATTTGATCGTGTCTGAGGATATAAGTTTTGTAACCGGACTAAGGAGTGATTATTGGAATAGCTCTCGATTTCAGAATGTAGGAAATACTAATACGGAGAGTTTATTTTTAGGTGATGATGACCAAAATCTTGCATCAGGATTTATACGTTTAGAAATGACTAACCCTAACCGCATGGTTAACGGATACATTGGATATGGGATCAGTGAGCGGCCAATGGATTATTGGGAAGCCACTACGTTTAACGGCATTACGGCTGGGGATGTTGTGAATGTTCAACCAGAAAAAAACCAGCAATTTGATATTGGATTAAATATCAATATCGAGAATTTTTCTAGTAACGCCTCGCTATTTTTCTCGGACATTGATGACTATATTCTGACAGTTGATGCAGCGACAGATTCGGTTGTTAATGTGCAAGCCAAACGGTGGGGTGGGGAAATTGATATGCGGTATAACGTTTCTTCTTATTCGTCTTTATTTGGCAGTTTGTCTTATGTATCAGCTGATAACGAGACAGACAATACGCCACTCGCGCAAACACCGCCTCTTGAGTTACAGCTTGGTTTAGATCATTCGGTGAATGAGTGGAGCTTTGGTCTTCTCGCTCGCTATGTGGATGCGCAAACACGGATTGACGCAGGGAAAGGGACTGTTGTTGGTTTTGATCGTGCTACAGCGACGCCAAGCTTTTATACGTTAGCGGTGAATGCAGGATTTACAATTAATCCGCAGTCTTACTTTAGCGTAGGCGTTGACAACCTACTCGATGAAGATTACTTCGAACACATAAATCGAACTAATAGCCCTGCTATTACTGGCTTCATAACGGACAACACTATCGGAGTTAAAGAGCCTGGCAGAACGGTGTGGTTGAAAGCGGGAATAGAGTTTTAGTTTTTCAGCTCTGGGAAAAGTGAGGCTTAAAAAAGGCAAAGCCTAAGTGTAGGCTTTGCCCAGTTGCTGACTACTGAATTTGTGTTTAGTAAGTACTTTAACTGTCGTACGTTTTTAACGCGCGCAACAACATTACTTTCACCATCTGAGCTTTGTAATGCTCTTCGCGTGCTTGGCGTCTACAGTATTGTGTCCACATATTCATAACACCCTCCTTTTTAAAGTTAGGTGCGTTCCTTCGGTAACCATTACCTACTTCCGTCTCTTTCGAGATGAACGATGATAATGCGTTCCTTCGACTGAGTAGTCTACTTCCGTCCTAATGGATGAACGTTCGCGTACTATAAATCCAGCGGGAAATACATGTCAAGAGCACTTAGTGCCTTTTATTAAAATATTTTGATATATCTTTTAAGCTATTGTTTATTAACGATATATATTTAATTAGATTAGGCCCAACACCTGAATTTTTTAAGTTACAGTATTTTTTTGATACGTCTTGTCTTTTTATGTTGAACGAGGTCCCACCATCATTAAAATAATTACCAGAGTTGAGTGACACTGTGTGTGATGAATACTTGGTTGTGATAATGTCTGGGTCACTTTTCAAATCATTCAAATCACAATGCCGAGTCTTAGTGCTCTGATCGGTAATATCTGAAATTTTTCTCAAAGGCAAAATACATGGATGTTAGTAATTTTGTGAACCGTATTAACGATCGTTCGCATTTTAACCAGTGGTTAGGTATCGAGGTCGTGGAGGTAGCAGTAGGCTCAGTATCGTTAAAAATTGAATGGCGCGAAGATTTTGGGCAGTATTCGGGTCATCTTCACGCGGGAATTATTGGCACGATGATTGATACCGCGTGTGGGTTTTCTGGTTTGACGGTAACGACATCAAAGTTTCTTGCATCGAACTTTTCGGTACATTTCTTAAGACCTGCCATTGGTGATTCTTTTGTAGCCAAGGCGCAAGTGATTAAGCCAGGAAGACTTCAGATATTTACAAGGTGTGATCTCTATGCTGTGAGCGGAAGCGAAGAAAAATTGGTGGCAAACGGCGACACCATATTGTGTGTTCTACCAGACAGTGATTGGAATGACGAGCTAAATTAATACACTAAATGTTACGGATGTCATTATTAAAATTAAAAAGTATCTCTCTTGTTGCGATGGCACTGTGTGCTGCGGAGGTAGGGGTGTGCTATGGCGAAGATTGGCAGCGCATTTCTGGAGATTCAGAGCCAAATAAGATTTACTATGACGCAGAATCTTTTGAGTTAAATAAAGAAGGTGTTTCTATCTGGATTATGGTTGATTTCGCAGCGTCGGTAATGGGGGTGCTGTCCAAAAAAATTCATGTCCAAATGAATTGTGAGAATCAAACACACATACTATTTCGTCAAGAATTGTTTGAAGGCGAATTTGGATCGGGGCAGCCGTATATAACCGAGATGAAGTCAACGAAGGCGAGCGAAGCTGCAAGTAATCCGGTCGTGTCAGTTGTAATGAATGAGGTGTGTCAGGCGTTGCCTTAATTTTTATCCGATGACGTAAATAATCGGATTTTACGGTTTACGTTATACTCACCATCTTCCTGAACACTTAAACTCTAGAGTGTTCTAGGTTAAGTTGTAATCAGGAATGGACTAACGATGAACCTATTAAATAATAAAAACATTGGATTCGAATCTTTAACGATACTGCCAATCCATAACCTGATAAAAACCCTGTTTTTTTTACTTGTCATAGCGGCTGGTTTGGTAGTTTGTGCGCAAATATCCTTCGCTCAAGACGCGGAAGCCCCAGCGAAATCAAGTAGTGGTGGAGGTTTGGATCCCACCAAAAAGAAATTATTTTTTAGATCTGAATATCGGAAGCTCGAAAACGATACCAGTAGCTTAGTAGGAGAGGGTTTATACGAGTTACCTTTGACAAAGCAATGGTACCTGCGAACATCGGTCCCGTTTAAAAGAAATACCGCACTATCCGGTGGATCAAATTATGGGCTGGGTGATATAACAACGCGGATTTCCTATTTGGCGATAAATACGGCAGCTGGCAGCAGACTTTTTTTTGGAATGGAGAATAAGTGGGACACGGCGACTGATACAGCGCTGGGAGGGGAAAAATATACATTTTCTCCATTGGTGACAGGCTTTATGCGCTTTCCAGAGGCCAAGATTGTTACGTTCCCATCGGTTCAGTATACCGATACTCTTGGTGGTGATTCGGGGCGATCGGATTCAAATAATACGATAATTAAAGGCACCACTGTTCGAATCCTAACGGATGGTTTTTACCTAATGGCGGACCCAGCATTCATTTGGGATCATGAGCGTAATGATCAGTCAACAGGTACTCTCGATTTGGAATATGGGCGATTTGTTAAAGGTAAGACGATGTATTACGTCAGACCGGGCACAACCTTATGGGGAGACAGCACTCCATTTTCGTTTAAATGGAATGTTGAGTTTGGCATTCGTATTTTTATGTAATCGATAAGTAATATTAGTAACCAATTCTCATATTGGGTTTGCGCGGATGCGTAGGAAGAAATTTGGCTTCTCCAGAGGCAATCCGTTTTGTGCTCCACAGCACAATTAAGGCATCTAGTATGTCGTCGTCGGCGACATCTTTTTTTAGATATTGAGCTCGGATCGAATCAAAATCAAAGTTTGAAAAAGTCCGTTCCAGTAACTGCCGCCTAATTTTGTGGCCCTCTTGCTTTTTCTTACTCTCTAAGATCACGTTGTCTCCATTCAATTTGCGAAAGCTCAATTCCGGATGAATTTCATAAATATCTGTTTGATCCTGATTCAAGATGAGCTGAACGTCTCTGATTTTAGGAAATAAATGCCAAGATTGTATAGAAATAGCTTTACCGAATCGCTCTTTAGAAAATTGACAAGCCTTTTCGTAGCTTGTTTGTTTCAGCATGCCGGGGGTGGGGGCGGAAAAAATGGTTGAGGATTTTTTGCCAAGGTGCTTTCGTGCTAGTTGATCGGCTTCCCGCGGCATCTCGTCCGATAAAACTACAGGCATATCAACGCCTATTGTTAGGCAGCTGTGGTTCGTTGCGATATGTAGTTTTCTTAAGCTAGGAATGACGCATGAATGCAGCGTAGCATCGGTCCCTTCCCAAATAACAAACCATCCTGATTTGCAGCCGTCAATGCCAACAATTAAAGACACGTCAGATTTAGGCCTTAGAGGTTTGGATCAAGCCTAGTTTGCGTTTTTTGTAAGGACGTTCATTACCAATAAAAGAAATTGTCATCTCAATACTGCTAAATTTCTGAGTATCGTTTTTTCCAGTACTCATGATTTGAGACTAAATCATTTTTTCCTGAAACATCCGTTCCACGCATGAGCATCAACGGTTGCTCCTTTAGGTTAAATGGACTTTTAAACCGATCATGATTCACTAAAGAGCGATCGTAATGGGAAGATGCTGGCATATAGCGCAGTACGAGCGCTGCGCGTCTTTTGGGCGATTCGTTCGCGTGCGACCCATGAATAATTTTTACGTGATGCATGGATAATGCACCTGGTTCTAATTCGACATTAACTGCTTGTGATTCATCATATTGATCTTCGTCTAGTTCCAGGTTGAGCACGAGATCTTTCCGGTCCGACATGTGGTGCCTGTATAAACCCGATTGATGTGATCTTGGAATAAATCGCATACATCCGTTCTCTGTG
>Ga0255771_1006337_pt1 | contig 9992 bp, 6 predicted proteins | sample 011ome_19_FD_179969 | JGI IMG/M metagenome (GOLD analysis project Ga0255771, IMG submission 179969) | Coastal salt marsh microbial communities from the Groves Creek Marsh, Skidaway Island, Georgia - 011510BT metaG (version 2) | ecosystem: Environmental > Aquatic > Marine > Intertidal zone > Salt...
GTGGAGCCTCCCATCATGAACATGCACAAAAGCAGTACTTTTTTACGACCATGGGTGTCCCCCCAATGGCCAAGGACAACGGCTCCAATCGGTCTTGCTACATAACCGACACCGTAAGTGGCCAGCGAGGCGATCAGAGCCACGCGTGGATCCTCTGAAGGGAAAAACAGTTGCGGAAACACCAGGGCCGAAGCGGTGGCATAAATGAAAAAATCATAATATTCGAGCACCGAGCCTATCCAGCCACTGGCAGTGGCCTTGCGTGTTTGCCCTTGGGCCTCAGTGTTTCCTTGCAACAGGTTTCTTATCATTATTTTTTCCGGTATAGAGCTCGGTTGGAGCAGTATCAATGCCTGATCAGGATTGATCCCGCTTGTAAGCGCCCAGGCCAGGCTTGTAGGTTTTATCATCAATAAATTGCTTGATACCGGCTTTGCGACCTTCATTGTCAAAGTAATTCGCGGCTTCCTGTGCCTTCACCAGATAATCCTCGGCATTGTCGTAAGTCATGTCCATGACGTGACGGATTGCGTCCTTGGTGGCCTTCACCGCCACGGGGTTTTTCTCCAGCAGTTTATTTGCCATGACGGTGACATGGTCTTTCAGGGAAGCCAGAGGTACCGCGTCGTTCACCAAGCCCCATTCGGCAGCCGTAATGCCGTCGATATTCTCACCCATCAGGGCATGGTACATGGCTCGGCGCATGGACAGCAGGGATGTGGCTACCTTGGTAGCGCCTCCACCGGGCAGAATACCCCAGTTGATTTCACTAAGCCCGAATGTTGCTTCTTCTGCAGCCACTGCCAGATCGCAGGCAAAAAGAGGACCATAGCCTCCGCCAAAACACCAGCCATTAACCATGGCAATGGTTGGTTTTTGGTACCAGCGTAATCGGCGCCACCAGGTGTAGGCCTCGCGTTGCGCCTGCCGAGTGCCAGCCAGTCCCTTGGCTTCGGTTTCCCGAAAATATTCCTTCAGGTCCATGCCTGCAGACCAGGCAGTGCCTTCGCCGCTTAACACCAGCACGCCGACATCATCGCGAAACTCCAGCTCCTCAAGTACCCGCAGCATCTGCCGGTTCAGTTTCGGGTTCATACAATTGCGTTTTTCCGGGCGGTTGAATTTTACCCAGGCGATGTTGTTTTCAATCTTGTAGGCGACTGTATCTTGTTCCTTTTGTTCTTGGTCTGTCATAGTGTCTACTCATGTATGTGGTTGTTGGAATGTTCTTAGATTTTATCAAGCGGCTGGTGCCTTTACTCGTCATTATTGCCGCTTTTCCTCTGCCTTGCCTGTGAAGCCATGCGAACCTGTGCATTGACCTCGCCGTAATTGCTGTATTTATGCCGTTGCACGACTTCAAAGAATACGCCATTGACACAATGGGTGTAGAAATGAATGAAGTGACCCGTGTCATTGCTGTCGTAAAGCAGATTATATTGTTTCAGACTTGCAAGCAGATCAGCATCCAGATCTATTCGGGCTTCCAGGTCATCATAGTAGTTCTCTGGAATGGGCAGGATGATGCCCGGGTCCACGGTTTTTACAAAAGCCAGGATGTCGTTACAACGCAGCGCAATATGTTGAACACCAGAGCCGTTGTGCATGTGGCGGAAGCGCTCGGTGGTAGTGCCCCAACTCCGGGACATATTAAATGGCAGACGAATTTTGCAGTCTTTGCTTTCAGCTGTTCTGCTGACGACGATGCCGTAGGGATCAACGATATCCTGTGGCTGCTTAATGTTCAGACCCAGAAAGGTGCGGTACAACAGGGAAACCGACAGAAATTCTCCTTCTGAAACACTGCTGGTGACATGGTCAAATTGCAGATCAAAAGGAAAGGCGGTATTAGCCTGGTGTTTGTTCGTATCCGGAATGAAATCCACATCAAAAAAATGGCTGTCGCCATCCTGACGCTGGATAAAATACATCAGCTCCCCACCAACACCTTTCACGGCGGGAATATTCAACTCACCCCGCTCGACATTGGTTTCAAACGTGGAATACCCAAAGTAGTCAGCTCGCTCTGCCATACCTTGAGCGTCTTTTGACAGGTAGGCAACGGCGCACACCGAGGCCCCATGCAGCAAATAGTAATGCTGAGCGTAGCTGTCCGGCTCTTCATTGACTACGATGTTCACATTCCCAAGGCGAAACAGGTCAACATCCTTGGAGCGGTGCTGGTGGGTAATGCTGAAGCCCAGGCCTGTCAGCAGGCTCAGCAATTCATCCCGGGCAGCTCCTTCTGCTGCAAACTCTATGAACTCAACCCGTTCCACGTCTGCAGGAGGGAGTGACTGGCTTATCTGCCTGCCATCGGGCAAAGCAATATCCGGCTCTCTCTCGATTAACTTTTCTTCCAGCCAGAGCAATGAACGCATTCCATCGATCGCTGTCTCCCTGCTGGGAGAAGAGCGAAACTCATCATTGAAAATTTCATGGGAAATATAGCCTTCATAGCCTGTATTGATGATGGCTTGCATGAATTCCACCAATGGGAAATTACCCTGGCCCGGGAAGCAGCGAAAATGACGACTCCACTGAAGTGGGTCCATATCGAGCCAGGGAGCGTCAGCAATCTGGATCAGGGTTATCCGGTTCCCTGGTATTTCGCTGATGGTATCGAGCTTGCCGCTGCGGGCATAGATATGAAAGCTATCAAGAATAACGCCAAGGTGTTTGTGGTCGACATACTTGACCAGACGCCAGGCTTCTTCGTAGTCGGCAATATAGGCTCCCCAGGCCAGAGCCTCGTAGCCCAGCATGATGTTGCGTGAGGCGGCTCTTTCAGCCAGTTTGGAAAAATCCTCGGCAGCTCTGCTGAAATCATCGATGCAGCGTTTTGAGACGTTGCTGCAAATCAGCATGGTGTCGGTACCCAGCTCGGCCATCAGATCAAACTTACGTTCAGCCCGGTCGAAATTTTTTTGCATGACCTCGGCAGGCATGGCTTCAAAATCGCGAAAGGGCTGCAGCGCAATGATCGTGAGACCATAATCTTCAGCCATTTGTCTGACTACACCAGGCGCTTCATCAAAAAGCATCAAGTCATTCTCGAAAATTTCCACGCCGGTAAAGCCGGCTCGGGAAGCGGCATCAAATTTCTGCATGAGGTCGCCTGATAAACAGACTGATGCGATAGATTTTTTCATATGGATTTAAAGCCTACTTTGTTCAGTCAAGCCAGTTGCGGGTTGTTTGCAGCAGGTTTTCGTCGGGCTCTATCTCTATCCCTGTGAAGATGGTGAAAGCCTCCAGGCCCTGGTAAATCCAAAGGTCATAACCGGAGATACATTGCATACCGGCTTCACGACAACTGGTCAGAAACTCAGTTTCCATCGGGGTGTAAACCGCATCAAATGCCCATTGCTGCGTGCCGATCAGCTTTGTATCAATGGCGGAGCCGGGATGGTTGTACATCCCCATTTCGGTGCAGTTGACCAGGCCGTCGGCTGACAATACTGCTGACGCCACACTTGCGGATGTCACCACACCCGCATTCAAGCCTTTCTGCTTAAGCGTCTCGGCAAGGCTCCGGGCCTGACTTTCCTTATGGTCATAAATCAGCAGTTCACGACAACCCAGGCTTCCAAAAGCAAAAGCAATCGCTCTGCCGACACCTCCAGCCCCCACCAATAAGACTTTGCCGGGAGCTTGCTGATTCCGGTGTTTGGCGTAGGCACGGATAAAACCACTGTAATCGGTATTGGCCCCCAGGATTTCACCGTTCTCGAATTTCAGGGTGTTATAGGATCCGATCTGCTCGTGTTCAGCGATGATGGCGCGTGCCACCAGGCTCACCACAGCACTTTTGTAGGGGTGGGTAATATTCAGGCCGGTGAAATTTTCCCTGACCGATTTTTCTATAACTTCCGCCAGGCTGAAGTCTGTATCAAGCCCGGCATCGACCTTGCCATAGTTGATGGCAATGCCACAGATGTTGCCAAGGTATTCCTGAAGCTGAGGCATGCGGGAATGCTCGATGCCAGAACCAAGCAGATTAATCTTCAGAACCATACAGTCTATTAGTCTCCAGGAAGTAATGTTGCCTTTAACTATTAAAAGGGATTGCAGCTTTGTAAGTAAAATATCAAAATTTCAAGACCCTATAACATAGTGTTATCTAGTTCTATTGGTGTAAACTGCAAAGAGGAGGGGGGGCGTGACATGATTCTCAATTTCAGGCAATTGGAAGTTTTCCGGGCCATCATTATTGCCAAGACCATTAGTGGTGCTGCAGAAATGCTGCATGTGTCCCAACCCGGGATCAGCAGACTTTTAAAGTATATGGAGTATAAACTCGGCATCGTCCTGTTCGAGCGCCATAAGGGCAGGTTACTACCTACACCGGAAGCCCTTGAGTTGTTTCGGGAACTGGACCCGATCTATGATCGGATTGAGGACCTGGATCTGATTGTCCGACGCATTATGTCCAATGAAAACATGGAATTCAAGATCGCCTGTACCCCAGGCCTGTCCAATTATTTGTTGCCTACTCTGGTCGCAGGGCTGGTTAAGAGAAAGCCAGGTATCAAAATCAAGATGGAATCATTTCCCAACGAAATTATTACTGATCAAATCACCCAGAGGCGCCTGGATTTTGCCATAGGTTTCCATACCCAGGATCATCCCTTGTTACTGGCAGAGCCTGCAGTTTCTTTAAAACTAGAGTGTGTTGTACCGAGGGATCATGCCTTGGCGGGCCGAAAGTCAGTGAGCTTCAGTGACATAATCAAGTATCCCCTGGTGACCTATTATTACGATACATTGCTGGGCACGACACTGAAGAAAGCCTGTGACAGCCTGGGAAAAGAACCGGAAACGGCTGTCGTAGTGCGTTTTGCCAACGAAGCCTGCACACTGGTAGAGCAAGGCCTTGGTATCACCATTGCTTACCAACATACGGCATTAGCTCAGCGCTATCCGACACTCACCACGATACCGGTAAAAGGGGAAAGTCAGTGCCTGCACTTCTTCCGTCACAACGGTATTCCGATGTCCAATAATGTCAGAGAACTTTACGAGTTGGCCAAATCAGAGTTACGCAAGCTGGTTTAAAACTGGCGCTGCTGTTTAGAGGCTGCTTCCTCCGCATCTCAAAACATATACCTTCATGTTATAGGTTTCTTATAAATCGGTATTGGTGTTCATTTGCATAATTTCAATACCATTGCCGCGTTGAAGAATCACATGCGTGAAATAGAGGATGAATGATATGAGCGAAAACCTGAAATCAAGTATTTGTGCCTTGCTTGGCACCTGCTCTGTGATTGCTGTGTGCCTTCCGGCCACGGCACTAGCGCAGGATGTCGAGGAGATCGTCGTTACCGGCAGCCGTATCCGCGGCATCGAACCGACAGGATCTCCGGTTATCGGCCTGGACCGCGAAGATATGAATAACAACCCTGCGACCACAACGATAGAGCTGCTGTCACAATTGCCGCAGGTCTTCAATTTCGGTGCGACCGATGCGTCGTTCACCTCGGCGAATAACCAAAACGCCAACCGTACATTCGGCACCGGTATCAACCTGCGCGGGCTCGGGACAGAGTCCACCCTGACCCTGCTCGACGGCAGGCGCCTGCCCGCAGCGGGCACGCAGAGTCAGTTCTTCGACCCTTCTGTTATCCCGACTATGGCGATCGAGCGAATAGAAGTGCTTGCCGATGGCAGCTCAGGCATCTACGGTTCAGACGCCGTAGGCGGCGCAGTGAACTTGTTGCTTCGAAAGAACTTTGACGGTGCCGAGGTGATGGGACGTGTTCGGTTCCCTGACGGTTTCCAGGAAGATCAGCTTGGTTTGGCACTGGGCAAGACCTGGGATACCGGCTCCATTATGGTGGCGGGGGAATACAACAATCGTGATATCCTGTTTGCGTCAGATCGTGATTTCTACACTGACGACCTGAGTCCCTGGGGTGGCCCGGATTTTCGCTCTACCAGTACCGCTCCTGGCAATGTGACTGTAGCCGGAGTGAGTTACGCCATACCCAGCGGAGACGGTGAAAACTTGACCGCAACTGATTTCACCGCAGATACTCAAAACCTGCAAAGCCGCTACCTGGGTGCAGGCGTCCTGCCAGAGCAGGAGCGTTACAGCGTTGCTGCCACTTTCGACCAGGAGATCACGGAGAACATCGAGTTCTACGCGCAAGGGTTCTACGCAGAGCGTGACGGAGTGCTGGCCGGCAGCGCGCTGACAGCTCGGTTCTCCGTTCCGACAACCAACCCTTTCTATGTGAATCCCGGTGCTGTAGGTGAGACTGTAACAGTCGATTATTCCTTCGCCAACGAGCTGGGTTTTGAGCGGAGTGCGTCATCCCAGACGGCCTTTCACATCACCGGCGGATTGAACATGCAACTGGGCCAAAATTGGTCGGGTAACGTCTTCTACGCCCGTGGCGTCGATGAAGAACGTTCCTTTACCCGTAACCTCGGGCAAGGCCCAGCTGGGGCAGCTCTGGCGGCAGCGCTGGCTGACCCCGATCCGGTCACGGCATTCAACCCATTCAGTTCAACGGGCAACAACAATCCAGTCACGATCAATACATTCCTTGGTGGCCTACAAGTCGATACTGATTACACGATCGACGAATATGGGTTGTCTGCAGACGGACCGTTGTTCGAACTGGCGGCCGGCGAGGTTCGTGCTGCTCTCGGCGTCGCAAGACAGGATATCAACTGGAAGGATCTCGCTCCTTCCGTGACCGATACCGACCGCACTGTAGACTCTGTCTTTGGTGAGGTGTTTGTACCGCTCATCGGAGGTAACGGCCCGGAACTCAACCTGTCGGCAGCTGTCCGTTATGATGACTACAATGACGTCGGCGATACGCTAAATCCAAAATTGGGCGTGACGTTCCGACCGGTGGACTCGCTGACCCTGCGTGGCAGCTACGGCACGTCTTTCCGTGCGCCGACGCTTGCCGATAAAGGCTCGCCCTTTAACCAGTGGAAACCTGTGGGTAGTTTACCATTCGGTTTTGTCGACGAAACCGGCACCGAGCGCAATGTGTTGTACATTCGCGGTGGCAACCCCGATCTGGTACCGGAAGAAGCCACCACGTGGTCTCTGGGTGCTGACTGGGAGCCAGCTTCGGTTGAAGGTCTTGCTCTCTCCGTTACCTACTATAACGTCGATTACACCGACCGCATTGCAACACCGGGCAACAATTATAATGCGCTACAACTGCCGGAACTGGCCCCTGTCGTGGACGGAAATCCTGACCAAGTCAGGATAGATGAAATCGTTGCTCAAGGTCTGTTTAGCCGTCCAATCTTTCCAAATGAAACAGTCGATTTCATTGTCGATGGACGGAAAGTTAACCTGGGCGCGAATGAAACGGACGGTCTGGAGTTCATCGCCAGTTATGAAAGCATAGCGGATTGGGGAGCATGGCGCCTGGGTATGAACGCCACCAGGATCCTTTCTTTTGATCGCTCGATTATCACTGGTTCTCCATTGCGCGATGTGCTGGACACTATCAACAACCCAGCATCCTTTATCGCCCGCGGCTATGCAGGCGCGGAAATGGGCGGTCTCTCAGCCACTGTGTTCGTCAATCACTATGGCGGCTACGACAACGACACAGTTGCGCCAATTCAGGGTGTGCCTTCCCATACGGAGTTTGACCTGGTCCTGCGCTATACGCTGGAGCAGCCATTCGCCATTGCTGAAAGTATAACCTTCACGCTGGATGTGCAGGATATCTTCGATAACGATCCGCCTTACGTGCAGAATGGTACTTTAGCGTTCGATCCCAACGCTCACAACCCGATCGGACGTACAGTCGCGATTGGTGCGCGCGCCATGTTCTAAGCGAAACGGCCGGCAAGCCTTACTTGCCGGCCGTTTCCTGTCGAGCAGGCACGTTCTGCGCCGAGTGTGAATTGTGTTAACATGAGGCTATTGATCGCAAGGTGAATGACCTTTTTCAGGAGTTAAATCATGAAAATCTATTTTCATCTGAAGGCTGTTCTAGCCCTGCTGTTAATCACTTCTGGCACCAATACCGCTATCGCACAGGATGTCGATATTTCGATTCAGCCGGTCGGTATACTCGGTGAAACAGGCGGCTCGGGTCCTTATCCTGCGGTTGCGCGTGCTTTCGCTGACATGCGGGAGAACACGGTGTACATGCCCGCCACGCTGCCCGGAAAGCCTCTGCCCTTGATGATATGGGGCACTGGTGGTTGCCATGACAATGGTCTTGGTTATGCCGGATTTCTGCGCGAGATCGCGTCATATGGATTTATTGTTATTTCCGGGGGATATCCGCGCTTTGAGCGCGAACTTTTGTCACCTGAGCAGTTGGCAGAGGGGGACGATAACAACTCCCCGAACCCGCTTGCTGCTCTCGAATTTACGACAGTTGCACAACTCAAGGGGGCAATTGACTGGGCCAGGGCAGTTAATGAGGATGCTGCAAGCTCACTGCAAGGCAGTATCGATCTCGACCGGATAGCCGCGATGGGACACAGCTGCGGTGGACTACAGGCAATTACATTGTTTGCCGATCCACGTGTTGATACCGTGATTGCCTTCAATAGCGGCGCATTGAACGAACTACCTCCGCAACACTTGCGTCATAATAAAAACCTGAATGTAGGCAAGGAGATCCTCGATGATCTGCATGGCCCTATTGCCTATATTAACGGTGGACCAGACGACATCGCCTACCCGAATGCCAGTGACGACCTGGCACGGATCGAAAGCGTACCGGTATTTTTTGCTGAGAATGGCGTCGGCCACGGTGGCACATTCCACTTTGACGCAAACGGTGGTGAATACGCGAAAGTTGCAACAGCGTGGATGCAATGGCAGCTCAACAATGACAAAGACGCTGCTACCATGTTCCTCGGCCCAGATTGCGGACTGTGCATCAGTGAGGGCTGGAAGGTACAGCGAAAGGGAATCGAATGATGAGAGACTTCATGCCAGGCAAACATGTTCTGCTGCCGGCGCTGATGCTCATGGCGGTCCAGTTACCCGTAGCTGCACAGAATAACGCAGCAGGCGAAAACGAGGCGGCTGCAGATACTTCCATCGGCGCGTGGTGGGCGCCTGACGAAGGACGCCTGTTCCCCGCCTATTCGGAATATGGCAACGCGACTGGCCGGCTCGGTATTATCAACAGCGCCGGCGATCTCGATACCAGAGAACATCCTTTTTTCACAGCACTGGGTAGCAACGGTCGAGCATGCGTAACCTGCCACCAGCCGGGAGATGGTATGAGCCTGTCAGTGGCGACCATCCGTGAACGCTGGGAAGCGACTGATGGCAAGGATCCTCTATTCGCGATGATCGACGGTGCCAATTGCCCTGACCTTCCACCCGGTGAGGAGAGCTCCCATTCGTTGCTGTTGAACAAGGGACTGATACGCATTGGTATGCCTTGGCCACCTGCTCCATATGCACCAGATCCGGTTGAGACCGAGTTCGATATCGAAGTCGTGCGTGACCCCACCGGCTGCAACCTGAGCACCAGATGGGGTATCGACAGCGACAACCCGACCATTTCGGTATTTCGACGCCCACGACCTGTGCTGAACATCGCACACATGGTGGAACTGCCCCATGGAGTCGGTGCACATGATATTTTTTTCTATGCAGACAAGAACCTGCTGCATACCGACCCCGAAACCGGAGAGTTCGTCCAGGGACTACTGATGGCGGATGCGCGTGGGCTGACGCCGCGAAACCAGGCCCGCGACGCGGCAAAAAACCACCTTGAACTGAAACGTCCGCTGAGCGAAGCAGAGTTGCAGGCGCTTGAGGCGTTTGAGTTGCAACTGTTCGGTGCCCAGAGCTTTGATACCGGCGCAGGCAATCTTGACGGGGCGGACACACCACCCGGGCTCGGCTCGAACGCGCCGCGGCTCGCCCCGCGCGGAACACTGGGCAACAACCCTGTGAATCGCGTATTCGGTGATTTTTCGATGTGGAAAGCCGGTCAGGCAAGCAGCGATGAATATGCTGATTTCAAGGCATC
>Ga0255771_1006343_pt1 | contig 9988 bp, 9 predicted proteins | sample 011ome_19_FD_179969 | JGI IMG/M metagenome (GOLD analysis project Ga0255771, IMG submission 179969) | Coastal salt marsh microbial communities from the Groves Creek Marsh, Skidaway Island, Georgia - 011510BT metaG (version 2) | ecosystem: Environmental > Aquatic > Marine > Intertidal zone > Salt...
CAGCAATGCGATCACAGCCCGGGGTGGCGAAAACAATGTTTGAAACTTTGGCGGCAAAAGGCGTGAATATTCAGGTCATCTCGACATCTGAGATCAAAATATCAGTTTTAATTGATGCGGAATATACCGAGCTTGCGGTACGCAGCTTGCATACGGCATTCGGATTGGACGACGAATAATGAAACCTTGGGCTGGTGATCTGTTTGATGCGGCATGCGGCAAACCCGCAACCGATTGCCGACCTTATATACAGCTTGACAAAATGACTAAACAAATTCAACTTGTTGGCTAGTGCACTACAACTTTAAGCTAATCCGATGGTGTCGCCAACTGGGGAGGTAGGCGGTTGACAGATAAACATTCAACAGAGTTTGACGAAAACCAGATGACAGCTGACAGCTATAAGCGCATTGGAACGCAGTTAAAAACGGCCCGCAGTGAACACGGGTTCCGTCTATCCGACGTGGCGCGCGAATTGCGAATCTCTGGCGATTATCTAAAGCTGTTAGAGTGTGGTGAATTTGATCAATTGCCAGCGCCAACATATGTATCCGGCTTTTTGCGCAGCTACGGCAAATTCGTCGGGCTGGATGGGGCTGAACTGGCCAGCCGTTTTTACGCATTGCAGGATCATGCATCATCTAAAATGGATTATAAATTGCCGGCGACGGCCGCCCCGCCGCAACGTTCGGCACCGGCAGTGGCATCACTGTGTGTGGTGCTGGCTATTGGCGTTTATGGTGGCTGGTATTGGTTCAGTGGCCCAAAAACGCTGGATGGGACTGTTGAAAGTGAACTGGCGGCTGTTGAGCTGGATAGCTCACGTCCGGGCATGATGGAAAAAAACGCCACCAATGAGGCGTTTGAGAGCAATTCTGCAACAACCGCCGGGATGCAGCTAGATGAAGGCGAAACGGGGCTGGCGCCATCAATTGATGCCGCGCCTGATGCGGCTGATAGGCCATTAGCGGCTGATACGACTGTGCAGAGCGTATCACCAGCGGCTGAAACTGTTGCTGAAACCGCAACCGCAACCGCAACTGTCAGCGCAACGGTTACAGCGACTGTGACCCAGCCGGACAGCAGTGCGGCGGATGATACAGTGCAGACCGGGGCAGTTGATACCGCGTCGGTGGCGACTAAACCAGCAGTTGAAGCCGATACGGCAACCGCGGCAGTCAGTGAGCGCCCGGCAGATGCGCCGCAAACCACCGAAATGGCTAGCCGTGGCACATCTGCCAGCGTGATTTCTGACGGCGCCATTTCTGACGGCGCGATTTCTGGCAGCGCGAATTCTGGCAGCGTTACGTCTGACCGGAGTGTTATGAGTGATGACACGCTGCCGGCGGGACGCGGCGCTGCGGTGGCGACCATGCGCGAGCCGGCGCAGGAAATAACCATTCGTGCAATCGCCTCGAGCTGGGTTGAAATTGTGCGCGGCGATGGCACGACGGTTCTGAAAAAATTGATGAGAGCTGGCGACATCTATATTGTTGATGACAGCAGTGGCCTGTATCTGAGCACCGGTAACGCTGGCGGTATTGAAATCCTGTCCGGCGAAAATGAGATCATTACGATTGGATCTGTTGGTGAGATTGTGCGCGATCTGCCGCTTGCCAAAAACCGGCTGCGCGACCGTTTCTAGCCGCAACATCCCGAGCTGATCATTTTGACCGCCGATGCCAGCGATGTCTGGTGCCTCTGCGGGTGCGACAGGCGTTCACCGCCAACTGGCTTTTATCCCGAAAAATTGTCATACTGGGTGGCGCTTGTGCAGCGAACAGGGTATATCAGGCGGTGACCTGACGATATGGGCGCGCCCATCAGCTGATGCGGATGGGCTGCCGGGAATATCGGCGCATCTGTGAGCACGAAATTGAGGTGGTATTTTGTCAAACGCCTATCGGTCTTATCGGACAATTGAGCGACGCCATTGCCGCCAGATTATGGTCGGTTCAGTGCCGGTCGGGGGCGATGCGCCGATTTCTGTGCAAACCATGACCAACAGCCTGACAAGTGATGTGCCGGCAACCCTGGCGCAAATCAACGCGGCGGCTGATGCCGGGGCTGATATTGTGCGGGTGTCATGCCCGGATGAGGACAGCACCAAGGCGCTGAAAACCATTTGTGCCAATAGCCCGGTGCCAATCGTTGCCGATATTCATTTTCATTACCGGCGGGCGATCGAAGCTGCCGCGGCTGGTGCTGCCTGTTTGCGTATTAACCCCGGCAATATTGGCAATGCATCGCGCGTGCGTGAGGTGGTGCAGGCGGCGCGTGATCATGGATGTTCAATGCGTATTGGGGTCAATGCCGGGTCGCTGGAAAAACATCTTCTGGAAAAATATGCCGAGCCCTGCCCCGAAGCGCTTGTTGAATCAGCCCTCGAACATGCGCGGGTGTTGCAGGATAATGATTTTCATGAATTTAAAATCTCGGTAAAGGCGTCTGACATATTTCTGGCGGTCGCTGCCTATCAGCAGTTGGCCGATGTCATTGACTGTCCGCTTCATATTGGCATCACCGAAGCTGGCGGCTTGCGCTCGGGTACGATTAAATCTGCCATTGGGCTTGGCAATCTGCTCTGGGCCGGGATTGGTGATACCATTCGGGTATCGCTGTCTGCAGATCCGGTCGAAGAAGTCAAAGCTGGCTATGAAATGCTAAAATCGCTTGGTTTGCGCCGCCGCGGGGTGACGGTGATTTCCTGTCCGTCCTGTGCGCGCCAGCAATTTGATGTGATCAAAACTGTGCAGATTATTGAGGATCGCCTCGAACATATTGATGTGCCGATCACCGTTTCGATCATTGGCTGTGTTGTGAATGGCCCGGGCGAAGCACGCGAGACTGATATTGGTTTGACCGGTGGCGGCAAAGGCACCCATCAGATTTACCTGTCAGGCATGGCCAATCATCGTTTGTCGAATGGTGATATTGTTGAACATGTTGTCGGGCTTGTCGAAACACGGGTGGCCGAAATAAAGGCGGCCGAAGCCGCCGCCGATGTTTGTGAAAAGGCGTCGTAAATTATGTCCAAACTACAGCCTGTTCGGGGCACTGCCGATCTTCTGCCTGATGTAATGGCGCAGCACCGTCTGGTGATTGATACAGCCCGCCGCACAACAGCGCGTTATGGCTTTCAGGAAATGGCCACGCCGATTTTTGAATTTTCTGAGGTATTTTCCCGTCCGCTTGGCGAAAGCAGCGATATTGTCACCAAAGAAAATTACAGTTTTGCTGATCGCGGCGGCGAGATGCTGACGTTACGTCCGGAGAACACCGCTGGTGTGGTGCGGGCGATGATTTCTGGCGGATTGACGCAAAGCCTGCCGCTGAAATATTTCTACGCCGGCCCGATGTTTCGCTATGAACGCCCGCAAAAAGGCCGGATGCGGCAGTTTCATCAAATCGGCATTGAATATCTTGGCCCGACAGACGCGCTGGCAGACGCCGAAGTGATCAGCGCCGGTGCGCGGCTGTTAGCAGAGCTAGGGGTTTTAGACCAATGTGTGCTGCATTTAAACTCGCTTGGTGATGCCGCTAGCCGGGCCGCCTATCGGGCGGCGTTGGTGGCGTTTTTGCAGGCGGATGAGAGCCGTTTGTCAGATGACAGCAAACGGCGTCTGGCGATGAATCCGCTGCGTATTCTGGATTCAAAAGATCCGGGTGATCGCGACATTCTGCAATCCGCACCCCAGCTTCAGGACTATCTGAATGCCGAATCAAAAGCGCATTTTAGCGCCCTTACCACAGCGCTTGATACCGCCGGTGTGGCCTGGATGTTTGACCCTTTGCTGGTGCGGGGCCTTGATTATTACTGTCATACCGCTTTTGAATTTGTGACCGATGCGCTTGGCACGCAAGGCACGGTGCTGGGTGGTGGCCGTTACGACGGGCTGGCCGAAATGCTGGGTGGGCCGGCGGTGGCTGGTGTTGGATGGGCCGCCGGTATTGAACGGCTGGCGATGCTGGCCGGCGCGAAAACGCCGACAGCGCCGACAGCGCCGAAAGTGGCGGTGTTATCAACGGATGCAGATGCCGATATTGCGGCGTTTCGGCTGGCTGAAATGCTGCGTGACGCGGGCATAGATATTGATTTTCCAACAACGGGTTCGATTGGTAAAAAGCTGAAAAAAGCCGCCCGTGCCGAAATCAAACTGGCCATTATTCTGGGCGGTGACGAGCTGGTCAAAAACAATGTGCAATTGCGCAATCTTGCCGATGGGACGCAAAGCGAGGTTATGATGGATGATCTTGCTGATTTGGTGGCCGCGGCATTATTGGCACCATAGCGCGCGTATCTCATCACCCCATTCCGTTTCATTTAACCTATAGGGAGTCCCCCGCATGAGCATCGACTCATCAATGGACAAAATGCTGCAACGTCGACAGGAAGTCGAAGCGCAGCTGTCGCGATCTGCAGAGTTGTCGAATAAGCAGCTTGCCGATTTTTCGCGTGAATTATCTGAATTGCGGCCGGTTTGCGATCAAATCGAATTGGTACGTCAATTGGAAGGTGAATTAGAAGATGCGCTGACAATGGTGGCTGAAGCAGCTGGTGATGTTGAAATACAGGCCATGGCCGAGGCCGAAGTCACGCTGTTAAAGGATAAAATACCCGCTGAAAAGGAACAGCTGCAGCTATTGTTGCTGCCCAAAGACAAGGATGATTCACGTAACGCTATTCTTGAGGTGCGGGCCGGTACTGGTGGTGATGAGGCCGCATTGTTTGGGGCTAATCTATTCGGCATGTATCAGCGTTTCGCAGCGAAAAATGGCTGGCGGTTTGAGGTGATGGAGGTGTCTGAGACCGGCATTGGCGGATATAAGGAAGCCACCGCCACCATTTCCGGCACCGATGTGTTTGCGCGGCTGAAATTTGAGTCGGGTGTGCATCGTGTACAGCGCGTTCCGGAAACCGAAGCTGGCGGGCGGATTCATACATCGGCGGCGACCGTAGCGGTGCTTCCCGAAGCCGAGGATGTGGATATCGAAATTGATGAAAGCGACCTGCGGATCGATGTGTTCAGAGCGTCCGGCCCGGGGGGGCAATCGGTCAATACAACTGACTCGGCAGTCCGAATCACGCATGTGCCGACCGGTATTGTGGTCAGCCAGCAGGACGAAAAATCGCAACATAAAAACCGCGCCAAAGCGATGAAGATTCTGCGTGCGCGGCTGTATGACGCCGAACGGGCGCGGGTTGAGTCAGAACGCGCCGCGGCACGAAAAGGCCAGGTCGGATCGGGTGACCGGTCAGAGCGCATTCGCACCTATAATTTTCCGCAAGGCCGTGTGACCGACCACCGGATCAATTTTACCCTGTATAAACTCGACCGGGTGATGGCTGGTGAGTCGCTTGACGAAGTGATTGATGCGCTGGTTTCGGAAGATCAGGCACAGCGCCTCGCCGAAGGTATCTGACGGCCTGTATCAGCAGGACAAGTAAGCGAGTGATCACCGATAATGCAGCTTGATCCGGACAGCATCTATGAACAGCTCGAGGCGCGCCATATTCTGCAGCCGTTATCGGCAGCCTTGCAGCAGGCAGGCATTGCCAGCGCCATCAGTGATGCGCGCTGTATGTTGGGGATTGTGCTGGGGCGCGATGATGCGGTTCTGCCGCATGAGATGATTGCCCGCTGGCAGCCCGAGCAAAGCCGTGCATTAGAGGCGTTGCGACAGCGCCGACAGACCGGTGAACCAATCAGCCGGATGCGGGGCTGGCGCGAATTTTGGTCGATGCAGTTCAGGCTTTCGCCAGCGACACTTGACCCGCGCCCGGATTCGGAAACCGTCATCGCGGCAGCGCTTGGCTGGGCGCGTGATCAGGCGCCGGCGGCGCGGATTCTTGATCTTGGCACCGGCAGTGGCTGTTTGTTGCTGACCTGTCTGGCCGAATTGCCACAGGCATCAGGCGTCGGCATCGATATCAGCGCCGAGGCGCTGGAGATGGCGGCGATGAATGCCAGCCAGCATGGTCTGGCGGCCCGCACGATGTTTTATCAACAGGATTTTGCCACAGATCTGACGGCGCATGGCCAATTTGATCTGATCCTGTCAAACCCGCCCTATATTCCATCAGCCGATATTGAAATGCTGGATGCGGATGTGCGACATTTCGACCCATTAGCCGCCTTAGATGGCGGCGCCGATGGGCTGGCATGCTGGCGCGTCTTGTGCCCGCAGATCGCAACAGCACTGTCAGATGGGGGGATGGGATTTGTTGAAATTGGTGCTGGACAAGGAAAATCGGTGGGTATGCTTGGTCGTGCCAGCGGATTAAGGCTGCTTGGATCCTTTGCCGATCTGTCTGGGCATGAAAGATGTTTACAGTTTCAAAAAGAATTATGAATCGGGTGTATATTTTACTTGAAATTGTCTGGTGCAGGTGGGATTGTTGCGCTGTTCGTCGGCGCAGTGACTCGATTCACCGATACGCCGATGGTTTTTCCGAAAGACAGACGAACGCATGCAGGGCGGTGAAGACACCGTCATTATGTTTGTAAATACCGGGAAGCGACACGCTATTTTTTGTAACGCAATCGTTCAACCAACCATGTGGTACCAAACCTTATGAGACAGCCTCAAAACGCTAAGCGCGGTCGTGGTCGCGGTCGTCGCGGTAACGGTAATAATAATCACCATAATCATGTGCCGAACCGGAATACATCCTATGAATCGAATGGGCCGGATGTGAAATTGCGCGGAAATGCGCAACAGCTTCATGAGAAATATATGGGGCTTGCGCATGATGCGGCATCGGCTGGTGAGCGCATTTCCGCCGAAGCTTATACCCAATTTGCCGATCATTATTTCCGGCTGCATCAGGCGGCGGTTGGTTTTGCTGAAACCAAACGCCAGCAGGATCAGGCCGCCGCCGCCGTTGCGGCAAGCGATCAGGCATTCGATCAGGCAACATCCGGGGCGGCGTCTGATGAGACATCGTCCGACACCGATGATGCCGCTGATACCGATGATACCGCCGATGCCAAGGCTGATGCAAAACCTGCCCGCGGTCGTGGTCGTGGTCGGTCAAATGGTAAATCTGCTGCCAGCTCTGATGATACGGGTAACGACGCGGGCGATGATACAGCGAAACCAGCAGCGTCTGCGGTTGAAACACTGTCGCCGGCGCAACTTGCCGAGGCGGTTCAGGACAAAGCCGCCGCGTCTTAAGACCGGTTTTAGCGTTGCTGTGATTGCTGGCCGTGAGTGCTGGCAGTGAGTGCTGGCAGTGACTGCTGGTCAGTCTGGCTGGATCACCGAAACGCTGTCGCCGGTGCAAATCTCGCCTTTTTTGATCACCCGGCCAAAAACACCAAGATGGCTGTGACCAAAACTGTGCCGCATAATGGCTAGATAATCGGTTTCGCGTGTCGCTGTTGCCGGGTCAACATTGATCGCCGCACAGCGCCCGACATGGTCGATTATTTCAATCACCGCATCGCCAATATGCAGCTTCGCGCCACACCACTGATTTTCGATAAAGGCGGTGTCGGTCGCCAGCATAATATTCAGCCGAAACCGGCGCGCGTCTGGCGTGGTGTTGGTCGCCGCTGCGAAAGCCGCCAGCGATGCACTGCCGCCAATGCTGATCAGCGGCGCTGACTGGTCGGTATAGGCACCATTGTCAATCACATGGATACGCAATGCTGACGGGTCTGGCAGTTGCAGCAACCCGGCAATGGTCGACTGGCATCTGGCGCGTGTATCAGGTTCGGTAAGATTGCCGTCAAACACCGGCCTGCCGGCCTGTTCGATGATCACTGTGTCACCATCTTGGCGGCAACAGAGCGCGGCGAGTGACTCGGTCGTCATCAATTGCAGGAAATGTGCCTTTTGCAGCCATTGGTTATCGCCGGCATGCGCCGCCTTGGCACTGCCGGCTGACAGTGCATAACGACGGTCACCAGCAATCGGCTGATCAACCGCCAGATGCGTTTGATGCACTGTGCTGCCTCCAACGCCTTTCATCGGAAACTGCCAGAGTGCGTGAATATGCATGGGGTTAGGGCGTGGACGGGGTTGGCAGGGCGGTGGCGAATCGCTGGGTGCCGCGCGCCAGAACTTCGGCTTCGACCATTTGCACCTGTTTTTTGAAATCATCCAGATGCACCGGGTCGATTTGCTTGCCAGTTGGCAAGCGCACTGTCATCGGGTTGACCTGACGGTTATTGACCAGAATTTCATAATGAAGATGCGGCCCGGTTGAGCGGCCTGTTGAGCCGACATAGCCGATGATTTCACCCTGCTTGACGCGGCTGCCAGCCGCAATATGCGGGGCAATGCGGCTCAAATGCGCATAGGCTGTATCATAGGTGGAATTATGCTTGATCCGGATGTAACGACCAAAACTGCCCTTCCATCCGGCTTGCCGCACAACGCCAGCGCCGGCGGCAATGATCGGGGTGCCCCGCGGTGCGGCGAAATCGACACCCTTATGCATCGCGTTATAGCCACTGACCGGATGTTTGCGTGATCCAAAGTTGGACGACAATCTGGCGCCGGAAATGGGTGTTCTGATTAAGGTGCGCGCGGCTGAATTGCCGTTTTCATCGTACCATCCAATGGCGTTTTCAGCGCCATCAAAACGGTAAAAACCAAGCTGGTCACCCGAAAGCGAAAGTCCGGCATATTGCAGCTTGATGCCGATAATGTCGCCAGACAGCGAATCGCGCTGGGTATCATACATCATTTCAAATTGGTCGCCGCGTCTGACCTCGCGCTGGAAATCAACAGAAAAGCCCATCACCCGCACATATTCATGAAAGGCGGCTTCGTTCACACCAGCCTGTTTGGCCGCGCGATAGATCGAATCGTCGATCACGCCCTGAATAAAGGCAACATACGTCTCGACCGGGCGCAGCGCATTGATGGCGAGCCAGCCAAATTCCGGGTTTCTGACAATATAAATATCGATCCCCGGTTTCACCGAAAACCGAAAACCATGCTCGGCAATGGTAAATTTCATACCAATTTGTAGCCGGCGCAGGCTGGCCTTTGTCTGTGCCGCTTCGATCGCGGCTGCGGTATCGGCGGCGCTGTAACCGGCCCGCCGTAAAATCGACCCGACGCCCTCGCCGGCGCGCAGCTTATAATCTGCCTCGGCTGAACTATCGAGCCCGGTCTGCGCCTTGATCATTTCCGCCAATGTTGCGGTTGAGGTCGGCAGCACATCTTTTAATGCGGGCTTGCTGTGGGGCATGGCAATGTCGACAGGCTGAATATCATAGGCCAGAGCCGGGTCGGGACGCGGTTTTGGCAAGGCTGGTGCTGTTTGAAACACCGGCTGCATCGGCGCAAAGGCCACCGGCATCGGCTTGACGCCGGCATCACTGACCAGCGAATCGAGCGCCAGTGCGGGGCCGGCCACAACCCATGTTGCGGCAAATATGGCGATTGGTTTAACCCAGGAATAAATTTTGTTCATGCGTATGTTGGTCATTAAACCGCAGGCCTCGCTTTGCCGTACAGGCATCTCAGATTCGGCGAAAATGGCGTAATTGCCACCCCAAGTCAATCATTACTGATGAACAAATGAAGGCAATTCTTATTTGAATCAGCATATTAATTGCTGTTACCGCTTTTTCATCTCGCCGGTTGCATCCTATTTTCGCAGCATGCGCAAACAGGATTCTTATGGCGCGTCGCTGCATTGCATATAGCATGCCAGATGAAAACAACCCGATCAGTGGGAACAAATTGCAATTTGCTGGCTGATTCAACTATCAATTGTCAAACAAAGCTGTTACAACATGTTCGAATGTCGAAAACATAAAAGTTTGGCGCGGCGTTTGCCTAATAAACGCGGGTTACCAGACGCAAAAAACAACATAAAACGATGTTTTTTGAAAAAAGATAAAAAAGTCGCATTTTAGGGGTAGACAGCCTGCGAACACAGGCCTATAACCCGCCTCCGTTGTCCAGCTCTGGGCACCGATATTGACCCTCCGGCATCGCTGGTGCGGTCAGGCGCTGTTTGAAA
>Ga0255771_1006344_pt1 | contig 9987 bp, 8 predicted proteins | sample 011ome_19_FD_179969 | JGI IMG/M metagenome (GOLD analysis project Ga0255771, IMG submission 179969) | Coastal salt marsh microbial communities from the Groves Creek Marsh, Skidaway Island, Georgia - 011510BT metaG (version 2) | ecosystem: Environmental > Aquatic > Marine > Intertidal zone > Salt...
GAATCCTCACGCACGAGAAGAAGCTCGGACCAGAGAATGCCAGAACCGAGAAACGTGAAAATTTTACAGAAACCGAAGAAGAAAGAAGAAAAAGAAGCGATATTTTCCTCCGCGAACTTGCCGGAAAGTTTGCGGGTGTTGAAGCGTCAACCGGGAGAAGAGAAGAAATTGTGGACGCCGCCGGGTGAAAAAGCTACGACGACGACAACGAGCACGTCTTCGCCGCCGAAATTGTCCGCGTCGGCATTCACTCCTGGGACGACTATCATCAGTGGCACGTCTACGCCTACATCGACACCACCATCGAAATCGAGACCACCGTATCATCCTAGCACCAACGGAGATTACGCACATCTTCAGGGCACGTCTCTCTTTCACGCCTCGACGCCCCCGGTAACACCGCCACCACCACCGGGCGCGCCGCCGCCGCCGCCGGGCGCGCCACCGCCGACACCACCAGGTCCACCCGCACCTTTGCCGCCAACACCACCACCGGGCACGAAACCTCCGCTTTCCCCGTACGGCGCGTCCGGTTTGACTTTGTCTGGATCGAACGGTTCTCTGCAACATCCGCCGACGCCGCCGGGACCTCCGCCAATAGACACTGCGCACAGATCACCGCGCGGCGTGTCTCCTATGCGTCAGCCGCCGAGTCCGCCGCCAGGTGCGCCACCGCCGCCGCCGCCGCCGCCAGGCGCACCGCCGGGCGTTGGGATGCTCCCTGGTAAGAAAAATGGCGACTCTCCATCATCTGCTTCAAAGAAAGCGTCGATGAAGAAAAAGAAAGTTCAGTCAGAACAGGGTGGAGGGACGACGACGGAAGGATCACCGGATACGAGCGGTGATGAATTGCAGCAGCGAACGAATAAGAAAACGAATAAGAAAACGAATAAGCAACAAAACAAAAAGAAATCTGGTGGTAACGCTCCAAGTCCTTCATCGACGATGCCTCCGCTTCCTCCGGGACCGCCTCCGATAGAAGCGAAGAAATCCTCTGCGACTAAGCGAGGCGCCGCGAAGCATAGCACAGTAAAACCGGGATCATCAGGAACGTTACGAGGAAGTAAGAAAGGAAGCCAAAGTTCGATGTGCAGCAAAGACTCGGACGGATCGAAATTTGAAGACTGCGAAGAAGACTCAAACGAAGCGGAGACGCCATCGAAAAGAGGCGGAATCCTTGGTTGGTTTGGGTTTTAAAATACGAGGAAGGTGGTGGGAGATTCTTACACACAACCTGGATACTATTAACATTCATTTCTTTGTGAAAATAAACGCGTGTAAAGTATAAAACAAAGTCACACTTTCTAATCATTCTAATAAATTCTATCTCGCGCTCACAACTTGTACCGACCCGCCCCAGCTCCGCCGGGTAAAGCCTGTTTTGATACTACCTCTTCTATTTGTTTCTTCACGTGATTCTTTGCCGCGGTCACGCATCTCTCGGTTGGACCTTCAATCAGTAAAAACAATCTTCGTTCACCCATTGGAATCGCTCTTCCAGGAGGATAGTACGTGCCCTTGACGGTCACCACTGCGCCGGTGAAATCGTTGATCTGTTGGAGTTGATCTTTATGCGTAACTTTCCACCTGGCGTATTGCGGGAAATCGTTAATCTCGAGCTCAGATTCGAAGTGACTCTGGCCTGCAGCTTTAGTCATTCCGCCCGTGGACATCTTATGCTGCGCGTTCAAAGCTGCCGCAAAAGCAGCAGCCTTGGCTGCACCGGCTGAAGCGCCATGCGCCAAAGCTGTATTTTGCGCGAGCATGATTGCATTTTGAGCGGCAGAAGACGACATAAACGCAGCGGCGGAATTGGCAACGTGTCCTGCTTTTGCCGCTTGATCTCTGAGTACAGTCGTGTCGTTCGTGGGAGGATTATGATTCGACGAAGACGTTTTACCTTTACCCAAGGACGAGGCAATTTTTCCAGCCGCAGCTTTGGCTGCAGCGATGAGCGCACTCGCTTTCTGCGCTTCGGCGTCTGCTGCAGACGTCGGAGCATTCAAGCCTCCTTTCTTGGACATTTCTTTGAAGACTGCATTTGCTGCCGCTTGCGCTACTTGTGCCGGCGTTGCGCCGAATTGCGACGCCAACGCGACTGCCGTGGACGCTTTGGCTTGTCCAGGCGCCATTGAACCTCCAGCGGAATTTGGGTTCGCGCCTTCGATTGCTGAAACCGACGATAACCCGGCGGCACCCCATTTCATGTCACCTCCGCCGTCATCATCGTCGTTATTATCCATGTTCTCGTCGTCGTCGTCGTTATCATCTTCGACGATTAAACCAGCGGCTTTCGCAGCTTGGCGTTTTTCCTTCTTCAACGCGTCGGCTTCGGATTGATCAAATTTAAATCCAGACCCACCGAAACCGGAACCGTTTGCCATAACTTCGTTATTCTTTCGTTTATTCCCGAACGCTTCTGCGAGTGCTAATACATCTTGTGGCACTGGTTGCTTTGCTTCACGCATAGCTTTCACGAGATCTGGCGCGAAACGTTCCTCGTCTCGTGAAATGAACGTCACTGCGGTACCTTTCTCTCCTGCTCTTCCCGTTCGCCCGACTCGGTGAACGTAATCCTCCAAGTGGTTCGGGCAATCGAAATTTATGACGAGCTTTACATCTTTAACGTCCAAACCTCTCGCTGCGACTGAAGTAGCGACTAAGACGTTACATACGTCCGTTTTAAAATCAACAATCGTACATTCCCGATCGGCTTGCTCTTTCCCGCCGTGCAAAGAGAGACACGGATAACCAGACTTTAACAAATCTCGGAATATCGTATCGCACTTATCTTGCGAAGCTACGAAGATGATCACTTTTCCTTGTTCGTAATACTCCCCTAACAATTCCAGCATGCGAATGAATCGATCTTCTTCCTCCCTTAATTCGACGAGCTGCGTGATATCGGAATTCACCACCGAACGGCCCCCTACTTGAATCTCGATTGGATTTTCCAGCGCCGCTCGAGCGATATTCTCCATCGCGCGCGGAAACGTCGCGGAAAACATAACCGTTTGACGATCCGGGCGCGTGTTTGCTAATATTCTCGTTATTTGCGGTTCAAATCCCATATCAAACATTCTATCGGCTTCGTCCAAAACGAAGTAAGTGATGCGTCGTAAATTTGTGATTTTTCCAGCCCCGGTCGTGAGAATATCAATCATTCTTCCGGGCGTACACGCGACTGCTTCGCACCCACGCTTCAAATCGGTGATTTGTGATTGAACACCAGATCCACCATACACGGACACGCATCGAACACCAACCGTTTTACCAAACTTTCTACACTCTTTACCGATTTGCGTCACCAATTCTCTCGTCGGTCCGACAATCATCGCAATCGGACCGTCACCGTTTTTAATGTCCGGTTGATCTTTAATGTGTCGTAACATCGGTAGTATGTAAGCTAGTGTCTTACCAGAGCCAGTTTTAGCGACGGCGATGCAATCGCGACCGCTCATGATGATCGGTAAAGCTTGCGCTTGAATCGGCATGGGGTTCTCGAAACCCGAACGCCGAATGAGTTCCATGATTTTATTCGACAACCCAGCTTGATTCCACGATTTAATCGGTTTTGGTACTTTTTTACCGCGACACGATATCCCGTCGAGTTTCGTTCGAAGCTCTTTGACTTCTTCTTTTGTCATTTTAGACATTTCGTATGCTTCGATGTAGAAATTTTTCCGAAACGGAGGGTAGTCAATGTCCGAGTGCACCACTGCTCCGAGTTTATCTGCTTTGGATAACTTTGCTTTTTGCTTGGCCGCCCACTCGTCGTCAGAATCGCTTTCGTACATGGCGAGTTCTTCTTTATCGTCCTCGTCTTTGCCACCTCCGTCAGTTGTCGTCGCAGTTGCTCCTTCTCCATTATTGTCTACACCACCCGCGTCAGTCGTCTTCTTCGTCGTCGTCGTCTTCTTCTTCTTCTTCGCGTCCTCGTCCTCGTCGGGTTCACCTTCCGAATCTTCGTCGAAGAATCCTCGGACGATGTATTCCGCCTTCACTTTGATTTTACTTTTCGCGTTTTTGATGGCTTGTTCAGACGCCGGCGCTCTCGTTTTCACGTCGACGATGGATTTCTTCTTTTGTAGCTGGACGACGGTATTTCCTTCCTTCTTCTTCTTGCCGTTATCATCGACATCCATGGCATCTCCGTCCTTCTCGACGAGAACTCTCGCCGCTCTCTTCGCTGCTCTCATAAACTCCGCCTCTAACGCTTTTTCTTCCTCTTCTTTCCCTTTCTTCAACTTTGACGCTTCGTCTTCCTCCTCGGCTAACTGTTTCGCTTTCTCCTCCGCTTTCGCTCTCTCCTCGTTCATCGCTTCGTCGTTCAAATTCATAAACGCTTCCAGAGGATCATCTTCGTCGTCTTCGTCGGCATCTTTCTTGGTGTTTATGTTGTTATCATCCTCGTTGTCTTCATCGTCGTTGAGAAAATTCGGCGGTTTCCTTTTCCTCATCGCCGCGTTCGCGTCTTCGTCCTCGTCCTCGTCGTCAAACATCCCATCATCGTCCATCATCACCGTTTTCCGTTCAAACCTCTTCTTCCCAACCACCGCTTGCAAAGCCGCCGCTTTAATCTCGTTCATTTTCTTCTTCTTCTCCTGCGCTTCTCGCCACTCTTGAAGCTTTCGTTTCCTCTGCTGTATTATCAAGTCGTCTTTGTTGTTGTTAGTGTTAGTATTCTTTGCTGCCGTTGTTGTCGTTGTTGGTTCTTTTTCTTTTTCTTCTTCTTCATCGTCATTTCTCTCTTCTGGACTTTCTCCGCCGTCCGACCGCAGTCCTCCTCTCGCTTTGCCTCTTCCTTTCACGCGTTTCTTATTCTTGTTGTTGGTGTTCGTTGGCGATGATGATGATTCTGGAATTGGTGGTGACATTTCTTTTCTCTTTCGCGTCGTTTTCTTTCCTTCTTCTTCAATTTCTACCGCTGCTGAATCCGCAGCAGCAGCACTAGGAGTCGTCTCTCTACCGCTGCTTCTGCCGCGCCTTCGATTTGGAGAAGGAGAAGGCATTATTTATATATTACTCTATAGTTATTTATTTGTGATGATGATGTTTCACAACAAATTTTCATTTCTTTCGTGTCCTTTTTTTGTTTTCTTCTTCTTCTTCTTCTTTTGACTTCTTCTTTTTGCTTCTTGCTTCTTTTGCTTCTTTTGCAGCAGAGAGAGATGAAGAGAGAGCTGTCACCAAGAATTTCTTTTTCTCAGAAAAAAGAAAAAAAATTCTTCCTCGTTTCATCAGATTTACACACACGCACACACAAACGCAAATCAAAAACGCTCTTATATAGAGAAGAAGAAGAAGAAGACAAAGAAGAAGAAGTTCATCCTCAGAATGTTTCGATTTGGAGGAGGAGGAGACCCAAGAGGAAACAACAGAGCTTCGTCTCTGTTCGAAGCGCAATACAGAGCCTACCCGGTCTCGTTCATCGACCGCTCGGAGTTGGACAAAGGGGACAAAATCATCCTACCACCGAGCGCGTTGGACAGATTGTCGCAACTCGGAGACTTGGATTTCCCGATGTTGTTCAACGTTGAAAACGTGAAAGAGAAAACAAAAACGCACTGCGGGGTTTTAGAATTCATCGCCGATGAAGGCGTGTGCTATCTTCCGTACTGGATGATGCAAAACTTACGACTGGTAGAAGGGGACGTTCTGAGAGTGAAAAACGCGCGGTTACCGAAAGGGACGTTCGTGAAGCTGCAACCGCAAACGAGCGATTTTCTGAACATTAGCAACCCGAAGGCGGTGTTGGAAACGTGTTTGAGAAATTACACGTGCTTAACCGTGAACGATACGTTTATGATTGAATACAACAATAAGAGATATTTTATCGACGTGATTGAGGCGAAGCCGGCGGACGGGGTGTGCGTGGTGGAGACGGATTGCGAGGTGGATTTCGCGGCGCCGTTGGATTACGTGGAACCGGATTATAATAGTAAGGGAGGAGGTTTAGGAGGAGGTGGTGGTGGTAATGCAACGACGACGACGACAACGACGAAGAAAAGAGGAGATGGAGAAGAGGAAAGTTTTATGGACGTGGATGAGAACGGAGTGGTGGATTTGACCGGCGGAAGTACATCGACGCGAGCGAAAGACGAGAAAAAAGAAGAAAAGAAAGATGAAAAAGAAGAAGAGAACAACAAAAATACGTTTTTAGCGTTCGCGGGGAGCGGGAACCGATTGGACGGGAAAGCGCCTAAAGTTGGGGAATCGCAACCGGTAAAAGTAGAGCTTCCGACAACCTCTTTGCGAGTGACGAAAGAGTGGCAGAAACTGCGCGAAGGCGGCGTTTTAGGCGACGCCGAAGGCGCCAACGACGAAAAGAAGAAGAGTTTATCCGAAGCAGAAAGAGCGGAACGAAAAGCGGCTGGGAAAGTCATGTTTGGCGGCGGCGCGCGAGTAGCGGCGATGGCGAGGAAAAAACAAAAAGAGTCCGAGAAGAAGAGCGCAGACGCTGCTGACGGTAAAAATGGGACGACCGAGAAGAAGGACGGCTTTAGCGCCTTCAAAGGCGGTGGCAACAAACTGAGATAATAGCACCTCTCGATGGAGTATACATAGAAATACAAACAAGTAAGCAATCATCAATGCTCTCTCTCTTTTCCTTTCTGTTTTTTTTACATCAACACCTTCTTCGCGTACGAGCGAATGCTCCTCCTCTTCTCTACCGCTTTAAACGTCTCCGGACTCGGCGCGACTTCTTCATCGTACATGGTATCGATAATTTCCTCCGCTCTCTCAAAATCGTTCGTATTCGCGCAGCATTGCAATAAAACGTTGTACGTCACCGCAGTTCTTGTGATCCCGTACTCGTTCGTCATCTTGGCGCATAAACTCGTCGCTTTCTGCCACAAGGGCACATTCTCTCTCCCAATGGTCAAATACCCTTTCACGAGTTCGACGACGGCGATTTCATCCGGTTCGCACACGCCGCCTTCAAACACTTGTTCGAACACTTTTTCCGCCATGTCTAAATCCCGACCGGCGATGCACGCCGCGATGCACGTGGACGCCGCGCGCGCGTCCGGTTCGATCCCATGGTCTCTCCCTAAAGACACGAGCAAATCGACGGCGGATGACGGCGCTTTCCTCTTGACGCAATCGCGGAGTTTCTTCGTCACGTCTCTTAAGATCTGCTGATTAGAACTCGTCGTCTGTCCAGAGGGAGAAGATGAAGACGAAGAGCACCCCGCGTTTTGTCTTCTGCTTCTTTGACTGCTTCTTTGAATGCGAGCGCCTCTTCTCGACGACGATGAAGAGGACGAAGTGAAACTGTTGGACTCGTTTCGCCGCCTCACCGCCACTGCATTCAATGTACTCATCGTCGCAGACATGATGACGACCCCGACGCGCGAAAAAGATACTACTTTTATATATATACTGGTTTAGGCGCGTGAACTGTGATGAACTTTTGTGATGTTTTGCTTCTTCTCCTTCTTTGTCTTTGTCTTCTTTTCTCTCGAGGAAAGGAGGAGTGCGTTGTAAGGCAATTGGAAAGGGAACTTTTCAGTATTAATTAATTACACTTTTGTTGTGGCATGTGGATGTGAGATGTCAAATCGAAAGTCTTTTTCAAGAGTTTCTCTTCATCTCTCTTATATAAATAGTATTTTACATAGCGCCGGCGGATTGAAACAACTGCCTCTCCGGCGGATACATGTAACTCCAGAAGTTACACTTATCACCTCCGGCGGATTGCGGCGACTCGATGTCTACGCCTCGTTTGGGATACGAGTTTCTTTTTGCCTCGGCGTTTTTATCGCCGGCGACGACGCCGGTCATGTTTTCGATGTTGAGCAGCGTATCCGCCTCGTCTTGGGAGAGGAAGTTGAGCACTTCCGTGGCGACTTGAGAAACTGGTTTGTTCGTTTCCAGCGCGGTTTTTGCGACGAGGGTGGCTTTTTTGTACCCGATTTTAGGCAACAACGCGGTCACGATGCCGATGGAATTGTTCACGTGGCTCGCGCAGACGTCTTCGTTCGCGGTGATACCATCGATACACTTTTCGCGCAAGACTTTTAAACCGTTGGTCATGGAGTCTAACGAGTTTAATAAGTTGTACACGATCAAAGGTTCAAACGCGTTGAGTTGCAACTGCGCGTGTTCGGAAGCCATGGATATCGCGGCATCCGCGCCTATGACTTGAAAGCACACTTGATTCATCACCTCGGGGATGACGGGATTGATTTTCCCCGGCATAATGGAAGACCCAGGCGCGACGGCGGGTAAATCAATCTCGTTGAAACCACATCTCGGACCAGAGCTCAACAAACGCAAATCGTTGCATATTTTTGACGTTTTCAAAGCGATTCTTCTCAAAATGCTCGAAAACAACAAAAACGAAGAGGTGGAACTCGACGCCTCGACGAAATCTTTCGCGCTTGTGAATGGTAATTTTGTCAACTCTTTCAAAGCGTCGATCGATTCTTTGGAAAACTCTTTGTGCGCGGTAATGGAGGTACCAATCGCGGTGCCTCCTAAATTGCATTCATACAACGCGTTGACGTTCTTCATTAAATACGCCAAGTCCGATTCGAGAGAATTGGCAAAGGAGTTAAACTCTTGACCCAACGTCATCGGCACGGCATCCTGTAACTGGGTTCTTCCCATCTTGACGATGTATTTAAACTCGTCGCCTTTTTTGCGGAAAGACTGAATCAACAGTTTCAATTCGCAAACCATTTTTTCGTGGTGTAAACCAACCGCGAGTTTGGCGGCGGTAGGATAGGCGTCGTTCGTCGATTGGCACAAGTTAACGTGATCGTTCGGATGGACGATTTCGTACGATCCGATTGGTTTGTTCAAACTCAAGTTAGCCAAATTCGCGATGATTTCGTTCGCAGCCATGTTTGTGGATGTGCCAGCGCCGCCTTGGATGACATCGACGATGAAGTCTCCGTGATGTTCGTTCGAATCCAACAAACTATCGCACGCGATGGAAATCGCCTCAAAAATTTCTTTCGAGATTAATCCAACCTTAAAGTTAGCCGTCGCGGCTGCTTTCTTGACGAACGCTAAAGCGCGAATAAACTCCGGAAAGTGGCTCAGTTTCACTCCGGTGATTGGATAATTGTCCACTGCCCTTTGGGTGGCAATACCGTACAAAGCGCTTTTTGGAATGGTATCCAGTTCGCCGAGTAAATCGGATTCCGAGCGTGTCTTCTCGTTTCTTCCCGCCACCACTAAAGTCTTCGTCGCATCGTCGCATTCTTTTTTCGTAGCAACCCCGGAGGAGAACGAGGAAGAGCGACAGATGTATTCTGGCACGTTTCCAACGACGCACTTTTTTTCGTTCTTCTTTTGTTTCGTCGTCTTCGTCGTCGTATAATTCTGTGCACCTGTTGTCGGTTCACTTTTAGTCGAAGCCGCGTTTTTGATGTTGTTGTTGTTGTAACGATGATGATTGAACAGTTGTTGTAACTCGAGTTTCAAATCGTTGTTCATCATCCATTGATGAGCGTGCTTTTCTTCTTCTTCTTCGATTTCCGCGTTGAGTTCCCTTCCCGTCGCGGCAGAAGAAGAAAATGAGTTTTTTTTTGCCACGAAGGCACTCCATTGGCCTCGTTCTTTTTCCATTATGAATTCCGAATGCGAGGAAAACGTACGAGACGACGACGATGATGGTGAAGATAAAGGAGATAAAGGAAGAGAACGAGGACGACGAGTACGTAAAATCCTCCAATAAGTCATCAACGCCGCTGCTTCTGCCACGACTCGCGAACGGAAGAACATCTCTTTGTCTTCTTCTTTGGTGTTGGTGTTTTCTCGTTATTATTGCGTTCTTCTTTTTTTTTTAATCTGACGAGGACACTTGCAAAGTTTGCATTTCAAGGCGCGCACAAGGCAACGACGACGAACGTTTCCATCAGAGAGATGTTGTTGTTTTTCCCTCTCTCTGGTTCCTTCCTTTGGGTGTTGGTCTCTCTCGACTCGATGACCAAAAAAAAAAAAAAAAAAAACCCGGGGGCATTACCTTCGACG
>Ga0255771_1006354_pt1 | contig 9973 bp, 5 predicted proteins | sample 011ome_19_FD_179969 | JGI IMG/M metagenome (GOLD analysis project Ga0255771, IMG submission 179969) | Coastal salt marsh microbial communities from the Groves Creek Marsh, Skidaway Island, Georgia - 011510BT metaG (version 2) | ecosystem: Environmental > Aquatic > Marine > Intertidal zone > Salt...
TTCTGAGCCATAAAAACACATCGGGCGAATATAAGCGCTGTCTAAATGATTTTTAGCAACTGCGTCTTTTTGCGCCTGGTTAATTTCTTCTTTAGAATAACCAATATCCATATTCATAATTTTGGCTGAATTAAACAAACGATCAGTATGCTCTTCAATTCTAAAAATAGCTGGACCATTAGCAGTTTCATACGCACGAACACCTTCAAACACGCCCATGCCATAATGCAAAGTGTGTGTTAGTACATGAACTTTAGCATCGCGCCAATCAACCCACTCGCCGTCAAACCAAATTAAACCATCTCTATCGTCAAATCCTGGCATCTTCTTATTCCTTATCTAATTCAAACGCACTGTGCAATGAGCGCACCGCTAATTCTAAATATTTTTCATCAATCACTACTGAAATTTTAATCTCACTGGTGGAAATCATTTGGATATTAATCCCTTCATTATGCAATACCTCAAACATCTGTGAAGCAATTCCTGCATGCGAACGCATACCAATACCTACTAGAGACACTTTAACCACCTTGTCATCACTTTGTACGCCGATAGCATCCAAGTCCTCACAAACGACCTCTAAAATACTTAATGCTTTGGCAAAATCATTACGATGTACAGTAAAGGCAAAATTGGTCAAACCTTCACGCGCCGAGACACTTTGAACAATCATATCCACTTCAATATTCGCACTACTGATCGCTTTGAGAATTTTAAAGGCAATACCCGGTTTATCTGGCACACCAATCAAACTTAATTTTGCTTCATCTTTATTATGCGCAATGCCTGAAATAACAGCTTGTTCCATAATGTTTTCCTCACTAGTAATTAATGTACCAACAGGGTTATCGATCAACGATGACAACACCCTTAAAGGTACTTTGTATTTTGATGCAAATTCAACTGAGCGAATTTGCAATACTTTGGAGCCAAGCGATGCCATCTCTAGCATCTCCTCGTAACTCACGGTATTCATCTTTCGAGCTTTAGGCTCAATGCGTGGGTCTGTGGTATACACACCATCTACATCCGTATAAATTTGACACTCATCTGCTTTAAGCGCTGCAGCCAATGCCACAGCCGTGGTATCTGAACCGCCACGACCAAGCGTGGTAACATGCCCTTGTTCATCTACACCTTGAAAGCCGGCAACAATCACCACTTTTCCTGAGTTAAGACTCTCATGAATACGATGATCATCAATAGACTTAATACGCGCTTTGCCATGCTCTGAATCAGTCACAATACGTACTTGCGAACCAAGATAAGAAATTGCATCGCAACCTAACTGTTGTAATGCCATAGCCAACAAAGAAATAGTAACTTGCTCACCCGTAGTCAGCAGCATATCCATTTCACGTAATGATGGCACTGTTTGAACCTCTTGAGCAAGTGCTGTCATTCGATTGGTTTCACCACTCATGGCGGAAACACTCACCACCAGCTGATCACCGCCATCTGCAAACGCTTTAATTTTTTTAGCAACTGCTTGAATTCGCTCAACCGAGCCTACTGAAGTACCGCCATATTTTTGTACAATTAACGCCATCAATATTAAATCTGATAAATAAAGAACAAATTATACTTTAGAGATTATTATTTAACATCTAATTCATAATTTTCAATCACTTTTTTTATTTCCTTATTTTTTGATATTTCAGGATTTTCTTTCAAGGCTTTTTTAAACCATTCAACCCCTTTCTTTTTATTTTGAAAGTAATAATATTCTAAAGTTCCTAATTTAACATAGGCTTCGCCATTATTAAACTCTTTTCTATCAATTGCATCATGGTAAATATATTTAGCATATTTAAAATCACCGATAGCAATAGCCGCTGCCGACACATCACCATGGTATGGTCCAAAATTAGGTCTGTTTTTAAAATATTCAAAATTATGCTTTAAGTTTGAATATACGATATTCAAATCATCAAATAACTTCTCTTTTTTTAGAATATGAATCAATCTTGCAGATGCAATTACACTTTTGGGATCAATTCTTAAAATAAAATCTAGCACTTTTTTTTCCATTTCATGGTTATCTGTGTCGTGATAAATTAAAGCCAAATCTCGTAAAATTATTGTATTAAACGGTGAAATGTCTAATGATTTTTTAAGATACGGTATAGCTTCTTCACTCCTTCCTAATTTATACTTTGAAAATCCTGCTAATGAATACGTTCTCCAATCCCAGCTATTTAATCTTAATGACTGTATAGCTGCATTTTCTGTCTGTTTCCACATTTTATCAAATTCAAAAAACTCTGCATTTTGTCTATGGCTTTCTGCAATTAACCAGGAAAACGAGGTTTTGTTAACAAACACCATGGCAATAAAAAATAAAAAAATAATAGTCTTAATTTGATATTTTCGTACTTTTTTCTTAAATTTATTATTAGAGCTATCGTCTGCCATAAGTTCAATCATAGCAATATAAATCATCATTAAAAAAGCTGGTAAATAAACTCTAATAGGAAAAGAGAAAAATGCCACCACAGAGAATCCTAGCATGCCTAAAGAAACTGCTAAAACTTGTGCTCTATACGGATGTAGACAATTGGTTAATATGTGAAATATTCTAGATACTGTTAAGTATAGTAGCCACAATAAAAATATATACCCAACTATTCCAAGCTCTGACAACATTTGTAAATATTCATTATGTAGAGTTCTTAAACGAATTTTTTCGTTATAAATTACATCTTTTACACTTTTGTCATAATATTGCGCATAAGACTGCTGCCATTGACCCACACCAACCCCTAAAAAAGGATTGTCTTTCACCATGTGCAAGGTATTAATCCAAGCTGGAAGTCTAGAGTTACCCCCCTCTTCCTGGGTAATGCTTACCACTCTTTTTAGCTTCTCACTGCTATTAAAGTCCCAGCCATCTTTTGTTAGATTAGATACAATAATAGTAGATAAAACAATAATAATTAAAGCGATAAATTTAGATAATTTCAATTTACTCTGAGTCAGTAAAGACTTACCTTTATGTTTATAAAAATCTAGCAGGATAAATGCAAAAATAGCGAATAATTCTAAGGCTATCGAAACATAAGCCTGTCTTGCCATAGTAAATACAATAAACCATATTGATATAAATATAGTTAAAGAGTAAAAGGCAATTTTTTTATTGGATTTTGAAGATAACAAATAAACAATACTAACAGGGAGCACCATCACAATAAAGTGGGTCGCCATATTTCTATTGCCAAAGGTTGATCCTAACGGATGATTCGTTGAAAAAATATATTGAAAAAAATAATTATCATAAAAATAGTACTGTGAGAGACCAATAATAGAAACTAATGTCATAGATATTACTAGTAGTTTCAATATAAACTCTGCAGACTTAAAGCTATCAAAAGAATTTATAACGATAAAAAAAATCACCGCATAAGAAGCAAACTGTGCCAAGGTTATAATAGCTAAATAACCCTCTTCAATCCATAAGATAGACGCAAAACTCCAAATAATAAAAGCTAGTATCGGGGCGTACAATTTTGTTTTTTTAACAACAATAGATGAAAGTCTTAATTGGCTGTACATCCATAGAATAGTAACAATACTTACCCCAAAAATACCCCAGACCGTTTTAAAATTTCCTGGAGTAACATTAAAAAAAGTAAGCTCTAAAAAAACTGGAGAGAAAAATGGCATTAAAACAATTATCAGCGCTATAATTTTTTGTATAACTTGAAGCATTTTCTTATATTATTTTGTAATTTTTTTATTATACTCAATTCAATTTTTTATAAAAAAGACCTGCCTCGGCAGGTCTTTTTTATATTGAACGCATTTAGCCAACCTTACTTCTTGTCACTAAACACGTATTTTGGTTTAAAGACATAAACCAACAATGGAATGATGGTTAAAGCTAGAACCACATCAATAATTAATGCTTCAGAGATGAATACACCCAGCGCCCAAGTATTTGCAAGCTGTGTCATCAGTAGCGGAATGAAGCTCGCTAAAAGTACTACAATTGATGCAAATACCGCAGCACCTGTTGTCTCTAACGTGTTTCTTAATGACTCAACCCACTGACCACCAGTTGCTTGCATTTCTTCTTTTAGGCGCGAGATCATATAAATACCATAATCCACACCCAAGCCCATCGCGATTGATAACGAAACCAAGGTCGCAAAGTGCAGGTTGCCTGACCAGTTTTCAACACTGGTAAAGTACGCACCTAAGCCATACTGAGCAAACAATGTTACTAGTAGTGTTGAGGTTAGAATGGCCGCTACCAATGGCGAGCCAAAAATAAGTGCCGCAATAATGAAAATCGCAAGTGCTGTGATCAATGGCGATGTTAAATATTCCTGCACAGCCACATCGTGTGTTGCTTCCGTTGCGCCTAAGAAACCGCCAACTGCTACGGTATCTGTACCACTATCTTCAATCTGGATCGTCTTACCACTTTCTGGCATCTGCACCACATCACCCGATTTAAAGCCCCAAGTTACTAAATCAAATCCAGGTTCGTGCTGATGATCTTTAAAAAACTGCTGAATATCTTTAACCGTTTGGTGGGTTTTAACCGGATCCATTGTATTGACAAAGCCCATAATCACACCTTCATTCCAACCTTTAGCTACAAACGAATCTAAATCACCTGCACTAGTATTGGCTTCCAATAAGCCATTAAAACCAGTGACAATTTCATTCGCATCAGGCACCCATTCAGGATCCTCGGCATCGCCGTACACATCCATATTGTTAGCAATAAATTCTGCATTTGGTACATGAAAATACTTCAGATCTGGCTCTTGCCCTTCTGGCGTCATCATCAGCATGTTTACAATTTTCATAAACTGAATATACGAACCAGTAAAGCCAATATTTGGATGTGCCCTCATCCAATCCTCAGTTTTTTCAATTGCCGCTTGAACTTCAGCATTATTAAACGCACCTTGTGGATCGTCTTCATCCTCATCCCAACAAGGCGTACCTGGTGCTTGCGAGCCGTCATACTCACACGCAGGTAACATTGGAAAATGCTCAGACTTGCCCTTAACAGGAATGTTTACAGAAATCACACCCGGCATTACCTCACCCAAACGACGCAGATCAATATTTGCATCAGAGTCATACTTAAATGCTGCACGTGAATAATTAATACCCACTTCCAATCCAGGCATAATTTTTTCTTCGGTAGGCGCATAAATTTTAGTTTGCACAGCAGACCATGTTACTAATGCAACAATCATACCAATTGGAATTATTTTCATCTTACCGGTGATAACACTAGTAAGTGTTTTAGCCATGCCTTTTTCAAAAGCTGAAGCTTCTGTCATCGATGCATTTTGTTTGGTATCTTTACCCGGGAACATCGCCATTAAAATAGGTGCGATGGTTGTTGTGGTAATCAGAATGGTCATCATGCCAAACATACCAAAGTATGCATAAGCTTTGTAGAATGAAATATCGACAAATGACAAAGTAAAGAAACCTACCATATCCGTTACAATCGCCAGTGTTGCTGGCACGATCGTTGCAGAAATAGCACGCTCAGCAGCACTAAGTGGCAATATACCATTACCATGCAATTCGCTCTGATAACGACGCACAACTTGCACCGCGTGTCCTGTACCAATGGCTAATAACAACATTGGTGTTAGCACCATCATTGTTGTCAACTTATAACCAGTAAAACCCATTAATCCAAGTGTAATAACAATAGTAGCAACCACACCAATTAGTGGAAATACCGAACCTCTCCAGCCTTTATTTAGGTACCAAAGCATACCCACAACAATCAAGAATGAAATCGCAAACAACCACCACTTTTGCACCAAGTCATACAGCATAAAGGCCAAGAAGTACGGCTCGCCCGCAATACGCACCTCTACTCTGTCGCCATGTTCCGCCTTAATGGCGTCAACCAACTCAATGGTTGATGACACCCATGGCAAGTAATCAGTTTTAACCGTGTCAGCATAGTCACCTACAATAAAGAAACCTTTAGCTTTACACACTTCATCGTCATACCAACCCTCTTGTGCAAATTCACAACGCGTGCCGTCTTTAGCTTGTTTTAGCATTAGCATTGGTGCTAACACCGGATTAGTTTCAATACCTTTTTTCAAATGCGCAAGTTGAGTATCAGCCACTTGTTTATCTGTGGTGTTAATGCCGGCAACAGGAATCAACCTTTCAAACTTAAGACCACCATCTTCAGAAGTACCCATGTACTTAATCTTTTGCGCCGCAATATCCATAAAGTTGGACGGGCGCGCATGATCAAGTGCCACCATATCATTGTGCGCTTTTTGCACCATGTTAACAAACCACGGCTGATACACATCTTCGCTAGTTTCCCACTTACCATTTGCTTGCTCACAAATGGCTTGTGTCATCTTGGCCGGAGCCGACTCATGAATACGCAAACCCGTTTGTGGATCAAAACGCACAATTTCATCCGCATCAGCGTAAGGATTATCGCCACCTACACACTCTTTTAAAACAAAACCCACCACCATAATGTTACCAAAGCCAAACTTCTGCTCGCCGTAAGCATTGGTGGCAACGTAGCGATTAGTTTCAGGTAGTAAAGTATCCGGGTCATTACGAATATCTATAAACTGAACAAAATACCCCATAAATAAAGTGAACGCCGCCATTAAGGCTAATATCACCTTACGATTGGCTATTACAAATGCAGCGTATTTAGATGCAAAATTATTCATGTGTATTCTCTCCTCAAGTAAAGAATGTTAAGTGTAAATTTATTATGAAGCTTTTTTATCTATAAATCTGAACTAGGCTCATAATTTATGGATAAAAAAGCCCGCATAAAGCAGGCTTTTTTTAGGTTTTAAATAATCTTAGAAAGAATACTTAAAGCCAACTTGGACATTAGATGATTTTTCTAATTGACCAAACTGAGTATTTGCATCACCCCAGTATTTGTTGTACTCAGCAGTTACTTGAGTGTCATCATCAATTGAGAATTCAGCATCTAAACGGTTCCACTTTCCACCGTTCTCTTCAAACATAAAGATGTTATTCCATCTATGCTCGCCTGAAGCGCCGAACGGCTTAGATAAAAACAAAGAATAAAATTCTTTGTTTTTCTCAGCTTTATTAAAGCCATTAGTTAGATGCATAGTTGCATAGTCAGTTGTAAATTTTGAGCCTGTGTCAATATGACCAGTGTTTCTATCCTGGATAATTTGAGCTGAAATCATCATGTTTGTCAAAGCAGTAATATCAACACCCAATACATACTTAAATCGATTGGTTTTTTCCATCTTTAACGATTCAGTTAAGTTACCAATAGATAGCTCATCTAAATCCATTACTGGTTGATAGACATCTTTCTGATACAAACCCTCTCCACGAATTACAATCGGACCTAAAGAGTCAGTTTCAACAGCCATGTCAAATGAACCACCTAAATTTTTTGACCTTTCTACGGTTTGCTCAAATCGTAAAATTCCCGCTCCAGCACTCGTACCCCCAGCATAACCACCATACTGTTCGGTTTCATCCAGACTTAATAGTCTTAAAGATGTCTGCCCATCAGCTACCACCTTTTTCGTTTTAAGAAGCTCTCCCGAACTATTTCTCCATGATAAATTAATAATTGGATTCTTGTCATAATTATAAGATCCGTTTACTGAGTAGTTAACGCCATTTTTTGTAGTGTTTTTATAACGCAATGCCAAATCAACTTCGCTATCACTTGGCATATTGTAAACATATTGAGATCCCGCCCCCACAAACGCATCAAATGTTGCAAATGTTGTGCTTCCCATATATTCAAAAGCTGAATCTTTTGTGGTTGCCCAGCTACTATCTCCATCTGGAGAGTTGTTCAAATTACTATCATAGCCATAGCCCGAAATAAATCCGTCAATAACCTGACTTCCATCATTGCCGCTCATTGCCGCAAAAGCATCATAAGCTGAATAATAGGTTTGAATGTCAGATGCATTTGTCGTTGCAAAAGCTTGAACAGTATTACCTGTTGATCCATAAAGAGCGCCATTAACACCATCATTAGATGCTGCTGGTGAGCCGTTAACCATATCATAATCAAACACACCTCTAAATCCAGCAGCAATTGAGGCTATATCGGGAACAATATTCAAAAAGCCATTTTCTTTTCCTGTGATAGAATCAGGCCCTTTCATTATAAAAGCATGACCTTGGTCTACTGCCAAACCATGAGTCTCATCAGCACCGGTTGTTTGATTGTTTTTACGAATTCCAGTTGACACATTGCGATTTAATCCGGCAAATACATTCTCTCTAGGCTGTGAAACTACAACTTGAAACTCTGAACCATCTGCATTTGTGGTTTCAGCGTTTACCATCCATACTGGAATACGCGAATCTTCCATTTGGTTCTGAGCCATTTCACCATAGTCAGTCGGGTTGATCATATCAAGCAACTTCATGCCGTCTGCCGTACCCCAAACTACTTGCTGCTTACCAGTACGTAGAGACCAGTCGCCTACTTGAGAATCCACATAAGCTTCACGCAATGCGTCACGCTGAGTATATGACTCATTAGAATCATAATTAGTTGTTGCTTTATTATCTTTCATCAGGTTAAGCTCTACGTGATAAGTAGCGCCATCTTGCAATTGGTCAGCTTCGCCATCAATGTAAATACGTGCAGATGTTTCAGTTTTAAACACGTCTTTATCATTAGCTGAAGCTGCACCAATGGTTGTACCTTCTTTTGTAAATTTGGCAGATTCATGTACGATCTTACCCGTTACCTCAGCTTCAGCAAATACTACCGAGCTTGAGAATACCGCTGCTAGCGCAGCTGATAATATTAAGTTTTGTTTTTTCATTTTTTCCCCGTTTTATGATTTCTCTTACTTTTATACAAAAATGGTGTAAGTCTTGCTTGCACCATGATTAATTTATTTGATTTTTTTAGGCATCTTCTTTAACGTACGTGTAGACCATAAGTTCTTTTTCTTATATTTATGGTTAACTTTCGTTACGCTTGATGGAATAAACGCCATAGTTTCGTGACCTGTTGCTAGCGTTGTACCGTACCAATAGCCCCAGTAGCTTGCACGTGGATCATCTAAGCCCGCTGAAACCCAAGATCTATCAATGGTTTTAACTTGCTTGCCGCCTTTGAAGTATTCAGTGCGGTAGTCAGCAAATGTTTTGGTATCGATGTAGCTTACGCGGTTGTCGTACCACCAGTTTGCATCATTAGCGGTTGATTTAAGTTTGTAAACTTCTTTACCATCTACAGAGCAATCTGCTTCAATCTTAGCGTTTTGTGTGTATTTATTACGCCTAATATCTTTCATCACACCTAAACAACCAGCAAATTTAGCTTTGCCTAATAGCTCATGTGATTCGTGCTTTGGCTTGCGTAGGGTTACATCGCCAAAGGTAAAGTCTGAACCACCCCAAGCATCGTCACGTGCTGGCTCGGCAAAACGACGAACTTTACGAATAGATGGAATGAATATTTCGTATGATTGTGATTTCGCTTGATCGCTAAAGTCGGTAATAAGCATACCTGTGCCTTCAAGCTTGCCTGAGCGGAAAATCGCTAAATCTTGTGCGTTAACACCTTTAGCTTTTGGATTGTTATTTAAATAGCGCTCTAATGTAAGGGTTAAAGGGCTTGAGTCTTTAGCTCGAAGAATAAGTGCAGTAATTTCTTTACCTTTTTTAGTAATTGCATAATTACCAAAAGAATAGAAATGATTAACAAAGTAGTTTTGCTCAGCAACATCATTAGCAGACACGCTGCCTGATGGATAAGCTAGATCTTTAGATACTACGGCTGTTGCAACACCTGTTGCAAGACTGGCTGCAACTGCAACCGATAAAGCGATTCGCTTCATACTGACTCCCCCATAGAGTAGTTATAAAGTGCCTAAATATACCTGAAATAACCTTACTGTCAACAAGATTTTATCGTTTTGTTGCAGTTTTTCACCAGTAAATTCTTGTTGTTGTATTTCATTATTGTGAT
>Ga0255771_1006356_pt1 | contig 9970 bp, 10 predicted proteins | sample 011ome_19_FD_179969 | JGI IMG/M metagenome (GOLD analysis project Ga0255771, IMG submission 179969) | Coastal salt marsh microbial communities from the Groves Creek Marsh, Skidaway Island, Georgia - 011510BT metaG (version 2) | ecosystem: Environmental > Aquatic > Marine > Intertidal zone > Salt...
CGATAATGTACAAGAAGTGTTCCGCTTGCTCGATCCTGCGGCGGTGTCCGCGCTGTTGCTCACCGAAGTGCCCGCCATGGCGACGTCGATTGCGAGCGACATGATACCGGGATGGGCGGTCAACCTCGCGCAAGGTGCCGTACCTGCGCTTCCGAGTGCTATGCTCAACGAAGTAAGCTCGGTCGTGTCGTCATACTTGATAGGCTTTGTGACTCTTCTGCAGCAACAAGTCGATGCGGTGATTGATTTGAAGGAACTCGTGGTCACCGCGATGTGCACCGACAGAGTCGTCATGGTGGATTTGTTTCGACAGTGCGGCGCCAAAGAGTTGGATTTCCTCGTCAACAGTGGATTGTTCTTTGGATTCCTACTCGGTGTGATTCAAATGGTAGTGTGGGCGTTCTATGATAATCCTTGGTCCATCACAGCTGGCGGTGCCGTTGTCGGTTTGCTCACGAATTGGCTCGCGCTCAAGTGCATTTTCGAACCCGTCGAACCGATTTTCGTCGGACCGTTCAAGCTTCAAGGGTTATTTCTACAACGCCAACAAGAGGTGAGTGGAACTTTTAGTGATTATTTAACATCCAAAGTGATCAAGAGCGAACGAATTTGGGATAACATGCTTCACGGGGCCAAAGGCCCAGAGTTCAAGTCGATGCTCGAGACATACACCAAGGACTTTGTCGTCGCCGAGTCGGCGGCGCGCGGCATGTCCACGGATGGCTTGGACGTCACATTAATCGAGGACGTCGCCACTAAAGTTGCCGAACAGCTTCCGAATCACATTGGCGTACTGCACGAGTACACCGACGATACTCTAGGGCTTCAAACGCTCATTCGCGAGAAAATGAAGCTCATGTCTCCCGCCGAGTTTGAGCGCGTGTTGCACCCAATTTTTGAGCAAGACGAGCTCACGTTGATCATCTCTGGCGCCGTTCTCGGTGCCATCGCGGGATACATTCAACAAGTAAGCACGGTCAAACAAGATCCCAAAGACGATAATGACGAGGATAATTCGAAAATCGACGCGAGTACGCCCGAAACATCCGCGTAAACATCCCCGAGTCGCGCGCGGCGATTCGGGCTAGTCCGTACAATGTCTCTCCATAATGCTAGGGTATAGTATTTTCACGTATATAGAACTAAACGAACCACACTACGATACTTCTATACCCTGGTTGTTTTTTACTACTCGCGCCTCAATCCGGAGGGTAGAGACTGTCACCAATCATGACCACAGACCACGTCGTCCCCTCGGTCCAGGGACCTCCTGCGTTTTAGATCGTCGTCGTCGTCGTCGCGCGCCGGGGTGATGCGTGATGACGACCACGAATGGGTGCATAATAGGATATCGTCACCCACAGTACGACAACCACGGATGGATGACGTTATGATGGATGCCCACGGATGACAACCACGGATGTGTTCGCGTGGCGCACGCGATGCGCGCGCGTGGACCACGGGTGACGTCGTCGTCGTCGTCGGCGTCGCGCACGATGCGGCATTCCCACGCACCGCGCGCGGTACGTGGCGACACACCGCACACCGCACCGAGTAAACACCGGCGGTATGATGTTCACCACCGCCCGCGCGCCCGCGCCCGCGACGGCGCCCGCGCGCGCGAATGCGGCGGCGAGACGTGCGGTGACGGGCGGCGCGCGCGCGACTGGGCGACCGCGAGGTTGGGTGCGCGCGAGTGCGAGTGCGAGTGCGAGTGCGACGACGATGCGCGCGGGTGCGGGCGGGGGCGTGGCGTCGCGTACGCGCGCGTCGTCGTCGTCGTCGTCGTCGCCGCGTGGGTTGGTGCGCACCGTCGGTGCGAGCGCCTCGCCGTTAGCCATGCCCACGTACGATGGGTACGACGGCCCGGCAAAGGACAAGAATGAACCCATTCGAGTGAAGATTGGTGACGAGTGGTACGATTGCCGAGGTTGGGCCAAGGCGCACCCGGGTGGTGAACGGTGGTTGTACTTTTTTGACGGCCGCGACGCCACGGATGTGTTCTACGCGTTGCATTCCTACGGACCGAACGGTTCGGATTTGGCCTTGAAGCGTTTGAGCAAGCTTCCTCGGTGCGACCCGCCAGTGGATAAGAGCAAACTTCCGAATGAGCGATCGTACGCGGTGAGCATGGCGTTTAGCGAATTGCGCGATAAGCTCGCAGAAGATGGATTTTTCAAGCGTGAGCCATTGAAAGAAGCTTGGGCGTTGTTCCAAGTCGTCGCTTTGTACGCGAGCGGCACGTTTCTCGCGTACTCGCACCCCATCATCGCGACCATCTTGTTGGGACTTGGTATGGAGCAAGCGGGTTGGTTAGGTCACGATTACGTCCACGGACGTGGTCCGTGGTGCGATTTGATGCGATACATGCCTACGCTCTTGAACGGACACAGCGTCGAATGGTGGATGCAAAAGCACTCTATGCACCACTCGTTCACCAACGAGGAGCACCTCGACAACGACGTTATGATGGAGCCGTTTTTCTTCTTGCGTTCCCCCACGGAAAGCGGTCGCCCCGACCACCCTATGCGCAAGTTCCAGCACATCTATGGTTACCCGCTGTTGTCAATCATGTTTTGGCTCTGGCGATTCCACTCGTTCCAAACCGCGTGGGCGAGAAAGGACAAGAAGGAGTTGGTGCTCTTGGGCGCAAACTATGTGTTCTTGGCGACGATGATGCCGTGGCAAGTGGCCGTCGGCGCCATCACGCTCAGTGGGTTCCTCGTCGGTGCCTTGGTGAGTGCCACGCACCAAAGTGAAGAGATTATGGAGTTTGGTGAATCTCCAGAGTACGTGGAGGGGCAGTTCCGATCGACGCGCGACGCCGAATGCGTTGCCGGTCCGCTCGAGACTTGGATTTGGGGTGGTATGGATACGCAATTGGAGCACCACTTGTTCCCGACCATGCCGCGATACAACTACCACAAGCTTCGCCCGTTGTTGAAGGTTTGGGCCAAGGCGAACGGCATCACTTACCGCTCTTCGCCGTCCACCACCATCATCTCCGACAACTTTAACATGTTGAAGCGCGTCGCCAAGGCGGCGTAATCTTATATTGTCTTACTTTGGTTTATTATTTTTGCTTACATAGATGAATAGGTTGTGTCGTCCCGAGCTTATACACACGCACGCCGGAACGAACAAGAGATATACGAATTGTAATAATCGAAAAACACGTTCTAACGAAACGAGACACAAGGAGATGTATTAGATTAGCTCGTGATGATGTGGCATAACACATTTTATATGCTAACTAGTGCGCGCACCGACACGAATGGATCAAACTCCGCTATTGATTCCAAGAAACACCCCCACCGACTAAAGTCTTTATCGCCTAGTGCGACCTCATGCGTCTTGCGCCGCACTTAGAAGGCCAAGCGAGTGAAGAACCAACGGGACTTGCCAGTCTTGAAACGTTCCTCGAGGAGCTTCTTCGCCTCCTTTTGCGCCGCAACCTTCTTCGTGGAGTTGTCCAAGCAGTCAGTGGACACGACACCCTTGAAATCCACGTCGAGCGTGTAACGCGTCGGCATGAGGTGGCTGTAGTTGATGTTCTTGATGAACGTCTTGCATCGGGAGCGCTTGGCTTGCTTCTTTTCATCCATCTTCTTCGTCACCTATTATGTTGAACGTGTTAAGTAAGAAGTATCGTCGTCAGTACATCGTCGTTGCAGGCAGGCGCGCGTTGCGTCGACAAGCGCGCTCTCGCGGGCGAAATAGGGTTTTTGCTTGCGATCCAACACGCGTGACGACGCCGAAGTGCCGTCGCCGCGCGCGCCATCGTTTGGAAACCGCGCAAATACACGTCAGCACTGTCGTTTAAACTATACATACCTTACGCGGGATGGTCGAGAGCCCGCACACAAGGGCGTGACCGTAGTTGCGGCCAGACGCGCCATCGTCATTGTTCTTGACGATGACAGCCTTCTTGCCCGCGTAGCGGCCTTGAAGGACAACAACAACCTTACCGGGCTGCGCACGTATACAACACATTATATCTCATCAGTCATCTCGTTCGCATCGCACTCCAATCGCGCGCTCGCGCACCCGCGTTCGCGCCCGCAATCGTCGTGCCGCGATCGACCGCACGCGCGCCACCCCATCGGTCTCGCCGTCGTCTTCGCGCGCGCGCATTCGCCCCTGCCGCGCTTCGCGCACACACGCACGCGCGCGCGCACACACACACACACACGCATCATTCATCGTTCCAAACACGCACCTTGAGGAACTTCACCATGGTTCTACGTACGCCGTGCGCGTGTGAAAGGCGGATGCGCGCGCGAGGCAAAGCCCTTTTCTGCCCTCGCGCGGCTTGAATTGATCGGGGGTACACACATGTACATGTGCGTGTGTATGTACCCCTCACACACGACCGCACGACCGCACGACCGCACGACCGCACGACGGCGCGTGACGTCGACAGTGGACGACGCGCGGTCCTACGCGCGCGCGTGGATTCTCGCGCGATGACGACGACGATGTCGTGCGATGACACCGCGCAGGTGGTCGTGAGGCTAGACGACGATGCGCCGTGGATGAGCAAGGCGAGCACGAGCGAAGGCGATGAGAGCGTGGAGATGGGGGAGAATACAGATAGCGATGCGAACGAACTTGGACGTCGAGCACGCGTAGAGGAGTGCGTGAGGGACATTCTTCATGGTTTAGGCGAAGACGTCGCGCGCGAAGGGCTTTTAGACACCCCTAAACGCGTAGCAAAAGCGCTGACTTTTGCCATGAGAGGGTACGGGGCGAGCGCGACGGCGGCTCTGGGGACGGCGCTCTTTCATGAAGAAAATCTAGCGAGTGCGAATGCGAGCGTGTCCGAGAGTGCTGATGCGCTTGCAAATGGTACGCACGATATCGTGCTCGTGCGCGACATCCCGGTATTTTCCACATGTGCCAAGACGTTCATGCCGTTTTACGGAGTTATCCACGTCGGCTACGTCCCAAAAGATGGCGTCATAGTAGGTCTCAGCAAGCTCGCACGTGTCGCTGAAGTCTATGCTAGACGTTTACAAACCCCGAATGCATTGACGATGGACGTTGCTCAAGCGCTGCACGATGTTGCGTCGCCATTAGGTGTCGGTGTCGCGTTCACTGGCATGCAACTAGGTCCGTTTGCGCCGCGCAGGCTCGAGGGACGCGCGAGCACTGGATGCTTCGCCACGATAAATTCCGTATGGTGGCACGAATTTCAAGCGATGGTAGCACTTGGAGGCGAACCATCAGATTTATCGCGTGGGGTATGGGGAGATATGTGTGGCGTGTGTGATGATGGCGTAAACGCCGACGCGGCTTTTGTCGTAAACACCGCGTCGTCGAGCGACAGCGCAGAAGCAGCGGTGGACGCTACGGCGACGCAGGCTGCAAATGACACCAACGAAGCAGTATTCAATGGTGTCTTGAGACTTCTGTGCACTTTAGATTTGAATACGCGAGTCCAGGAGGCTACAGGTGGGAAGATGACTGCCGAGGACACGGCGCGACGATTCAGCTCTCTGTTAGCCGCGATGCGTTCGGGGAACCTCGTGCCTTTTTCCCGCATCGAAGAATCCGCCCGCGGAGACGCACGCGACGCGTCGTCGATGGAGAATAACTTTGTCGACGGCGAAGTGCGAGTGATGAGTGATTTGCACATGTCCACCGTATGCGAACATCACTTGCTCCCGTTCCACGGCACCGTGAGCGTCGCGTATTGCTCGACGCCCGCCGTGACTTTAAGCCGTGATACGCTGCAAGCCCTTGTGAGTAGACACTCACGTCGTTTACAAGTACAAGAACGCTTGACGCGCGACGTAGCAGAAGAGGTGTACGCGTTGACTGGTGGTGTGGGCGTCATGGTCGCCGCACGCGCAGCGCACTTGTGCATGGTTTCTCGCGGCGTCGAAAAGCCTGGCTCCTCGACGTGCACGGTCACGAAGCTGGGTCGATTCGCTTGCGAGCCAAAGTTGAGGAGTGAGGTGTGGAAACGTTTGATTTAACTGTAGTCTCCTATTTGTTTGTTTGTTTGTAGTACGCAAAGTATGTTTGTCGTAGCACCAAGCGCCTAAAACGAGTGCTCCCTTTTTCCCACGGAAATTGTCCCGACATTCTTCGACGCACAGTCGACATCGCGATGACGGATGCGGCCAACGATGTTGCTATGAACATAGATGAGAACAACAGGCAAGGTGACGTCGGATCAGCGCCGGTGCAGGCGGTCGGCGAACACGCGGCAGCGGCAAAGGGTGACGACGATTCCATGCAAATTGAAGGTGGTGAAGGTCGTTCTCGCGGTCGAGGACGACGTTCTGGGAAGGACAGACGCGATGATGGTGCGAGTCCTAACCGACGACATTCGGATCGACGAGGTTCGGTGTTCGACAGGCTCGGACAAACCAACAGAGATCGCGAGCGTGGGTTCAAGCGCGAAGGACGAGCAGGAAAAAATATGGGCCGCGATATTCCCAGACGAGACGGCAGGCGCGACTTCCAAGAGCGCGGACCGCCCCCATTGCCTCCTATGCGTCGTGGCCCGCCACCTCTACCGCGTGGCCCGCCGCCTGGGCCGTGCCAAGTGTCCAAGCGCGATGACGGTGTCGTCGTCGCTCGCGCTTTCGACGCCGATATTATTCAAGTGTCGGGCACTGGCGAAGTGTGCTTGTGTCGCCCGACGGGACCTGATGGCGTTCCCCGATGCGACGCCGAGGTTCTTCACGCGTTCAATTCATGTTTGAACAAGTTTGGTTTTAAAGTCAGCGCCGCGCCGACGGATGAAACTGCGTGGAGTTTAAGTGACGGTAAGCGGTTATCGCGCTTTCATGATGGCATCGTCGTGCCGCCTCCGAATCCTCCCGGTCCGGGTCGGGGCTTGGCGATGATGCTCACCACACCCGTAGGCGCTGGTGGTGGTGCTCGTGGCGGTGGTCGAGGACATCGCGGTGGTCGAAGAATGTGGTAGTACGTACGTTTATTAAACAAATAATATGGTGACACCGCGACGTCTCGCGCCGTTGCAAACTCATGTATCCTCATCCTCCTCTTCATCAAGCACCCCCAGCTCGTCTCGTGCTTCATACATCGCTATCTTGGCTAATGCTAGCTGTAGTCTCGAACCCGGATTGATCCCACTCAACGCCACGAGCGCCGCGCGCCGCTCGGCGTAAAGAGCTCCGCCGCCTCCCCCGCTCGACTTACCTCCATTTAAAAAGTCCTCAATCACCACGCGTTTCTGTCCCGTCCCCGACGCACCGTTGTTCGCACCACATCGTCGACCGACACCGCGACTTGCACCTCCACTCGTCGTCATCGTCGTCGTCGTCGTCGTCGTCGTCGCGGTTCCTCCAAACACCACCTTGTGCGCTTGACGCGCCGCTCGTTTCGGCGCCAACGCCACGACGGATGACGACGTCGACGCCGACGCGAGCGCGCGCATCATCGCGCGTGCATACGTGGCCGTCATCCCCACTCGTCTTCGGCGCCCACGCACGTTCGCGCGTCGCGCTGCGTCGTCGTCGTCGTCGTCGTCGTCGTCGTCGTCGCGGTCGTTGAGGTTTCCCCAGTCACGAGTACACATCATGACGGATTTTGTTTTCCCCACGTGGGCGCGTTTTGGGTGTTCAACGTTGGTGGCGATCGCCTCGAGGAATGGTGTTGGCGCGGCTATTGCGACGACAGTTGGCGACGACGGCGTCGGCGGTGAAGCGATCACCGCACTCGAACGTAGATCATTGACCAAGAACACACCTGTGACGATAGCCATGCATCGCGATCTCGTGGCCCGACACTTTACCGTCGCCGCTCTCGGCGCTGAGACGTTCAAGGAGAAATTCGATGCGCTTGTGGATCAAGAACCGTTTGCGGTGAGTTTAGCGACGGCGTTCGTGCCTTTAGGGATCTTCTTGGCACTCATGGGACGCAAGCACCACGACAAATTTATGCCGTTCGCTGCGTTCGCGGTCGGCGCCGGAGGCACCGTGGTGTTGGCTGACAGCCTTCGCGAGGTGTTGAAGTTCATCCCGGATGGCGACTTGATGGACGTGTACATCCCGCTCGGCGTCGGCTTGGTTCTCGCCTTGTTCGTGCGTTCGTCGCAAAACCTGTTCTATGGCACGTGTGGCCTCGGTCTCGGTTTGGGCGGCGGTTTGGTGCTGAATGAAGTATTCGAAAAGATGCTCTCGCGCGACGGCGTGCCGGGCTACGCCGACACCATCGTCACCGTTGCTTCCGCCATTTTGGGCTGGCTTTTCCTCACAAAGACTGTTTCCAACTTTGTTGGTTTGATCTACGCCGCCTTGGGTGCGGCCATGATCGCCGCGTCGCTTTCTTTGTTGACCTATCCCCTCGGTGGCGAGCCAGAGCTGTGGCCTGGTGACTTGAACCTCGACGGTGGCCGGGTTCCGCTCAAGGATGGCTCCATCAACTGGAAAGACAAATATACGTTAATTTCCGTCGGCGTCGCGCTCGTGTTCTTGCTCTTCGGCATTCGTGGTGGAGAAGCACCAAAGTCTAGAGGCGCCGTTACGGAATCCTCGCCGCTTCTCGGCGATCCGGAGCAAGGCAAGAGGCAGTAAAGGAGCGCTTTGCGATGAAGTCGCTTGTACTCTAGAAGATGAAGACGAGGGCGCGTGAATTCTACTCAAAGCTGGATGTCAACACGCGACACGATCGAAGAATTTCGCAACTAATTTTGTCATTCAAGTATTTCATCATCGTTTTTAACCTATTCGCGTTCAAGAGTACGTCAACTGCTAAACGTCGCGACCAAATGCGAGCGATATTCGGCAAAGAATGTCGCCACGAACGCCTCCAAGTGCATGATTGGCTTTGAACCTCTTTGCATGCGCGCATCGAAATGCGCAGCCCAAAAGACAACCTTATGCTTCATGACTTCATCCAACCGACGCATTAAGGCCTTGGCAAGATTCTGCAGGATGATTTCCGGCGGAATGCAATTCACGAGAAGCTCGTACAGACGTCCGCGAACTTGAAGCAAGCGCGCCGGAGACTGTTCGGCTAAAATCTCTGCACCGATTTGATTAATGTACAACTCCCAATCTGAGGTTTGTACCATTTGTGTTGGTTTGAATGGATATGCCATGACTCTGCACGTCTCGAAGGCTAGCAGCGCTCGGCGCATGTTCCGCTGACTCGCCACAGCGATGCGCGTGGCGAGTTCCGGTGGAAGCTCGAGCTTTTCCTTTTTCGCTACGTCGAATAGGAGCGACTCAATGCTTTCCGTCGTCGGACCAGGCACACGAATGGGCAAACATCTCGACTGTAGCGCATCCATCACACGGCTTGGACGTTCTGCAATCAAAAACAACCGACACGAAGCGCTGTACTTTTCCATGGTTCGACGCAAGCCGTACTGCGCCTCGCGCGACAACCTATCAACTTCCGTCAAGACTAACACTTTAAACCCTTCACACCCGTTGGCGTCAATAGGACGCGACTTGGCCATCTCCTTAATCACCTCTTGTACTACGTATCGGTCCTTCGATCCAGCATCGCTCGGGTTCATCTCCACGTGATGGTTTGACGACATCATCGCCAGTTCCACGTCAATGTTTCTTTCGCCTTGTTTAATCTTCCACGTCTTGTTTTCCAACTTGATCTTTTCCGCCCCCGCGCCGTAAATTTCCCTCAACAACGCCAACACTAAAGTTTTCTTCCCCGCCCCGCTCGGACCGTAGAAAAACAAGTGCGGGCAGTCTCCTTGTTGCACCAACAATTTCAAATGCTGAGCGTGCGACGCGTTGATCGCCACGCACTCATCGAGCGCGTGAGGACGATATTTATCCACCCATAACACCATCGTTCGCGCCCTGCGTCGACCGTCGTCGCACGACGAACGTTCGTCCCAGGCGTCGCGTCGCGCTTTCTCGCCACGTCGCGCGTCGACCGTCGTCTTCGCCTCGCACATCTCGCAAGGTTTGAAAATTTCAAAAAAAACACACCAGAGTCACCCGACAGCTGGACGACAGCTGGA
>Ga0255771_1006374_pt1 | contig 9941 bp, 10 predicted proteins | sample 011ome_19_FD_179969 | JGI IMG/M metagenome (GOLD analysis project Ga0255771, IMG submission 179969) | Coastal salt marsh microbial communities from the Groves Creek Marsh, Skidaway Island, Georgia - 011510BT metaG (version 2) | ecosystem: Environmental > Aquatic > Marine > Intertidal zone > Salt...
CTCCTTGCCCGGGTCGAATCACGGACTATCATGCACCGGGCGGTCACGGTGTTCGGTTGGACACGCACGTTTATGCTGGATATCAAATCCCGCCATTCTACGATTCGATGATCTCGAAATTGATTGTGGTGGCACAAACGCGTGAGGAAGCCATTTTGAAGATGCAGCGTGCACTGGATGAGTACGTCATTGAAGGAGTCAAAACGACCATCCCTTTTCACCAACGTCTCATGCGAAACGACCGCTTCCGTAGCGGTGACTTCACCACAAAGTTCCTGGAAGAAGAGACGGTCTGAGACCATCACTCATTCAGTACAAATCAAAAAAGCCGGTTTATTGCCGGCTTTTTTTGATGATGTTGGTCGTCGAGCGACCCGGCAAAAGGGGGATCACTTCCACCACGCCTCCCCTTTCTCGCACACTCTCTGATCCCACGATGAACGTGGGATGATTGGAGTCTGAACATGCGGCGTCGTAATCCCCACCTTTCACCAGCACATCGGGGCGAATCTGTTCAATCAATCGCTCGGGCGTGGGCTCTTCGAAAATGACCACCATGTCCACAGCTCGAAGCCCTTCAAGCACCGCCTTGCGATCGGCTTCCGGATTGATGGGGCGCTCTGGACCTTTGCCCAAGGTCCGAACACTTTCATCCGAGTTCAACCCGACCACCAAACGTTCACCTCTCGATTTGGCCTCGGCCAAGTACATGACATGACCCGCGTGGAGGATGTCAAAAACGCCGTTGGTGAAAACAATGCGTTCTCCTGCTTTTCGCCATGCTGCCAGTTGCACTTCACTCATCCCCTATCCTTCCTCAATCGATACCATAACAAATACAGGTATGCGATGCCACCCATGATCACAATCATAGCCGTTTGGGTAAACCAAATGATGTTGGCCACGGCGAGTCCCAGTGATTTCGCGTATCCTAAAGCCATGAATCCCGACATAACGGCCCACTGGTATGAACCCACACCTCCGGGTGCCGGAATGACCATCCCAAAGCCGCCTGCCACCATAATGAACAGCGCCTGCAACACGGTAATGTCTTGGACTGCATCGAATGACTTGAAAATTACCCAAGCCATAAAGAAGTACATGAACCAAATGAAAAAGGTGTGGGCAAGAAACTGACCCTTGCGATTCATCTTTCGGATGCTGTTGAGCCCGTTCCAAACGCCTTGGAGGAAAGCTGCGACTTTCTGAGCAAACGGCAATGCCAGCAAAGCCTTTCGCTTCCAAAAAACCAATGCGATTGCCACAAGAGCAGCGGCGCCTAGCAGGATGAGTTTGCTTAAATCGGGCATTTGTGCTCCTTCCAAGATCACCGCAAACGCCGACAAATTCCCCAAAATTGCTATGCTTGTCAAAACGGCAAGAAAGACGAAATCAATCACGCGTTCGCTGATGACGGTGCCGAAGAGTTCGTCGACTGGGATGTCATCGGTTTGGTTTAGTGCCGCACATCGCGCCAGTTCTCCGCTTCTTGGAACAAACGTATTGGCGAAATAAGCAAATGCCACCGCATGCACGCTGCGAGCCGCTCCCGCGCTGCGCCCCAGCGGTTCAAGCAAAATACCCCAACGCAAACCGCGGCTCACGATGGCGAGATACCCCATCACAAAGGACGCAGCGATCCCCTCCCAACGGACCGAGCGCATGTTGTCCCAAAGCGCCTCTTTATCATCAACAATGGAAAAGGCGAGGTAAAACAACACCACACCAATACCCAATGAAATGACGTAGGTGAGGATTTGCTTGGGGCTCATGCCGACAAGTTACGGATTGAGGCGATTGGTCGCCGTATCCGGGAAGACCAAAACCGGTTTGTGGCTTTGAGCCTCTTCCGGTGTCATGTGCGCATAAGCAATAACGATGATGATGTCGCCCACCTGAACCCGGCGTGCCGCTGGACCGTTGAGTCCCACTTGACCGGATCCGCGTTCACCCAGGATGGTGTACGTCTCGAAACGTTCGCCATTGTTGATGTTCACGATTTGGACTTTTTCCCCTTCATACAAGCCGGCAGCATCCATCAAATCGGGATCCAACGTGATCGAACCGATGTAATTCAAATCCGCCTGCGTCACTGTCAGGCGATGGAGCTTCGAACGCAGTAGCGTAATCAACATGGGCGCAAAAATAATGATTCCCGTTTGGGTTTAATGCATGTCCGGTTGCCAAACCACATCCACTCGGCGTGCAAGCCTCGGATCGGTCGCTTTTGAGTCTTCGCCAAATCCCGACCAATCGACTTTTTCCTCGCTCACGCCACAAGCCTGCAGCGCGATCACCACTGCACGAGCGCGCTGTTCACTTAAGATGTGGTTGCTTACCGCCTCCCCTCGCGTGTCGGTAAATCCGCGGACTTGAAGGCGTCCCTCAACTTCCTCCGTCCAACCTTGTTCAATGAGCCAATCGCACAGTGCACTTTGCTCCGCATTGGACAGGTTGTATTCTGACGAAGAGAAAAACACGTGTTTCCTCGTGCCTTCCAACTCCAAAGCAGCCGCATCATGAGCAGATGGGCGGGGCCAACGCGAGAGGGCGTCAAGCGGCAGCAAGTCAAACACAAAGGCCTTGCCCCCTTCAATGCGGTAACTCCGCACGCGCTTCCAACCGGACCAGTGCGAATCGAGGCACTGTCCTTCTGGGCATCGTTCAAAGACATGGCAAACGGTACCCTCCGCAAGGTTGGATCCGTCAATGCGCTCTAAGGTGACTTCGACAGCTGCATCGAGCTTCAACGATCCCAATTCCACCCGACCCTGATCATCCGAAATAGCATGGGTCATGACCGCTCCACCGCGTTCTCGGATGTCGACTGAAATTCCCGCAACTGCACTCCTGCGGTGGCGAAATTCCATGCCCATTTCACGATTTCGATCCGACCCATCGGGCTCCCGGGCTCCTGACACATACCAAATATCCACACCGCTGCCCTCCATTCTCACGGCTGACACATAATACCCGTGTTCCGATCGTGCCCCTGCGGGTACCGCGGCCAATTCATCCCCTGCAGTATTCACCCCCCCATCAAGTGACGAAAATTGCTCGAACTGATCCCGGCGATGCGATCTCCAAACATCAAATCCACCCCGTCCGCCATGTCCATTGGAAGCAAAAAGGAGGGAGCCCGCCTCGAAATTGGGGAACACCTCATCACCTGATGAATTCAAGGCTGTCAGCGCCTTCGGCTCCGTCCACGAGTCGCCCGCACGCTGCGCCATGTACAAATCAAAGTCTCCAGCACGCGTCTGGGCACTCAACACCATCACCTCGCGAACGGCGTCGATGGCGACGTGCTGGATGGGGCCCAAATCGGGCCATTGTTCGGCCGTTCTGGCACGCAATTGCATGGGTTGAATGGCCGAAAATTCAGTCCAACCTGCAGACCGCACCGCACCGAATTCTCGACCCGATTGAATGAACCAATTGGAATCCTTCGTCGCTTCCGTTTGACGGCTGACGCGCCGAAAAAACATCGTTTCCCCGTCCCATCCGAGCAGCAATTCATCGTCGGGCGTGTTCACGTCCCAAATGGGCGCGAGTTGTTGGGCCCTGCACATCGTGAATGCAGGAATGAACACCAGTCCCGCGAAGATTGCGAGGAATATTTGCAATCCCCTCATGACGGATTTTGCTGTTTCCACACCTTCCAAATTTCCAAAGCCTCGGCATACCAAGCTTCACCGAATTGACGAATCAATGCGGTGCGGCAAAATTCCAAAACGGTGATGTTCGTTGCAGCACCACACGCACGAGCCCCGTCGCAAATGGGCCAACGGTGCACATTCAAAGCCGTGAAATCTTGCAGTTCCTTCAGCCGAACCGGATACAAATGACACGAAATGGGCTTGGGCCAATCTGATTTTCCTTCACGCCAAGCCGCTTCAAACGAGCATTTCGCTGTGCCATCGGCGTCGAATGTAGCATACACACACTCGCGACCGTCAATGATCGGTGTGACATAGTCCCCATCTTGATCGACTTCAAACAAACCGACCTTATCAATCACCGCCAGGGCTTCTGGGCGAAGCATGGGTTTGACCACCTCGAACGCCTCTTCCAACCGCTCCACTTCTTCTTCCGTAAGCGGTGCACCACTTTCCCCTTCTACACAGCACGCCCCCTTGCATTTGCTCAAGTCACACGCAAAAAGCGTATCAAACACATCTTCCGAAATCAGCGTATCCCCGAGCGCAATCATGACGACGAAATTAATTCGAGAATGCCATACCTGCACCAAGAGGGCATTGTTCGCCGACAATGCCGCCTTACTTTTGAGTATGGCAACAGGTTGGCAGCATAGAGGACGAGCTTTGGGCGATCGGGTAAAGCGGCTGCGACCTTTAAATGGTGCCCGCATTGGAAATGCCATTCGCTCCTACCGCGGATACGCTTTCAACCAACGTGGCGCATACCAAGCGCAAACGGCGTGGCCCCTGAGCTTGAGCATTGAGCCCACCACGTCATGCAATTTGCGTTGCCCGGAATGCCCATCGGGTTTGCGGTCATTCACGCGCCCTACGGGCATGCTCGAACCGGAATTACTCGAACGGGCATTGCAGGAGATGGGGCGGCATTTGGTCTACTTGAATTTGTATTTCCAAGGCGAACCCTACTTGCATCCGCAAATGAACGAGCTGGTGGCCATGGGGCACGCGCATGGGTTGTACACCTCCACCTCGACCAATGCGCATTTCTTGCGCAAAGAGCGCTGCGAAGCCATCGTGAATTCCGGACTGAGCAGGCTCATCATCAGCATCGACGGCATGACGCAATCGACCTACTCGTCGTATCGGGTGGGAGGCCAACTCGAGAAAGTCCTGGAAGGAACGCGAAACATGGTGGAAGCTCGAAAAGCCAACCGCGGGCGCGGACCGCATTTGGTTTGGCAGTTTCTGGTAGTCGGGCCGAATGAGCACGAAGTTGAAGAAATCCGCCGGCGCGCGCGGGAAATTGGCGTGGACGAATTGGTCATCAAAACGGCCCAAATCGACGAACCCCATGACCAGCATCCGCTGTTGACGAAGGACCCGCATTTGCGGCGATATGACCGCCAATCGGACGGCTCGTGGCGCATTCGGAATGCCTTCAACGATGAATGCTGGCGCATGTGGCAAGGCTGTGTCATCACATGGGATGGACGTGTCGTTCCATGTTGCTTTGACAAGGATGCAGAGCATGCCATGGGAACGATTGGAGAAACGGCTTTTCAGGAAATTTGGTTTGGCGAGCGTTACGAGGCCTTTCGTCAACAGATTTTTTCGAACCGCGCGGGTCTGGAGATGTGCCGGAATTGTTCCGAAGGAAGCCATGCCTACGCCTGACCCGGCGCTTGCACGGAAGCAGTCGCCGTGGCATTAACTTGCAAGCATGGTGCAGCAAAACCTATTTCGATGGACTCAATGGGTTTGGCCCCTGTTGATCGGATTGGCAGCGGCGGCAGCGGTCCTCTGGTTTGGTGCCAACCATGAAGTACTCGATGAAGAAAGTGGTCTGAAAACAACATCGTGGGAACTGCTTCGGTCCTTTGAATGGGCCGAGCGGTCAACGTGGGCATTGCTGGGAGTAATTGCCTGTGTGCTATTGCGGGACATTGGTTACATCATTCGCTTGCGGATTCTTTCGTTTCAATCCTTTTCGTGGAGGCAAGCGACGGAGAATATTCTACTCTGGGAACTCGCCTCAGCATTGACGCCAAGTGTTGTGGGCGGATCCGCCGTTGCGGTGGTGATTTTGAAACGCGATGGCATGCGCTTGGGAAAAAGCTTGGCCACCGTTTTTGCCACGGCACTTCTGGATGAAGCCTTTTATTTGATCCTGGTCCCTCTGGTTTTCCTGTGGTCGTTGCAGTATGGTTATGGCATTTTCCCGGAAATTCCTGTGGGTGTGGACGTGGCCAATTGGGGCATTCCTGTATTGTTTGGATTGGCCTATGCTTTCATCGCTACCTTGACCACAACGATGTTGTTCGGTCTCGTGATCAAGCCTCAAGCAACCCATCGCATGCTGCGCAAACTGGCCACGAAAAAAATCGTTCATCGCTGGAGTGCACGGTTGTCGACTTGGTCCGACGAGTTGTTGGAGGCATCTCAAAGCATGCGCGATGCGCCTCGGGGGTATTGGGTGAAAGGCTTTTTGGCAACAGGTGCATCCTGGACTGCGCGGTTTCTAACCCTGAACATGGTGCTGCTCATCTTTTATCCTACCGTAGCTCACGGTGCGGTCATGGCGCGTCAATTGGTTCTTTGGTTGGTGTTGTCCATCAGCCCAACTCCCGGATCTTCGGGGGCAGCCGAACTGGGTGTGCCCGCATTTTTGGGCGACCTCACAGGTCTCGCTTACATGGCGGGCGTGGTCATCATATGGCGCACGGTAACGTACTTCATTTACCTCGTCGCGGGTGCCTTTGTCCTCCCGGAATGGTGGATGCGAACACAGCGACGTGTGCAGAATGCCAAAAATCAGGATTGAAGCCGCGTCGTCCTCCATAACTTTGGAACACCATGGAACAATCGAAACGATTCGGTAAGGGGACCCGCGCTGTGCATGCAGGGGTCGAGCCCGATCCCTCGACGGGGGCCATTATGACCCCCATTTTTCAAACCTCAACCTATGTGCAAGAGGCCGTTGGCGTCCACAAGGGCTGGGAGTATTCTCGCAGCCACAACCCGACGCGGGCAGCACTCGAAACAGCCTTTGCTGAACTGGAGAATGGCACCCACGGGTTGGCATTTGCTTCGGGCTTGGCGGCCATTGATGTCGTCCTGAAAACGCTCAAACCGGGAGATGAGGTGATCGCTGGCCAAGATCTGTACGGCGGTACCGCGCGTTTGTTCCGAACCAACCACGCACCGATGGGGATTGTCTTCCATTTTGTGGACACGCAAAACCCTGCATTGGTGGAAGCGGCAATCAATGACCGCACGAAATTGGTTTGGCTCGAAAGCCCCACCAACCCGCTCATGCAAATCACGGACATTGCAGCGGTTGCGGCGCTCACGAAGCCCCGAGGGATTTTGCTCGCCGTCGACAACACCTTCGCGTCGCCCATGTTGCAGCGGCCGCTGGACCACGGCGCCGACATCGTCATGCATTCGGTGACCAAGTACCTCGGGGGGCACAGCGATGTGGTTATGGGGGCCCTCGTCACCAAGGACGCGGCGGTAGACGGACCGCTTCGAACCATTCAGAATAACTGTGGCGCAATTGCTCAGCCGTTCGATTCGTTTTTGGTGTTGCGCGGGCTGAAGACCTTGCACCTGCGCGTTGAACGATCGTGTTTCAATGGGCGCAAAATTGCCCATTGGTTGAAGGAGCATCCAAAAGTGGGCAAGGTCTATTGGCCGGGATTCGAAGACCACCCCGGTCACGAAGTAGCTGCCCGCCAAATGGATGATTTCGGAGGCATGATTGCATTTGAGATCAAAGGAAACAACCTCGAGCAGGCCAAAAACCTCGTCGCCGCCACCCGCATTTTTGCACTCGCCGAATCGCTGGGCGGTGTGGAATCGCTCATCGAGCATCCCGCGGCCATGACGCACGCGAGTGTGCCCGCCGAAATCCGAGCCGAACTGGGAATATCGGATGGATTTGTGCGACTGAGTGTAGGTGTTGAAGATGTGGACGACCTCATCGCCGATTTGGATCAAGCATTGAACGCGACAGTTCACTGAGCGTAACAGCATGAAAAACAACAACCAACACAGCGAATCCATGGCCGTGGTGGGCGCCGGTTTGGTCGGCAGTTTGTGGGCCTTGATGCTTGCCGAGCGCGGCCACCGTGTGGATGTGTACGAACGCAGGCCGGATCCTAGGAAGGGAGCTTATCGAGGTGGGCGCAGCATCAACTTGGCGCTGAGCAACCGGGGTTGGCGGGCCCTTGAGAAAGCAGGTATTGCCGATGAAGTGCGACAAATTGCCCTGCCAATCACCCACCGAACGATGCACGCCGTCGATGGAAGCTTAACGCGGCAGCCTTACGGATTGCCCGATGCTCCGGGACTGTTCGGCGACCCTCAATGCATCTACTCGGTATCGCGTGGTTTGCTCAACAAGTTGTTGGTCGAGCAGTCGGAGCGACATGCGCACGTCGCGTATCATTTTGACCACCGTTGCACCGATGTCGACCTGGACCGCGGTCACCTATCGTTTGAACGAGGCGACGGCTCGCTGCACACCGCCGATTACGATCGGGTATTCGGCACCGATGGAGCTTTCAGCGCCGTCCGTGACCGGATGATGCGCACGGATCGCTTCGATTTTAGCCAACGCTACCTCACCCACGGGTACAAGGAAATTGAAATGCGACCCGATGAAAACGGCGATTTCAAAATGGAGTCGGACGCGCTGCACATTTGGCCACGCGGGGAATTCATGTTGATGGGTCTCCCCAACCCCGACGGCACCTTCACGTGCACGGTTTTCGCACCTTACGACGGGCCGAACGGACTCAATAACCTCGAATCGAAAGCAGCGGCAGAAGCCTATTTCCAGGCGAATTTCCCAGATGTCATCCCGCTGATCCCCGATTTCGCAGAACAGTGGGTGGCGAATCCGACAAGCTCGTTGGTCATGACCACGTGCTACCCTTGGCATCACGGAAACCGCATCTGCTTGATGGGCGACGCGGCCCACGCCATTGTTCCATTTTACGGCCAAGGCATGAACAGCGGCATGGAAGATTGCAGCGTGTTGAGCGAATTGATGGATACCATGCACGGCCCCGATGACTGGGACCGCGTGCTTCAAGCATACACGCGATTGCGCAAACCGTCGGGCGATGCCATTTTGGAATTGGCCTTGCGGAATTACATCGAAATGCGCGACAAAACAGGCGATCCCGCCTTCTTACTGCGCAAGAAAATTGAAGCCAAACTCGCGACCGCATACCCTGGACGATGGCTACCGCTATACTCCCAAGTGACGTTTAGCCACACGCCTTACGAAGAGGCGCTGGCCGCAGGACAACGCCAAGACCGCATCATGGAGCGCGTACTTGCAGAGCCTGGAATCGCGGACAACTGGGACCGTCCGGAAGTTTTTGAATCGATTTTGAGCGCATGGGAAGATTCCTCGGAGGGCTGAACACGACGTTGGTGTGGGCGATCTGCCTGGTGCAAGCGCATTCGGTGTGGGCCCAATCACCAGAGCTCTTTGACACGGAAAGGCGAGCGTTTCGCGGCCACGGCTGGACCTTCAGCGCAGGACTTCACGGATTTTCTGCATCGCCAGATTCCGCCCTTTCGCTCTACCAAATCGCCCTTCCCGACGGAAGCCGCGACACGTTGCATCAAGGCGTTTGGAACCACGCGGGACATCGAGCGTTGCGTGTCGGCTTGGGGTACTGGGGGGCGGTCAAGCGGCCGATTGTTTGGGATCGTTGGATGGTGTCCTTGGCGGGAACGCGGAATGCTTCGGTGAGTGAATTCAACGGGCAAATTTTGGGGATGGATAGCGTTCACATGGACCCCATCCTCGCAGATTCAGGGCGATCGTCGGCCACGTCAGAGCTCGCTTTCCATTTGTTCCGCGCCATTGAAATCAAACCGGACTTTTTCACGGAAATCGCGCTCGGCATCAAATGGGACCACGAGTGGGGTGCCAACTTCAGCCGGAACGGTCCGGACTCCTTATTCATTCCCCGTAATGCGCCGGCGGCCGATCGATTGGCGCTTTCACTGGGTGCGGGGCTGGGCGTACGCACGCGAACCGGCCGCTACCTCCGAATCCATGCGAATTACGATGCGTTGCAGTTGCGCCCGTTTGCTGAAGAAGGAGACGGAAGAGTGCAGTGGTACGAGGGGCAATATCAGCCTTGGAATGTGACGTTGAATTGGGATTTGTTGCGGCCCAAACCCGACATCGATTGCGCCAAACCTCCGGCGAAAGACCGACCCGGTGAAGTCCTGTTCGGCGATCAAATGGAAAAA
>Ga0255771_1006379_pt1 | contig 9936 bp, 6 predicted proteins | sample 011ome_19_FD_179969 | JGI IMG/M metagenome (GOLD analysis project Ga0255771, IMG submission 179969) | Coastal salt marsh microbial communities from the Groves Creek Marsh, Skidaway Island, Georgia - 011510BT metaG (version 2) | ecosystem: Environmental > Aquatic > Marine > Intertidal zone > Salt...
TGCAGGAGCGTCACGACTGGCGAAACGAGAAAAAACAACACGTCGTCTCGAGGTATCGACTCCACTCCACAACGGCCCGGTGAACCCAGCGGGGTCATCGCCGACCACGCCACAGGGCGCCATCCGCGCCGCAGCCATCGCAGACGCCGACAGCGCGACCCGCGACACACCCCCGGTCGCCCCCGCGCCTTCGAACTGCCGCACGAAGCGGGAGTTCGTCTGGTTTTTCGTCGGCGGGAGCGGTCAATGTGATGATGACGGGAGTGGCGGTGTGTCGTTTTCGCGTCGACGTCGGTCTGTTTGTGGTCTGTTTGTGGCGCATATCATCAAGAACAACTACGCGCGCGCGGCACGCTACCCCCTCTCGATGCGCCTCCCCCCTCACAGCCCCCTCACAGCCTCGCTCGTCGCGCCGTCCCGCCGCTCTCGTCCCGTCACTTGACGTACATCTTGGCGAAGTCGGCAACGGCGTGGTCGAGCGCGTCGGCGCCGGCGACGTCGACGGTTTGCTTCGCCTTCATCGCCGCCTGCATCACCGCGTGGTGCGCCTTGAGCGCGTCGACGTAGTCCTCGGGCGAGGCGAAGACCGTGCCGTCGTTCTTGACGCGCTGGCACAGGCCGTACTCTGCCACCTTGGAGATGATTTTCCCGCAGTGCTCCTCCTTGGTCATCACCCAGCGCGTGCTCTGGTTCAGCGCCGCGGGCGTCGACGCGCCGAGCTCGGTGATCTGCACCATCGCTTTGCGGATGGTGGCGCACGCCTCCTTGATCTCGGCGACGAACGCGGGGTCGTCGAAGATGCCGCACGGGACCTGGCAGTGCCCGCCTCGGAGGCGCAGCACCAGGTGCAGGGTGGACTCCTTCTGGATGTTGTAGTCCGCGAGCGTGCGGCCGTCCTCGAGCTGCTTGCCGGCGAAGATCAGGCGCTGCTGGTCGGGGGGGATGCCCTCCTTGTCCTGGATCTTCGCCTTGACGTTGTCGATCGTGTCCGAGGACTCAACCTCCAGGGTGATGGTCTTGCCGGTGACTGCGTTCGATGGACGGTCGTCGATCGAGGGGGCGTGCCGCGCGGGGGAATCGAACGGACGGTCAGCGGGGGTCACCGCGCGGTGGCGCGCGGTCGTCGCGCTAAGCGCGAATGCGCGAGGGGACGCAATTGACGCGCGGTCGAAGATGCTACGATCCGTCTCGGAAAGGTCGACCGAGACGCGGGCGGTGGCCGCGCCGCGGTGGAGGTGAAGCGGAGGTTACACGGAGTTCTCGATGGAAAGACGGGGGATGGACGCACGAGTCTTGACGAAAATCTGCATGGTGTGAGCTGGTGGGTGTCGTGCTGAGCGCTCGAAAAGTGACGCGACGATTGGTTCCGAAAGTTCTTCGGCAAAAGCGCTTTTCGGGCGAAGAATCCGAGACAGAAAAAAAAAAATCTTGTATTTTTTTATGACTGCGTGTCGCTGTCGATTTTCGGATTTTGTAGACTCTATTTCCATTCGCGTAAGCCTCAAAGTAGATAGAGGTATTTAGCGGCGACGATCTGTGGCCGCTGACAGCTGTTGACGACGAGAAATCGAGGCATAACGCGAGCACAGCGCTCCTCGCGAGCCCTCGCGCGGAGCGTCACCTCGTTCGGGACCGGCAGCGACAGCGACAGGCGCGCGTCGAGCTCGGCGGCGCTCGAGGAATCCGCGTGTTTCGGGACGCGGCATCGGACGCAGCGGCGCGCGTAGTCCTCCAGACCGCACCGGCCGGCCACTTTCCTCGGCTACTTTGACCGAGCACCAGATGGACTTCGCGCAGTGAGACCCAGATCCGTTGTGGAGGAGAGAGGATGTCGTTTAAGTCGTCGGGGGCGCGCAAGCGTCCCCCCCCGCCCCCCCCCGTGCCTCCCGCGGACGGTAAGACCGAGGTGCTCCTTCGTTTCTTCGAGAGCGAGCACTTCGACGAGTGGGTCGCGATATCCAACCTGTGGCGCACGAACAACGACGGCGTGGTTGACTACTTGTGCAACCGACTGCTGTCGCTCTCGGACGAACGCGTGGAGCGGTACTTGAACCAAATCATCACCCTGCAGATCTTGCGCCCGAACAAAAGCCTGGAACGCGCCATCGTGCGCGCGTGCGCGCGGAGCATACGACTCGGGACGCAGACCTGCTGGCTGCTCGCCGCGGCGGCCGGGGATTCCAAAAAGCCGGGACCCATCATGGCGCTGCGCGACGCGTGCGAACAAGCCGCGCTCGCGGGGGAGTGGCGCCCGCCGTTCGCGGCGATGTCCCCCATGCTGGACCAACCGCTTCGCATGGACGATGTCGCGGGGCGCGCATCCGCGCGGCTCTCGGGTATGGCGCGCGTCAGGGCAGCCTCCGCGGACGCCGCCGACGCCTTCTCCGAGGAGCCGGAGTCGCCGTCGCGCGCGCTCGCCGCGGGGGTCGCCCAGGTGAGTTTCTCCGGGCGGGAGGAGAGCCGGACGCCGGACACACTGGATGACACAGAGCCAGAAACGACGTCCTCGCAGCGCGTGGACACGTTCGCGTCCACCCTAAAACTCGCGGAGGACCTGTGCGGGCTGTCCACGAAGCTCAGCGCGGTGTTCCCGCCCGAGGGGCGCCACAGGCAGCTGCGCGCGGGCATAGAGAGCGTCTCGGACGCGCTCATCGAGGGCCACGCACCGGGCGCGGGCGTGATGTTTCCCATGGGCGAGACGCACGCGCGCGTGGTGCGCATCCCCGCGAGCGAGGCTGTGCTGCTCAACTCGCGCGAGAAGGCGCCGTACCTGCTGTGCCTGGAGGTGATTGCCGCGCCCGGCGAGGAGTGGAGTCACGACGAAAGCCCCGTGAGCCGCCGGACGAGGAGCACGCCGCGCCACTCGCGGGAATCGAGCGACTCGCTGCCGCTGCATGACATGTCCGCCCCTCTGTGGTCGACGCACGACTTTCTGGCGGGCGCGAACGGGTCGGGCGGACACGACCCCGCGGAGATGAGGACATCCAGCTCGGCGGCGTCCACGTTTTCCTCCGCGAACAGCGGGCCGCTGCACCCGGGCTTGAACGCCTTCGCCGGCGGGCTGGCGCCGCGGCGAGACGGGGGCAGGGGGCTGACCCGAAACGGCAGCTCGTTCAGTAGTCTGTCGGACGCGCACGACTCCATCGACGAGGACGCCGCGACCGCGCCGCACGAGGGCGCGGAGGCGCCGAGGCGAACGAGCCAAACCAGCTCGACGCTGAACCCGAACTGGAAACCTCCGCTGTCGCCGGCGTCGACGACGGCGACGGCGTCGCCCACCGCCGCCGTCGCGGCGGCGCGGGGCGCCGGCATCTTCTCCGGCGGCGCCGCGGGGGTCAAGCCCTCGCACTTCCGCACGAAGTCGTTCGAGAGCATTTCCAAGAAGGTGGACGTCGCGCTGGCGCAGGTGTGGCGGGGGGACGAGCCCATCGTCCGCGCGTCCATCGCGCTCGCCAGCGGGCGGAACAGCGCGGCGAGCTCGTTGTCGGGGAAGAGCGACGACGACCCGCGCGACGACGCCCGCGCCGTGCGCGTGACGCTGTTCGTGGAGAACCCCGCGCCCCCGAAGGGGGCGCCCGGGCAGCCCAAGCTCGGCGGGCACCACCGCACGCCCTCGGACGTGGGCCTGGCGGAGATGGCGACCCGCGTCAACCTGCCGGGCGGGCGGAGCTCGTGGGCGCCGCCCGCGGGGGCGCGCGACGCGACGGCGCCGCCCGTGGCGGCGCCCTCGTCGCCTCCGCGCCCCCGGAGCGCGGCTGGTCCTGGCGAGAAGCACGCCGTGCCCTCGCCCTGGAAGCGCAGCGCCGGTGGGCTCGGCGAGCGGTGGGAAGACAAAGTCGAGCGCGTGCGCGCGTCGAGTCCGTACGGGAACTTGCCCGGATGGGCGCTGAAGCCGGTGATCATCAAGGCGGGCGATAACTGCCGCCAGGAGCTCTTGGCGCTGCAGATGACGCGCGCGTTCGCGAAGATCTACGCGGACTCGGGTTTGCCTCTGTGGTTACGGCCGTTCAACGTCATCGCGACGAGCACGACGACGGCGTTCATCGAGGCGGTGACGGACGCGCCCTCCATCCACGCGGTGAAGAGCCGCGCGCCGCGCGACACGTCGCTGCGCGCGCACTTCGAGGCGAAGTTCGGGAAGAGCGGCACGCCGGGGTTCCGCACCGCGCAGAGGAACTTCGTGGAGAGCCTGGCTGGGTACAGCGTGCTGACGTACATCCTGCAGGTGAAGGACCGGCACAACGGCAACATCCTGCTGCACGACGACGGGCACCTGATCCACATCGACTTCAACTTCATGCTGAGCACGAGCCCGGGCGGCATCAACTTCGAGAGCGCGCCGTTCAAGCTGACGCGCGAGTACCTGGAGGTGATGGACTCCGACGACACCGGCATGGCCTCCGAGGCGTTCAACTACTACAAGGTGCTGTGCATCCAGGGGTACCTCGCCGTGCGCAAGCACGCGGAGCGCATAATCACTCTGGTGGAGATGATGAGCGCGTCGGGGTGTCCGTGCTTCAAAGCGGGGCCAAAGGTGCTGAGCAACCTGCGGCGGCGGTTCAACCTGGGGAACACGGAGGAGCAGTGCGTGGAGATCATGCTGTCCATGGTCTCGGACTCGATGGACGCGTGGTGCACGCGGCAGTACGACTTCTACCAGAGGGTGCTGAACGGGATTTTGTAGCCAATGCGCGGCGCATTCGCTCGCGACGGCGCGAACGGCGAGAACGTAGCTACAGTACGTACAGTAAACACTGTGACTCTTTTTGAATCGCGCACGCCATATCGTCGACCTATAAAAACCGCGCCAAGTCGCCTCGTTCGTTTCCAAAGATCCAAGTGTACGCGATCGCTCGTCGCCTGGCCACAACAGCCGCAGGCGTCTTTGGGCGGACCCCAGAGGTTTGCTCGCGCTCGCGCTCGCAACGGAACAGAGCAAAGGCATCCGGTGACCTCGCCCGCGCGGTCACGGAGCAGCCATGGTGCAGCCGTATTTCATCGCCGCTCCCGTGGGCCTCGGAGCGTTGGTGCTGCAGAGGACGTTCCGGCGTAAGAAGGGCCCGCGGGACGAGGAGGTCCGGCGGAGGGACGGGGACGGAGACGAGACCGCGTTCGCGTGCGAGCGCGTGTGCTCGTCCGACCGCCTGATTAAGCGGCTCGGGTACCTGTCGAAGGTGCGTCTGCGGCTCGATGCTTCGTCTCATCCGAACGTCGCAGATATTTTTGAATAGGGTTGGTCCCAAGCGTCGCGGCGACGTCGCCGCGGGACCGGCAAACGTGAGGCGCCTGGATGCGCGCCCCCTCATCTCTCGCGTTTCCTTCCGTGCGTACGTTTCGTAGTAGGGAAGCGCGCGATACTGACCGCGATCCGTTTCTGTCTGGAACCCGCGCGCGACTCGACGTCGTCGACAGGATCCCACGCCGAACACGTGCGTGACGGTGTGCGGCTCCTCCGGCACCGACGCGTGCACGGAGGCGTGCCAGCGGAGCGTGTGCAGCATGCCGCACTCGGTGCCGTCCTGGAACGACCAGTGCGCCAAGAGGTGCACCTCGGAGTGCCTCAGAGGGCGCACGTGAGCGTGCGAGGAAGCGAGAGAACGCGAAGGTTCGCGGCGGCGGAGGCGCGAAGGATCCTCCGCTCGTCGACGAGCGCGTCGACGCGCCGCGAAGCCAAACCCTTTCAATTACATCCCGCCGCGCGTCTCGAACACACCCTCGCGCCCGACGCGTCGCGTCTCTGCTCGTCATCACAAATCCGGCAAGTACTGGCTCGGGACCTGGTCCGCGGGCAGGAAATCGTGCTCGGCGGCTCTGTGCATGGCGAGCATGTCGTTCTCGAGCGGGTGCGTCTCGCCCACCAGCACCATGCTGTGCAGCGGCCCGCCCATGTCGATGTTGCACATCTCCTTCAGCGTGCACGTCTTGATGAGCTCGTCATCCTGGCCCATGCGCGCGACCGCGACGCACATGCTGTCCGGGCCGTACACCTTCTCGCCGCGCGTCTCCTCCACCTCCATCATCTGGCGCGCGCACGTCGCGCACGACATGAAGCGCGGCGGCTCGTACTCCTTCTTCCCGCGGCACAGCGCCTCGACGCTCGGCTCCTTGACCCGGATGTCCAGCAGCAGGAGCGTGTGCAGCCCCAGCTGCGCGTTTTCCCGAATGCGGTCGTAGAACGAGTCCGGCCGCCAGGTCTCGGTGAAGAACACCACGGACACCGCCTGGCCGAAGCGGTAGAGCTGCAGCCCGCACCCCGCGACGGCGTTCATGATGCTCGCGTTGTAGATGTGCTTCACCTTGCACCCGAGCCCCTTGGCACGCAACACCAGGTCGCTGTGCGTCGTGGCGGCGAACGCGTCGCCAACGACCAGGAACGCCACGTCCGTGGTCAGCGCCTCGTTGAGCATGCCGTCGATGCCCTGCTCGACAAACTCGCGGTCCGCCACCACCACCTCGCGTCCGTAAATGGCCTCCAGGCGCTCCTTGGGCACGCCAAGGATGGAGGTGTACGCCTCGAGGTACACGCGCTCGCACTTCTTCACCGCCTCGAGGCCGTTCACGGTGATATCCTTCTCGTCGCCGAGGCCGAGGCCCACGACGTACAGCATGGCGCGGAGTCGCGCGACCACCGGGAGAGAGAGCGCGGCGGCGGCGCGCTGAAAACACTGAACTGGCGGCGGTGGCGCTGACGAAAACGACGGGCGTCGGCAGTGGGTTTTGGAGAGAAAAGCCTTCCTTCCGCGGGCCTAAGCAGTCTTCCTCCTGGACGATGCCTGCGCCACTCCACGCAGACGTCGTCCCCGCGACGAGTGTATCGCGACGAACCGACCTTCGAGAGATGGCGGCGACCGATGGCGGCGCTTCCTCATCGGCGACGCCGGCGTGGCCGGGCACCGTGAGTCGCCGCTTGAACGGTGTCTGGAGACTCCAGACGCCGCCGGCGCGCGGCTCGAGCGTCGCCCCCGAGACCCTGCAGATATGCTTCCGGAACCGCGGGGACGGATCCGTCGCGCGCGTGGCGGAGCTCGCGGTGATGGCGAGCGGACAGCGCCTGGAGAGCGTCGAGCTGGAGTGCGTTCCGAGCTCACGACCCCCCGACGCGCGCGAGACGAGGCGTCGGCGTGTTCTCTCGTTTTAAAGCAGCCAGACGTCTGATACCCCCTCCCGTCCCTCTTTCCTCACGCAGCGCCAGGCCCGGGCGAGGCGACGCGCTCGTGGCGCGCACGCCGAATCTCTGGGCGCTCCTCGTCGTGGGCCCGACCACGCTCTCCCCGAGGCAGAGGCAGAACGAGCGTCTGTGTTCCTTCGGCGAGACCCGCGTGTGCGAGGCGCGCGAACGCGTCATGTTCGCGTTTCAGTTTTCCAACCCGGACGACGCCGAGCGGTGCTTCGACGCGCTGCGTCCCTGGCTGAGCGCGACCGTCGCCGGAGGCGCGTTCGAGACGCGCGCGTCTCTCCGGGCGATGCTTGGGATATCTCCGGAGCCGGCGATCCAGACGGCGTCGCGCGATCGGGACCCGGGCGGAACGAGGGACGCGGACCTGGAGGTCCTCGAGCGACCGCCCGCGGTCCCCTCGGAAGCCGAACGCTCGCGAGCCGAGCTCATGACCACCGCGGAGGTGATGGCCGTGATGGAGACGGTGACCGTATCCGCGATGACTATATCCGGTTCTGCCACGGTGGATACACCCGCGAGGGCCGCCGGCGACGCGCCCGAACCCGGTGCGTCCGCGGAAACGGAGCGGATAAAGAGCGCCGACGCGGAACCCGAGCCGGAGACGGTTGCGAACGCGAGCGCGACTGAGACGCGAGAAACCCAGACGAGCCTCGATGAGCCCGATGAGCGGTCGGCGGTCGAGCCCTGGATGTGGTCCTCCGGAATATCCCCCGACGTCCCCGACGAGACCGCGCGCGCGCACGTGCGAGAGATGTTGCGCGAGTGCCTGGCTCCCGGAAACGGCGCCGCCTCCGGCGCCGCCGCCGCGTTCGCGCGCGCGCCCCTCGGCGCGGGCATGCCGTTCGACCGGTACGCGCGGCTCGTCGGCGAGGCGATGGACGAGATGATACGCACGGGTGAGATCGTCGTGGAGGAGGCGCGAGACGAGAGCGACGATGACGACGACGAAGAGTCCTCTTAAAGGCTGGACGAAGAGTCCTGTTAAAGGCGCGCCGCGCCGCGCTTTCTTTCGCTCGCCGCGCGCCGGAAGAGCGAAGGGCGCTACATCTGCATCATGAGCCTCCTGAACGCGTCCTGCACGTTCGGCGGCCACGATTCCGGGAAGTTCTTCTTCTTCAGCAACCCGCACTGCACCAGTGCCGCCTTGTCGGCGTCTCCCAGGCCTTCCTTCGCGATGCGCTCGAGCGCCGCCGCGCTCTCCTCCGGCGTGCGCGCGTCCCGGAGCTCCGCCAACGGCGCGACGTACCCGTCCGGCCCTTTGTCCCCCTCCAGCCCGTTCTTCGCCGCGTGCCCCTCCGCGTTCGCGATCAGCGGGTCCGCGCCGCAGCTCACCAAGAAGTCCGCGCACTCGTCGTAGTCGTACCCCAGCGCCATGTGCAGCCCGGTGTTCCCCTTGGCGTTCACCGCGTCGATCTCGGCGCCCTTCGCGACGAGCAGCTTGCAAATCGGCGTGAAGCCGTTCTGCGCGGCGATGTGTATCGGCCGGTTGCCGTTCCTCGGGTCCTCGCAGTTGGCGCGCTCGGCGTCCGTCACCAGCGACGCGAGCTCGCCAAGCGGCTTGTTCCAACGGATCGCGCTGTGGATCTTCTTGGTTTCGTCTTCCGACAACGCGCGCGAGTTCACGGCGGGCGCCTTCGCGCCGCGTTCCCGCGACTCTGACGCCGCGCGCCGGCGAACCTCCGCGTCCTTTTCTCGCGCCGACGCAGACTCCGCAGCGTCCTCATCCTTCTCTCGCGCCTCGCGCTCGCGCGTCTCGCGCTCGCGCGCCTCGCGCTCCTCGCGTGCCCTCTGGCGCCGATCAGACTCGCGGTCCTCGTCCTGCCTGCTCGCGCCGCGCGGCGAGTCGCGCGAGCCCGAGTCTCGCGCCGGCGCCCTTCGCGCGTCGCGCGGCTCCGCCGTCGTCGGCTCCCTCGTCTCCCTGTACCTCCTCCGCGTCTCGAGGCCGCGCGGCGGGGAGCCATCCCCGCGAGGGACATCCGCGAGGGACATCCCCCGCTCGATAGCCTCCGCGACGATGTGCTCGATCTCGGGCGCCAGCGCCGTCGCGAGGAGCGCGGCGTCGCGGCGCGCGGCGGCGCCGGCGGGCACGCCCAGCGGCACGGGCCCCCCGAGCGGCGAGCCCGGGGAGTTGAGTTGCGGCGCGTAGTACGCCGCGGAGGGAGGAGGCTGCGTGCGCGCGACCGCAGCCGCCGCGTTCAAGTCGCTCGCCGCGCGTCGCGTTTCCGCGGCGATATCGCGGAGGTCACTCATCTGCGGGCCGAGCGTCCCGTTGATGCTGTCTCGCATGGCGGGCCCCAGCGCCCCACACAGGGTCTCGACCGCCTTCGCGAGCTTGCCGAGCTGCTTGGACATGTCCCCGATGCACCGCTCCTGGTGCGCGGAGCGCTTGTCCTGCGTCTGCATGAACTCCACGAGCATGTTCTCGAGCTGGGGAGATGGAGGGGGAGGGGGATGTCAGGCGAGGTCGGCGAGCGAGGAGGTGTCGAGGCATCGCGAAGGATGGCGATTATCGTCGCATTCTCGGACGGAGGGAACTCCGAGAATGGCCGACAGCGCACGCGGGCGGGTCGTGCGATGCGATGGAGGTCAACGTACCGGTATCATCGCGTCCGACATGGCGCCGGTCCGATGCCGTGCGCACCGCGCGCCGAGGACGCGAGGTGACAGTGACGCGCGCGTGAATTGGCATTGTCTCTAATACAATAACAACGCTCAGCCCAGAAGAGCTCGAGTACTATTAGCTAGGAAAAAGGTCTCGC
>Ga0255771_1006380_pt1 | contig 9935 bp, 11 predicted proteins | sample 011ome_19_FD_179969 | JGI IMG/M metagenome (GOLD analysis project Ga0255771, IMG submission 179969) | Coastal salt marsh microbial communities from the Groves Creek Marsh, Skidaway Island, Georgia - 011510BT metaG (version 2) | ecosystem: Environmental > Aquatic > Marine > Intertidal zone > Salt...
TTTAAAGGCTTTTTATATGCTTAATCCGGTATTCCTTTGGTATTCCTTTGGTATTCCTTTGGTATTCCTTTGGTATTATTCCTTTATGTATTCCTTATGTATTCCCTTAGGTATTCCCTTAGGTATTCCCTTAGGTATTCACTTAGGTATTGCTTTGGCATTCCCTTTGGTATTCCTTAGGTATGTTAAAAATTTGCTTATGACATAAGTAAACACGCTACCTTAGGCCACCCTTAGGATACCCCCCACCCCCTTAAATATTACGGCGGTATTCCTTAGGTATTTTCTTAGGTAGCCATGGCATACACCCCCCCCTAGGTAGCCTTGAGAGTCCATGGGGGAGATCTGGTGGGCCGTATACGTTATACCCTTCTACATTTTTGTACCATTTTTCAAAAGGGTTCCCTAAGAGTACCTCGATATTAAACATAAGGTGAGTATAATGATAATTATCCTAGGGGGTCCCTATGGATATTCAACAGGTCCCCATGGATACTGCTCAGGTCTTAGGGGATACTGCTCAGGTCTTAGGGGTATACTGTGCTTTTTTCTTTTAGTTTGTCCCTTAAGGGGTCTCTTATAACTCATTGATTTTACTACACTTTTTTAATACCCCGTAAGCATCCATTTAGGGTCCTTAATATCTCCTATAAACTTATCCAGTTTATCCTGTAGTTCCTGCTCCTTAAACTCCCTCATTGCATCATCTTCATCAATACCAACCATCTCTACAATAGCAGCTAACACAATAGCTAAGGCATCCAATCTATCATCGTGCTTTAAACATCCTCTTGTACGTGTTATATGTGTTAATTGATATATTAAACCATAGGATAACGATTGGGGATCCTTAAGACTCCCCTCGATATCCCCAAGGAGCAGTTCTTTATCTATGATTAATTTATGCTGATTCATAAGGGGTTCCATAGTATCAATAATACGTAGCTCCTTCTGTTTACTACTTCTAACTTCCTCAATTGTACAAGGGTATACCTTCTTTAATATTGGTCGTAGTAATTGATCAAACATACCATCACCGAAGTTACTCTCGGTTACAATCTTCTGTACCTTATATGTCTTAGCAATTGTAGCTAATTTAAATAAATTATCATTAGCATAACCACCTTGGAGACCACCACAGGATACTATGTATATCTTACCGTGTAAGTACTTAATAACAGCGTAACCCATTTCATCACTACCTCTACCTGAGGGGTCAATAGCCATAATACTAAACTGATACTGTGTATATTCTTTATCAATATAAAGGGGTCCATGTAAAGTATCCCCAGTAAACCCTATATTTGGTATATCCAATAAGGTATCTCTACCAGAGCTATAAGAGACTCCAATAGGTCCCTTATCCATAGGGATATCCATAACAATCAAATCTTCCTGCTTTAATGGGTACTTATCTGCATCAGATAATGAGGTATCTAATTGGTATTGTAAACGGAAATATGTCTTACCAACAGAACCCTCTCTCTGTAGTAGGTCATCATCAAGGAAACGGGTATCCGTAGGAGTCCCTACAGTAGCCCCATTAGCTATCATATCCTCAATGTAAGGGGCTAGCCTACCTTGGTATACTTCAGGCTCCTCAGGGATACGTGAGGGCCATATACGGACAAGGAAACCTTTATCAACAAAACGACCATAGATACTATCACCTGTCTGTGGTGTACCTAAGGATAATATACTAGCATTATCTGTTGTCTGTAGGATACTATCAAATTCATTTATTTGTTGTAGTATCTTAGCTCTCATTGTCTCAGTAGCACAGTTAATTGATGTCTCAATATCATCAGCAATTAGCAAAGATGCTCTATTACCTTGTAATTGAGAATTAATACCTAGACATTTAACACTAGGTTGTACTGTAGCACGACAACCATCTACATCAAAAGCCATCACGGAGTCCCTCTGGTCTCCCCTAGGTTTCAAATGCTCTAGTATAGGTACCTCACCAATCAGCTTCTTAATAAAAGTACTGATTGCTACTGCGTGTGGACCAGATGCCGATACAATAAGTATCTTCTCATCAGGATCCCTAAGGAGTCTCCAGGTAGCATAAGCACCACTTAGGTATGTCTTACCAAGACCACGAAAGGCTTGGATAAGCAGACGTTTATTACCTTCCTGTAGTGTATTAGCTATGTCCTTTTGTATAGGAGTAGCATTAGGTAAACCAATAGTATTCCAGACATAATCTACATACTCTGGGAAACTAGTTAGTATTTTCTTTATTTTATCCTCATCCTGCATACCCTCTCTCCTTTAAAATTAGGTGGGTTAGAGGAACCTTTAAGGCTCTACCCTAACCCTTGTATTACTTTTTAATTAAAGTTCCTAGAATCGAATCCTAGGAGCTCTAATACTTACTTCTTTTTCTTCTTTTTAATCTTAAGCTTATCCTTACCTACCTTAGGACCCTTACCAATAAGCTCTAAAGCTTTACGCTCACTAGGGCTTAATTGGGAAGGTTTCCCAGTAACCTTGGATTTAGTAGCTTTACCACCTATCTTTAATAGATGTAAACCAACTTTAATTACTGTACCTATACTCATTAGTGTGGTGACTCCATAATAGATTCCTCATTATCAAGGAAGTTTTGGATAAGATTAGCCATAGGTTTACTCTCTACAATATCCGCAGTAATCTCATTATCCTTTAAGAATTTTAAGACTGCTGACAACTCACCAGGAGCTAAACGCTCCCCGCTAGTAATCATCTGTGTAAAGTAAGTGGCTATCTCGTCATGAAGTCCGTTAAGGGTATCAATCGTTGCTTTTGTACTCATATTATTCTCCTTTTAAGAATGATTCCATTTCACTAGTGTCTTTTTTACCTTTATCTAACCATCTTTCAACAGATAGTGGTTGATTACTCTTAGTCCTATTAACTCTTTCATAATAACCATTAACATATTGATTAAGGGCTTCAGGGTTCTTCTTCATAAAGAGCTCTAAGGCCTTCGTATGAAATTCCTGAAGCTTTCCATTCAGTACATAGCGTCTCGTACCTTTAGTACCCCAATCAATACCATCATACTCAATGTCCTTGTATTCTTGGCTGTTGACTAAAGTATTCAATTGGTCTTCAATATTAAACTCACTCTCTAATAAGTGACGCATTGCCGACAAATCCTTAGTGTTAAGCTCAATAGGTATACCTTTATATGTAATTTTATTAGACATATTAGGTAATCTTAAACCTAATCTAGCAACCTCTAAACGGATAGGACTAGTACTAATCTTACGTTGTTGTACACCACTAAAAGTCTCAGGCTTAGGAGAAAACTTACCATATACATCTGGTTGGTAAGGCAAATCGTCTCTATTACCATAGAGGTCTTTAAGCTTCTCAAAGAGTGTGATAGCAGACTTACGGTTATTCTCACTATCCTCATTAAGGTAGCGAGCCATACCACTACCAGGGGCAAACATTAGTGCCTTCTGTTTAGCGTACTTAGCCCACTTCTCAGGTGAAGGATCATCCATAGCTCTTAAGAACTCTGTGATACCTGTAGTATACGTCTTATTAAGGGTATTCTCTGAGAAGGCTGAGATAATTGCAAAGCTAACCTCATCCCATCTTTCCATAAAATCTGAATCATCAGTAAGACCTCTTCTTTGCATATCATCAAAGAACTGCCCCATAGAAGCTGTAATATTAAAGAAAGATGCTATAGGATCAGCACGATTATACTGTACTGTTCTACCATCGTCTGTAACATATGAACTCTCTAAGATACCTGCGCTTTCCCACGCAGCTCTGTGTCCTTGAGGCGCTATACCTGTAAGCTTATCGTTTTGGTACATACTATAAGCCATACCATATAAAGATGTACCTAAGGTAAGCTGTGCCATAACGATATCTCTATCCCTACCGCCTTTAGCCCACATAGCTCTACTCTTACTACTAATCATATTAAGACCAGGAGTTCTACGTACTAACCACTTAATGAGGTTTGTAGGTGTTTTTACGAAAGGCATAATAACATTACCAGCACCACCAAAGGCATCTTTCTTAAACTTAACAAAGTCCTGTCCAGCACGACCTAAGTCTTCCTGGAAAGTTACTTCCTTAGCTTGCAAAATAGCCTCATCATACCAAGTATTAGTAGGATCTATAGAACGCACTAACTTATAGCCCTCAGGAGATAGTGTACCACCATTCTTAAGAGTCTGCTGCATCTCCATTACATTTAAGAAATTCTTAATGAACTTAGCACGCGCTTTCTCAGTTTTTAAACCTTTCTTATTAGCTTCTCTAACTGCCATATAGTTAGCGTGACTATTAAAGGCCATACGCTTAAACAGATCATCTTCAATACCTAATGCTATCAGAGCACTTCTGTTTACTGTACCTGCTACATCTATGGCCCATCCTGCATTACCACCAACATTAAGGTAATCTCCTGATAGATAACGTGCTCCTGCATCCTCATCTAACTTACCCACATTAGTTAAGAAACCTTTTTGTAGGGCCTCTTCAAATGAAGCTGTACCCTCAGGTAATTGTTTAGTAGCATTAACAATAGCTCTATAAGTATCCCACATACCACTTAGGTGACCTCTGTGTAAGGCAGCTAACTCGTTAAGACGTACAAAATCATTTCCCCCTTTATAAGAGGCGTTTGTAAGTCTACTAGTAGCTTCACGTCCATACCCAATAAATGAAGCAACATAGTGCTCACCCATACGTGCAAGAGATGATGTCATATTACCCATCATATTAATCTTATGTGTAACAGGGTTAGATAGAATACCATTGTACATATTCTCTAATAGTACACGTATAGCTTTAACAGCTTTACTATCTTCCTTAATAACCTTCTTACCTGCTGCAAGGGCACTAGTACCTGCTTCGATATCTTTTATGACGTTTAAAGCCCTATCTAACTCCTTACCAGAAAGAGACTTACCTTGTAGTGCTTCTGCCATTACATCATCAAACTGCTGTGGATGATCACTGGCAAAAGTCATTACAGCTCTGAGTTTAGCATCGTCAAATGCAAAGATATTCATAGCAGAGAGAGCTCGCGCCGTCTCCGTTTGTACTCCTTTAACATTCTTAGCTAAACGCGTAAAGTTATCTAATTCAATTAGGTACTTCATCACCGCCTTCTCTTTCTCAGCACCTGTAGCTTTAAATGCAACATCCTTAGCTTTAGTCATACGCTTAGAACTATCAAATAGCTCTCTACGTAAAGCAGTAGTAACTACATCTAAGTCCTTAACATTTTTAAGAGTACCCTCTGCTAAATCAATAGTACCATCAATACCTAATGACTTCTGTAGTTGTGCTGCTTCTTCAGTAGATAGCGCCTGTGGCTTCATATCTAAGTTATAGGCATCTCGTACAGCCTTACTATTAAGTAAGAGCTCTGTAGCACCTTGCTCATCTAAAGGGTTCTTATTATAGTTAATCTGAGTATGAGGGGGTTTGTTAGCGGTAGCTTTAATATTATCAGGAACTATTGAAGGTACAATAGGTTCCTTAGTGATTGCCTCAACAATATTAGCAGCTACATCTTCTGTACTACTATTTGAAGTAATATAGTGCTGTAACCCTTTATAACCGCGCAGTAAACCTCCTACTGCTAGTTCTAACCCTGTACCTACAAAAGCACTTTCTACAGCACCTTTTAAGTTATGGTACCAAGTAGGGTCGTTTGGGTCACTCTTTAAGAAATCTACCAAGGCATTCTGTACGCCCATATCAGAAGCAATATCAGCAATATGCTTATCGTTCTTACTCCAAAATAACAAATCACCTGGGACCATACGTAAGGTATTCACACCTATAGTCTTAACAAAGCCTAAATCCTTAGGTGCAAATTTCTTAGTAAGAGCAAAAGATAATACTACCTTACTAATGTCCTTTGATATCTCACCTACTGTTCCTAGTTCACCTGTTACGTTTTCCTTAGTGATATCACTTAAAGCTTTAGGCCCAGTTAGAAACTCATAATCTTCCTCAGTACCACCAAGTTGCGTAACTACTCTCTTATCTGTTTCATTAAGAAATTCCTGCATCCCCTTAGGTAATGCATCATATAAGAATGCCGCACTATTGTCTATAGCCTCGGGTACACTAAGTGTAATACCCTTAGCTATACCCCCTAGGAAGCTTTCATCTTCTTCCGTGTATGGAGTAGCGCTATCAACAGTTTTTAAATCTTCCTCAACACCTAAAAAAGACCCCATACTTTCTTCTTTAGGACCTTCTGTAGTATCTCCTAAAAGGAAAGTGCTCATTGTTTCAGCCATAATTATTGCTCCTGACTTTTCATAAAGTGTTTGTATGCTGCAGCGGCCTCTTCCTTAGTAAACTTACCTTCTTCAATTGCTTGCTTAAGACCCGTCATATCATCAGCGGTTAAGAAAGGGCTAATAATAGTATAGTTATTAATATTAGGAGCAGCCTCAGAAATTTGTTGTTTCCCTAAAATACCAGCTGCAATCTCTTGAGCCTTCTTAAAGGCTACGTCTCCAGGAGGTCTCTCGTTATTATTAGAGTCCATGTAAGACTGCACGTATAACTCAAACTGCTGTTCGTACTCAAAAACTCTAGCCTTCGCCTTCTGGTCTCCCATAATCATACCAAACTGATTAATATCTGCTACCAAACTTTTACCAGCTGCGCGAGCTTTATTTAATCCCTCAATAGCCTGTCGTTTAGTCTCATCTCTATAATCATTATCGTACTTAGATTGTATAGACAGTACAGATAAGAAATCATCACGGTTTATTTTGTGTTTATTGTAATTTAGTAATTCTTGATTTAAGTTGCCTTGTGAAGCTTGTCTTTTAAAAACATTAAGTATCGCTGGGTCAGAGTTTTTACCAAACCCTCCCCTATCCATATACACTGATAATGCATTAGCTACTTTTGAGAACTTCTCTGTAGCTACACCCTCTGTTGTTGCGGCCTGTAGATCCTCAGAAATGGCTGCAATTTGTTTAGGAGTGGGGTTACCGAGGGTAAGTAAAAGTACGCTCTCGTTAGTCCAGTTATTAATCCGATCTCTCTCTGCATCGTCTGCAGCTGTGAGTCTAGCCTTATTTGTAGTACTAATACTAGTCTCTAATGTATCAATCATTTTACCATACACTGGGTGCTCTGCAAACTTTACACCATCCTTAGTAGTAATAGCTAGGTGCTTATTGATAGCAGCCTCGGTATCATAAGTAGGGTCATCTTGATGTTTTTGCTTAATAATAGCAGCCACCCTAGATACATAAAACTTACCGTACTCTGCATTAGTCATATTAAGATGTGAGTCTTGAAGATTAGTATAACTGATCGTACCATCTGTTCCTGTCTCGAAATCCTGCAATATCTGTGCATTCATCTCCTCAGCATCTTGCTCTACCTGCTTAGCAAGTAAGATTTTCTCGTTACCAGCCTGCTCTGAAGCTAACACATTACCTAAGGTAGTCATATAGCTTGAAAAGTAATCTGGATTTATATTATCTGCTTGTCCTAAGGTTGCATTAGCATTTCCTATTCCTTTAGCATAGTTCTCACCTAATGCATCTAGGGCTACTTCATTTTCCTTTGCCTCTGCGATTAATCGGTAAGCTTCGGTGCGCCCTGCTAAGGTACCTTTAGCTCTTTGTGAGATAGCCTTACGCTTATCACTAGCCTCTATTTTAGACTGTCCTATAGTAGCTAAACCTTTAGCTGCAAGACCTAAACCCTCTGCTAAAGCTTGCCCCGTACTTTTTACGGGACTAACTACAGGCATTTCTACAGACCCTGATACCCCGCTTTTAAACTCACCTAATGGTACCTCAGTACCAGCAGTCTTTTTTAAATTTGTTCTTTGTTCTCTAGGCATCCTCAGATACTCCTATATAATTTTTAGTTGAAACTCCAGGTATTCTTAAAGGCAGTCTTGCTTGCTTGCCAATTACTTACAGCAGGCGTACTTGCTGTTGCAGCAGTTCCCCCAGTAAACCCACCACCAGCAGCATAAGCAGTACCCCCAGCAACACCAATTTGTAAGGCTGCTGATAGACCTGTGCTCTTCTTACTCTCAGCTTGATTAATAGCACTTCTTGTACTTAAGTAGTCTGCTTGTGACTGAGTACCAATCTTAACCATATCGCTTTCAGCTAAGGTAATAATAGAACCAGAATTAATACCTTCTTGCATATAAACATTAGCTAAGTTTCTTAAGGCAACACCACCCATAGCCCCGCTTTCCGCTGAGGCTACCCTAGCAGACGCTTGAGCTCTAAGACCTTCCCTTTTTTCTTGAGTAAGCTCCATACCAGCCTTACGATTGACGTCTTCCATCTCCTGAACACGCTGGGCGTTCATAATAGTCTGCTGATCAATAGCTGCTTGTTGTTGTGCTTCTGCGGCTTGATTAGTAGCGGATATTTCAGAGGCTTTTCCTATCATAGCTACCGTGGCCATACTAATAGGATCACACATATCTACTCCTTTTTAAATACATCATAATAATCTTCCTTTCTAAATTCAAATTTGTAGAAGGGTACTTCCTTATCGTGAAGGAGGTAACCCTTAGGTCTCCCATCAGGGTACTGTTCAAAATGTGCACCGAAGTGCATTAACCACTTTACTGAAATCTTGTGATGGGATGAAACGTAGTTTGTAATTCTCCACCAAGAGTCTAGCAGGTGTTTAAAAACATCCCTACTGTACTTGGCCATATCCCACTGGTACTCTGACATCCTAGCATCAGTTAGTAGGTATCCAATACCCTCACCTTTCTTATTGCTAGGAACAACACCAAAGATACCCGAGACAGTACCATCGTACAAAATAAGGTACATACTATCAGCATACTTGTTTAACGTACGGATTACTGTACGCCTGAAAGGCAATCCATTAGAAGCCTCAACTTCCTTTTTATCATCTTCCTTCAGTTCTAAATCCCTAACCTCATTGTAATACTTCTTTTCAAATGGTACTATCTCTACTTTCATCCCTCTACCTCTATTCGTATTTAAAGCTTAACCTTAATTTTTAACTGATCAATAGCCTTAGGTTTCTTAGGCATCTCACATTTACCATTGATCATAGTACCGCCTCTATTCTCACACTTCATTAATGCTGAGTGTGCTACCTTTTTCTTATCTTTACTCATCTTACTTCTCCTTTAAATTTTTATATTTATCTTTAGCTTGATTATATCCACGTCTCTTAGTCATCCAAGGAACTACTATATTAGTTATGATTAGGAAGGCTAAGAATGCCCATAGAGCATCTGTTCCCCAAGACTGAGCTACGTATGCCACTGCTTGTTCTTTTGTCTCTATATCGGCAACCTCGGGACTATCAGGTACTATCTCATCGTATGCCATACTAGTAGCTGCATTAGCTATAGCAGGTATAGGACCAGCGACAACATAAGTTATCCCTGTAGTAGCTGCTGATTTACCTAGGTTACGTAACTCTAAGCTAGAACAACCAATGAGACTTAATGATATGATTATAATTGCTATTCGTTTCATATTAGTACCCAGTTAATAGGTAGAGTCCAAGGGTCGAGTAGGAAGAACCTAGCTGTACCATCGACTAATTCTACCCATACCATTAGCCCTTACCTTGTTTTCTTATTATGCCGTACATATCACTAAGTAAGACTTTAATCTCTGCGATATCAGCCTTATAGTCATCCTTAAGTACATAACTCAGGGGCATATTACTTTGACAATTAGTCAGGTTCTCTTCTAGTTTATCTACTGTGTCAGCTAGTCTATTCAAGAACCATCCTAACATCACGACTACTACCGTTAGTAGCCCTAGTATGATGTCTGCTGTTTCCATATTTATCCTTTAGGGTATTGTTCTTTAACTGCTGTAATAGCATCATCAAGAGTTGTAGTACCATTCTGTCTATCCCAGTAAGCCATATCAGCTTGTTCTTGTAGTGATGGGTATGCTTCTGCTCT
>Ga0255771_1006398_pt1 | contig 9911 bp, 6 predicted proteins | sample 011ome_19_FD_179969 | JGI IMG/M metagenome (GOLD analysis project Ga0255771, IMG submission 179969) | Coastal salt marsh microbial communities from the Groves Creek Marsh, Skidaway Island, Georgia - 011510BT metaG (version 2) | ecosystem: Environmental > Aquatic > Marine > Intertidal zone > Salt...
TTTTATTTTTTTTTAATCCTTTTTAGTTGTTTAATTTTTGGAGCGGGTGAAGAGAATCGAACTCTCACAACCAGCTTGGAAGGCTGGAGTTCTACCATTGAACTACACCCGCAGTACCAAACTGTTATACCCACAACAGCCAAGTGCTTATAGCATTAAAGTTTTAATAATCAACACTTTGAGAGCAATCAAAAAACCCTTTAACTATTGAATTTTTTTGGTGGTGGGGGAAGGATTCGAACCTTCGAAGACCGGAGCCAGCGGGTTTACAGCCCGCCCCATTTGACCGCTTTGGTACCCCACCAATAGCTCTGTTAAGTTAGTATTACACAAACAGAAATTAAACGAAGCTTATACATAAAAATACTATCTATAAAACATAATTTTTATATAATTTTTTTTATGGATAATTCATATTGGATTAGTGGAATACATGCTGTTCAAGCTGCCCTAAACAACAAAGAAAGAGATGTATTAGAAATTGCAGTACTAGAAGAAAACTTAAATAAATTACTTAATGCAAATAAAATAAAAATTTCGATTCAAAATAAAAAATTTTTTAATAAAATTTTTAAATCTGAAGATAAAAATTTCACTCATCAAGGGGTAGCAGCAAAAATTAGACCTTTGCTAAAAAAAAATTTAGAAAATTTATTACGAGACAATAATTTAAACACAGTTGTTTTTTTAGATCAAATTAATGATCCAAGAAATATAGGATCAATTATTAGAAATTGTGTTGCTTTCAATATTAAATATTTAATATTAGAAAATAATTCGGTTAATCTGAAAAGCAATGCAATGCACAAAGCATCTTCTGGCTATATTGAAAATATTTCAATTATTGAAGTTTCAAACATAAATAATGCGCTAATAAAACTTAAAAAAGAAAATTTTTTTATTTATGGAATGGACTCGAATGCAGGCAAAGAATTAGCATCAGTAAACTTTGTTAAAAAAAAAATAATCATTCTCGGTTCTGAGGGCAAAGGAATAAGAAAAAATGTTAGTGAAAAATGTAACCAATTAATAAAAATTAAAATGAATAAAGAAACTGAAAGTTTAAATGTATCGAATGCTTCAGCAATTATTTTGCATCATATAGCAAATCTATCATACTAATAAAATTTTAAATTCTTAAAATCATCTGCTAAAAAATTTTCATAATTTTTCCAAGCCGCGCTAGAAGATTTGTAAATAGGTTGTCTCACTTGAAAAGTACTTGCGGTCGAAACAGATTTTTTATTATTTTGAAAATCTAAGCAAGACTTATCAAAACTTAAATTACAAAATTGTAATAATTTTGTAATTTCTTGTTCGCTGTTAACTACTAAATTTTCATATTTTAAATCATAAATCCAATCGCCGTATAATTTCTTCCAAAATGTCATGTAATCAACATATAGATTTAAAGCATGGGTTAATTTTTTTGAATTATAAGCGTAAGACATTTGCAATTTTCCAAAATAATTTTTGAGAATTGAAACAAAAACATCTCTAGGATCTCTTACGCAATGAATGATTTTTGCATTTGGAATAGCATTTTTTATAAATCCAATTAATTTGTAATTCACGGGCATTTTGTCTGTATGATGTGAAAAGTTACTATTTTTTTTTAAGTTTATTCGTTCAAAATATTTTTTATGAATACAGTCAAATATATTGTCAGAATTTTCTATAATTTTTTGATAAAATTCATCTAAAGATTTATGCTCCACACACAGATTCATAGACTTTGATAAATAATCAATCTCCTCAAGTCCTTGCACTTGGGGATGGGATGAAATTATTTGCTCAATTAATGTTGTTCCCGATCTTGGCATTCCAAGAATAAAAATGGCATTGTTTTCTTTTATCAGCCCACTGTCTTTTTGCTTCTTAATTGTTTCAAATATTTTTGTAATTACTGCAAATTCCTCTTCTTGAAATTTAAAATTATAATTAGTTTTTTTATCTCTAATGGAGTTTGAAATAGAAAAATAATGATGAGCATCTTTATAATTTTTTACATCCTCTTTGCCTTTAGATAATGCATAACCAAGTTCTTCGACTTTGTTATGATCATTTTTATGTTGCTCAAAAATTTCCTGCATTTGTTGAATATGAGGATCATTTTCATCTTTATATTTTGTGATAATCGATAATCTCCTGTGGACATCTGCCAATGCAGGATTGCTTTCTATAAGAGATAAATATTTTTTTTTTGCTATATCTATTTCACCAAGATTTGAATAATAATTTGCAATATTTAATAAGGCAGGGACAAAATTAGCATTATGTTTAATTGCAATATTATAATTTTCTAATGCAATATTATTTTCTTGAAGGCACTCATAGCAACTTCCTTTTAAATTGTAGATATAAGCTAAATCAACTTGTTGGGAAAAATTTTCTAACAATCTATCCGCTATATCTATACATTTTTGATATTGCTCCAACATTAAATGAGAATTCATTAGATTGAGCCATGCAGGCAAATAATCTTTTTTTAACTGCAATGCCTTATTTGAAAATTCTATTGATTTTTGATAATTTTTATTTTTAAAAAAAATTTTTGATATATTGTGTAAAGATCCTGGATTGTTACTATCAAGCTCATGGCATTTAAAAAAACATTCAAGACTTTCATTACTTAAACCAAGATTATCGAGTGCAATTCCCCTCAGGTTCCAAAATTGCGCTATATGACCGTATTTTTCATGATTTTTTTTTGTCTTTAATGCAACTTCTTTAAAATTATTTTTTTTTAGATGTTCTATTAAATAACTAAAAAAATGATCATGCATAAACTGAGATTATAATTAGAATTATTAAATTAGCAAAATAACTCTGGGGAAAGTAATAGGCAAAAAAAAGGCCCGTATAAACGGGCCTTTTTTAATATTTTAATTTTAATTAAAATGATTGTACTGTTTTAAGTTGGAATGCTTCTCCATCTGAACCATCAACTCCATTAGCATCACTTACATCACCGTAAGATAACTCAAGTGCGATTCCACCTAAGTTATATCCGATACCAATACCAGTAATTTTTTCTTTCTTAGCGAAATCAGTACCGTTAAGATCTCCATCTGTAACGATATGCTGAAGAGCCACTGATAAGTTATCATTTACAGCAAAACCAATACCGTATTCATTAGTTTTGTACTCATCTTGAGTAGCTGCTGTTGCCATTTGTTCAAAGTTTTTTCTTTGAGCACCAATAGTGATACCGTTGATTGTGTAAGCAGCACCGTAAGTTGTTGCTTTACCATCTTCAGCAGTTGCACCAGAGGCCTTGTCTTTAGCATAACCAAGCATTACATTTAAACCTTCTACACCTAAGTTACCTTGAAACTTAGCCATAACTGCGCTAGTTCCAGAGTTATCAGTTGTACCAGGGTTTGTTGTATTACCTTGTGCAGTATTTGGAACGTATCTTAAAGAAAGAGTTCCTCCGTCAAACTTTTGAGCAACACCTAAACCAATAGCATTTTTTCTAGCATTAGAATTAGAATCACTTTCTCCTAAGTCAAACGCGATTTCATATGCAACTGTTCCAACACCAGCAATAACAGTTTGGAATGCTTCACCAGTATTTGGCACAACAGTAGCTGACAAGTTTGTAAAACTATCTGCACCGATTTGCACAGTAGTGTTTTCATTTGTCAAAGTTAAGTGAGCACCTTCTGTAGAAGCGTTCTCAAGTCTAAAACCATAAGAAAGTTTTCCAAAGTCAGTGTCTTTTGAACTTGAAATTTGAATGTTATCTTCAAATCCTTGTCCTTGCGAACTAGCAGCTGCAGTAGTTGCGCTTGCAGAGTTAAATACGTACTCTAAGTTACCGCTTACTTTTGTTTCAGCAAAAGCAGAACCTGCTAAAGCCACAACACCAGCAAGAGCACTAGTCGTTAGTAGTTTTTTATTCATTTTTGTTTCCTTTTGTTATTGTTTAAATTAAACAGATTGATTTCTATAGATATCAAACTTAAATTCATCTAAAAAATAAGCTTAACATGCTTTTTTTTTAAATATGTTGCAAAATTACAACAAAATATTAGCCTAGATATAACTATCATTTTTAGCATTAAAAATATAAGGATATACAGCAAAAATGACTAAAAAAATAATTTCGCTTCTTTCTATACTGATATTAACTCTGACTATTTCATGCTCTAAAGATAAAGAGGAGGAAAATAAGGTATTTAAGAAAAAACCTGTTCCAATTAATGCCAGTGAAAGAGCACGTGCTTCAGTAGAGAAAGAAGGAGGGTTGCAAGACGCGTTATTTGGAAAAAAAGGAGGTAATAACACCTTCGATTTTGCCACTTCAAACTCATTATGGAGAGCATCTATTGAGCTTTTAAAAGAAATACCCCTATCAAATGCAGATTACTCGGGCGGAGTTATTGTAACCGATTGGTACACTAAGGATGGCAAAGAAAGTATAAAAATTAATATTACTTTTTCATCAAGTGAGTTAGCAATTTCATCATTCAATGTAAGTTCATTTAAAAAAACATGTAATAATATGGCCGAATGTAGTGTTCAAAAAATGGAAACTGGATTTAGCTCAACGCTAAAAAACAAAATTATCTCAAAAGCTAGAGAAATTGAGTTGCAAAAACTTAATGAAAAAGAAAAAAAGAAATAGAATATAATTAGTTAGATATTAAACTTAAGTTATCTACAACATCAATAATAGGATTATCCCAGTTATTATCTGCTTTGCATCTAAAAAGTTTTAACTTTGAATACCATGGGGAAGTACTAATATTTAATAACCATCTCCAATCTGGACAAAATGGAATTAATCCAAAAGTCTTCACTTGCAAACTAGAAGCTAAATGTAAAATTGAAGTATCAGAAGAAATAACCAAATCTAATTCTAAAATCAAATTAGCAATATCAAAAAAGCTTTTGTCTCCACAATAACGGATATTCGATTTATTAAAAAAATATTTATCTGATTCACGAATGTCTTTTTGCAAGCAATAAAAATCAAATTTATCAGGGTAAAGATTGTATAATCTTTCTAACTTTTGCAAAGGAATAGAGCGCAAAAAATCATAAGGATAACTTTCTCTTCCAGACCATGCTAATCCTATTTTTATTTTATCATTAATTAATTTTTTAGATTTTAATTTAAAATTTAAATAATCAGAACCTGGAATGCTTTCTAAAGTTGTTTTGAATATATATGGTAATGACATCAAAGGAACAACGTAATCGTAATCGTTTTGGTTAAATGTTTCGACAATATCAATATGAGAAAATCTAAAAAAATTTTTTAATTCTAAGGGTGGTAAAAAATGAATATTGCTAGAATAATTTTTGAGCAAAGGAATATATCGCGCAAATTGAATTACATCCCCAAAACCTTGCTCGGCAAGAACTAGAATTTTTTTATTTTTAATTTCACTAAGTGAATGAATTTGATTAACATGTTTGCTATTATTTTTTAAAAACCTTGCTTCATATAATTTAAATCCATTTTCAAAATCTCCGTTTAGCAAATAAGATAATCCCAGATTCCATTTTGCAACATAATTTGTACTGCATACTTGAACTGCTTTTTTATGCTGATCTATAGATTCTTTAAAAAGACCAAGTTTAGAGTATAGAACTCCTCTATAAGAAAGCGCTTCAGATAAATAAATGTTATCTAAATTTTTAGTTAAAATAAAATTATTTATATGCTTTAAAGACTTTTCAAAAAATCCTTTTTCACCCAATAGTAAAGCTTGATTGAACCTAGCGTCTTTGTTAACTGGATCAATTTCAATAATTCTTTCAATCAATTCCTCAGCTTTATCAAATTTTTTTAATTTGATCTTAACTGCTAAAAGATTTGTCAAAACTGAAATTCTTTCAGGGAATTGAGAAAAAATATTTTCTAATTTTTGTTCAGCTAGTAAAAATTTATTATTTTTAATTAAATCAAGAGACTCATTAAAAGATTTTTTATGTTTAAGGTAAATATCATCCATAAGCATGGCGGGAGTGACGGGACTCGAACCCGCGGCCTCCTGCGTGACAGGCAGGCGCTCTAACCAAGCTGAGCTACACCCCCGAATTGTTGGTGGGCGATGAGAGACTCGAACTCCCGACCCTCTCGGTGTAAACGAGATGCTCTACCAACTGAGCTAATCGCCCTTTTTTAAAATTCAGAAAATTCTTATAGCAACAATCAAATTGACTGGAAAGCTTTATAATTTAATGAGCACTTTCTACGGAAATATCTTCTTTATTGATTGCAGGTATTTGTTCAGCTTCTACCCACTTAACTGGAGTTAACTCTTTAGATAGGGCTATTTTTAAAACTTCCTCAACATTTTTTACAGGAATAATTTTCAAACCATCTTTAACATTTTGAGGAATTTCTTTTAAATCTTTTTCATTTTCATCAGGTATGATAGCTATTTTTATACCACCCCTTAAAGCAGCTAGTAATTTTTCTTTTAACCCTCCTATTGGTAAAACCCTACCTCTTAAAGTCACTTCACCAGTCATAGCAACCTCTTTTTTAACGGGTATTCCTGTTAAAGAAGAAACTATTGATGTTACCATTCCAATTCCAGCTGAAGGACCGTCTTTTGGTGTGGCTCCCTCTGGAACATGAATATGAATATCTTTTTTGTCAAAAGTCGGTGGTATTATTCCAAAGTCCAGACATTTGGATCTAACATATGATTTTGCAGCTCTCATGGATTCTTTCATTACATCACCTAATTTTCCCGTAAGCTCTAATTTACCTTTTCCAGGCATTACCAAAGTTTCAATTGAAAGTAACTCTCCGCCAACCTCGGTCCAGGCTAGTCCAGTCACAACTCCAACTTTATCGACATCTTCTATTTCTCCGTATTTAAATTTTTTCACCCCTAAATATTGATCTACATTATTTACTTTAATTTCAATTTTATTTTCTTTTTTTGTAACAATGTCTTTGATCGCTTTTCTCGTAAGTTTTGAAATTTCTCTTTCTAAGCTACGAACTCCAGATTCTCTTGTATAATGCCTAATAATATTTTTAATCGAAACATCATCAATTTCCCATTCATTATCTTTCAAACCGTTATCTTTAATTTGTTTTGGAATTAAATATCTTTTAGCAATTTCAAGTTTTTCATCTTCTGTGTAACCTGAAATTCTGATAACTTCCATTCTATCAAGTAAGGGGCCTGGTATGTTTAATGTATTGGCGGTTGTCACAAACATGACGTTTGATAAATCATAGTCAACCTCCAGATAATGATCATTAAAACTATTGTTCTGCTCAGGATCTAATGCCTCTAGCAATGCTGAAGATGGATCTCCGCGATAATCTGATCCGAGCTTATCAATTTCATCTAGTAGAAAAAGGGGGTTTTTTGTACCTGCTTTTTTCATCATTTGCATAATTTTTCCAGGCAAACTTCCAATATAAGTTCTTCTGTGTCCTCTAATTTCAGCTTCATCTCTAACGCCACCTAATGACATTCTAACAAATTCTCTTCCCGTAGCTTTTGCAATAGATTTTCCTAGAGATGTTTTTCCAACACCAGGAGGGCCAACAAGACATAAAATTGGTCCTTTGATTTTTTTTATTCTAGACTGAACTGCTAAAAATTCTAAAATTCTATCTTTTACTTTCTCCAATCCAAAATGATCTTGATCTAAGACCTTTTGAGCTTCTGCAATGTCAGTACTCACTTTAGATTCTTTTTGCCAAGGCAAAGAAACCATCCACTCTAAATAATTTCTAACCACAGTAGATTCTGCAGACATTGGGCTCATCATTTTTAGTTTCTTTAACTCAGCAAAACATTTGTCTTCGGCTTCTTTACTCATTTTTGCTTTTTTTATTGATTCTTCTAAAACTTTTGTTTCATCTTTTCCTTCTTCAATTTCACCAAGTTCTTTTTGAATGGCTTTTAGCTGTTCATTTAAATAATATTCCCTTTGGGTTTTTTCCATTTGATTTTTAACTCTGCCGCGAATTCTTTTTTCAACAGATAAAACATCAATTTCGCTATCAAGATGACCTAAAATAGTTTCTAGTTTTTTTTGAATATCTTTTTCTTCTAATAATTTTTGCTTCTCGGCTAAATCTATATTTAGAACAGATGAAACTTTATTTGCTATGACAGTGGGGCTATTTTCTTTTTTAAAGTCAAAAACATTTTCGTCACTTAATTTTTTTGAAATCTTGCTTAATTTTTCGTACTTGTTCACAATTGCTCTTGATAAAGAAATTGCATTTGGATCTTTATCGTTCAATTCTACAATTTCGCTATTGGCTAGTAAGTATTTTTCATTTTCTTTAAAATTTATAATTTTGACTATACTTTTTCCTTCTACTAATATTTTAACCGTACCATCAGGCAATTTTAATAATTGCAAGATTTCACCCAAAGTTCCATATGAATAAACATCTTTCTCTTTAGGATCATCAATTTCAGAATTTTTTTGGGCTACTAAAATAATTTTTTTATATTTAGTCGTTACCGCATCTAATGCATTAATTGACTTTTCTCTTCCGACAAATAGTGGGATTGCTGAGTTTGGAAAAACTACAATATCCCTAAGAGGTAAAACTGGGTATTCTGAAGTAGGCGCAGAGATAATTTCGCTCATATAAGTAATAAATAATTACTATATTTTAGATTACAAGCTTGAAATAAGTGGCTTGTTAATAAGTTAATTTGCTACTTTTGTTTCTTTTGAAGTGTTTTTAGAAAAAATAATTAGTGGAGCAGATGTCCCTGTTATTACTTCCTTGTTAACCACCACCTCTTCAACATTTTCCATGGAAGGTAAATCAAACATTGTTTGCAATAAAGCTTCCTCTATAATTGATCTTAATCCTCTTGCCCCCGTTTTTCTTTTGATTGCTTTTTCAGCAATAGCTTTTAAAGAATCTTTTGAAAAAGTAAGTTTAGCGCCTTCAATCTCAAATAATTTAGCATATTGTTTGACCAAAGAATTTTTTGGTTCCTCTAAAATTTTAATTAATGAAGATTCATCTAAATCTTCTAATGTAGAGATAATTGGCAATCTTCCAACAAATTCTGGAATTAAGCCAAACTTTAACAAATCTTCTGGTTCTATATCTTTTAATAATTCACCAGTTTTTTTATCATCCTTCGATTTAACAGTAGCACCAAATCCAATAGATGATGCATTTCCTCTTGATGCAATAATTTTATCAATTCCAGCAAAAGCTCCTCCACAAATAAACAAAATATTAGTAGTATCAACTTGTAAAAATTCCTGTTGAGGATGTTTTCTTCCTCCTTGAGGGGGAACACTTGCAATAGTTCCTTCCATTATCTTCAACAAAGCTTGCTGAACCCCTTCTCCTGACACATCTCTAGTAATGGATGGATTTTCTGTTTTTCTACTTATCTTATCAACCTCATCGATGTAGACGATACCTCTTTGTGCTTTTTCCACATTATAATCCGCAGCTTGTAATAATTTTAAAATAATATTTTCAACATCTTCGCCAACATAACCAGCTTCCGTTAATGTAGTTGCATCCGCCATAGTAAAAGGAACATCTAAAATTCTCGCAAGTGTTTGCGCAAGTAAAGTTTTACCGCAGCCAGTAGGACCCATTAACAGTATATTAGATTTTGCTAATTCTACATCCTTATTAGATTTGCCATCGTAATTTAATCTTTTGTAATGATTGTGAACTGCTACAGATAAAATTTGCTTAGCTGTTTTTTGTCCAATGACATACTCATCCAACGTTGAATAAATTTCTTTTGGAGTTGGAACTCCTTCTTCATTTTTAGAAAAATTATTTTTACTCTCTTCTTTGATGATATCCATACAAAGCTCGACACACTCATCACAGATAAAAACTGTTGGACCTGCTATTAGCTTTCTAACTTCGTGCTGGCTCTTTCCACAGAAAGAACAATACAGTGTATTTTTTGTTTCTT
>Ga0255771_1006419_pt1 | contig 9891 bp, 10 predicted proteins | sample 011ome_19_FD_179969 | JGI IMG/M metagenome (GOLD analysis project Ga0255771, IMG submission 179969) | Coastal salt marsh microbial communities from the Groves Creek Marsh, Skidaway Island, Georgia - 011510BT metaG (version 2) | ecosystem: Environmental > Aquatic > Marine > Intertidal zone > Salt...
GCACCGTAGGCTTCAAGCGCCCACACTTCCATCTCACCGAAGCGCTGACCACCGAACTGCGCCTTACCACCGAGCGGCTGCTGGGTGATCATCGAGTACGGTCCGGTCGAACGGGCGTGAATCTTGTCGTCGATCAGGTGGTGCAGCTTCAAGATGTACATGTAGCCGACACTGATCGGGTCAGGGAAGGGCTCGCCGGAGCGGCCGTCAAACAGGCGGGCCTTTCCGGTAGCGTCCACCATATTGTTGCCATCTTTATTCGGCAGGGTGGAATCGAGCAGGCCCACGAGCTCTTCCTCGGTCGCGCCGTCAAACACGGGGGTTGCGACCTTGGTGCCGGGCTTGACGTCCTTGAATGCCGCCGGCAGGTTCTTGGCCCAGGCGGGGCTGCCATCAATCTTCCACCCCTGCTTGGCAATCCAGCCGAGGTGAATTTCGAGGACCTGTCCGATGTTCATGCGACCTGGAACACCCAGCGGGTTCAGGATGATGTCAACCGGTGTTCCATCCTCGAGGAACGGCATGTCCTCGACGGGGAGAATCTTCGCGATCACACCCTTGTTTCCGTGACGTCCGGCGAGCTTGTCACCTTCGGAGATCTTGCGCTTCTGGGCGATGTAGACGACCACGCGCTGGTTGACACCAGAGCCCAGTTCGTCTTCGCCTTCTTCTGCGTCAAAGACCTTCACGCCGATGATGGTTCCCTGCTCACCGTGGGGCACCTTCAGTGAGGTGTCGCGCACTTCGCGACTCTTCTCGTTGAAAATCGCGCGCAGCAGGCGCTCCTCCGCGGAGAGCTCGGTCTCACCCTTCGGGGTGACCTTCCCCACGAGGATGTCACCGGGGCGAACTTCGGCACCGATACGGATGATGCCTCGCTCATCCAGGTTGGCAAGAAGTTCCGGACCGACGTTCGGCAGGTCGCGGGTGATTTCTTCCTTACCCAACTTGGTGTCGCGAGCGTCCACCTCGTATTCCTCGATGTGAATCGAGGAGAGGGTGTCGTCTTTCACCAGGTTCTGGCTCAAGATAATGGCGTCTTCGAAGTTGTAACCCTCCCACGACATGAATGCCACTAGCAGGTTCTTGCCCAGAGCCAGTTCGCCATCTTCAGTCGCGGGGCCATCAGCGATGACTTCGCCAGCCTCCACGCGGTCACCCGCGGAGACGCGCACCTGGTGGTTGTAGTTGGTGCCCTGGTTCGAACGGTCGAACTTACGCAGGTAATAGGTCTTGGTGCCGCCCTTGTCCTGCTTCACCACACAGTGGTCAGCCGACACCTCGGTCACCACACCGCCGGTCTCGGCAACAATCACGTCACCGGCGTCAACCGCGGCAAACGACTCCATACCGGTACCCACCAGCGGGGACTCGCTGCGAAGAAGCGGCACAGCCTGACGCTGCATGTTCGCACCCATCAGGGCGCGGTTCGCGTCGTCGTGCTCGAGGAACGGAATTAGTGAGGTCGCGACCGACACCATCTGGCGCGGCGAGACGTCGACATAGTCGACCGCCTCGGGGGCGACGAGCTCAACTTCTCCACCCTTCTTACGCACGAGGACCTTGTCCTCAGCGAAGGTGCCATCGGCGTTCATCGGCGTTCCAGCCTGGGCGACGACGAAGTCGTCTTCATCGGTGGCGGTCAAGTAGTCAATGGTCTTTTGGACCTTGCCGTTTTTCACCTTGCGGTAGGGGGTCTCGATAAAACCGAACGCGTTGATCCGGGCGAAGGACGCGAGCGAACCAATCAGACCAATGTTCGGGCCTTCAGGGGTTTCGATCGGGCACATGCGGCCATAGTGCGAGGGGTGAACGTCGCGGACTTCCACACCGGCCCGCTCGCGGCTCAGACCACCGGGTCCGAGTGCCGAAAGGCGACGCTTGTGGGTAAGACCCGAGAGCGGGTTGTTCTGGTCCATGAACTGGGAGAGCTGGCTGGTGCCGAAGAACTCCTTGATGGCCGCCACGACCGGACGCACGTTGATCAGCGTCTGCGGGGTGATGGCCTCAATGTCCTGGGTGGTCATACGCTCGCGCACCACGCGCTCCATGCGGCTCAGACCCGTGCGCACCTGGTTCTGAATCAGCTCGCCGACGGCGCGGATACGACGGTTACCAAAGTGGTCGATGTCGTCGGTGTCCAAACGCACGTCCACCTTCTTGCCGTCGCGAAGACCGGCAATGGTGGTGCGACCTTCGTGCAAGGCAACGAGGTAGCGGATGGTCTGCACGATGTCTTCGAGCGTGAGCACGGAGACGTCGAGGTCCTTGTCCAAACCGAGCTTGCGGTTGAGCTTGTAACGGCCCACGCGGGCGAGGTCGTAGCGCTTCTCATTGAAGAAGAAGTTGTCGAGCAACAGACGCGCTGCTTCAGCGGCGACCTGCTCACCCGGACGCAGCTTGCGGTAAATGTCCTTGAGGGCTTCTTCCTTGGTGAGGATGGTGTCCTTCTCAAGCGCTTCGAGGATCGAGTCAAAGCCAGCGAACTCCTTGGCAATTTCTTCGCTGGTCAGACCCAGGGCCTTTAAGAAGACGGTGACGGACTGCTTGCGCTTGCGGTCAATACGCACACCCACGCTGTCGCGCTTGTCGACTTCAAACTCGAGCCACGCACCGCGGCTCGGGATAATCCGGACCGAGTGAACCTCTTTGTCACTGGTCTTGTCGATTTCGGATTCGAAGTAGACACCGGGGCTACGCACCAGCTGCGACACCACAACACGCTCAGTGCCGTTGATGATGAAGGTGCCGCGCTCGGTCATCAGCGGGAAGTCGCCCATGAACACGGTCTGGGTTTTGATTTCACCAGTCTGGTGGTTCATGAACTCGGCTTCGACATACAGAGGAGCGGCGTAGGTCTTCCCGCGCTCCTTGCACTCTTCGAGCGAGTACTTTTCCTCTTCGAGGTAGGGGTTGGTGAACGACAACTGCATGGTCTCGCTGTTGTCTTCGATCGGGGAAATCTCTTCGAAGATTTCCTCCAAACCACTCTGCTTAGAGATCACCGGTTCACCGGCGGCAGTGGCTTCCTTGACGCGGGCCTTCCACGCGCCGTTGCCGACCAACCAGTCAAAGCTCTCCGTCTGCAGTGCCAGCAGATCGGGGACCGTCAGGGTGTCCGTGATTTTGGCGAACGAGAGCCGCGGTGCGACTCGGCCGTTCTTGAGTGAGGATGCGGTGTTAGAACGCGCAGCAGCCAAGAAAATAACCTCCCGGGGTAGTCGTCACTACCCCCGTCATTGGTGAGCAAACCGTGTCAGATTGCTTCCACGAACAGCCCTTCAGAGAGCCCAGGTCGCCAAAATTTGCGACATTCTCAGAGTCGACCGCCATATGACGACTTGAGAGGACAGGAAGCAACCTCCCACCTTACTCTTTTTTTGGGTGGCTGTCTAGCTGTTATTTCGGCTTTCTCTTTGGTATCCCGAGCCGACTAGCCTCACAGGGATGAGCGCCTGGATGTCGAACCTCCCCGCAGAGGTCATTCTCACCCACAGCGGGTTTCTCGCGAAGCTCAGTCGAGACCGATTCACCGCTTCAGGTGTGGTTCTGAGCGTGGATGGAATCGCGCAGTCGCAGGTGAATCCAGACGACCCCACCGACCTGCAATTTGAATACATTCGGCGCATTGGCCACATCGTGGATCTCTTTCGACCAACCACCGCACCCATCACCGCGGTGCACCTCGGCGCTGGTGCGCTAAGTGTCCCCCGCTACATCGCACACACCAGGCCCGGCTCACGCTCCCAAGTCATTGAATGGGAGCAGGAACTCGTCAATCTTGTCCGAGAGCACATTCCCTGGGACCCGTCGTGGAGCATCCGCGTGCGCTACGGCGACGCCCGGGAGGGCCTGGGCTCGCTACCCACTGGGCTTGTGGGATCAGTCGACCTCGTCGTGGTCGATCTCTTTTCAGGCAGCAGCACCCCGAGCCACCTCACCACCTTGGAGTTTTACCAACATATTCGCCCGCTACTGCGCCCCGATGGCCTCGTGGTCATCAACGTGGTCGATGGCAAGCCTCAAGACTTCACTCGTGCCCAGTGCCGCACTTTGCGGGAAGCCTTCGGCTTTGTGGGCCTGTCGGGGGAATCCGGGGTAGTTCGCGGGCGTCGATTCGGCAACGTCGTGCTCGTGGCCACGCGTGAAGACGACGAACCCGAATGGTGGGGCAGCCTGCAACGTCTGGGTCCCCACCCCACCAGTGTGCTCTCGGGGGCATCACTCGATCGCTTCATTGCGCACGCTCCACTTCAAACGGATTTAGAGCGTCTACCGTCCCCTCAGCTCGGCCAGGGCTTCTTCGGCTCAGAGAGTTAATCGCAACGCTGTGGAGTGTTTCGCACTCCATTGGTTCAGACCTTCTAACCTGTGGCCATGGCCGACCTCGACCGCGTCACCGTGTGGGCACACGCACTCTTGCGTCTGCATCTCGACGGTGAGGGCTGGTCGTTTGGATTCGACCACGCAAAAACGCGCTTTGGTCAGTGCGATCATTCGCAGCGACGCATCACCCTGTCGCGATACCTTGCGCAGCGTGAAAGCGACGATGACGTCCACCAGGTGTTGTTGCACGAAGTCGCCCACGCCCTAGCCGGACCCCGCGCGGGACACGGGCCGCAGTGGCGCCAAGTCGCGACAGAGCTGGGCTACGACGGAGGTCGCACACACGACTCCCCCGCAGCCACCGACAAAGCACGCTGGATGGGAATATGCCCCTCAGGTCACGAAATTATTCGTTTTCGCCGGCCAGGCAAGACCACCTCATGCGCGCAGTGCTCCCCGCGGTTCAACCCCGCCTATGTGATTTCCTGGCACGACCGCACAGCAGCTAGCTGACAGACACCTTCGGCCCAAAAGCCACCCAGCCGGAAAAATCGCGCCCCACTCGTTCAGCAGCTCCCGCGATCAAATTGGGGTATGCCCACGCGCCATCGCTGACGTCGGCTCCGCCGGCACTCAGGTGGTAGTACTGGCACTCCCCTTTCCAGGAGCAGGTGTAGGGGGTGGGGCTTTCAGTGAGGTGATCAAACGCCACCGAGTGGGGGGCGAAGTACCAGTTGCCCTCAATGCGGACCATATCATCTTCTGAGGCGTCAGCGAGAGTGACACCGCCTAGTTCAGCTTTCATGTCCGCGAGTGTAGGTGGCTGAACTGGGGACACAGTGAACCCCAGCACAATGAAGACATGAAGGTTTCGGTTCGCACGACACTTGCCTGCTCGATTGACGCGGCCTGGGAGGCACTTCACACCCCCGATGTCTTTAGAGAGGTGTCTGCTCCCTTCACGAAATTCCGAACTGATGCCGGAAGCAGCCTGCCCCCGCGTTTCTCGACTGAGACTGACTACCCGGTCACCGTGATGGCAATGGGACTGATTCCGATTGGGCGGCAAACGATTTATCTCACTGACCACATTTCCGACTGGGCGCACCGGAGCGTTGTCGATTCGTGGAGGGGTGAGACTGGCGCCCTATCGGCGCTCCGCAATTGGCGGCACGAGATGTCGCTCACTTCTCGAGAAGACGGACGCGTCGACTTCGCCGATCAGCTCACCGCCTCCGCAGGGCTCCTCACGGCTTTTGCGTGGTTGGGGCTTCAGCTTTTTTGGTGGTGGCGCAAATACAAACTGCTTGCCATCACTCGAAGCCTCGACCGGCCGATTACTCGGACCTGGAACCAGCGCTACCGAGCAAAGTCAGCGATGTGGAGCGGCAAGGTCAACCCGGTACTGGCTGAGGTCGCCTCGACACTCACTCCGGGAAAGGCTTTGGATGTCGGATGTGGCGAGGGCGCCGACGCTATCCACCTCGCCGAATTGGGCTGGGACACTCTCGGGGTAGAAGCGTCATCGGTGGCGCTGTGGCGAGCACACCGAGAAGCCACAGCTCGCAAGAAAGCCTCCGCGCCCCTTTCGGTCACCTGGCGAGTAGCCGACACCTCACAACCCTGGTCGTGGCGAAGTGAACAGTTCGATTTTGTGAGCCTCCAATTCATCCACACTGACTCGGAAACTCGCGCCCGCATCTGGTCGCAAGCGTTCGCCTCGGTAGCCCCCGGTGGAACGCTACTGATTGTGGGGCACGACGTATCCGATGCTGAAAAAGGCGTCCGTCGACCCCCCGCCGAGATGTGTTTCGACGTGAATGAACTCACCCGCGCCGTTCCAAGCGATTGGTCACGCGTGGACGCACGCGTCCGCGAGCGCACTCAGCTGATTGACGGGGCAGAGACGACAGTGGGTGACGTCGTCCTCATCGCACAGCGTTAGGGCAACGCTCCAACGGACGCGAGCGCGGAGCGCAGAAGAGATCCGCGGCCTCCCTCAAGCTCAGACACCACGTCGTCGCTCGCCGCCTCAGCCGGGGTCATCCACGTAATCTCCAGGGCGTCTTGCCGCGGCTCGCAGGTGCCCGTGACCGGCACCACGTACACCAGGGAGACCGCGTGCTGGCGCATGTCGGTGTATTTCGAGTCGGGAAAGGGGAAGTATTCAGCGATGTGCGCGGGCTGTGGCGAAAGGGGAAGTTGCGGAAACGCCATCGGCCCCAAGTCCTTCTCGAGGTGGCGAAACAATGCGTCACGAAGTGTTTCACCAAAAAGCACTCGGCCTGACACCAGTGTTCGGGTCATCGATCCCGCAGTTCCCACTCGAAGGAGAAGGCCCACCTCTGTGACCACCCCCAGCGGGTCGATTCGGACCGGGAGTGCTTCCACATAAATCAGGGGAAGGCGTTGGCGAATCTCTTGAAGCTCATCGTCGGAGAACCAACCGGAGTTGGGGTCGGGTGTTCTCGTTGACGCCATGGTTCCTTTTTACTCTCTTCGACAGGCTCAGCGCGCGCTCTAATCGATTTCAGCGGTGAGCCGCTTGGTGATGGCCTTCTCGAGGACGTCGGGCTCAATCTGCCAGTGCGCCACTTCAACACCGTCGACCAAAATCACCGGAATGAGATCGCCATAAAGCTCTGCCCACAATGGATTGTCATTGAGTGACACTTCTTCGGTGAGGACATCCACCATGGGTTCGGTGACGCGGTCGACAACTTCTTTCGCATCGTCACACAGATGGCAACCGGGTTTGCCAATCAGCGTCACCGTCACAGACATGTCCCCCACCTTATGCTGAGACGAATGGGTCGTGACAAGTCAAAGAAGTCTGAAGGCGAATCTTCGCCCACTTTGGTCTTTGTCGATATCGACAACACTCTCCTCCCCGGCGCGGTCGTTTTTCTGTTTGCTATTGAAGCATGGCGCAACGGGCTCATCACTTTTTCCGACGTGGTTCCCGCCATATTCGAACAACGCCATTTCAAACGTCGTGGGGAATCTGACCATCGGGTGGCCTCCATTCAGGAGCGCGCGTTGAGTCTCATTCGGGGGCATCGGGTTGAGGAATTTGACCGGGTTGCCCAGCTCACCTTCGATAAGCGAATCAGTAGAAGGCTTTTTCCCGAGGTCGTTGAAGTCTTGGGTAAACACATGGCCGCAGGCCACAGAGTCTTTTTGGTGTCTGCCAGCCCGCAGGGCCTCGTCGACGTCATCGCCCAAAAGCTCGGACTCACCGGAGGGGTGGGCACGGGACTGGGGGTGCACGACGGGGTATTCACTGGTGAGCTCACCGACGGCCTGCTGCGCGGAGACGGTAAGCGACTTGCCGCCCAGGAGCTCGCCAAAGCACACGGCACACGCCTCGAGGACTGCTACGCTCTAGCCGATTCGATGGCGGACCTCTCCCTGCTCCAAAGCGTGGGACACCCGATGGCGATCAACCCCGACCAGGCACTTCACCAGGAAGCGGCCTCGCGAGGCTGGCCGATTATCTGGCCACAGGGAACGCACCGGTATCGCCGGTTGCGAACCTAACTACTTCTTGTTGCGACGTTGGTGACGGGTCTTACGCAGAAGCTTGCGGTGCTTTTTCTTCGCCATCCGCTTGCGACGCTTCTTGATAACAGAACCCATTACTCACCTCTGATGTAACGCGCGTTAGGCGCGTGGACGATTGCAACCTGTCGAGTGTAGCGCAGGCGCGGTACTAGCCCGCTCTCTCGATTCGGTCCGCCCCCACTTGAGCAAGCAGGTGGCTCACCGCGTTCTCCGGAATCCGAAAGGAGCGTCCGAAGCGAATGGCGGGCATCTCACCGGAGTGAACCATGCGATAGACCGTCATGCTCGAAACACGCATGACGTCAGCAACTTCCTGAACAGTCAAAAAGCGCATCTGGGGCACGGAGTCGGCCATTCCGCTGTGTCTCCTGTGACGAGAGTGACGAGTGTTACCTGAGAAACCTTAGACCTGCCGACTGGCGGTGTAAAGGTCGAATTTTTTAGAAGCGGCCCAACAGACCATCGAGTTGCCGACGCAACTGACCAACGGTGGTGCCAATTTGATAACCCGCCGGCCACAAGTCCACATAGGGCATGTCGGGCCGGAAGCTGGGAAGAGTGCCAGGGTGCCCGGGGGCGATGTGGTCAAGCCACGCCTCCACGTCGCGCAACGGCTCGGGCACGAGAGAGTAGTAGCGGTGCTGTCCGTCCTCTCGGACGTGGACCAAGCCGTGCTCGCGCAAGACCTTCAGATGCTTCGACACCGTCGGCTGGGTAATGCCCAGGCGGTCGACCATCTCTCCCACACTCATTTCGTTGGCGTGAGTGTCGGCATCAGTGCCCGGAACGTGTCCATCAGCGCGCTCGCGCAACAGTTGCAGCAGGTCGCGACGGGTCGGCTCCGCGAGCACATCAAACAGGTCAGCCACGAGAAAAACCCTACCGGGCACTTTCGCGGAGTACCATGTCGATTTGTCGTTGACTCTCTTCAACAGAAAGCAGGCAGCGTCATGGCCCAGTGGTTCGGCCGACTTCGTCGCCGCCGCGGGCGGGGGATTACCCCCCGGTCCCACACTTCGTTGCCCTCCGCTATGCACAGCGGCCGGGGCTCGACTGGCGCGTGGGGACGTATTCGGATGTTCTTGGGCAACTCTGCCGCTACCGTCAGCATCCTGGTCTTCCTCGGTCTCACACTGGCGACAACAAGCCTGCTGATGCTCCCCCAAGCCGCTGCTGATTCGCAGCCCACTCCAATGGCCGATGCGTTCTTTACTGCGGTATCGGCCATTGCCGTCACCGGCCTCACCACAGTGGACATGGCGACCCACTGGTCTCCTTTTGGCAACACCGTCATTTTCCTGGCACTGCAAATTGGTGGCATTGGTGTGCTCACCATGGCGACGCTTCTCGCTGTGCTCGCGTCCAAGCGTCTTGGTCTCGGCGCCAGAAAGATGCTGGCGGGCGATGTGGACCCCTCTCGAATGCACGAGCGTCGCGATCTCAACGCTCATGGAATGCAGCTCGGCGATGTGAAGGGCCTGCTGCGCACAGTGTTCATCAGCGTGATCGTGATTGAGCTTGCCCTCTCGGCGATTATCGTGCCGCGATTGTGGCTAAGTGGCTTGGACTGGTTGACCTCACTGTGGCAAGGCATTTACCTCGCCGCTTCTGCGTTTACCAACACCGGGTTCGTGCCCCTGGTGTCCGGCCTTGCCCCCTATGGCAACGACCCCATCATGGTGGGCGCAATCGGCGTCGGGGTGTTCCTGGGAAGTATCGGTTTCCCGGTCATCTTTGCTCTCTACCGAGCATTCAGCGTCGCCCGCAAACGTCGACGCAAGAACACGTTGGAACACGCTCGAATTGGCCTCCACGCCAAGTTGACGCTCAGCACCACGCTGATTCTCTTGGCGGCGGGTGCTCTTCTGATCGGCTTGTTGGAATGGGGCAACGAGAAGACCCTGGGTGGCCAGGATCTGTGGGTGCGGCCTATGACGGCGCTGTTCACGTCGATGATGGCCCGCTCGGGGGGGTTCAACACCGTTCCCACCGAAGACATGG